>MLJW01000697.1_pt1 | contig 11246 bp, 9 predicted proteins | sample 888231 | NCBI WGS metagenome assembly MLJW01 (sample SAMN05788063, study PRJNA343431) | mine drainage metagenome | isolation source: sample collected from the inflow into an acid mine drainage treatment plant... | place: Germany: Lusatia, lignite mining district
CCGCCGTATGCCAGCAGGACCAGGAGCGCCAGCACCATTGGCAACAAGGCCCAGTCCCAGCGGTTCCACCCGGCTTCAACGACCTGCCGGGGGAAAAACTGCTTTTTTTCGCTCATGTGATTTTTGTTCTCGTGGTTTGGTCCCGCGCCGACCAGTCAGTAGGCCGCCTGCTGTCGACCGCACATTCTAGCGCAATAAATTCATCCGGCGCGCCTTCTGCTGACGGCCCGATTTGCAGCCGTGACGGCGGGGTCATGGAAGTTGCAGCAGCCGAACTGATACAATGAACACCATGGTTCGGCGTCTGATCCCGCATGCGATGCCGCCAATCTGAAAGGAACCCGAAATGGATGCTTCATCAATCTCGAATGCTGCCGGTACGCTTGCCGCGCTGCAGCGCGTGAACGACGTGCAAATGACGGTGCTGAAAAAAGCCCTGGATGTTCAGGCCCAGGGTGCCGTCACGCTGATCGATGCCTTGCCGCAACCGGCCGCCAGCCTGCCTGCCAATCTTGGCCGGCACGTCAATACGGTGGCCTGAGCATGCGTGTGATCACCTCCCGGTTGCTGCGGGGTCTGGTTGCCCTGCTTTCGCTGTCGGCACTGCCGTGCAGCGCCCAGCAGTGGCATGTGGTGTCGCTGGGAACGAAAACCGGTTCCACGGTTTCGCTTGATACGGAAAGCACCAGCGCAAGGAAATACATTGCCAAGGGCTGGATGCGCATCGATTATCCGGCGCCGCGCGAGCGCGACGGCGTGCGTCTGACCGGCTACGCCGCCATGTGGCAGGTCAACTGCAACAACCACACCTACTGGTCGTCCGATTCCGTCGGTTTCCGTACCGACAATCTGGAACCGATCCGGCTGTACAACCTCGAGCAGCAGTGGCAGTCGCCGGCGGCCGGCACGGATGAATATGTCGCCATGGAGTCACTGTGCGAAGAAACCAAGTCGCTGTTTTCAAAGGTCGTCGACCAGGCCGGCGAGATGTTTCACCAGTATGTCGATGGCGACAAGTAAGGGTTTATTTCCGGCTCTCCAGCGTCTCCCAGCGTTCCATCGCCTGCGTCGTTTCTGCCTCGATCATCTGCAGACGGGCCTGCAATACCCCGACCTGCTGCGGATCGTTGCGATAGATATCCGGGTTGGCGAACGTGGCGTTGATCGCATCCTGCTCGCCTTCCAGCGCTTCTATCCTGTCCGGCAGCGCATCCAGTTCGCGCTGCTCGGTGTAGCTCAGTTTTGAACGCGCCGGTTTAGGCGCGGCGGGCTTGGGTGCCGGCCCGGACTTGGGCGCAGGTGAAACCGCCTGCGCCGTACGTTGTTCGGAAAAACGCTTCCAGTCGTCGTAGCCGCCGCTGAACTCGTCCAGCCGTCCATTGCCCTCGAACGAGATCACCTGGGTCACGGTGTTTTCCAGGAAGGCGCGGTCGTGGCTGACCAGGAACAGGGTGCCGCCGAAATCCTGCAGCAGCACTTCCAGCAATTCCAGCGTGTCGATATCGAGGTCGTTGGTCGGCTCGTCCAGCACCAGCACGTTGGCGGGGCGGGCGAACAGGCGCGCCAGCAGCAGGCGGTTGCGCTCGCCGCCGGACAGCGACTTGACTGGTGCCCGCGCGCGCTGCGGCGGGAACAGGAAGTCTTCCAGATAGCTGATCACGTGTTTGCGCTCGTTGCCGATCTCGACGAAATCGGAGCCGGGGCTGATGGTGTCGGCCAGCGTGGCTTCCTCGTCAAGCTGCTCGCGCAACTGGTCGAAATAGGCAACGTTGAGGCTGGTGCCGCGCTTGATTTCGCCGCTGTCCGGCTCCAGTTCGCCCAGAATAAGTTTGAGCAGGGTGGATTTTCCGGCACCGTTGGGGCCGAGCAGGCCGATCCGGTCGCCGCGCAGGATGCGGGTGGAAAAATCCGCAATGATGGTTCGGCCGTCGAACGATTTGCTGACGTGGTTCAGCTCTGCCACCAGCTTTCCCGAGCGCTCGCCGGCATCCAGGGCGAGGCGTACGTTGCCCTGGCGCGACCGGCGTTCGGCGCGTTCCAGGCGCAGGCGTTCCAGATTGCGCACGCGGCCTTCGTTGCGGGTGCGGCGGGCCTTGATGCCCTGTCGGATCCAGGCCTCTTCCTGTGCCAGCACCTTGTCGAACTTGGCGGCATGGGTGGCTTCGACGGCGAGCAGTTCTTCCTTCTTGAGCTGGTAGCTGGCGTAGTTGCCCTTGAATTCGGTGATGTGGCCGCGGTCGAGCTCGATGATGCGCGTGGCCAGCCGGTCCAGGAAACGCCGGTCGTGGGTGATGAACAGAAGCGCGCCCTTGTAATCGAGCAGCATGTTTTCCAGCCACTCGATGGCGGCGAAGTCGAGGTGGTTGGTGGGTTCGTCCAGCAGCAGGACTTCCGGTTCGGCCACCAGGCCCCGTGCCAGCGCCACGCGTTTGCGCCAGCCGCCGGACAGCGTGGCGACGGCAGCGTCCGCGGGCAGGTCGAGACGGGACAGCACGGTTTCGATGCGTGCCTGCACGGCCCAGCCGTTTTGCGCTTCCAGATCGTGCTGCAGGGCTTCCATGCGCGCCATCAGGGCGGCGGTGTCCGCTTCCGGATCTCCATGGCGTGGGTGACCGCGTGGTAATCGAGCAGCACCTGGCGTAATTGCCCGAGCCCCTCCGCTACCGCTTCGAATACGGTGTGTGTGGGATCCAGCGCGGGTTCTTGCGGCACGTAGGCGAGGCGGATGCCCGGTGCGCGCCACAACGTGCCGTCGTCCAGCCTGGCTTCGCCGGCCAGAATTTTCAGCAGGCTGGATTTTCCGGTGCCGTTGCGCCCGATCAGTCCGACGCGCTCATTGGGGTCGAGCAGGAAAGCGGCATGGTCGAGCAGGGGAGTGAGGCCATAGGCTAGGGAGGCGTTTTCGAGTGTAATATAGGGCATACCGCTATTTTAACAGGCGCAGCCATCGGAGAATGGGGAATGTCGTGATGGATCAGAGGGGCCGGAATGTTGCGTAATGGGGGGGCATGGGCGTTGTTGCTGTTGTTGCTGTTGGCCGGGTGCGGAAAATTGGATGGAGCAAGCTACGAGCCCAGCTTCAGCCGACGGGACCGGGAGCATGTCAGGGAGTATGTGGTGGGCATTCACCCGCTGCACAATCCGCAGCTGCTGATGGACGTGTACGGGCCGATCGTCGAGTACATCAACCAGCACAGCCCGCAGGCGCATTTCAGGCTGGAAGCCTCGCATGACTATGCGGAATTCGAGCAGAGGCTGGACGCGCGGCAGTTCGATTTCGCCATGCCCAATCCCTACCAGACGCTGCGTTCGCTCAAGCATGGCTACCGGGTATTCGGCAAGATGGCGGATGACGGGGATTTCCGCGGCATCATCCTGGTGCGCAGGGATGGCGGCATTCATGAGGTGAGCGACCTCAGGGGACGCGCCGTATCCTATCCGGCACCGACCGCACTGGCTGCCACCATGATGACGCAATATTACCTGCAGACGCATGGAATCGATGTAAACCGGGAGATCGAAAACCGCTACGTCGGCTCCCAGGAGTCTTCCATTCTGAACGTGTTGCGCGGGCACGTTGCGGCAGCCTCGACCTGGCCGGCACCGTGGAAAACCTTCAGCGCGGAACATCCGAAGCAGGCCAGCCAGCTGGAAGTGAAATGGCAGACCGAGCCGTTGCAGAACAACGGCTGGGTGGTGCGCAACGATGTTCCCCCGGCAGTGGTGGAAAATTTCACCGCCCTGCTGTTCGGCCTGAGCGACAGCGCGCAGGGGAGGCGCATGCTGGCGCGGCTTCCGGTCTCGCGTTTCGAGGCCGCCACGGATGAGACTTACCAGCCGGTGCGGAAATTTCTGGAAAACTTTTCAAGCCGGGTGCGGCCAGTCCAATGGTGAGCGGGTGCGGATTTTTCGCCCGCCTGGCGAATCGCGCAGAAGCCTACTGGAACCACTCCATCCGGCATCAGCTGACGCTGTCCTTTGGTCTGGTGTCGCTGGTGCTGATGGCGAGCTTCAGTTACCTGATGTATGCACATCAGCGCGATTTTCTCTATGGGGCGGCGGATGACCGGGCGAGAAGGCTGGCGCATGCGCTGGCCTCCAGCAGCGCGTCCTGGGTGGTGGCCGATGATGTGGCGGGTTTGCAGGAAGTCCTGCAGGGGTTTTCCGATACCTCCGATCTCAAGTGGGCGCTGGTGTTGTCGCCGCGCGGCGAGGTGCTGGGTTCCACCAATGCCGGCCAGATCGGGCGTTATGTCGACGACCGGGTGAGCCTCGACCTGCTGGCGTCGGCAGCCCGGCCAAAGGTGCTGATCAGCCAGCCGGCACTGGTGGATGTGGCCTTTCCTATCATGGCGGGCGAGCGGCACGTCGGCTGGGCCAGGATCGAAATGACGCGCGCCTCGTCCGATGCCCATCTGCAATGGCTCGCATTCGCCGGCACGGTGTTTTCGCTGCTGGCGGTGGGGCTGGCGCTCCTGGTCTCGACGTCGCTTTCCCGGCGACTGACGGCCAGCCTGTATCATCTGATCGACGTGACTGCCGCGGTCGAACAGGGCGAGCGCGAGGTGCGCTCGAGCATCGAGCACCTGGACGAAGTTGGCAGGCTGGCCCGCAGCTTCAACCGCATGCTCGATACCCTGAACGATTCCGAACACAAGCTGGGACGCATCAACCGGCTGTATGCGGCCTGGATGGAATGCTCCGAAATCATCGTCTGGCAGAAGGACGAGACGGCCTTGCTGGACAGCATTTGCCGGGTGCTGGCCGACCGCGTCCCGTTCGAGCTGGTCTGGATCGGGGTTCCCGGGCGGGACGGGTGGGTGCAGCCGCTGGCGTCCAGCGGGATGCGGGCGGCCTACCTGATGGATATCAGGATACCGCTGGCTCCTGAGCGGGCGGAAGGTCAGGAGCCGATGGGGATGGCGATCCGCGAGGGCGCTCCCAGGATCCTCAACGATTTCCTAAACGAGCCCGGGGCCTCTCCCTGGGGCAGGCTGGCGCCCCAGCTTCAGTACCGTTCCGTCGCGGCTTTCCCGATTTTCAGGGGAGGGCGCTGCTATGGCGGCATATCGGTGTATTCCGCCGAGGTCGGTTTCTTCAGCTCCGAACTGGTCAGCCTGATGGGCATCCTGGCCGATGACATCACCTTCACGCTGGACGGGCTCGATCACGAGCGCCAGCGGCAGGCCGACGTGGTCAAGCTGGAACGGGCCGCGAAGGTGTTCGAATACAGCAAGGAAGGCATCATGGTCACCGATGCCGACAACAATATCATCACCGTGAACCGCAGTTTCAGCGAGATTACCGGTTACGCCGCCGAGGAAGTGCTGGGCCGGAATCCGGGTTTTCTGGCTTCGGGGCGCCAGGATGCAGTGTTCTACCAGGAGTTGTGGGAAGGCCTGATTGCAGCGGGCAGCTGGCAGGGCGAGCTGTGGAATCAGCGCAAGAACGGCGAGATTTACCCCGAGGCGCTGACCATCATCTGCGTCAGGGGCGATGGCGACGCGGTGATCAATTACATTGCCATTTTCAGCGATATTTCCGAGCGCAAGCTGGCGGAAGAGCGCATTTCGCAGCTGGCGCATTACGATGTGCTGACCGGTCTGCCCAATCGCGTGCTGTTCAGCGACCGGCTCGAACAGGCCGTCATCTATGCCCAGCGCAATCAGTCGAGCGTGGCGCTGCTGTTCCTCGACCTGGACCGCTTCAAGCAGATCAACGATACCCTGGGGCACGGCATGGGCGACCAGCTGCTGCAGATTGTCGCGCAGCGGCTGATGGAATGTGTGCGCGAACAGGATACCGTCTCCCGCCAGGGCGGGGACGAATTCATCGCCGTGTTGCCGGGGACGGACGCGGCCGGGGCCGAAATGGTAGCGGAAAAGATGCTGCATGCGATTACCCTGCCGTTCGCCATCGAGGGGCATGAACTGCGCATCACGTCCAGCATCGGGGTTGCCATCTATCCCGAGCATGCGGCCGATGTCGGCACGCTGATCCAGTATGCCGACCTGGCCATGTACCAGGCCAAGGAGGAGGGGCGCAACCACTGGCTGCTGTTCAGCCCGAGCATGAACGCCAGCGCCCACCAGCGGCTGACGCTCGAAACCCATTTGCGGGTGGCGCTGGAACGCAAGGAATTCGAGCTTTACTACCAGCCGCAGGTGAACCTGCTGGACGGCCGCATCATTGGCTGCGAAGCGCTGATTCGCTGGCATCATCCCGAGTTCGGCATGGTTTCCCCGGCCAGTTTAATTCCGCTGGCGGAAGAAACCGGGCTGATCGAGTCGATCAGCGACTGGGTGCTGGAAGAAGCCATGCGCCAGGCCGGCGCTTGGCGCGATGCAGGCCTGGCGGAAATCACCGTAGCGGTCAACCTGTCCGCCCTGCAGTTCCGCCGGCGCGTCCTGCAGGACCAGGTCAGCCGTTTGCTCAGGCAATATGATCTGCCTGCCAGCATTCTCGATCTGGAGCTGACGGAGGGCATCCTGATGCAGGGTGTGGAACGCACCCTGACGACCCTGCACGAGCTGACGGCGCTCGGGGTGGGGATCGCGATCGACGACTTCGGTACCGGCTATTCCTCGCTGTCCTACCTCAAGCGCTTTCCCATCCACAAGCTCAAGATCGACCAGTCATTCGTGCGTGACGTGACGGTCGACGGCAACGACGCCATCATGGTGCGCACCATCATCCTGATGGCACAAAGCCTGAAGCTGCAGGTGATTGCGGAAGGGGTGGAAACGGAGGCGCAGGCGGAGTTCCTGCGTGCATCGGGCTGCGAGTGGGCGCAGGGTTACCTGTTTGGCCGCCCGATGCCGGCGGATCGGTTCGCGGAGCTGCTGGATGAAACGATGCGGGCGCTCTAGTGTGAACGCGCCCTAGTTTTTCGCCAGCATGGCCCGGATCTGCGCCATGCGTTCCTTGCCGTGTTCACGGCTGGCCGTCGGGTCGGCGCCCGGCATGCCGCTATGCCGCACATCGTCGGCTGGCAGCTCGGCGATGAAGCGACTGGGTTCGCAGGCTTCGGTTTCGCCGGCGCGCTTGCGTTTGCGGCACCAGGAAATGTGCAGCGAGCGTTGCGCGCGGGTGATGCCGACGTACATCAGGCGGCGTTCTTCCTCGATCTTGTCGTTGTCCACCGATTCGCGGTGCGGCAGGATGCCTTCTTCCACCCCGATCAGGAAGACGTGGCCGAACTCCAGCCCCTTGGCGGCATGCAGCGTGGAGAGCTTGACCGCGTCGATTTCCTCTTCGCGCGACTCCAGCATGCTCATCAGCGCGACCGTCTGGGTCAGCTGCAGCAGATTGGCCTCATCCGCTTCGCCCTTGCGCGTCAGCCAGCCGATGAAGTCCAGCACGTTCTTCCATTTGACCTCGGCCGCGCGCGGTTCCTCCGAGTCGTAGAGGAACATCTCGTAGCCGATGGCGCCCAGCAGGTCGTTCAGTACCTCGCCCGCCGGGTCCCGCACGGCGCGCTCCTGCATGCGCTGGATGAACTTGCAGAAAGTGAGCAGGTCGTCCAGTTGCGCGGGCCCGACCAGATGCTGGAACTCGCCTTCGAACGCGGCTTCGAACAGCGAGATGTGTTTCCCGGCGGAGTATTCGCCCAGGCGCTCCAGCGTGGTGTTGCCGATGCCTTTCCTGGGCGTGGTGGCGGCGCGGATGAAGGCCGGATCGTCGTCTTCGTTGGCAATCAGGCGCAGGTAGCTGATCAGGTCCTTGATCTCGGCCTTGTCGAAGAACGACTGGCCGCCGGATACGGTGTAGGGCACCTTGTGTTCGCGCAGCTTTTCTTCCAGCGGACGCGACTGGTGGTTGCCGCGGTAGAGGATGGCGTAATCGGCGAAGCGGCTCTTGTGCTCGAACTTGTGCGCCATCAGCTTCATCACCACCGCCTCGGCTTCGTGGGCTTCATCGCGCATGGCGCTGACCGCGATGGTATCGCCGGTGCCGTGCTCGCTCCACAGTTTTTTCTCGAACAGCTTGGGATTGTTGGCGATGACCTGGTTGGCGGCGCGCAGGATGCGCACGGTGGAGCGGTAGTTCTGTTCCAGCTTGATGACCTTCAGCCTGGGGAAGTCTTCGGTCAGCTGGCGCAGGTTTTCGACATCCGCCCCGCGCCAGCCGTAGATCGCCTGGTCATCGTCGCCCACGGCGGTAAACCGGCCTTCCACACCGGTGAGCAGTTTGACCAGGGAGTACTGGCAGGCGTTGGTGTCCTGGTACTCGTCGACCAGGAGATATTTCAGCTTGCGCTGCCATTTTTCCAGCGCCTCGGGATGCTGCTGCAGCAACTCGACCGGCAGGCGGATCAGGTCGTCGAAATCGACGGCCTGGTAGGCTTTGAGCGTCTGCTGGTAGAGCTGGTAAATCCTGGCGGCGGCCTGGCCGATGTCTTCTTCAGCCTGCGCCATGGCCTGGTCCGGGTCCAGGCGGGCATTCTTCCAGCCGGAAATCTGCCACTGGGTGCGTTTGAGCAGCTTCTTGTCCGTCGTGGACAGGATGTCGGCCAGTATCTTGAAGCTGTCGGAGGCGTCCAGGATGGAGAACTGCGGCTTGTAGCCCAGCAGTTTCGCTTCCTGGCGCAGCATCTGCAGCCCCAGGGAGTGGAACGTGGTCACGGTCAGGCCTTTGTTCGACTTGCCCTCCAGTTGGGCCCCGACGCGCTCCTGCATTTCACGCGAGGCCTTGTTGGTGAAGGTGATGGCGGCAATTTCCTTCGGCGCGTAGCCGCACTGCTCGATCAGATGCACGATCTTGTGGGTGATGACGCGGGTCTTGCCGCTGCCGGCACCGGCCAGCACCAGCAGGGGGCCGTCCAGATACTTGACTGCTTCGCGTTGGGGGGAGTTGAGCTTGGCTGACATGAGGGCGGCAAGTTTACCGGTACATCGGTGAGCGGTCACTTAAGGATTGTCGCCAGGGGCGGAAAATACCGAGGCATGCACGCGACCATGGTCCCGCCCGGCGTGTCCGGCTCCCAAAACGCTGCGCCTTGGGTTAAGCTTCGCCCTTTGCAATGAGGGGTGTGCCAGATGGCCCAATACGTGATGTCGATGCTCCGCGTGAGCAAGGTCGTGCCGCCCAAGCGGCAGATCATCAAGGATATCTCCTTGTCTTTTTTCCCCGGCGCCAAGATCGGCCTGCTGGGTCTCAACGGCTCCGGAAAATCCACTGTGCTGCGCATCATGGCGGGCGCGGACAAGGAATTCGAGGGCGAAGTGCAATGGCAGCCCGGCATTTCCATCGGCTACCTGCCGCAGGAACCGGAGCTCGATCCCGCCAGGACCGTGCGCGAGGAAGTCGAATCCGGCATGGGCGCGGTGATGGAAGCCAAGGCGAAACTGGACGCCATCTACGCCGCCTATGCCGAACCGGATGCCGATTTCGACCGGCTGGCCGAGGAGCAGGCCAAGTACGAGAACATCCTTGCCACCAGTGGCTCGGATACCGAAACCCAGCTGGAAATCGCGGCGGACGCCCTGCGCCTGCCGCCCTGGGACGCAAAGATCGGTCCCCTGTCGGGCGGCGAGAAGCGCCGTGTGGCGCTGTGCAAGCTGCTGCTGTCCCGTCCCGACATGCTGCTGCTGGACGAGCCGACCAATCACCTGGATGCCGAGTCGGTGGAATGGCTGGAGCAGTTCCTTGTGCGATTCCCCGGCACCGTGGTGGCCGTGACCCACGACCGCTACTTCCTTGACAATGCCGCCGAATGGATTCTCGAGCTCGACCGCGGCCAGGGCATTCCCTGGAAGGGCAATTACTCGAATTGGCTGGAGCAGAAGGAAGCCCGTCTGGAGACCGAAAACAAGCAGGTCGACGCCCACATGAAGGCGATGAAGACCGAGCTCGAATGGGTGCGGCAGAACCCCAAGGCGCGCCAGGCCAAATCCAAGGCGCGTCTGTCCCGCTTCGAGGAACTCAATTCGGTCGAGTACCAGAAGCGCAATGAAACGCATGAAATCTTCATTCCGCCCGGCGAGCGCCTGGGCGACAAGGTCATCGAGTTCAACGGCGTTTCCAAGGCCTTCGGCGACCGCCTGCTGATCGACAATCTTTCCTTCAGCGTGCCTCCCGGCGCGATCGTCGGCGTGATCGGCCCCAACGGCGCCGGCAAATCCACGCTGTTCAAGATGATCCAGGGCCGGGACACGCCGGACTCCGGCGAAATCGTGGTCGGTCCGACGGTGAACATCGCCGCTGTGGACCAGTCGCGCGAGGGGCTGGAAGACAAGCAGACCGTGTTCGAGTTCGTGTCGGGAGGTGCCGACATCCTCACCGTGGGCCGCTTCGAAATGTCCAGCCGGGCCTATATCGGCCGCTTCAATTTCAAGGGCGGCGACCAGAACAAGATGGTCGGCCAACTCTCCGGCGGCGAGCGCGGGCGCCTGCACCTGGCCAAGACCCTGATCTCCGGCGGCAACGTGCTGCTGCTGGATGAGCCTTCCAACGACCTCGACGTGGAAACCCTGCGCGCGCTGGAAGACGCGTTGCTGGAGTTCGCCGGCTGCGTGCTGGTGACCTCCCACGACCGCTGGTTTCTCGACCGCATCGCCACCCACATTCTGGCCGCGGAAGGCGATTCGCAATGGACCTTCTTCAACGGCAATTATCAGGAATACGAAGAAGACAAGAAAAAGCGCCTGGGTGAGGAAGGCGCCAAACCGAAGCGCATCCGCTACAAGCCGATCAGCCGCTGAGCGGCGTTGCCAGCAGTTGATCGTCAGCCTGGGCAATGGGCTTGATATATCCCATTCGAAGGGGTAGTGTGTGCTTGGTGGTTGCTGACCACGCGGTTGTCAGGCTTGTTGGAAGCCCGGGGAGATCGCTGGGATGCGCCTTGTGTTGTGCCGATCAAGTTGAGGAGAAATTACCGTGAGCACGAAAAATTTACCGGCTGAAACGGACTTTTCAGATGTCACCAAGGAACAGCTGATCGCTGATTTCAAGGTCGTGGTGGCGGATGCGGAAGCGCTGATCAAGGCGACCGCGAACCAGGGCGGCGAAGCGCTGGCGAAGGTGCGTGCCCAGGCCGAGGAGTCGCTGGCGGTGGCGAAGGAAAAAATGGCCGATGCCCAGGCTGCGCTGGTGGAAAAGACCCGCGCGGCGGCCCACGCGACGGACGACTACGTGCATGAGAACCCATGGAAAGCGGTTGGCGTTGCGGCGGGGGTCGGTCTGGTGATCGGCCTGCTCATCGGCCGGCGCTAGCTGCAATTGGCCATGGACGCAGGCACTGCGGG
>MLJW01000698.1_pt1 | contig 11242 bp, 9 predicted proteins | sample 888231 | NCBI WGS metagenome assembly MLJW01 (sample SAMN05788063, study PRJNA343431) | mine drainage metagenome | isolation source: sample collected from the inflow into an acid mine drainage treatment plant... | place: Germany: Lusatia, lignite mining district
CGATCTCGGCCGCGGGCCGGGCGCCGGGTTCGTCGCCGGTCATCGCCTGCCACTGCGCGTCGAAGTGGACCAGCCCGGCGTCGACCTCGTAGTCCCACAAGGACGGCTGCGAGACTTCGAGCGCCAGCGCCAGGCGTTCGTGGGCGAGGCGCAGCGCGTCCTGCGCCCCTTTGCTCAGCGTGATGTCGCGGACGATTTCGCCGACGCCGGTGCCGAGCGCGAACATCGTCGTCGCCACTGCGATGCGGCGGCCATCAGCGCCGAGACGGACCGTTTCGAGCTGAGCCGGCGCGGCGCCGGCAAGCACGCGCCGGCGCCGCGCGGCCTCGATCTCGCCGAGTTCGGGCGGCACCAGCAAAGCCGAATCGCGGCCTATGGCCTGCTCGGCGGGCAAGCCGAACAGTTGCTCGGCGGCGCGGTTCCAGGCGCGGATGATGCCGTCGCGATCGCTGCCGACGATCGCGTCGGCCGACGCCGAGGCGAGCGCGTCCAGCCGCGCGTTGGCGGCATGTGCGCGCGCACGCTGCCGCCGCGCATAGGCCAGAGTCAGCAGCGTCGCCAGCGCGGCGTCGAGCAGCGCGGCCAGCGCCAGCGCGGCGTCGTGCTCGTCGGGGCGGGCAAGGTGGGCGTGCAGCAGCATCGCGCCGCCGATCGCGGCCAGCGCCAGCAGCAAGGCCGGCAGGCGGCGCCGGCGCGGTCGCGCCGACGCCGCGGCGCGCAGCTTCGGCTGTGGCGTGGCGCGTCGCTTCGCGCTGCGCGCCATGCGGCGCCCTCAGGCTGCGCTCGCCAGCGGCGGCTCGCCGCGCAGCGAATGCGGCAGTGCCGCGCTGATGCGCAATTCGACCAGTTCGCCGATCAGCGCCGGCGATCCGGCGAAGTTGACGATGCGGTTGTTCTCGGTCCGGCCCTGCAGCTCGCCCGGATCCTTGCGACTCGGTCCCTCGACGAGCACGCGCTGCACACTGCCGACCATGGCCTGCGAAATCGCCTGAGCGTTGGCCTCGATGCGCGCCTGCAGCGTCTGCAGACGCTGCAGCTTGACTTCGTGCGGGGTGTCGTCGGCCAGGCTGGCCGCCGGGGTTCCCGGGCGCGGGCTGAAGATGAAGCTGAAGCTGGCGTCGAAGCCGACGTCGTCGACCAGTTGCATCAATTGCGCGAAATCGGCGTCGCTTTCGCCGGGAAAGCCGACGATGAAGTCGGTCGACACGCTGATGCCGGGGCGCGCGGCTCGCAGCCGGCGCACGATCTGCTTGTACTGCAGCGCGGTGTAGCCGCGCTTCATCGCCGCCAGCATGCGGTCGGAGCCGTGCTGCACCGGCAGGTGCACGTGCGGCACCAGCTGCGCGATGCGGCCGTGCGCGGCGATCAGCCGCGGCGTGAATTCGTTCGGATGGCTGGTCGTGTAACGCAGCCGCTCGACGCCGGGAATCGCCGCGACGTAGTCGAGCAGCAGCGCGAAGTCGCCGTCGACGCCTTCGACCTCGCCTCGCCAGGCGTTGACGTTCTGCCCCAGCAGCGTGATCTCGCGCACGCCCTGCGCGGCCAGCTCGGCGACTTCGGTCAGCACGTCGGCCAGCGGCCGCGAAACCTCCTCGCCGCGGGTGTACGGCACCACGCAGTAGCTGCAGTACTTGCTGCAGCCTTCCATGATCGAGACGAAGGCGCTGGCGCCGTCGGCGCGAGCCGCCGGCAGGTGGTCGAACTTCTCGATCTCGGGGAAGCTGATGTCGACCTGCGCACGCCCGGTGCGCTCGCGCTGTTCGAGCAGCGCGGGCAGCCGGTGCAGCGTCTGCGGGCCGAACACGAGGTCGACGTAGGGCGCGCGCTCGATGATCGCGGCGCCTTCCTGGCTGGCCACGCAGCCGGCCACGCCGATGCGCAACTGCGGCCGCGCCGCCTTCAGCGCGCGCAGCCGGCCGAGGTCGCTGAACACCTTGTCCTGCGCCTTCTCGCGGATCGAGCAGGTGTTGAGCAGGATCAGGTCGGCGTCGTCGATCGCGTCGGTGGTCTGGTAGGCGTCGCCCTCGGCGAGCACGTCGGCCATCTTGGCCGAGTCGTACTCGTTCATCTGGCAGCCGAAAGTCTTGATGTACAGCTTTTTCATGGGTCAGGCGTTTCCGAACAGGCAGCGCGACGGCGCTTCGGGGACCGCGCGCAGCGACGGATCGGTCGGATCGAGGAACCAGACGCGGAACACATTGCCCTGCGCGTCGCGCTGGAACACGATGCGTCCGCGCAGCCCGGGCAACTGCCCCGTGAGCAGCGCGCGTTGCGCGGGATCGAGCACGCGCACACCGGGGCCGAGCGTGTAGTCGACGCAGTTGACCTGCAGCTGCGGCCAGGCACCGAACCACGCCTGGCCTTGCAGGCTGCCGGCCGGGAACATGCGCAGCACCGGCGCGGCATGCGCGGCGCCGAGCTGCCACGCCGCCGCGAATACGGCGCAGACGACGCTGAATCGGGCAAGGCGGAGCACGCGGTTCATGGTGCGGGGCCTGAAGGCGTGGGGCGGGACCCGGATTTTAGGCCCGGGCGCCGCGTCGCGTCAGTAGGTCTGCGCGTCGCGCAGCAGCGGCGCGGCGGCGTCCTTGGCCGCCAGCCGCGGTGCCTCGCCGAGCTGCGGCCAGGCGATGGCCAGCTCGGGGTCGTCCCAGCGCACGCTGCGCTCGTGCTCCGGGTACCAGTAGTCGGTGGTCTTGTAGAGGAATTCGGCGCGTTCGCTGAGCGTGATGAAGGCATGGCCGAACCCGGGCGGAACCCACAGCTGGCGGCGGTTCTCCGCCGACAGCTCGACGCCGACCCAGCGCCCGAAGTCGGGCGACGCGCGGCGCAGGTCGACCGCGACGTCCCACACGCTGCCGGCGACGACGCGCACCAGCTTGCCCTGCGCGTGCTGCACCTGGTAGTGGATGCCGCGCAGCACGCCGCGCGCCGACGCGCTGTGGTTGTCCTGCACGAACTCGACGTCGACGCCGGTGGCGGCGGCGAAATCGCGGCGGCTGTAGCTTTCGAAGAAGAAGCCGCGCGCGTCGCCGAAGACCTTGGGCTCGAGCAGGACGACTTCGCGCAGTGCGGTCGGGGTGGCGGTATAGGGCATTGTCGTGGTCAGCGCAGCGGTTCGGCGAGCAGGCGCAGCAGGTATTGGCCGTAACCGTTCTTTTTCATCGGTTCGGCCAAGCGCTCGAGCTGCGCGGCGTCGATCCAGCGCTGGCGGAACGCGATTTCTTCCGGACACGCGACTTTCAGCCCCTGGCGCTTCTCGATCGTCGCGATGAACTGGCCGGCGTCGAGCAGGCTGTCGTGGGTGCCGGTGTCGAGCCAGGCGTAGCCGCGGCCCAGCGTCTGCACCTGCAGCCGGCCCTGTTCGAGGTAGATGCGGTTGACGTCGGTGATCTCGAGCTCGCCGCGCGCCGACGGCTGCAGCGACGCGGCGATGTCGATCACGTCGTTGTCGTAGAAATACAGCCCGGTGACCGCGAAGTTGCTCTTCGGCTGGCGCGGCTTTTCCTCGATGCTGATCGCGCGGCCGCCCGCGTCGAACTCGACCACGCCGTAGCGCTCGGGGTCGAGCACGTGGTAGGCGAACACCGTCGCGCCGGACTCGCGGGCGTCTGCGGCGCGCAGCTGCGGTTGCAGGTCGTGGCCCCAGAACAGATTGTCGCCGAGCACCAGGCTGCTCGCGTTCTTGCCGATGAAGTCGCGGCCGATGCGAAACGCCTGCGCCAGCCCGTCGGGCGACGGCTGCACCGCATAACTGAGGTTCAGCCCCCACTGGCTGCCGTCGCCGAGCAGCTGCGTGAAGCGCGGCGTGTCCTGCGGCGTCGAGATGATCAGCACGTCGCGCATGCCGGCCAGCATCAGCGTGGCCAGCGGGTAATAGATCATCGGCTTGTCGTAAACCGGCAGCAGCTGCTTGCTCACTGCCTGCGTCACCGGATAAAGCCGGGTGCCCGATCCTCCGGCGAGGATCAGGCCTTTGCGCGTCGCGTTCATGGCATCGGGCCGATGTGAAAAAGCCGCAAGGCCTGTGCGGATCTTGCGGCTTGAGCGACCCCCGGAAAGGGGTGCGGTGTTCGGTGGTGGCGCTTCAGGGACTCGAACCCCGGACCTGCGGATTATGATTCCGTCGCTCTAACCGACTGAGCTAAAGCGCCAAAGACCGACGATTCTACGCGGACGCTGAATCGTCGGCAAGGGGGTCTTATCGATTTTCGAACTTCGGCGCGCGCTTGGCGAGGAACGCGTCCATTCCTTCCTTCTGGTCGTGGGTCGCGAACAGACTGTGGAAGGCGCGGCGCTCGAACAGCAGGCCGTCGGCCAGCGGCGCGCTGTACGCGCGGTTGACGCATTCCTTGGCCATCATCACGCTTTGGCGTGGGAACGAGGCGATGGTGCGCGCGGCGTCCATCGCCTCGTCGAGCAGGCGTGCGGCCGGCACCACGCGCGACACCAGGCCGGCGCGTTCGGCTTCCTGCGCGTCCATCATGCGCGCGCTCAGCACCATGTCCATCGCCTTGGATTTGCCGACCGCGCGCGGCAGCCGCTGCGTGCCGCCGGCGCCGGGGATGATGCCGATCTTGATTTCGGGCTGGCCGAAGCGAGCATCGTCGGCGGCGATGATGAAGTCGCACATCATCGCCAGTTCGCAGCCGCCGCCGAGCGCGTAGCCGGCGACCGCCGCGATCACCGGCTTGCGCACGCGCAGGATCTGCTCCCAGTTGCGGCTGATGAAATCCTCGCGCAGCACCTGGTCGAAGGTTTTCGGCGCCATCGCCGCGATGTCGGCGCCGGCGGCGAATGCGCGCTCGCTGCCGGTCAGCACGATGCAGCCGATGTCGTCGTCGGCGTCGTATCGCGCCAGCGCGGCGCCGAGCTCGTCCATCAGCGCGTCGTTCAGCGCGTTGAGCTGCTTGGGGCGGTGCAGGCGGATCAGCGCGACCGCGCCGTCGGTTTCGAGCAACAGATTTTCCGGGTTCATCGTGTCTCCTTGGTCGTGTCGGTTGAGGGGGTGCCGGCTAGCCAGGCGCGGCGCCGGCGCTGCGCCGCGGCGCCGGCGCGCGGCGCCAGCGTCAGCTGCACCGGGCCGGGTGCCGGCGCGCCCAGCGGCGCGGCCAGCTCGAGCAGCCGCGCGTCGCGCATCAGGTGCACGCGCCAGACGTCTCCGGCGCGCCCGCGCGCGTGGCGCCGGCGCAGCACGTCGACGCTGGCGCGCTCGCCGTCGATCGCGATCAGCAGGTCGCCGGCGGCCAGTCCGGCGCGTTGCGCCCACGAGTCGCTGAGCACCTGGCGCACCAGCGGCCAGCCCTGCGCATCGTCCAGCCTCAGGCCCAGGCTGGCCAGCGCGTCGGCTTCGCCGTGGCTCCAGCCTACGCCGAACTCGGCCAGCAGCCGGCGCAGCGGCAGCTCGGCGCAGCCGTCGACATGGCGCGCGAACAGCCGCCGCAGGTCCAGCCCGCTGAGCTCGCGCACCAGCGCGGGCAGCTCGTCCTCGGCCACGCCGGCGCTGCCGGCGGCGCCGTGCCGGCGCCACAGCTCGCGCATCACGTCGTCGAGCGTCGCCGCGCTGCGGCGGCGCAGCGTCAGGTCCAGCGTCAGTGCGAACAGTGCGCCCTGCGTGTAATAGCTGACGGTGGCGTTGGCGCTGTTCGCGTCAGGCCGGTAGTACTTGATCCAGGCGTCGTAACTGGCCTGGCGCAGCGTCTGCACATGGCGCCCCGGCGCGGCGAGCACCGCGTCGAGGGTGCGCGCCAGCGTGTGCAGGTATTGCGCGTCGTCGACCAGCCCGGCGCGGCGCAGCAGCAGGTCGTCGTAGTACGAGGTGAAGCCCTCGAACAGCCACAGCAAGCCTGTCGGGTTCTCGCGCTCCAGGTCGGGCGGGCTCAGCGCCTCCGGGCGGATGCGCTTGACGTTCCAGGCGTGGAAGTACTCGTGGCTGCACAGTCCGAGCAGCCGGCGGTAGCCGGCGCTGCGCGCGCCGTCGCGCGGGTGCGGCAGGTCGGCGTCGGCGCAGATCAGCGCGGTGCTGTCGGCGTGTTCGAGGCCGCCGTAGCCGCCTGCGGCCGATGGCATCGTCAGGAACGCATAGCGCGCGAACGGGGCGCGCCGGCGCCGCGGCTCGAACAGCGCGATCGTCGCCTCGCAGACGCGCTTGATGTCGTCGCGCAGCCGCGCGCGGTCGAGCTGCAGCCGCGCGGCCTGGTCGAACACGAGTTCGTGCGGCGTGCCGTGCGCGCGCAGCGGCACGCGCAGCAGGTCGCCGATCAGCACCGGGTGGTCGGCCAGCGCGTCGTAACCGTCGGCGCGATAGGTGCCGAAACCACGCGCGTCGACGGCGGTCGCGGTCAGCGTCGTCGCGACCTGCCAGGCCGGTGACGGCGGCGGCGCCTCGAGGCGCAGCTGGTGCGCGCGGTGCTCGTGGCCCTGCGCGGCCAGCAGCAGGCACGGCGGGTTGAAGAAGGCGCGCGACGCGTCCAGATAGGCGGTGCGCACCGAGGCGTCGTGCGCGTGCACGCTCCAGCGCAGCGTCAGCGGACCGGTGCAAGGCGCGGCGCGCCAGCGGTTCTTCGCCACCTTGTCGATCGCCAGCGGCCGCCCACCGCAGCGCGCCTCGATGGCGACGATGTGCTTGGCGAACTCGCGCACCAGGTAGCTGCCGGGAATCCATACCGGCATCCAGAATTCCTGGCCCTGCGGATCCGGGTCGTCGAGTTCGAGTTCGACGTCGAACAGATGGGCGTGCTGCCGCCGCAGCTGAACGGTGTAGCGGAGGGCGGGTTGGTCGGGCATCGGGTAAGGGCTGGAGCGGGCGCCTCGCCACATGCTAATCTGGGCCGATTCAGCGCGCGAGGAGAGCAGACGTGGACCGTGACGTGTTCAGCGAGATCGCCGGCCATGCCGGTGCCGGCTCGCCGTCGCTCGTCTACCAGCCGCAGGTGCAGTACCCCAGCGGCGAACTCGTCGGCCTCGAGGTGCTGTTCCGCTGGCGCGCCGACAACGCGCCGCGACGCCATTCGCCGCTGACTTTCCTGCCGCGGCTGACGCCGTCGCAGACCAGCGAGCTGTTCTTCTGGGTCGTCGACGAGTCGGTGTCGGAAGCGCGCGTGCTGTCGAACTGGACCGGCTGGCGCGGCCATCTGTCGGTCAACATCGAAGCTGACCAGCTCGGCGATCCGGAGCTGGTCCAGCGCATCGAGCAGGTCGCGCTGCGCAACCAGTGGGCGCCCGAGCGGCTGATCATGGAAGTCACCGAGCGGCGGCCGATTCCGGTGTTCCCCAGCGTGATGCGCAACATCCAGGCGCTGCAGCAGGCGGGCATCCAGATCGCGATGGACGATTTCGGCGAAGGCTACGCGTCGTTCGAATACCTCAAGCGCCTGAGCCCGTCGCAGATCAAGATTCCGGCAGGATTCACCGGCGACCTGCGCGGCGACCGGCGCAACGAGGAAATCGTGCGCGCGCTGCTCGGCCTCGCACAGCGGCTCGACGTGAAGGTCGTCGCCGAAGGCGTCGAGACGCTCGAGACCGCCGACGCGCTGCACGCGCTGGGCGTGCGCGTGATGCAGGGCTACCTGTTCGGCGAGCCGCACGAGCTCGAGGACCGCTACTTCATGCTCCGGGTGCGGATCGACGGCGGTGCGCTGACCACCGAGCAGCTGCGCACGATCGGCGGGATCTCGACGGAGCTCGCACGCGACACCGCAGACATCACCGACCGGCACAACATCCAGCTGCACTGGGTCCGCATCGAGGACGTCCCGGAGATCTGGCGGCGCCTCGAGGCCGTGGGACTGAGCACGACCGAGGCGTGCGGCGACGTCCCGCGCGTGATCCTCGGCAGCCCGGTCGCCGGCATCGCCGCCGACGAGATCATCGACCCGACCCCAGCCATCGAGGAGATCGCCCGCCGCTATATCGGCGACCCCGAGCTCGCGAACCTGCCACGCAAGTACAAGACCGCGATCACCGGGCACCCGAGCCAGGACGTCGTGCACGAGATCAACGACGTGGCGTTCGTCGCCACCGTCCACCCCGAGCTCGGTACGGGTTACGACCTGTGGGTCGGTGGCGGGCTGAGCGCGAACCCTCGCCTCGGCGAACGCCTCGGCGCGTTCGTGACCGAGGACCTCGTCCCGGACGTCTGGGTCGCCGTCACGTCCCTGTTCCGGGACTACGGCTACCGGCGCCTGCGGAACAAGGCCCGCCTCAAGTTCCTGCTCGCCGACTGGGGGGTCGAGAGGTTCCGACGCGTCCTGCAGGACGAGTTCCTCGGCTTCGCGCTGCCCGACGGGCCGCCGGCGCCGAAGCCGACCCGGTCGGGCGACCACGTCGGCGTGCACCGCCAGAAGGACGGTCGGTTCTACGTCGGTGCGGCGCCGTACGTCGGCCGGGTGTCCGGTGCGGCGCTGACCGCGGTCGCCGACCTCGCCGACGGGGTCGGCGCGCACCGGATCCGGCTGACGCCGTACCAGAAGCTGCTGGTCCTGGACGTGCCCGAGGAGCACGTGGACGCCGTCGTCACCGGTCTGCGGGCGCACGGCCTCGAGTCCGACCCGAGCCCGTTCCGGCGATCGACGATCGCGTGCACGGGGATCGAGTTCTGCAAGCTCGCGATCGTCGAGACGAAGGCGACGGCCGCGCAGGCGATCGACACGCTCGAGGAGCGCCTCGGCGACCTCGGGGACCTGACCCCGATCAGCCTGCACGTCAACGGGTGCCCGAACTCGTGCGCCCGGATCCAGACCGCCGACATCGGGCTCAAGGGGCAGCTCGTGCTCGACGACGACGGCAGCCAGGTGCCCGGGTACCAGGTGCACCTGGGCGGCGGTCTCGCCTCGGCCGACCGTGAGGAGGCCGGGCTGGGACGCACCGTGCGCGGGCTCAAGGTCACCGCGGACGGCGTGCCCGCGTACGTGGAACGCGTCGTGCGTCGCTACGTCGACGAGCGCGCCGAGAGTGCCGAGGGTCCCGAGTCGTTCGCCGCCTGGGCGCTCCGCGCCGACGAGGAGGCGCTGCGATGACCGCTCCGACGCACCCGCCGCACGCACCCGAAGGAGAGGACCGGGCGACGCCGGGCGCCGTGACGGGCACGGCTCGGCCGGCGCTCCCCGGTCTGCGGGTGGCCCCTGCGAGCCTGCGGCTCGTGCCCGCTGCCGTCCCTGCCACCGCTGTCGACCTGCCGACCGGCCGACCCGGCGCACCGGACCGCCGCGGACGGCGCAGCGCCGACGAGCTCCGTGCGATCGTCGACCAGGCCGCACCCCGGCTCGCCGACGCGAGTGCGCAGGAGGTCGCCGCGTGGGCCGCCGAGGAGTTCGGCGGGTGGCTCGCGGTGGCGTGCTCGATGGCCGACGCCGTCCTCCCGCACCTGGTCGCGCAGGCGGCGACCGATCGGGGCGCGGCGACCGTCGACGTGCTGTTCCTCGACACCGGGTACCACTTCGCTGAGACGCTCGCGACGCGTGATCTCGTCGCGGCCCGGCTGCCGGTGCGCGTGGTCGACGTCGTGCCGCGTCTGAGCGTCGCCGAGCAGGACGCGGCGCACGGGACCGACCTCTTCGCGCGGGACCCCGGTGCGTGCTGCCGGATGCGCAAGGTCGAGCCACTCACCGAGGCGCTCGCGGGCTACGAGGCCTGGGTGACCGGCGTCCGCCGCGAGGAGGCGCCCACGCGCACCGCGACCCCGGTCGTCACGTGGGACGCGGCGCACGGGCTGGTGAAGGTCAACCCCCTCGCGGCGTGGACCTTCGACGAGCTGCTCGCGTACGGGGCCGAGCACGACGTCCCCCTCAACCCGCTGCTCGACGACGGGTACCCGTCGATCGGCTGCCGTCCGTGCACGAGCCGTGTCGCCCCCGGAGCAGACCCCCGGTCCGGCCGTTGGGCCGGCCTGGCCAAGACCGAATGCGGGATCCACCCATGACGACCACCGACGAGCAGACCACCACCCACGAGCAGACGACACCGGACGAGCGGTCGACGCCGGCCGCGCAGTCCGGTTCCGCGCCGCGGACGCGCCGACTGTCGCAGCTGCAGTCGCTCGAGAGCGAGGCGATCCACATCATCCGCGAGGTCGTCGCGGAGTTCGAGCACCCCGTGCTGCTGTTCAGCGGCGGCAAGGACTCGGTCGTGATGCTGCACCTCGCGGTCAAGGCGTTCTGGCCGGGACCTGTGCCGTTCCCGGTGCTGCACGTCGACACCGGGCACAACTTCCCCGAGGTGCTCGCGTTCCGCGACGCGACGGTCGAGCACCTCGGGCTGCGGCTCGAGGTCGCGCACGTGCAGGACTACCTCGACGACGGTCGACTGCGCGAGCGCGCCGACGGGACGCGCAACCAGCTCCAGACGATCCCGCTGCTCGACGCGATCGCCCGGCACGACGCGGTCTTCGGCGGGGGGCGGCGTGACGAGGAGAAGGCGCGGGCCAAGGAGCGCATCTACAGTCTGCGCGACGAGTTCGGCCAGTGGGACCCCCGCAACCAGCGACCCGAGCTGTGGAACCTCTACAACGGACGGCACCGCCACGGCGAGCACGTCCGCGTCTTCCCGCTCAGCAACTGGACCGAGCTCGACGTCTGGCGCTACGTCGCCGCCGAGCGGATCGCGCTGCCGTCGCTGTACTACGCGCACGACCGCGAAGTGTTCGCGCGCGACGGGATGTGGCTCGCCGTCGGACCGCACGCGCAGCCGCGTGAGGGTGAGCCGGTGACCACCCGCCGGGTGCGCTACCGGACGGTCGGGGACGCGTCGTGCACCGGTTCGGTCGAGAGCGACGCCACGCACGTGGAGGACGTCGTGCTCGAGATCGCCGCGACCCGGCTGACCGAGCGCGGTGCGACCCGGGCCGACGACCGCGCGTCGGAGGCCGCCATGGAGGACCGCAAGAAGGAGGGGTACTTCTGATGAGCACGCTGCTGCGCCTGGCCACGGCCGGTTCCGTGGACGACGGGAAGTCCACCCTCGTGGGCCGTCTGCTGTACGACTCAAAGTCGGTCCTGACCGACCAGCTCGACGCCGTCGAGCGCGTCAGCCGCGACCGCGGACTCGAGCAGGCCGACCTCGCGCTGCTCACCGACGGTCTGCGGGCCGAACGTGAGCAGGGCATCACGATCGACGTCGCCTACCGGTACTTCGCGACGGCACGCCGGTCGTTCATCCTCGCCGACTGCCCCGGTCACGTGCAGTACACCCGGAACACGGTGACCGGCGCGAGCACCGCGGACGTCGTCGTGCTGCTCGTCGACGC
>MLJW01000699.1_pt1 | contig 11232 bp, 12 predicted proteins | sample 888231 | NCBI WGS metagenome assembly MLJW01 (sample SAMN05788063, study PRJNA343431) | mine drainage metagenome | isolation source: sample collected from the inflow into an acid mine drainage treatment plant... | place: Germany: Lusatia, lignite mining district
CTACGGCGGCGCCTGCCGCACACGCGCCTGCTCTACGCCGCCGACTCGGCCTATGCCCCCTATGGCGAGCGCGAAGCATCCTATGTGATCGACCGCAGCAGGCGCCTCGCGCAATTCCTGCTGTCGCAGGGCGCGCAAGCCATCGTCGTGGCCTGCAACACGGCAACGGCGCTGGCCATCGCCGAGCTGAGGCGGCAATGGCCGCTGATCCCCTTCGTCGGCATCGAACCCGCCATCAAGCCCGCGTTGGCGGCATCGGCAGGCAAGCCCGTCGGCGTGCTGGCCACCCCGGCCACCTTGTCCAGCGCCAAGTTCCAAGCCCTGGTTCAGTCGCTGAACCCGCAAGGCGATCTGCTCCTGCAGCCTTGCCCAGGCTTGGCCGAGGCCATCGAAACCCTGGGCCCTGACGCGCCCGGGACCCGAGGCCTGATCGCCCGCTTTTGCGCTCCCCTGCGCGAAGCCGGGTGTTCCACCATCGTGCTCGGCTGCACCCATTACCCCCTCGTCGCCGAGGCCATACGCGAAGCGCTCGGAGCAGCCGGTGCCGGGGCCTGTTTGCTTGACCCTGCGGATGCGGTCGCGGCGCAAACCGGAAGGATCGTTGCGAGCCTGCAAACGCCGACGGCCCGGCACGACGCGGAGCAGGCTCCCGAACTGATCGCCTGGACCAACGGCCAGCCCGCCCTGCTCCGGCGCGTCGCCGCGGCCTGTGGCCTGGACGGCATGCCGGTGCGCACGCTCCCCGCAATGCTTGAATAGGCGCCCGAACACCCGCCCCTTGCGCTCGAAGCCGATAGACTATTCCCGAGGACGAACACGATCCGAGCGCTCAGGCGACGCAGCCCGGCGCATCCTGATCTGCGGCCGATCGTTCCCTAGGACGCCACCTGTCCCGCGCCATCCAGCAGCGCCTTGAGTTCGGTGTCGTTCAGGGTTTCGTTCTGCAGCAACTGCCGCGCGCCCTGCTCCAGGACCGGACGTTTTTCCTGCAGGATGGCCTCGGCGCGGGCGAAGGCGGCATTCACCAGTTCGCGCACGGCGCAATCGATCTCGCGCGCGGTCTGCTCGCTGTATTCGCGCGGCTGCGGCATCACCGGCCCACCCAGCATGGATTGCGGTGCGGATTCCAGCGCCATCTGCCCCAGCTTCTCGACCATGGCGTAGCGCGTGACCATGCTGCGGGCGATGTCGGTGACCTTGACCAGATCGTCGGCGGCGCCGGTGGACCAATGGCCGTAGACGAGATGCTCGGCGGCACGCCCGCCCATCAGCACGGCCATCTTGTTCTCCAGTTCCGCGCGGGTCATGAGATAGCGGTCTTCGGTGGGCCGCTGAATGGTGTAGCCCAGCGCACCCACGCCGCGCGGAATGATGGACACCTTGTGCACCACGTCGGTGCCGGGCAGGCTCATGGCCACCAGGGCGTGGCCCATTTCGTGGTGGGCGATGATGTCGCGCTCCTTCGGGTTGAGCAGGCGGTTCTTCTTCTCCAGCCCGGCGACGATGCGTTCCACCGCGCGCGTGAAGTGCGCGGGCGTCACGGCCTGGGCGCTTTCGCGCGTGGCCAGCAGGGCGGCTTCGTTGACCAGATTGGCCAGGTCGGCGCCCGAAAAGCCCGGGGTGAGCGCGGCGATCTGCTCCAGGTCCACCGAGGCGTCGAGCCGGATCTTGCGCACGTGCACGCGCAGGATCTGTACGCGGCCGAGCTTGTCGGGCCGGTCGACCAGCACCTGACGGTCGAAGCGACCGGCGCGCAGCAGAGCCGGGTCAAGAATTTCAGGGCGGTTGGTGGCCGCGAGAATAACCAGGCCCGAGGCTGAATCGAAGCCGTCGAGCTCGACCAGCAGCTGGTTGAGGGTCTGCTCCTTCTCGTCGTGGCCGCCGCCGAAGGGCGAGGCCCCGCGGGCGCGGCCCAGGGCGTCGAGTTCGTCGATGAAGATGATGGCCGGGGCCTTGTCCCGTGCCTGCTCGAACAGGTCGCGCACCCGCGCGGCGCCGACGCCGACGAACATTTCGACGAATTCCGAGCCGCTGATGGAGAAGAACGGCACGCCGGCCTCTCCGGCCACAGCCCGCGCCAGCAGGGTCTTGCCGGTGCCGGGCGGCCCCACCAGCAGGATGCCCTTGGGCAGGCGCGCGCCCAGGCGGCTGTGGTCGACCGGATTTTTCAGGAAATCGACCACCTCCTTGAGTTCGGCCTTGGCCTCGTCCACGCCCGCCACGTCGTCGTAGCTCACGCCGGTGCTGCTTTCCATGTACACCTTGGCGCGGCTCTTGCCGATGGACATGAAGCCGCCCATGCCCATGCCGCCCTGTTTGTCGGCGAACCTGCGCACCATGAAGAACCACACGCCGAAAAACACCAGCGCCGGCAGCACCCAGGACAGGATGTTGCCCAGCCAGGTGTTCTGGTAGGCCTGCGAATACGTCACGCCGTAGCGCTGCAGCTGGCCGGCCAGCTGCGGATCGACGCGCACCGCGACCACGAGCTTCTTGCCGTTCGCCTCGGCGCTCTTGAGCGTGCCGGTGATGGTCTGTTCGCCCACCACCACGTCCTGGATCTTGCCCTGTTGCAAGTACGTCTCGAACTGGCTGTAGGGCACGGTCTGCACGTTCTGGTAGGACGACCACAGGCTTTGCAGCCAGAACAGGGTGACGAGGGCGATGAGCCAGTAGCCCAGGTGCACGCGCGACTTGGGATCGAGCGCGGGAAACTTGCCGGCACCGCGGCCCGCGGGTTTGGATGGGGGTGTCGACCCCTGTTCGTTGCCGTCCGGCATGGTTTGCTCCCGATGAACTCCAGTTTCCGGAGAATAAGCGCCTGTGATGAATCTTCAAGAGGGTACGCGCCTGGCGAGGGCAGACCCGGGCGGCGTCAATATTCGTCCTGGCCTTCGCCGCCCGGCATGATGAGGAGCCAGGCGCTGCGAAGTTGCAGCGGCAGGCCGGCCACCAGCATCACCAGGCCGGCGTAGTGCTGGTCGTCCAGCGGACTCAGGTTCCAGATGCACAGCACATCCAGGTAGGGCGTGTAGAGCACATGGCCGCTCCACACCCACACCGCGGCGATCACCATCATCGGCAAGCCGAGCGCCCAGCCGTAGATGCCAGCCACCCAGCGCCGGGCGATGGCGCGGCTGCCGTCCAGCAACTGCGCCCAGACCATCAACCCGGCCAGCATGACCAGCAGGCCGATGGGCGCGCTGAACAGCGCGTCGGCCAGCGCCGTGTTGAACACCCCGGGCAGGTTCACGCCCAGCGTGAGCAGCACGAAGACGGCGAAGGTCACCCAGGGATCGAGCAGCCAAGCCGCCCAGACGCGGTTGCGCCCCTGATGCCAGGCGGTTCGCGCCGAAAGCGGAAATCCCAGCAACAACAGCGGCGACACCACCTGGCCCAGAGTCATCAGGGCCACGGTGTAGCCCGTCATCGAAGCCAGCGGGTTGTTCAATCCCCAGGCAGCCAGCAGCGTGAACACGCAACCGGAGGCGAACACGGCCCAGCGCCACGGCGCCCAACGCCGGCGCCAGGCCGACAGCGCGTAAACGGCGGCGGCCACGGCCACCACGGCGAACCAGCCGCCCCAGGCGGCAAGCGGCCAGGTTTGCACTGTCATGGATGAGCCAGCACGGCGCGCAGGTCCGCGCTCAGCCAGGCCGGATCGGTGAGTTGGCCATAGCCGTAGCGTGCGCGCAGCCGCCCCCTGGGTCCGACCAGGGTGACCGCGGCGGTGTGGTCGATCCAATAGCCGCCGTCGGACGTGTCGACGCGCCGCCATGTGACGCCCCATCGCCGTGCGGCGCGCGCCACCTCCGGCAGCGGGCCTCGCAGCCCGATGACATTGGGCATGAAGGCGTCCAGATAGGCGCGCAGCACGCCGGGCGTGTCGCGCGCCGGGTCCAGGCTGACGAACACGACACGCACCTCGCTGCGCAGCGGACCGAGGCGGTCGAGGGCACGGGCCAGCGCCGAAAGGGTCAGCGGGCAGACATCGGGGCAGTGCGTGTAGCCGAAGAACACCAGCACCGCCCGCCCCCGCTCGGCCTTCCAGTCGAAAAGCCGGCCCTGGGTATCGCTAAGACCTTTGAAGGCCGGGGCGGGCCGGGACGGCAGCGGCGTGCCGTGCAGCGATGCCCGCGGCTGCTGCAGGCGTGACCAGCCGTAGAGCGCGGCGATGAGCAGCAGCGAGACGATCGCGGCGCGCCGCGCCGAGCCGCGCCAGCCGCCCGACGCCGCGCCGCCGCCAAGGGGCTGACGCGACGAGGCGTCAGCCCGGATCACCACAGCACGAAGCCAGGCGCATGGATGGGATGGGTGATCATCGGCCACAGCACCGGGATGTAGACCGCCAGGGTGATGACCAGGGTGACGATGGCCCAAAAACCCAGCCGATCGGCGATGCGCGCGAGGACCGAGCCCTGCGGGCCGGCGATGACCTCGGCGAATGGGATCGCCACCATGGCCTTGTCGTCCTTGCGGCCGAACAGCGTGCCGAAAAACACGATGTAGAACGCCACGGCGCCGAGCATGGCGATGACCCCGCCGATAGCCACCAGGATCAACGCCGGATACACGGCGCCATACAACTGCATGTACTGGTCATGCGGCAGCCCCGAGACCCACGAACGGCGTGGCACACCGTCCATTCCGGCCCAGTGGCCGCCCAGCCCCCAGATCATCATGCCGATGAACCACAGCCAGACGGATGCGAGAGCCAGCTTCGGACTGTAGAGTTTGCGGCCGGTGAGGTGGGGCAAGAGCCAGAAGCTCACGCCCATGAACACCAGGGTGGTCATGGTCCCCACGGTCAAGTGGAAGTGGGCCGGTATCCACAAGGTGTTGTGCACCACGTTGTCGAGCTGCCAGCTCGCGTTGACGATACCCCCTGCGCCGCCGAAGATGAAAGAAACCAGCGCCAGCAGTTGGGCAGCTACCGATGCATCCTTCCAGGGCAACGCGGTCCACCAGCCCATCAGTCCCTTGCCGCCGCGGCGGCGCCCGGCATACTCCAGGCTCAAGGCCACGGTGAAAGCCGTGATCAGGCTGGGAACGGCGACCGACAACGTCAGCGCGGTGACCACGCCCTTGATGACCGGGGCAATGCCGGGATCCATGTACTGGTGGTGTGTCCCCACCGGGACCGAGAACACCAGCAGCAGCAGGAAGGCCAGCCGTGTGAGCGGGTCGGACACCAGCTTTCCGCCGGCCTGGCGCGGCAACATGGCGTAGATGGTGATATAGCCCGGCATCAGCCAGTAGTACACGATGGGGTGGCCGGTCCACCAGAACAACGTGCGTGCCAGCAGCGGATCGATGGTGTGGGTCAGCCCCAGCGACCAGGGATCGAGCAGGAACACCGCCTCCATCGCCGCGCCCAGAGCGGCCAGCAGCCACATGAGCAAGGTGGTGGAGCTCATGAAGGTGACGAGCGGCGTCACCTCCCCGGGGTGGGCCTTTTTCCAGCGGGCGCGCATTTCCAGGACCACGGCCAGCGGCAGCAGGCTGGCCACCACCACGAGGGTGATGCCGAGGTAGAACCACGGGCTGCCCTTAAGCGGCGGGTAGAACGTGTAGAGCACGCTCGACGAATTGTCGAGCATGGCGTAGGCGGCCATCAACGTGCCCAGCAGCATCAGCCCGTAGGTCAGCCAGGCAAGGCCCATCATGGGCTTGAGCTTGAGTTCACGGGCGGGTAGATACATCAGCCAGCCGGAAATGGTGAAGAAGGTGAACACGAAGGCGTTGAGCACGCCGTGCAGGGTCAGTCCCTGGTAGTAGGACTTGAGAAAGGGTTGCAGGTAGGGATAGAGATCGATGCCGGCGTAGTTCGTGCTCTGCAGCACACCGATGACAATACCGACCATGAGGGCCAGGAAGCCGGTGACCCAGAAGGCCAGCAGCATTTTTTTCTCGCCCGCGATTTCCCGCGTGGTCGGCGTCGACAGCGCCATGGGGGACAGGACTGCGCTCATGACTGCTTGCTCCCGGTGATGACGATTTTGCCGATCATGGCCTGATGGCCGGCCCCGCAATACTCATTGCAGATGATGTAGTAGGTGCCGGGCTTGTCGAAGGTGTAAGACACGTGTCCGACCACGCCGGGGATGGCCGTGATGTTGATGCTGGTTCCCTGCACCTCGAAGCCGTGCAGCACATCGCCGCTGGTCACGTAAAACTTGACATGCGACCCCGCCGGCAAGGTGATGGGCGTGGCGGTGCCGGGCGTCCAGCTCCATGCCCGGCCCATTTCGTAAATGTTGTAGCTGTTCGGGCCGGTCTGCTTGATGCCCGAGCCCTGGAAATCCGCCAGGGTCGCCGGTGTGTCGGGGTTGCTGTAGAACTGCACCGTCTTGGCGACCAGGCCGTAGTCGTGCACCACGAAGTAAACGGTGACGATGAACAGCACCGCCACCATCACCACTGAAATGAACACCCAGGCGCGCTCGTGCCGCAGGGCGAGGTGATGAAACTTGTCCTCGAATGCGTCATGTGTCGTCGTTGCCATGTCGACTCCTCAAGCTCGTAGAGAAAAATACGATGCCACCATCGCCCAAAGGCCGATGACGACGACGAACAAGGCCCCGACAATGACCCAGGTGCCGCGGGGGCGGGCGAACTGCAAGTCGGGCATCGGCAAATCCACTTGCTCCACCGGCCGCCCATCCGCGCCGATCATGGGCAAGGGCACATAGGGAACTTCTTCTTGCATGGGTTTTCTCCTTGGGGTGTATCGGGTTCGCACTGCGCTTCGCGGCATCAAGCGCATTCCATGAATATAAGCAGTCATGGATACAACGTCTTGCGCAAAGTCACATGCCAGTGGCTCGATATGTGAACGGTGTATCCGATTGTGTCGGCAGGGCCGCTCCCAGGTTTCCTGTCGCCCACGGCGGGCAGGACGGCGCGCCGCCCCCCTGGGGGCTCAATAGCCATAGGCCAGCAGCACGCCGAGCAGCGGCACGACCACCATCACATGGGCCTGCCACATCAGCCACACGCGCTGGGTGCGGATGTCCTCGGCGTCCGGGAAAAAATCGTCCTGCGCCCGCCTGTGGTTCCAGCGGCGCAAGGTCCGGGTCTGGGGCAAGGCCATGGCCACCATCACGGCGAACAACGCCACCTTGCCCCAAAGCAGGGGGTTCCCCGCATACCAAGCCCAACCCTTGATCCCCCACGCCATGCGCGCCACGCCCGTGGCCAGCACGGCGGCAAAACTCGCCCACAGCCACAGGTCCAGGGTCATCAGCCGGTCCAGCACGCTCTTGCGCCCGGCGATCACGTCGACGCGCATCAGCGCGGTCTTGGCGGTGAGGAAGACCGCCAGCAACAGGATGGCGGAGATATGGGCGTAGGCGAGCAGGGATTCGAGCAGCATGGAAACTCCGGATCAGGATGAAAACCGGCAACCGCCCAGGCTTCGAGGGCGAGGACGGGGCAGCGCCAAGACACGTGCCAAGCTGCGCGGTCAGCGCGGCGGGCCGCGGTCCAGCAGATGCCGCTTGTGCCGCACCTCGGCCCATGCAGCGGCATCCGCCGGTGCGGCCTTGACCCGCGTGATCACCGGCCAAATGCGCGCCAGATCGGCGTTGTGCGCGATGAACGCCTGCTGCTCCACCGGAACCTCGTGCTCGGGATAGATGGCGTCCACGGGGCACTCCGGCACGCACAGATTGCAGTCGATGCACTCGCGCGGGTCGATCACCAGCATGTTCGCGCCCTCGCGAAACGCGTCCACGGGGCATACGGCCACGCAGTCGGTGTACTTGCACTGGATGCAAGCTTCGGTGACCACGAATGTCATGTCAACCTCGCGCTGGACCCCGCTTGCCCGCGATGCCGGCTGCCGGCGCGCGGTCGGCGCGGGGCCGCACCAGCCAGGGCAGGTAGCGCAGCACGAACACCCAGCAAGCCAGCGTCCACAGCACGGCGGAGGCCTGCAATGCCGCGACCTGCGCCGGCCATGGCACGAAAGCCAAGAGGCGTAGCAGCGCGGCGGCCAGCAGCAGCCCATAACTCAGCAGGGACCAGCGGTCCAGGCGCAACGCCCGCCCCAGGTGGCCCAGGGAAGTGCGGGTGACCATGCCGATGATCAGCACCGCGAAGCCGCAAACGGCGAGGAGGTGGATCCAGAGCGAGTCGGGAACGGGCGCGCCGAGCGCCTGCGCCCCGCGCGCCGCCAGGCCGCCGGCCAGCCCGGCATAGCCGAGATCCAAAATCCACAGCAGCGGCTGGTGCAGCACGCGCCAGGGTTTCCAGCGCAGCAGATGGGTCAGCATGATGCCGGCCGAGCCGAGCAGCGCCAGCCCCTCGAGCGCGGGCCAGCGGCCCAGCATCTGCAGGCCCGCGGCCAGCACCAGCAGCGCGAGGTTGACCACACCGCTGGCCGCGGCCACGTTCAATTGCAGCCCCGGCACGGCGCGCGTGGCGAAGAACGGAATCACGCGGCGGCCGATCAGCGCGGCCACCACGGCCATCAGCAGCAGGCCGGCTTGCAGAGCCCGCCAGAGCTCGGGAAACGCCGCGCTCCGCGCAGCCCACAGGAAGGCCGCGTCGGACGCCCCCAGACCCAGCAGCAGCAAGGGCACGCCGAGGTTGCGCCGGTTGCGTGTCTTCAGGATGGGCCGGGCACAGGCCACGGCGGCGACAGCGAAAAACGCCACGTCGAGCACGGCCGCGGGCTCGAACCACGGGCCGCCCGCAAGCAGCCCTGCGCGCGCCAGCAGCCAGGCCAGGCACAGGGCGGCGAGCGGCCAGCCGCGCAGCGTCGGCAGGCCCGTCCAGTTCGGGACGGCGGTGAGCAGGAAGCCGACCGCGATGGTCGCCACGAAGCCCCACAGCATCTCGTGCGCGTGCCAGAGCACGCCGGCAAGCGGAGCGTGCGCCAGGCTGGGTGCGAACACCCAGATCATCACGACCACGCCGGCCCAGGCCATGCCCAGCGCGTACAACGGGCGAAAACCCAGTTCGAAGGTGGCGGCGAAGGACGGTGCCGCAAGCGCGGTCCCCGCAGGCTCCTCGATGCGCAGGAGTTCAACCGGCATGTTGCGCCTCCTCCAAATCGCGCGCCAGGTCCTGCGGGCGGTTGGCCATTTGCCAACCCAGCCACAAGCTTTGCGCGATGCGCCCCGCGAACTGGTCGGCGCGCGCCTTCATCGCCGGTTGGCACACCGCCAGCGTCGTCGCCTGAAACAAGGCCAGCCAGCGCTCGAACAACTCGGGCTCGAGTTCTGGCAAGGCTTGGTGCGCCGGCATCGGCGTGCCGCTGTAGCGCCCGGACCCCAGCAGGACGGAGGACCAGAAGTCCAGCATCTTCGCCAGATGCGCGGACCAATCCACGATGTGCGCGTCGAACACCGGACCGAGTCTTTCGTCTTGCCGCACGCGACCGTAGAACGCGTGCACCATGCGGGCGATGTCGTCTTCGCTGCACTGTGCGGGGTCGAGTCTCATGGCTTGCTGTTCCTTCTGCCGCCTGTCGCGCGGCTTTAATGATTCATTTTCCATGAATCATATATCCCGCCACGTATGCCGGCAAACCCACGTGGCCGCAACGGGCACTGCAACTACGGCGTGCTGGCCGTGCGGTTCGTCTTGCCTTTCGGCTTGGCAAAGGCGATCGTCTGCATGGCGCCGGCCGCGGAGCGATCCGACGTCAGATCGGCCAGTGTCATGCCGTCGAGCGTCTGGAAAAATGCATCCAGCGCGGCATGCAGGCCCCGCGCCAGGCGACAATTCGGGGTGAGCACGCAGGCATCGCGCGAGCGGTCGAAGCATTCCACCAGACTGAAATCCTCCTCCGTGCTGCGCAGGACCGCACCGATGCTGATCTGCCGCGGCGGACTGGCGAGGCGGATGCCGCCGGCGCGACCGCGCACCGACTGCAAAAACCCCACCGAGGCGAGATGAAACACGACCTTGGTGAGGTGGCTGCGCGAAATGCCGTGAAAAGCGGCCAGCTCGGTGATGGTGACGAGCCGATCGGCGTGCTCGGCGGCGTACATCAGCACGCGCAAGGCGTAGTCGGAAAACTGGGTCAGGCGCATGGTGGCTTGAACACAAACGCAAATGAGCGTCGAATGCGGCATTGTCCATCCAAACCCACACGCCATGCCGCGCCGCGACCGCAGCCCGGGATGGCCTGGCCACATCGACCCATGACCCCCGTGCAAAACGACCGCCAGCAATTCGCCAGCGACAACCTCGCCGGCATCTGTCCCGAGGCCCTGCAATCCCTGCTCGACGCCAACGCCAGCGGCCACCAGCCCGCCTATGGCGACGATGTCTGGACGCAGAAATCGACGGACATGATCCGCGAGCTGTTCCAGACCGATTGCGACGTGTACTACGTGTTCAACGGCACCGCCGCGAACTCGCTGGCGCTGGCGTCCATGTGCCAGAGCTACCACAGCGTGATCTGCTCGCCGGTGGCGCATATCGAGACCGACGAGTGCGGCGGCCCCGAGTTCTTCTCCAACGGCTCCAAGCTGCTGGTCGGGGAAGACGCAAGCCCGGCGGCGCGCCTGGGCAAGCTCACGCCCGACGCCGTGGAGCACCTCGTCACCAAGCGGCGCGACATCCACTATCCCAAGCCCAAGGTGGTGTCGATCACCCAGGCCACCGAGCTGGGCACGGTCTACACCGTGGAGGAGGTGCGCGCCATCGCCGCCATCGCCAAGCGGCGCCACCTCAAGGTGCATATGGACGGCGCGCGCTTCGCCAACGCGGTGGCCGCGCTCGACGCGCATCCGTCCGAGGTCACCTGGCGCGCCGGGGTCGACGTGCTGTGCTTCGGCGGCACCAAGAACGGCCTGCCGATGGGCGAGGCGGTGGTGTTCTTCGACCGCGAACTCTCCGCCGACTTCGCCTGGCGCGTGAAGCAAGCCGGTCAGCTGGCCTCCAAGATGCGCTTCATCTCCGCGCCCTGGGTCGGCATGCTCGACGGCGACACCTGGCTGCGCAACGCCCGCCACGCCAACGCCATGGCGCAGCGCCTGCACCAGGCCATCCACGCCCTGCCCGGCGTGCGCGTGCTGCACCCGCCGCAGGCCAATTCGGTGTTCGTGCAGTTGCCCGCCGCGGCCATCGCCCGGCTGCACGCGGCGGGCTGGCTGTTCTACGAGTTCATCGCAGGCGGCGGCTGCAGGCTGATGTGCGCCTGGGACACCCAGCCGGAAACCGTGGACGCTTTCGCCGCCGACGTCGCTGCGGCCTGCAAGGGCTGATCCGGCGCGA
>MLJW01000700.1_pt1 | contig 11227 bp, 9 predicted proteins | sample 888231 | NCBI WGS metagenome assembly MLJW01 (sample SAMN05788063, study PRJNA343431) | mine drainage metagenome | isolation source: sample collected from the inflow into an acid mine drainage treatment plant... | place: Germany: Lusatia, lignite mining district
GCGCCAGGCCGCCGCCGTTGCCCAGCCAGAAACCGGCCGGGCCGTGCAGCGCGGCCGGCACCCGGTGCAGCGGATCGAACGCGAGCAGGTAGCCGCCGCCCAGTCCGCCGCCCCACAGCGCCAGCGCGTACAGCGCGCTGGGCAGCAGCGCGACGTGCCAGGCGCGCAAGGCGAACGCACAGCACACCTGCACCGCGTCGAACACCTGGTAGGCGGCGATGAACAGCAGCAGATGCCGCGCGATCGGCCGCACCGCGGCGTTGTCGGTGTACAGCGCGACGACTTCGCCGCGCGCGCCGCCGACCAGCGCGGTCAGCAGCAGGCCCAGCGCGAGCGCGGCGCCGACGCCGCGCATCGCCGCGTGCCGCGCGCCGGCGTGGTCGCCGGCGCCCAGGCGTTGCGCGACCAGCGTGCTCGACGCGATCGCCAGCGACAGCGGCGCCATGTACAGCAACGAAGCCAGGCTGGCGGCGATCTGGTGCGCGGCCAGCGCGCGTTGGCCCAGGTGCGCGATGAACAGTGCCATGCCGGTGAACGAGGAGACTTCGAACAGCACCGCGGCGCCGATCGGCAGTCCCAGGCGAAGCAGCTCCCACTGTCCGGACAGGCTGGGGAGGTGCCGGCGCAGCGCGGCGAGCTCGCGCAAAGGCCCGCGATGCTGCAGCACCGCGGCGCCCAGCAGCAGCCACTGCGTCACGCAGGTGGCGAGCGCGCAGCCCAGCGCGCCCAATCCGTGGAAACGATGCAGGCCGAACGCGCCCGGGGCGAGCAGCAGCGCGTTGAGCGCGAGTTTGACGAGCAGCGCGCCGAGCTGCAGCACGGTGACGAGCAGCGGTCGCGCGATCGACTGCGCCAGCGCGACATGGGCGCGGAACAGCAGCGCCGCCGGCAGCGCCAGCGCCTGCACGCGCAGATAGCCGAGCACGTTCGGGTCATTGGCGTGGCCGCCGAGCGCGAGCAGTGGCTGCGGCCACAGCAACAGCGCGACGCCGGGCAGCGCCAGCGCCACGGCCAGCCACAGGCCCTCACCGAACACCGAGCGCAGACGGCTCGGGTTGGCCTCGCCGTGCGCGCGCGCCAGCACCGGAAGCAGTGCCTGCATCGATTCGGCCAGCGTGACGTACAGCGTGATGTAGATCGCCTGGCCCAACGCCAGCGTCGCCAGACCCGCGGTGTCGGCGCTGCGGCCGAGCATCGCGGTGTCGGCCACGCCGAAACCGATCACGGCGATCTGGCCGACGAAAACCGCACCCGCCAGGCGCAGCAGCGCGCCCAGCGTGCCGCCGTGCCGACGCGGGGTGTCGCTCATGGCCCGAGCAGTTCGAACGCGTCGTCGCGTTCGCCCGGTCGATGGCCGCGCCACAGCACGCGCAGCCCGGGCGGGCGCGGCGCGTCGGCGCGTTGCAGCCGGTAAGGCGCGCGCGCCGCCGACGTCAGCGGTGCCGAGCTCCAGTAGCCGAGCAGCGCGCGTTGCGCCAGCGTCAGGCCGACCGCTTCGACGTCGCCCGCCGGCAGCGTGCGCAGCACGCCTCCCAGGCTGCGGCCCAGCGGGCGATAGGTGCTGGCGTAATCGAGCGCCGGCAGCCACAGCGTGCCGACCAGCACCCAGACCAGCGTGACGCCGCCGGCCGACAGCACCATGCCTTTCCACAGCGGGTGGCGGTGGCGTCCGGCGCGCCAGGCGACGACGGCGGCCCAGGCCAGCGTGGCCAGCAGCGCGAGCAGCGCGGGCAGCGGATGCAGCGTCGCGTGATAGCCCGGCGCCAGGCGTGCGACATTGGCCGCCGGCTGGCTTGGAAAGCCGGTCAGCGTGGCCAGCCACAGCACCCAGACGACGAGGGCGAACAGGCTGAAGAACATCAACGCGAACCAGTCGAGCGCGGCCAGGCTGCCGCGTCGCATCACCGGCAGCGCCAGCGCCGCGAGCAGCGCGGCCGGCGGCAGCGTCGCCAGCATCGCCTGCGGATGGCTGCCGGCGCGCAGCGCTTCGAACGCGGTCAGCGCCAGCATCGCCGCCGGTGCCAGCACGTGCCACTCGGTCAGCGATTCACGCCAGCGCCACAGCGCCCACAGCGCCAGCGGCCACGCCGGCCACAGGAACCAGGCCGCGGTGCCCAGCGCATGGGCCGCGCCGGCCCAGCCGGCCGAAGGTGCCAGCCTGGCGCCGCCGTGCAGGGCGGCGAGCAGCGCCGCAGCGCCGAGCAGCAGCGCGCCGAGCACCGGCGTGCGAGCGCCGCTCAGCGCATCGTGCGGCAGCAGGGCGAAGCCGACCAGCAGCGCGCCCAGCGCCAACGCCGGTGCTCCGCCCAGCGCCAGCGCAGCCAGCGCAGCGGCACCGAGCAGCGCGGCGCGCCAGCGCATCTGCGGCATCAGCGCGGCGGCCAGCAGCAGCGCGCTGCTGGCTGCCAGCTGCACCAGCGCGTTGCCGGCCTCGTGTCCGAGGCCGAGCAGGCCCAGGCAGGCGACCAGGCTGAGCAGCGCGCCGTCGGCCATCGCGCGCGCATAGGCGCGCTCGTCGATAGGCGGCGCAAACGCCGGCTGCACCGGTTGCGCCGCGTCGCGGCGCGCCAGGTGATAGGCGGCGTACCAGGTCTGCGCCATCGTCAAGCCGAGCAGCAGCGCGAACGGCAGCCGCGCCGCGAGCACGGCGCCGAGCACGCCGCCGAGCGCGTGCAGCGACACCGCGCCGATCCAATATGCGATCCAGCCGCCGCCGAGCGCATGGCCGTACAGCGCCGGGTGCAGCCACGTCGAGCGGCCGTCGGCGAGTTGCCAGATCGCGCCGAACGCGATGCCTTCACTGGTCCAGGGGTCGCGTCCGATGAAGCCGGGCAGGACGTAGGCCAGGCACATCAGCCACAGCGGCCAGCGCGGCAGCCGCGCGAGCGCCTGCGCGGCGACCACCGGTCTCGCGGCGGGCTGGGGCTTGGACGTCGACGCGGTCAACACGATGGCGGGGCAGGGGGGCGGGCAAGCAAAACGGGCAGCGATGCTGCCCGTTCCTGGTCACGATACGGCGGTGACGCGCGGAATTTCCGCGCGGCGAATTTACTTCCTCGCCGCGGCAGCCCGTGCAAACTTCTGACGGAACTTGTCGACACGACCGCCCAGCGAATCGATGCTCTTTTGCGTGCCGGTGTAGAACGCATGCGATTCCGACGACGTGTCCAGCTTCATCAGCGGCATTTCACGGCCGTCTTCGAGCTTGATCGTCTCGCGCGTTTGCGCGGTCGACGGGATCACGAACTTGGCGCCGTTCGACTGGTCGACGAAGCACACGTCGCGGTATTCGGGGTGGATTCCAGTTTTCATCAGAAGTTCCTTCGCGAGCCGGCCAGCCGCGGCCGCGCCACGCAGCGCACCGTACTTAGCCAAAACGCGCATTATCGCACAAAGCCTGGAAAGCGAACACGTGTGTTCGTGGGTCCGGCCTCGGTCCACCTCGCCGCTGGCAGGCGGCTCGGATTCGGCCGGCGCGCGAACACGCGCTGAGCGTGTTCGCTGGTCCGGCCTCATCCCCCTTTTCGCATCATGTCGAAGAAATCGGCGTTGCTTTTGCTCTGCTTCATTTTCTCGATCAGGAACTCCATCGCCTCGAGTTCGTCCATCGGGTAGAGCAGCTTGCGCAGGATCCACGACTTCTGCAGCACGTCGGACTTCAGCAGCAGTTCCTCGCGGCGGGTGCCCGAGCGGTTCAGCAGGATGGCAGGGTAGACCCGCTTCTCGGCCAGACGGCGCTCGAGGTGGATCTCCATGTTGCCGGTGCCCTTGAACTCCTCGTAGATCACCTCGTCCATGCGGCTGCCGGTGTCGGTCAGCGCGGTGCCGATGATGGTCAGCGAGCCGCCTTCCTCGATGTTGCGCGCGGCGCCGAAGAAACGCTTCGGGCGTTGCAGCGCGTTGGCGTCGACGCCGCCGGTCAGCACCTTGCCCGACGCCGGCACGACGGTGTTGTAGGCGCGCGCCAGACGCGTGATCGAGTCGAGCAGGATCACGACGTCCTTCTTCAGCTCGACCAGCCGCTTGGCCTTCTCGATCACCATTTCGGCGACCTGCACGTGGCGCAGCGCCGGCTCGTCGAAGGTCGAGCTGACGACCTCGCCCTTCACCGAACGTTGCATTTCGGTGACTTCCTCGGGGCGCTCGTCGATCAGCAGAACGATCAGCACGATTTCAGGGTGGTTCGCGGTGATCGCGTGCGCGATCGATTGCAGCATCACGGTCTTGCCGCTTTTCGGCGGCGCCACCAGCAGTCCGCGCTGGCCCTTGCCGATCGGCGCGATGATGTCGATCACGCGGCCGATGATGTTCTCGTCGGCTCGCGTGTCGCGCTCGAGCTTCAAATGCTCGGTCGGGAACAGCGGCGTCAGATTCTCGAACATGATCTTGTTCTTGTTCTGTTCGGGTGTGACGCCGTTGACCCGATCAACCTTGACCAGCGCGAAATAGCGCTCGCCGTCCTTCGGCACGCGCACTTCGCCTTCGATCGAGTCGCCGGTGTGCAGGTTGAAGCGGCGGATCTGGCTCGGCGAGATGTAGATGTCGTCGGGCGATCCCAGATAGTTCGATTCAGGCGAGCGCAGGAAGCCGAAGCCGTCGGGCAGGACTTCCATGACGCCGTCGCCGAACACCTGCTCGCCGGCGCGGGCGCGCTTTTTCAGGATGGCGAACATCAGCTCCTGCTTGCGCAGGCGACTGGCGTTCTCGATCTCCAGGCTGGTGGCCATCTCCAGCAACTGGGAGACGTGCATCGCTTTGAGTTCGGAAAGATGCATGACGTTGTGCGTGGGGGACCGCCGGCGCCGTGATGCGCCGCGGAGCGGCGTCAGGCGCCGCTGGATCGGTCGGGGGTGGAGAGCTACGGTGCAGCGGTTCGCTGCAGGCGGTCGGCGCCGATCGCGGCGCCGCCGGGTCGCGCGCAGCCGTCGCGGCTGCGCGTTGAGGGCAATTATAGGTGGCCGTCGATGAACGAAACCAGCTGCGACTTCGACAACGCGCCGACCTTGGTCGCGGCGACGTCGCCGTCCTTGAACAACATCAGCGTCGGAATGCCGCGAATGCCGTATTTGGCCGGCACGCTTCGGTTCTCGTCGACGTTGACTTTCATGATGTTGAGGCGACCTTCGTACTGGCCGGCGATCTCTTCGAGAATCGGCGCGATCATCCGGCACGGGCCACACCATTCGGCCCAGTAATCGATCAGCACGGGAGTCGTCGACTTGAGCACGTCCTGCTCGAAATTCGCATCGGTGGTGTGTTTGATCAGATCGCTCATTGAAGTTCCAGATCGCGTCCGGCCGGGTCCGAGTCGTCCCGGTGCCGCAAGGCTCCCGAGACGCGGACGCCGCGTCGCGAGCGTTTGGGTGAAGGGTGACGAGCCGTACCCCCGGCACTTGCGGGAAACGGCTGTGGCTGCTCCGTTCCCGGCCTGACCAGGTTCACCGCGCCGCAATGCGGGGCGGCCCGTCACGTTGCATTGTATGACGGTTCGCGATCGCGCCGCCAACGCGGTGTTCGGGGCGTTGCGCCGGCAACCTACAATCGAGCGTATGTCGAGCACCGTACTGGCGCGCAAATGGCGCCCGAAAACTTTCGCCGCGCTGGTCGGGCAGGACCACGTCGTGCGCGCCCTCACGCACGCGCTGCAGCGCCGGCGTCTGCACCACGCCTATCTGTTCACCGGCACGCGCGGGGTCGGCAAGACGACGATCGCGCGCATCCTGGCGAAGTCGCTGAACTGCGTCGGCGCCGACGGGCACGGTGACATCACCGCCGAGCCGTGCGGTGTCTGCCAGCCCTGCGTCGAAATCGACTCGGGCCGTTTCGTCGACTACATCGAACTCGACGCGGCGTCGAACCGCGGCGTCGACGACATGACGCGGCTGCTCGAGCAGGCCGTGTACAAGCCGACCGCCGGACGCTTCAAGGTCTACATGATCGACGAAGTGCACATGCTGTCGAATCACGCGTTCAACGCGATGCTGAAGACACTGGAGGAGCCGCCGGAGACGGTCAAGTTCGTGCTCGCGACGACCGACCCGCAGAAGGTCCCGGTCACGGTGCTCAGCCGCTGCTTGCAGTTCGCGCTGAAATCGATGACTCCGGCGGCGATCGCTGGACACTTGCAGCAGGTGCTGCAGGCCGAAGGCGTCGAGGCCGAAGCCTCGGCGCTGCACGCGCTGGGACGCGCGGCGCGCGGCTCGATGCGCGATGCGCTGTCGCTGACCGATCAGGCGATCGCCTACGCGGCCGGTGACGTCACGCTCGACGCGGTGCGGCAGATGCTCGGCGCGGTCGATTCGGGCTATCTGTTCGAGCTTTTGCGCACGCTGGCGCGCGGCGACGGTGCCGCCGCGCTGCGGCTGGCCGAAGCGCTCGACGCCCGCGGCGTGTCGCTGGCCGGAGCCACCGAGGAACTGGCCGCGTTGCTGCAGCGAATCGCGGTGCAGCAGATCGTGCCGCAGGCGCTGGACGACGCCGACCCGGACGCGCCGGCGCTGCGCGAACTCGCCGTCGCGCTGAGCCCCGAAGCGGTGCAACTGAGCTACAGCCTGCTGCTGCAGGGTCGTGGCGAACTGGCGCTGGCCCCCGATGAGCTCGCCGGTTTCACGATGCTGCTGCTCAGGCTGCTGGCGTTCGCGCCGCTGGCCACCGTCGACGCCGCGTTGCATGCGATCGCAGCGCCCGCTGCTCCGCCACTTGCTGCTGCGGCTCCGCCTGCTGTCGCTGTCCCGTCTGCAAAGTCTGCACCCTCTGCACAGTCTGCACCCTCTGCTTCGGCTGCTTCCTCTGTACCGGCTGCTTCGGCTGCTTCGGCTGCACCGGCTGCACCGGCTGCTTCGTCTGCTTCGTCTGCTTCGTCTGCTTCGTCTGCTTCGTCTGCTTCGTCTGCACCGTCTGCACCGTCTGCACCGTCTGCTCCGGCCGATACGGCTGATGCGGCTGATGCGGCTGATGCGGCTCCGACCGACAGCTTCGACTGGCCGGCGTTGGCGCCGCAGTTGCCGGTGGTCGCGTTGGCGCGCAGCCTCGCCTTGCAAAGCGATTGGGGCGGCGCGGACGGCGAGCGCTGGACGCTGCGCGTACCCAGCGAGCAGTTCGCGCGTGCTGCCGCAGTCGACAAGCTGCAGGCCGCGCTGCGCGAACATACGGGGCGCGCGATCGAGCTGCGCATCGAAATCGGCCAGGTGCGCGACAGCGCGCATCTGCGCGCCGCGGCCGCGCGTGCGCAGCGCCAGCGCGACGCCGAAGCCGCGATCGCGACCGACCCGCTGGTGCGCGAACTGGTCGACGAGCACGGCGCGCAGATCGTTCCCGGATCGATCCGGCCGCTCGAGGCTTGACGGTCGGCTTCGTCGCTTTCCCGTTTCACTGAGTTTTCCACAACACGCAAAGGATTCGTTCAATGTTCAACAAAGGACAGCTCGCCGGCCTGATGAAGCAGGCCCAGCAAATGCAGGACAACATGAAGCGCGTGCAGGAGGAACTGGCGACGCTCGAAGTCGAAGGCCAGTCCGGCGCCGGCCTGGTCAAGGTGCAGATGACCTGCAAGTACAACGTTCGCCGCGTCAGCATCGATCCGAGCCTGGTCGGCGACGACCGCGACATGCTCGAGGACCTGGTCGCCGCGGCGTTCAACGACGCGGCGCGCAAGGCTGAAGCGCTGTCGCAGGACAAGCTCGCCGCGGCCACCGCCGGCATGCCGCTGCCGCCGGGCATGAAGCTGCCGTTCTGACGTGAACGGCCCCCGCGCCCTCGGTCGTTCGCTGCCCCCCGAGGGGGCGTTCTGTGTGCTTGGGGCGGCCCGGCGCAAGGTGAACGGCCCCCACGCTCACGGTCGTTCGCTGCCCCCCGAGGGGCGCTCTGTGTGCTTGGGGCGGCCCGGCGCACACAGGGGTGAAGGAGTCGACTTTGAGCGCTGATACCGCGGCGATCGACGCGCTGGTCGAGGCGCTGCGCTGCCTGCCCGGGGTCGGGCCGAAGAGCGCGACGCGCATGGCCTACCAGTTGCTGCAGCATGACCGCGACGGCGCCGAGCGGCTGTCGGCGGCGCTGCGCGCGGCGCTCGCCGCGGTGGGCCGCTGCCGCCTGTGCAACACGCTGACGGAAGCCGAGGTCTGCAGCATCTGCGCCGATCCGCAACGTGACCGGCGTCAGCTGTGCGTGGTCGAGAGCCCGGCCGACCGCGCCGCGCTCGAGCAGACGCTGAGCTTCGGCGGGCTGTACTTCGTGCTGATGGGGCGATTGAGCCCGCTCGACGGGGTCGGCCCGCGCGAGGTCGGTCTCGACCGCCTGGTGCAGCGCGTGCGCGAAAGCGAAGTCGAGGAAATCATCCTGGCGACGAGTTTCACCAACGAGGGCGAGGCCACGGCCCACGTCATCGCTGAAACACTGCGGCCGCTGGATTTGCGCATCACCCGGCTGGCGCGCGGCGTCCCGGTCGGCGCCGAGCTCGAGTATGTCGACCTCGGCACCATCGCGCGCGCGCTGGTCGACCGCCGCGGCGCCTGACACGGCCGCGTCGACTGCTCGGCGACCCTGATGCGCTACGCGCATCTGAACATTAGCATGTACGGAAATTGCACCCGTACCGTAAGCCGATGCCGCTCGACCGCCGCTTGTTCCTGCAATCCGCCGCGCTGCTGCTGGCGTCGGCGCGCGCCGCGCGCGCCGGCGCGCCCGGCACCCTGAGCCTGTGGGCTGGCGAGGAGCTGCGCTACGGGCATGACGACGGCGCGCGTGCGCAAGCGCTGTTCTTCGACCCGCGCGGGCTGGCGCTGGACCCGCGCGACGGCGCGGTGATCGTCGCCGACGCGGCCAACGCGCTGATTCGCCGTGTCGGCGCCGACGGTCGTGTCACCACGCTGGCCGGAGCGGCCGAGCAGCGCGCCAGCGTCGACGGCACCGCCGCGCAGGCGCGTTTCGTCGGCCCCGACGCGGTCGCGGTCGGCGTCGACGGCACGGTCTACATCGCCGACTCGTTCGCCAACACGATCCGCGTGCTGCGCGACGGCGTCGTGCGCACGCTGGCCGGACGCGCCGGCGAGCCGGGCTACGCCGACGGCGTCGGCGCGCAGGCGCAGTTCAATCATCCCGTCGGGCTGGCGCTGCGCGGCGAGGAACTGCTGGTGGCCGACGCCTACAACCACACGCTGCGTGCGATCGAGCCGGGCGGGCGGGTTCGCACCATCGCCGGCAGCCCCGGAGTCGCCGACCATCGTGACGGCGCGTTGCGCCAGGCGCTGTTCAACACGCCGGTCGGGTTGGCGCTGGCCGCCGACGGCACGCTGTACGTCAGCGAGTACTTCAACCACGACCTGCGGCGCGTGGCGCCGCAAGGCGCCGTCTCGACGCTGGCGGGCAAGCCCGGCGAGGCCGGCGACGCCGACGGCGACGGGGCCGCGGCGCGTTTGCGCAAGCCACAGCAGATCTGCGTGCTGCCTGGAAGCGGCGACATCGTCGTCGCCGACGGCGGCAACCAGAAAGTGCGCCGTGTCACGCCCGCCGGCGCGGTGCGCACGCTGGCCGGCCAGGGCGCGCAGGATCGCTTCGAGCTCGGCGCCTTGCCCGGCGCGCTGGTCACGCCCTATGGTGTCGCGCCGGCGCCCGGCGGCGGCGTGCTGGTCAGCGCCGGCGAGGCGCTGCTGCTGATCAGGCCCTGAGGCGCGTCAGGGCGCGGTCGGCTCGGCGCGGTCGAAGCCGCCGAGCTCGACGCGCGGCGCCGGCTTCCAGCCGCGCTTGCGGTGCTCGACGACGACGTTGGTGTAGATGCCGCCACGCACGTACCACTGCGCGGTCACGCGCAGGAAGCGCGGCGCGATCGCCGCGACGAGGTCGTCGAGGATCTGGTTGGTCACTTTCTCGTGGAAAGCACCCTCGTCGCGGAAGCTCCACATGTACAGCTTCAGGCTCTTGAGCTCGACGCATTTGCGGTCCGGAATGATGTCCAGCACGATGCGCGCGAAATCGGGCTGCCCGGTCAGCGGACACAGGCAGGTGAATTCGGGGACCTGCATGTGGATGTGGTAGTCGCGCTTCGGCGTCGGATTCGGGAAGGTCTGCAGGTTCTTGCTCGGCTTGGTCGACATGGCGATCGGGGACGAATTCGGCAACAGGGTGGCGCAGGGCGCCGTCAAGCGCACATTATCCGGCGAGGTGCTCGGGGGCGGCGCCGGCGTGTTGCGATGCTATCATCCGGAAGTGCGCGGTTTTCCGCATGATTATCCTTTCAAATCAAGCAGTTAACGGCGTTCCGTTCCAGTGCGACTGTCCTGCATCAAGCTCGCGGGCTTCAAATCATTCGCCGACCCGGTGTCGGTGCAGCTTCCAGGCCGCCGCGTCGGCGTGGTCGGCCCCAACGGCTGCGGCAAATCCAACATCATCGACGCGGTGCGCTGGGTGCTCGGCGAGTCCAAGGCTGCCGAGCTGCGCGGCGAGTCCATGCTCGACGTCATCTTCAATGGCTCGTCGGCGCGCAAGCCGGCCGGGCGCTGCAGCGTCGAGCTGGTGTTCGACAACGCCGACCACAGCGTCAGCGGCAGCTTCGGCCAGTACGCCGAGATCGCGGTCAAGCGCGTGCTGACGCGCGACGGCACGTCGAGCTACTACATCAACAACCAGCACGTGCGCCGGCGCGACGTGCAGGACATCTTCCTCGGCACCGGGCTGGGCTCGCGCTCGTACGCGATCATCGGTCAGGGAACGATCAGTCGCATCATCGAATCTCGCCCCGAGGAGCTGCGCGTGATGCTCGAGGAAGCCGCCGGCGTGTCCAAGTACAAGGAGCGCCGGCGCGAAACCGAGAACCGGCTGCACGACACGCGCGAGAACCTGCTGCGCGTCGGCGACATCGTGCGCGAGCTCGACGCCCAGCTCGAGCGCCTCGAGCAGCAGGCCGCGGTCGCGCGCCAGTACCGCGCGCTGCAGGACTCGCTGGCCACCAGCCAGCACGGTCTGTGGCTGCTGCGGCTGCGCGAGGCGCAGCAGCGGCAGTCGCGCATTGCCGACGAGGCGCGCGCCGCGCAGCTCGCGCTGGAGGCGCAGACCGCGCAACTGCGCGCGGTCGAGGCCGATCTGGAGCGGGTGCGCCAGGCGCAGTACGAGGCGGCCGACGCGCTGCACGCGGCGCAGGCTGCGCTGTACGCGGCGCAGGCCCGCGTCGGCCAGCTCGAGGCCGAGATCCGTTTCGTGGTCGAGGCGCGCGCGCGCGCCCAGCGCAGCGTGCACG
>MLJW01000701.1_pt1 | contig 11144 bp, 8 predicted proteins | sample 888231 | NCBI WGS metagenome assembly MLJW01 (sample SAMN05788063, study PRJNA343431) | mine drainage metagenome | isolation source: sample collected from the inflow into an acid mine drainage treatment plant... | place: Germany: Lusatia, lignite mining district
CGACTACTACGAGCCATTCACCTACAACTACGCCCGTCTGCAGAACGCGCCACTTTCGGAAGCCACACCCACCGCCCGCCCAATGTCGCAGATCACCGGCGAGACCATGGAAAAGATCACCTGGGGACCCAATTGGGAAGATGACCTGGCTGGTGAATATTCCAAGCGCAGCAAGGACTCGAACATGGACAACATCCAGAATGAGATGTATGGCCAGTTCGAGAATACTTTCCATATGTACCTGCCACGCATCTGCAACCATTGCCTCAACCCCGCCTGCGTGGCGGCCTGCCCTTCCGGCTCCATCTACAAGCGGGAAGAAGACGGCATCGTGCTGGTAGATCAGGACAAGTGCCGAGGCTGGCGCATGTGCGTGAGCTCTTGCCCGTACAAGAAAGTGTTCTATAACTGGGAGTCTGGAAAGGCCGAAAAATGCATCGGCTGCTATCCGCGCGTTGAATCCGGCATGCCAACGGTGTGCTCAGAATCCTGCGTCGGCCGCATCCGTTACAACGGCATCATGCTGTACGACGCCGACCGAATCGAGGAACTGGCCAGTATGGAGGACACGCAGGATCTGTACGAAGCTCAGTGCAAAATATTTCTCGATCCCAATGACCCGGAAGTGATCGCTGCAGCGCGTATCGAGGGCATCAACGACGACTGGATCGAGGCCGCCCGAAAATCACCGATCTGGAAGATGGCTATGGACTGGAAGATAGCGTTCCCCATGCACCCTGAATTCCGCACCCTGCCCATGGTGTGGTACGTGCCACCATTGTCCCCGGTGCAGTCGCAGATCGATCAGGGCAATCTACCAGTCGGTCCTGACGGCGCCATTCCAGTCGCCGGCGCCATGCGCCTGCCGGTGCAGTATCTGGCCAACCTGCTCACGGCTGGCAAGACCGCGCCAATCGAAAGTGCACTCAATCGCCTCATCGCCATGCGCAGTTATCAGCGCTCGGTGCACGTGGAAGGCGTGGCCGACACTCGCGCACTGGAAACAGCCGGCATCACCGAAGATCAGGCCAAGGAAATGTACCGTTACCTTGCCATCGCCAATTACGAAGACCGTTTTGTCATTCCTACCGGCCATACAGAAGAGACACTGGACGACTCTTTCGGCTTTCAGGGGCAGAACGGCTTCAACTTCGGTAACGACAGCTCTAGCGGTATTTCTAAGATCACCTTGTTCCCTCGTCGCCGCAAGGAAACGGTGGAACCGAAGGACCTTGCACCGTCGGCTGACGAACATTAGGAGACCACCATGAGACTCTACAAATTTCTATCCGTACTGCTTGAATACCCAGAACAGGAACTACTCGATCACCTGCAGGAAATCCATAGCGAAATCGACACATGCATCGACGTGGATGATATCGAACGCACGGCAGTCCAACGCTTTGTAGCGAATCTTCAACGTACGCCACTGACCGAACTGCAGACCGAATACGTCCAGACCTTTGACCTAACGCCTGAGCACAGCCTACACCTGACCCATCACCTGTTTGGCGACGACAAGAATCGCGGGCCAGCGCTAATTGATCTGGGCGAACTGTACAAGGACTATGGAGTGGAGGTGGTAACCAACGAGTTGCCGGATTATTTGCCGCTAATTCTGGAGTTTGCCGCGCATCTGGAAGAAGGTGAGGCCAATGTGTTCCTGTCCGATGCACACAAGGTGCTTGGGGTTCTGGCTGACAACCTTAACAAAGCCGGCAGCCCTTACGCGGCGCTGCTTTCCATCATTCAGGGTCGGGCGACTTTGACCCGCCTGGCTGCTTAAGGAGAGATGATCATGAACGTGAACAATTTTCTCTATGGGGTTTACCCCTACATCGCCCTCAGTGTATTTCTGCTGGGGAGCCTCTTGCGCTTCGATCGGGAGCAATATACTTGGAAGAGCGACTCCAGTCAGCTGCTATCCAATGGCAACTTGCGTCTGGGCAGCAATCTTTTCCATGTCGGCATCATTGCCGTATTCTTCGGCCATGCGGTCGGCCTGCTGACCCCACATAGCGTGTTCCACGCCATAGGCGTCTCCGACATGACACACCAGATGATCGCCATCTGGGCCGGGTCAATCTTCGGCGGCATGGGCTTGATCGGCGGCGCTTTGCTGTGGCTACGGCGGATGCTCAATCTGCGGGTATCCATCTCCAGTCGCGGTTCGGACAAGTTCATCCTAACCTGGTTACTGGTGACTCTTATGATTGGGCTGTCTACCATCCCCGTCTCCGTTGGTCATGCCAACGAAGGCAATCCGGGAGTCATGATCGCGCTAGCGGAGTGGGTGCAAAGCATCATTTATCTGCATCCCAACCCTGCCTTGCTGAGTGGTGTTGATACCATTTTCAAGGTGCATTTATTCCTCGGCATGACAGTATTCCTTGTGTTTCCATTCACCCGCATGGTGCATGTCTGGAGTGCTCCATTCGGCTATCTGGGGCGCCCATATCAGATAGTGCGCAGCAAACGGATACCAACACGTTAAGAATGTAAATGGCTCAAGTTTCTATACAAACACCGAGTAAGAAGCTTGCTGCGTAATTACAATCAATACCAAGGAAAATGACCATGAATTACACTAGGGCTGCACTAGCCGCCGGGATCCTGTTGTCCACTCTGCCGGCCATGGCTGATGACACTAGCAACGCTTCTCAGTGGTACTCCCTACTCGATTCCATAAAGCAGGGCACGAACATGAGCAGCTTCCGGTTGCGCTACGAATATGACGACCTGAATGGTTCTCCGGCTGCAGATAAATATGCCGAAGGATTGACGCTGCGCAGCCTGGTCGGCTGGCAAACCGCGTCGTTCGATAATTTCAGCTTTGCTGCCCAGATGATCGACGTCGGCAAGTTGCAGGACAACTTCAATGACAGCACCACCGGCCTTCAGGCCATCACGGCCGGATCCAATCAGCCGGGCAAATTGGCCTATGCCAAGATCATTGATCCGGACTACACGGGTGTAAACCAGTTGTACCTGGACTGGACAGGACTTCAGGGCACCCTGGTCCGCCTTGGCCGGCAGCAGGTCAACCTGGACAATGTGCGTTTCATCGGCGACATCGGTTTTCGCCAGGTCATGCAGGTGTTCGATGGCGTTTCGGCGCTGAACCAGTCCCTCCCGGATACCGATGCCTATCTGGCCCATTATGGAAGCGTGCGGCAAGTTGACACCGTGTTGCGTACGGGCGGCCATCTGGATATCGCCCATGTCAAATACCACCTCTCACCTACCGAGTCGTTGGTGGGCTATGGCTATTTTTCCACTTTCGACGATCTGGGATTTGGGCAAGCCTGGTTCGGCGCGGCAGCGGCAAATGCGCAGGCCAACCAGTCCAACAAGATCCTCGGCCTGCGCCTGGATGGGGCACACTCGCTGGATGCCGGCTGGAAGGCGCTGTATACCGCCGAATATGCGAAACAGAACGGCTTCCAGGGCGGCGACAGCCGTATCGATGCCAACTATTACAAGATTGGCGGCGGCGCCTCCTACGATAATCTTTCCCTGCGCCTCGATCAGGAAAAGCTGTCAAGCAACCATGGCCTGTATGCCTTCCAGACCCCTTTCGGCACCAACCACCTGTTTCAGGGCTGGACGGATAAATTCCTGGCCACGCCGGCCGAGGGCCTGATCGACTCGTTCATTACCGGCACCTGCAAATATGCTGATTTCTCCTTCTTTGCTGACTATCACCTGTACCAGTCGGACATGAGGTTCAATGAGGTAGGCGGCGGCACCGGTGGCCGCTACGGTACGGAATGGAATGCTGCCGTCTCCTATGCCTACGACAAACACATCAGCACCAAGGTCGAATACGGGAAATTCAGCGAAGGCGATCATTACAACACCTCGGCGAACTCGCCCGTGCAGACCAACCGCATTCGCGATACCGAAAAGCTGTGGCTGACCGCGATGTACACGTTCTAGGAAATTCACCTCTCAAACAAGGAGCAATGCCATGGAACGTACTTTCTGGAAAGCCGGCCACAAGCCGACACTGTTTTCGGCCTTTCTTTATTTCGACCTGTCTTTCATGGTCTGGGTGTTGCTGGGGCCGCTGGCGGTGCAGATTGCCGCCGACCTGCACCTCACCCCGGTGCAGAAAGGCCTGATGGTCGCCACGCCGGTACTGGCCGGCGCGCTGCTGCGGATCGTGATGGGCGTGCTGGTGGATCATCTGCAGCCCAAGAAAGCCGGCCTGATCGGGCAGGTGGTCGTGATGGTGGCGCTGGCTGCCGCCTGGATACTCGGCGTTCATACCTACCAGCAGGTGCTGCTGCTGGGCATCGGCCTGGGTTTTGCTGGCGCTTCCTTTGCCGTGGCCTTGCCGCTGGCCTCGCGCTGGTATCCGCCCCAATACCAGGGGGCCGCCATGGGCATTGCCGGGGCGGGCAATTCCGGTACGGTGTTTGCCGCGCTATTCGCGCCGGCGCTGGCGATCAGATATGGCTGGAACAACGTGTTCGGCCTGGTTCTGATTCCGCTGGCGATCGTTTTCGTGGTCTATGCCTGGCTGGCCAAGGATGCCCCTGAAAGCGCGCCGCCGAAATCCATGGCCCAGTATCTTGCCGTATTACGGGACAAGGATGCCTGGTGGTTCATGTTCTTCTACAGCGTGACGTTCGGCGGATTCGTCGGTCTGGCGCAATCGCTGACGATCTACTTCCATGACCAGTACGGCCTGTCGGCCGTGACAGCCGGGTATTTCACCGCTGCCTGCGTGTTTTCCGGCTCGGCGGTGCGCCCGATGGGAGGCTTCGTCGCCGACCGTATCGGCGGCATCCGCACCTTGCTGGTGCTGTATTCCCTGGCGGCATTGTTCATTTTTGCCGTCAGTTTCGGCCCGGCGAGCCGCTGGCTGGCACTGGCTGCATTCATGGCTTCCATGCTGTCGTTGGGTGCCGGCAACGGGGCGGTATTCCAGCTGGTACCGCAACGCTTCCGCAAGGAAATCGGCGTCATGACAGGGCTGGTCGGCATGGCGGGCGGTATCGGGGGCTTCTATCTGGCCTCCAGCCTGGGATATGCAAAGCAGCTTACCGGCAGCTATCAGATCGGATTCCTGATTTTTGCCGGCCTCGCTCTGCTCGCCCTGGCTGGGCTGCATGGCGTGAAGAGTCGCTGGCGTACCACCTGGGGTTCTTCTGCCGTAACGAGCGCGAAGATATAAATCCCCATCATGACGCTCAAATTCAGTCTGGGCCAGGCCACCAGCACGGGACCACGTTCAAGGAACGAGGATTTCTGCGCGGCCACCACGCCCGGCAATGGCACACTGGCCATCAAGGGTGCCCTGTTCGCGGTGGCGGACGGGGTTTCCGGCGGTTCGGGCGGTCGCGAAGCGGCAGAGTTGACCGTGCGCGGCCTGCTCTCCGACTACTACGCCACTCCCGATACCTGGGAGGTCGTCAATGCACTGGAGCAGGTCATTGCCCCGCTCAATCGCTGGGTCGTCGCTCAGGGTACGGCGAACCGGGATCTGGCCGGCATGGCCAGCACCCTTTCCCTGCTGGTGCTGCGTGGCCGGCATTACTTCCTGGGGCACGTCGGCGACAGCCGGATTTACCGTCTGCGCGGCAATGGCATCGCCCAGCTGACCACCGATCATGTCTGGGATCGCCCTGACATGCGGCATGTGCTGAAGCGCGCCATCGGGCTGGATGCGCACGTGTCGGTCGACTACAGCGAAGGGGCGCTGGAGGCCGGCGACCTGTTCCTGCTGGCGACGGATGGCGTGTGGGAGCCGCTGGGAGACGTGGCCATCCATGCCACCCTGATGCTGCATCGGGAGCACCCCCAGCGCATTGCCGACGAACTGGTGCGCCGTGCGCTGGCCGCCGGCGGGCAGGACAATGCCACCGCCATGGTGGTCCGGGTTGAAGCGCTTTCCGCCGAGAACTGGGGGGATGTGCTGGCCGAAGGGCGACGGTTGCGCCCCCCATCGAAAAAGCTCATCCCCGGCATGCGCCTCGATGATTACGAGCTTACCCAGATCCTGCATGAATCGCGCGCCACCCTGGTGTATCTGGCACACCACCTTGAAACCGGCCAGCCGGTCGTGCTCAAGACGCTGCCGCCATCGCTGGCAGAGGATGCGCTTGCCTGCGACGGCCTGCTGCAGGAAGAGTGGCTGGCCAAGCGTGTGGTGGCCCATTACTTCCCGCAAGTGCTGCCTGTGCCCTCGCGCAGCGCGTTGTATTACGTCATGACCTGGCACCGGGGCGAAACCCTGAGCCAGAAATTGCGGCGCGATTACTATTTCACCGCGGTCGAAGTTGCGGGCATCGGCATCCGCCTGCTCAAGGGGCTGGGGACCCTGCATCGGCTCAATATCCTGCACCGCGACATCAAGCCCGAGAACCTGCATCTGGGCGACGACGACCGGTTGCGCATCCTTGACCTGGGCGTGGCGGTCGGCCTCGGGCTGGATCGGGAGAATATCGTGCCCAATGCCGGTACGCCCAGCTATCTGGCGCCGGAGCTGTTTTCCGCTAGTGCGCCGTCGGTGTCCAGCGACCTGTATTCCGCCGGGGTGTCGCTGTATCACCTGCTCACACGCCATTACCCTTATGGCGAAATCGAGCCTTTCCAGCACCCCAGGTTCGGTGAGCCCGCATCCCCTACGCGCTATCGGCCCGACATTCCCGGATGGCTGGAAAACATTCTGCTCAAGGCTTGCGCGCGCGACCCGGAGATGCGGTTCGAAACCGCCGAAGAATTTCTGCTTGCGCTGCAGCGCGGTGAACACCAGCCACTTTCGCCGCCGCCAAGGATGCCTGTTGCAAGGCGCAATCCGTTGCAACTGTGGCAGGCGATTGCCGCGCTGTCGTTTGGCGTGAATCTGCTGCTGATTTATCTGATTGTTGTTTCTTCATCATGATCGGGCCATTCCTCTTTTCCGGCTGCGGCGATCCGTTTCAACGGCAGCCCGCCTGCACCAGATCATGGCGGTCGACAGAGGCCGTGCCACAAGACAGTGCGTGCGCCTTGTCCGACCGTCGCGGCCATATGCCATCTGCATGTTTCATATGGGTAATGCGCATGGCATCGAACTTGCTCAATCATCTTCAACCGGCATGCGAAATGGCTATTTTGGCCAGGCGGCCGATACACAATGGTGCGTCACCAGGCGCCGAAGGAGAATTCAAATGACGACAGGCAGGGTCATGCTCATCGGCGCCGGTCCCGGCGATGCCGAACTGATTACGCTGAAGGCGGTGCGCGCACTGGGGAGGGCTGATGTGGTGCTGGTTGATGATCTGGTGAACCATGACATTCTGCAGCATGCATCGCAGGCGCGCATCCTCGAGGTAGGCAAACGCAGCGGGCGCAAGCCCATGACGCAGAATTTCATCAACCGCATGATGATCTCCCTGGCGCAGCAGGGGCAGTACGTCGTCCGCCTCAAGGGTGGGGATCCGTTCGTATTCGGTCGCGGCGGGGAGGAAATGCTGGCCTTGAGAATGGCCGGCGTCGAAGTCGGCGTCATTCCCGGTATCACCAGTGGCACGGCCGTGCCGGCCAGCATCGGCATCCCGATCACGCACCGGAAATACACCCACGGCGTGACTTTCGTCACCGGACACACCGGGGATGGCAGTGCGTTGAACTGGCGGGCGCTGGTCGAGGGCGGGACGACACTGGTGATCTACATGGGGCTGAAGAAACTGCCGGAGATCGTCAAGGGACTGCTCGATGCCAGTCTTCCGGGCGACACGCCTGCCGCTGTCATCGGGCAGGGAACGCTGCCGGAACAGAAGCAGGTCGTCACCAACATCGCCAATCTGCCGTTCGCGGTCAGGCAGCATGACATCACCGGCCCGGCGTTGATCGTCGTGGGTGAAGTCGCCAGTCTGGCCTGTTTTGAACACATCGCTGCGGATCAGCGCATTGCGGCGTAATGATCCCTGGCAGGCAAACTGAAGGAAAACAGAAATGCAGAAAATGAAACTGGTCGTCATCGGCAACGGCATGGCAGGCATCCGCACCGTGGAGGAACTGCTGAAAATAGCACCCGGCATGTACGACATCACGGTGTTCGGCGCCGAACCGCATCCCAATTACAACCGCATCCTGCTGTCGCCAGTGCTGGCCGGCGAGCAGACGGTGGACGACATCATCCTCAACAGCCGCGAGTGGTATGCCGAGAATGGCATTACCCTGCATACCGGCAGCGCAGTGACGAAGATCGACCGCGTGAACCGGATGGTGGTTGCCGGCAACGGACTCGAGGCCGAGTACGACCGCCTGCTGCTCGCCACCGGCTCCAATCCGTTCATCCTGCCGGTCGCGGGCAACGATCTCGATGGCGTGATCGGCTTTCGCGACATTGCGGACGTGGATGCCATGATCGCCTCGTCCACGCGGCATACCCACGCGGTGGTGATAGGCGGCGGCCTGCTGGGGCTGGAAGCCGCCAACGGCCTGAAGCTCCGCGGCATGGATGTGACTGTGGTGCACAAGCATGAATGGTTGATGGAAAGGCAGCTCGATCGCGTGTCCGGCCTGATGCTGCAGCAGTCGCTGGAGCAGAAGGGACTGAAGTTCCTGCTCGAGAAGGACACCGAACAACTGGTCGGGGAACATGGGCGGGTCAGCGCAGTGCGCTTCAGGGATGGCCAGCAGGTGCCGGCCGACCTGGTGGTGATGGCGGTGGGCATCCGTCCCAATTATGCCCTGGCGGAATCGGCCGGCATCCACTGCAATCGCGGCATCGTGGTCAACGATACCCTGCAGACTTTCGATCCGCGCATCTATGCCGTGGGCGAGTGCGTCGTCCATCGTGGCGTGTCCTACGGGCTGGTCGCTCCGCTGTTCGAGCAGGGCAAGGTATGCGCCACCCATCTGGCCAACTTCGGCATTGGCCGCTACACCGGCTCGGTGACTTCCACCAAGCTGAAAGTGACCGGCATCGACCTGTTTTCCGCCGGCAATTTCATGGGCGGCGAGCATCTTGATGAAATCGTGCTGCACGACAAGGTCGGCGGCGTGTACAAGAAGCTGGTGCTGGAAGGCGACCGGCTGGTAGGCGCCTGCCTGTATGGGGATACTGCCGACGGGTCGTGGTATTTCCAGATGCTGAAAGACGCCAAGGACGTGCATGAAATCCGCGACCACCTGATGTTCGGACAGAACCATCTGGGAGACGCCGGCCACAAGGGCCAGACGTCGGCCGCCGCCATGCCGGATACGGCGGAAGTGTGCGGCTGCAACGGCGTGTGCAAGGGCGCCATCGTCAAGAGCATCAAGGAAAACGGCCTCTTCACGCTGGACGACGTGCGCAAGCATACCAAGGCATCGGCGTCGTGCGGTTCCTGTACCGGACTGGTGGAACAGATCCTGGCTTCCTGCATTGGCGGTGCCTACCAGCCGGCCGATATCAAAAACAAGCCGGTGTGCAACTGTACCGATCACAGTCACGGCGAGGTGCGCAATACGATACGTCAGCAGAAGCTGCTGACCATCCCCGAGGTCATCCGCTTCATGGAGTGGCGCACGCCCAACGGCTGCGCCTCCTGCCGCCCGGCGCTCAACTACTACCTGATTTCGACCTGGCCGCACGAAGCCATCGACGACCCGCAAAGCCGCTTCATCAACGAGCGCAGCCACGCCAATATCCAGAAAGATGGCACTTACAGCGTCATTCCGCGCATGTGGGGCGGCGAGACCACCGCCAGTGAGCTGCGCCGGATTGCCGACGTGGTGGACAAGTACAGCATTCCCACCGTGAAAGTGACGGGTGGCCAGCGTATCGATTTGCTGGGTGTCAAAAAAGAAGACCTGCAAGCCGTCTGGAAAGACATCGGTATGCCCAGCGGTCATGCCTATGCCAAGGCGCTACGCACCGTGAAGACCTGCGTGGGTTCCGAGTGGTGCCGCATGGGCACGCAGGACAGCACGCAGATGGGCAAGGACCTGGAGCGTGCCATGTGGCGCATGTATGCCCCACACAAGGTGAAATTTGCGGTCAGTGGCTGCCCGCGCAATTGTGCCGAAGCCGGGATCAAGGATGTCGGCATCATCGGTGTCGACAGTGGTTGGGAAATGGTTGTGGCCGGTAACGGCGGCATCAAGACCGAAGTGGCGCACTTTCTGGTCAAGGTCAAAACCGCCGCCGAGGTGCTGGAGTACACCGGCGCATTTTGCGAGTTGTACCGCCAGGAGGGCTGGTACCTGGAGCGCACCGTGCATTTTGTGGCCCGCGTCGGTCTGGACTACGTCAAGAAACGCGTGGTGGAAGACCCTGCCGGTCGCAAAGCGCTGTGGGAGCAACTGCAGTTTGCGCTCGACGGCGAACCCGACCCGTGGTTTGAGCTTGACAAGGCGGCGGTGGATATCCGCCAGTTTGATGCCCTGAGTGTCTGAGGCGCTGGTTGTTGTATGGAAAATCATGCTCCAGCCCTTATTCGATAAGCGTGAATAGCTACAAAGGAAATAGCAAATGAACGACTGGACTGCGATCTGCCAGCTGACAGACATCCCCGTCCTGGGCTCGCGCCGCGTGTCGCGGGCCGCCGGGCTGGAGGTTGCCTTGTTTCGCAATGACCAGAATGAGGTGTTTGCGTTGCTGGACCGCTGCCCGCACAAAGGCGGCCCGTTGAGCCAGGGCCTTGTGTTTGGCACCAGCGTGGCCTGTCCGTTGCACAACTGGACAATAAGCCTGTGCACCGGTCAGGCTGCGGCGCCCGATGAGGGCTGCACGCCCAAATTCAGTGTCAAGGTGGAGGGCGGTCAGGTGTTTCTGATGGCAACGGAGCTGGCCAGCCACGCCACTGACCAGATACGCCCCGTTGCCGGACCCGTACGGAAAACGGTTGGCACTCACGCTCCACCGCCATGCGGGTCGCTGCCAACCTGCATCTGAAAGACACGCCATGATCGAAACACGTTCCACCTGCCCGTATTGCGGCGTGGGCTGCGGGGTGATCATCGAGTCTGATGACCGGGGCATCATCGGTGTCAAGGGCGATCCGGACCACCCTGCCAACTTCGGCCGCCTGTGCACCAAAGGGGCCACGCTGGCGCAAACGGCAGTCGCCAGCGTGGCGGGCCAGACCCGGCTGCTCACGCCGCAAATGCGCGCCAGCCGGGGCGCTGCACCCCAGCCGGTGACCTGGACGACGGCGTTGGAC
>MLJW01000702.1_pt1 | contig 11129 bp, 9 predicted proteins | sample 888231 | NCBI WGS metagenome assembly MLJW01 (sample SAMN05788063, study PRJNA343431) | mine drainage metagenome | isolation source: sample collected from the inflow into an acid mine drainage treatment plant... | place: Germany: Lusatia, lignite mining district
GGCGGTTGACGAAGCATTGCTGGACCTCGGCCCGCGCCCGTGCGGCGGTGGGGCGGCAGACCAGGCCGCGCACGGCGAGCGGGCCGATGCGCGCGTCCACGGGCAGGGCGTGCTCGGCAAAGCTCTTGCCCAGCACGTCGGCCAGGCGTTGCAGGCCGAGCGGGCTCGAATCCGGGGCCAGTTGCATGCCGGCGCGGCCGTCCTGCCACAGGCTCCAGGCCACCTGGGGGTGGGCGATGGCGGCGCGTTTGAACACCTCGATGCACCAGCCGGCTTCGGTCGCGGCGGACTTGAGGAAGCTGCGGCGCGCCGGGATTTCGTGGAACAGGCGCCGCAGCGTGATGAGCGTGCCGGGTGCCGCGGCGGCCGGAGCCACCTCCCCCAGGCGGCCGTTCGCCGCGCTGATGCGCGCGCCGGGCTGGCCGCGGCGGCGGCTGACGATCTCGACCTCGGCCACGGCCGCCATCGACGCCAGCGCCTCGCCGCGGAAACCCAGCGATTGGGCCTGTTCGAGGTCGGCCAGCGAGGCGATCTTGCTGGTGGCGTGCCGGGCCAGCGCCAGCGGCAGCTCATCCGGCGGGATGCCGCAGCCGTCGTCCTCCACGCTCAGCATGTCGAGCCCGCCCTGGGCGATGCGCACGGTGATGCGGGTGCTGCCGGCGTCCAGGGCGTTGTCCAGCAGTTCGCGCAGCGCCGAGGCCGGCCGTTCGACCACTTCGCCGGCGGCGATCTGCGAAACCAGGGTGTCGGGCAGGGCCCGGATGGGGGCTGGAGACTGCGCGGTGCGTGGCGCCGAATCCATGAATTCAGGCTGGGATTCAGCAGGTGAAAGCATCATCGGCTCAGTATACTCAGCCGGCTTTTCCGCCACGCCGAGGCCCGCTGCCTCGGCGGGCGAAGTCTCCGCAAATGCTCAGCCTGGGCTCAGGAAGTCCGGGCATCATGCTGCGGCGCGACTTGAACCGAGGCGCCAGCGCCAGCCCTATCCACAGACCCGACGCCCCGCAGTCAACCATGGACCTCTCGACCCTCGTCAACCTGCTGCTGCATTTCGATGCCCAGCTCGCGCAGTTCATCCAGGCCTATGGCCACTGGGTCTACGCCATGCTGTTCGCCATCGTGTTCGTCGAGACCGGGCTGGTGGTCATGCCCTTTCTGCCGGGCGACTCGATGCTGTTCATCGTCGGCGCCTTCTGCGCCTCCGGCGCGCTGAGCCTGCCGGCGGCTTTGTCATTGCTGTGGGCGGCCGCGGCGCTGGGCGATTCGCTCAACTATCAAATCGGCAAGGCCATCGGCCACAAGGTCTTTTCCTGGCAGGACAGCCGCTGGTTCAACCGCCGCGCCTTCGACCGTGCCCACGCCTTCTACGAGCAATATGGCGGCATCACCATCATCGCGGCGCGTTTCATCCCCTTCATACGCACTTTCGCGCCGTTCGTGGCGGGGGTGGCCGAAATGTCCTATGCCAGGTTCCTCGTCTACAACATCGTCGGCGGCGGGCTGTGGGTGGGTTCGCTGATGCTGGCTGGCTACGCCTTCGGCAACATCCCGTGGATCAAACACAACCTGGGCGCTCTCACCCTGGGCATCGTGGTGCTTTCCCTGCTGCCGGTCGGCTGGGGCTGGTGGAAGGCCGGGCGCGCCGCAGTGGTCTGATTCAGGCGATGACGCCGGCTTGCCGGCGCGTGCGCCAGCCATGCGCCAGCAGCAACAGCGCGGCGGCAGCGAAACCGAGTTCGTCGGTCAGCGGCAGGGCGGCCACCAGAAGCGCCGCGGCGGCAAAGGCAGCCAGGCGCTCCAGGAGTCCGAGGGGCGCGCGCAGATGGCCCACCGCCACGGCGCCCCACAGCACGATGGCCAGGATCGCCTTGCCCGTGACGTAGATCGCTCCCGTCCAGGTCCACGCGCCTTGCAGCATGAGTTGTGGGTCGTACACCGCCATATAGGGCACGACGAAACCGGCCAGCGCGATTTGCGTCGCCTTGAAGCCGATGCGCATGGGCGAGGCGCGGGCGATGGATGCCGCGGCGAACGCCGCCAGCGCGACCGGCGGGGTGAGATCGGCCATGATGCCGAAATAGAACACGAACATATGGCTGACGATCAGCGGCACGCCCAGCTTGAGCAGCGCCGGCGCGGCGATCGAGCTGGTGATGATGTAGTTCGGGATGGTGGGGATGCCCATGCCCAGGACCAGGCACACCAGCATGGTCAGCAGCAGCGAGGCCAACAGGCTCTTGGCGCCGATGTCGACGACGAATCCGGCGAGGCTGGTGGCCGCGCCCGTGAGGGTGAGCACGCCGACGATGACGCCGACGATGGCGCAGGCAATGCCCACCGGCAATGCGTGTCGCGCCCCGTCGATCAGGCTGTTGCGCAGCGTGCGCAGGGTGTCGCGCCCGCCGTGCACGAACAGGGTCAGGGCGACGAGCAGGGCGATGACGCCGAGCACGGGCACGATGCCGAACTGCAGGAAGGCCGCCGCGCCCAGGCCGCAGGCGAACCAGAACACGGTGCGCAGCGCGGTGTGCGAGATGCGCGCCGCGATGGCGGCGCCGAGCAGCAGGATGGCCGTGAGCGACAGCCCCATCATGCCCGCGAACATGGGCGTGAAGCCGTGGAACAGCATCCACACCAGCACGGCCAGCGGCAGCGCCAGGTGCCAGCTTTCCTTCAGCGCCTTCCACGGATTCGGGCATTGTTCGGGCGGCAGGCCCAGCAGTTTCTTGCGCCCGGCTTCGAGGTGCACCATCCAGAACGCCGTGAAGTAATAGAGCATGGCGGGGATGACGGCCGCTTTCACGATGTCGGCATACGGCACGTTGAGGGTCTCGGCCATGATGAAGGCGACCGCGCCCATGACCGGCGGCATGATCTGCCCGCCCATGCTGGCGGTGGCCTCCACGGCGCCGGCGAACACCGGGGTGTAGCCGAACCGCGTCATCAGCGGAATGGTGAACTGGCCCACGGTCAGCACATTGGCCACGCCCGAGCCGGAGATGGTGCCCATCAGTCCGGACGACAGCACCGCCACCTTGGCCGGCCCTCCGCGCGCACGCCCCACCAGACCCAGGGCGAGGGCGTTGAACAGCCGGATCATGCCCGCGTGCTCCAGGAACGCGCCGAACAGGATGAACAAAAAGATGTAGGTGGCCGACACCAGGGTCGGAATGCCGTAGATCCCTTCCGTGCCGAGGTAGAGCTGGCCGACGATCTGGTCGATGCCGTAGCCGCGGTGGCCGAGGGCGCCCGGCAGGTATTGTCCGAACAGGCCATAGAGCAGGAAGATCGCGCACACAAGCGGCAAAGCCAAGCCCAGGCTGCGCCGCGCGGCTTCGAACAGCAGGGCGATGGTGGCGGTGCCGACCACGAGGTCGAGCGTGGTCGGATCGCCCGAGCGTTGGATCAGCGCGGCCTCGAAAACCCAGTGGTACAAGCCCAGCGCGAAGGCCGCGCCGCCCAGTGCCCAGTCGAACCAGGGCGTGTGCTGTTGCCAGCGCTTGGGTCGGGCGGCGGGGACCACCCAGTAGACCAGCAGCAGCAGGAAACCCACATGCAGCGAGCGCATCACGAGGCTGGACAGCGGCGCGAATGCCGCGATGACGAGTTGGTAAACCGAGAACGCCAGGGCCGCGGCCATCACCGCGATCCGGGCCTTGCCGCTCAGGCGGCGCTGGTGTCCGGCATCGGCGTGGTGGGAGTCGCCGTGGTGTCCGGCTTCAGCGGTATCCGCGATGCTTGCATGGGTCATGGCTTGGTCTCTTGATCGCCTCGGGAGGGTGACGCCGCTTCGCTCCCACGGGGGCCAAGGAAATTTGGGGGCGACCCGACGTTTCCTTGAAATCCTGGAAAATCTGCGGTGGTCGTCGCCGTTGGTGGCGCGATCCCGCGAAAGGCCGATGGGGCTTCGGTCCTACTTCAGGACGCCCGCTTCGCGGTAGTAGCGCGCGGCGCCGGCGTGCAGCGGCGCCGGCGGATTTTTGGCCGCGTTTTCCAGAGTGATGGCCTTGGCCGCGGCGTGCGCGGCGACCAGATCGGGCAGATGGGTGAACATGGCCTTGGTCATCTGGTAGACCGCGTCGGCGCTCAGGTCCTCGCGCGTGACCAGATAGTTCTGGATCCTGGCGGTGTGCACCTCGGCGGTCTGGCCTTCGTAGGTGTTGGGGGGAATGACGCCGGGCTGGTAGGCCGCATCACCCACCTTGGCCACGACGTCGGCCGGGATCGGCACGACGACGATTTTTTGCGAGCTGGCGAGGTCGCGCAGCGAAGCCACACCGAGGCCGGCCGACTGCAATGTGGCGTCGAGCTGGCGGTTTTTCATCAGTTCGACCGATTCGCCGAAGGGCAGGTATTCGACCTTGGAGAAATCGCCATAGCTCAGGCCCGCAGCCTTGAAGATCGCGCGCGCATTGAGTTCGGTGCCGCTCTTGGGCGCGCCCACCGCGATGCGCTTGCCCTTCAGGTCGGCCAGGGTCTTGATGCCCGAGTCGGCCAGGGCGACGATCTGCACATAGTTGGGGTAGACGGCGGCCATGGTGCGCAGCTTTTTCAGCGGCGTCTTGAAGCCGGCGTCGGCCTCGCCTTTCCACGCATCGGACAGCGAATCGCCCAGCGAGAAGCCGAGTTCGGCGCGCCCGGCTTGGAGAAGATTCAGGTTCTCCACCGAGCCTTTGGTCGCCTGCACCGATGTCTTGGCGCTGGGGATGGCCTTGGTATAGACCTGGGACAACGCGACCCCCAGCGGGTAGTACACGCCGCTGGTGCCGCCGGTGGCGATGGTGATGAATTCGGCGGCTTGCACCTGGATCGCCGCGCCCAGGCTGAAGAGCGATGCGGCCGCAAGTGCGCATAGGCCGCGCACGAGGGCACTCGAGGTTTTCGACATGATGCGTCTCCGTTGTTTACGTTGTTTACAAACGGAAACGATGCTACGCCAACGCGCGCACGGCGCATCGGGAAAAACACGCGGGGACGCGCCCGCGTCAGACGAAGGTGCGGCGGCGCGCCAGCGGCGGGTTGGTCGCGAGGTATTCGCGGATGCCCTCGAAAATGGCGCGCGCGACTTGCTTGCGGTATGCGGGCGTTTGCAACCGAGCTTCTTCCTCGGGATTGCTGATGAAGGCCGTCTCGACCAGCATGGAGGGCACGGTGGGCGACTTGAGCACGACGAAACCGGCCTGCTGGACCTGATGCGAATGCAGGTGGACGATGCTGCCCATTTTTTTCAACGTCGGTCCGGCCATTCTCAGGCTGGCATTGATCTGGGCCGTGGTCGACATGTCCAGCAGAACCTTGGCCACCTGGTAGTCGCGCGAGTTGATGTCGATGCCGCCGATCGCGTCCGAGGCGTTTTCGCGCTGCGCCATCATGCGCGCCTCGACGCTGGAGGCGCCGCCTTCCGACAGGCAGTACACCGAGGCCCCGCGTGCCTGCGGCGTGTACCAGCCGTCGGCGTGGATGGAGGTGAACAGGTCGGCGTTGGCGCGCTGGGCCTTCTCCACGCGCATCCACAACGGCACGAAGAAGTCGCTGTCGCGCGTCATCATCACGCGCATGTTCGGGGTGTTCATCGCCAGTTCGCGCAAATGGCGGCCGATCAGCAGCACCACGTCCTTCTCGTGCACGCCGCTCGGTCCGGTGGCGCCGGGATCCTCGCCGCCGTGGCCGGGGTCGAGCGCGAGCAGCACACTGCGCTGGTGCCACCGGTCGCGCCGCATCGGGGTGTCCGGGGCGTTGGTTTTCATGGACCCGTTGTTGCTCCTGGCATCGGCCAGCCGGCTCCTGGTGCCAGGGCCGGGATTGCGCGCGGGGCTGTCGAGTTCGCTGCGGTGCCGGGTGATCCAGTCACCCAGGCTGTCGGGCTGTGTTTCGGCCACCTGGGTGGACGCATCGCCCTGTGCCTCGGGCGTCCCGAGACTGCCGCTCTTCGGGCCTGAAATCGCAGCGCCAGCGGCGTCGGACGGCGCCGGCGCGCGCGCCAGCAGTTCCTCGCGGTCCATGAAGGCCAGCAGGCGGTCGCCATGTGCGGGATAGAGATCGAACACCATGCGGTTTTCGTACGCGGCCACGGGCAGCAGGCTGAACACCTGGGGTTTGACGGCCTGTTTCAGGTCGAACACCAGGCGCACCACGTCGGGGGCGTACTGGGCGACGCGCACATCGCGGATGAAGGGGTCGTCGGGCTTGATCTTGCCGACCAGGTCCTTGAGCTGCGGGTTCAGCGTCAGGCCTTTCACGTCCACCACCAGCCTGGGAGGATCGGGCACGATGAAATGGGTGGCGGTCAGCGGCTGGTCCGATTCGAGCGTGACGCGGGTGTAGTCGGGGGCCGGCCACACGCGCACCGACATGATGGTGGCTCCCCGTGCCAGCATGGGCGTGGTCAGCAGCAGGGCGAGGCTGGAGGACTGGATCAGGAATCGGCGGCGATCGGCACTCATGTCGGGCACTCCCTGGCGAGTCGCGCCAGGGAGTGCCCCGGCGCGGTCAGGCGTCCGTCGCGGCGGACGCCAGTTGGTGAAGCATGGCGGCTCCAACGGGGCTGCCACTTTGCAGATCGATCTCCCGGCCTTGCGGGCCGGGGTTCAGGGTGATGTCCAGGTCCGCCTGGGGCAGCAGGGCGGGAGCCCGTTCGGGCCATTCCACCAAGCACAGGCTGCGCCCATCAAGCAATTCGCGCAAGCCGGCGTCGTCCCATTCATTTGGATCTGAAAATCGATAGAGATCAATATGATAGGCGTTTGTTTGCAGAGTTCCCTTTAATTTTAGAGATTTTCGCTCGATTGCATAGGGTTCAACCAGCGCGTAGCTGGGGCTTTTGATGCGGCCTGTGACGCCCAGGCCACGCAGGATGGCGCGCACGAGGGTGGTCTTGCCCGCGCCGAGGTCTCCGCGCAGGGTGATGAGCAAGCCGGGCAGTTCGCACCGCACCATGGCCTGTGCCAGCGCGGCACCCAGCTCGATGGTGGAGGCCTCGTCGGTGCAATGCCGGTGCAGGGTCAAGCGCGTTTCGGGCATGGATGGTGCAGGGGGAGGAGGGGCGCCCGAGCCTATAGCATCCGGGCATGCAAGAACGCCGCGAACCATCGAACTCAAGACCAGCGCCGCATGCCGAAGCGCTGCGCGTCTTGGTGGGCGAGATCCGGGCCGAGGCCAGGCAGCTCGGATTCTCGCAAATCGCCATCAGCGACGTGCATCTGGCCGAGGCCGAAGCGGCTTTGCAGCGTTGGCTGGACGCGGGCTATCACGGCGAGATGGGCTATATGGCGCATCACGGAACCAAGCGCGCACGCCCGGCGGAGCTGGTTCCGGGCACGCTGCGGGTGATCACCGCGCGCATGGACTATCTGCCAGGTGGCGATGCGTCGGCGGGGGCTGGCTGGCGGGACATCGAATGGGCAAGGCTGCATGATCCCAAGGCCGCGACGGTTTCGCTCTACGCCAGGGGACGCGACTATCACAAGGTGCTGCGTTCGCGCCTGCAGAAACTCGCGGATTTCATCGCCGCGCGCGTGGATCCCGGCGTGGTGCGCGTGTTCACCGATTCGGCCCCGGTGCTGGAGGTGGCGCTGGCCAGCCGCGCCGGCCTGGGGTGGCGCGGCAAGCACACCCTGCTGCTGGACCGCGAAGCCGGCTCCATGTTTTTCCTGGGCGAAATCTTCATCGGCATTCCCCTGCCGGTGGACGCGCCGCAGGGCGGGCATTGCGGATCGTGCACGCGTTGCATCGACGTCTGTCCGACCCGGGCCATCGTCGCCCCCTATATGTTGGACGCAAGGCGCTGCATCTCCTACCTGACCATCGAACTCGCCGGCCCGATTCCCGAGCCGCTGCGTCCGCTGATGGGCAACCGCGTGTACGGCTGCGACGACTGCCAGCTGGCCTGCCCGTGGAACAAGTACGCCCAGCTTGCGCCGCTGCCGGATTTCGCCGCCAGGCACGGACTGGACCAGGCGACGCTGCTGGAGCTTTGGTCGTGGACCGAGGACCAATTCCTCGCCCGCACCGAGGGCAGTGCCATCCGGCGCATCGGCTTCGCGCGCCTGCGCCGCAATCTCGCCGTGGCGCTGGGCAATGCCCGGCGCGGCCTGCCGGCGTCGGATGCCGCCCAGGCGGGCATCGAGGCCGCGCTACGGGCTGCGCTGCCGATGGCTTCGCCCCTGGTGGCCGAGCACATCGCCTGGGCCTTGGCGCAAAGTCCGGGCGCCGGCTCGGCGCAGGCGGCCTGATCCATGCCGCCGGAGGCGATCCCGGGCGGACCGAGCAGGGTTATCGCCTTGGTAGGATCACAGCGTGGTGGCGATTGCCGGTGTGGCCACCAGCATCGGCGTCGAGTCGACAGCCCGTCAGGCGCGGGGACTCGGCTTGCGCTTCGCCATGGTCGGGGATGCGATGACCGACGTGAACCCGCGCCCACGTGTCAAGAGCGTCGAAGCAATCTTCCCTCGGCTCGGAGCGGTCGGCCGGACGGAAGAGATCATCGTGCTCCCCGATTTGACGCACAGCTGAGCCACCCGCAACGACATGCCCGACGATCCGCGACAGGCCTGGCCGGCATCGGCAACCATTGCAACCGCAGGAGATCCGCCGCCCGTCGAACCGCCCCATCGACTGAGGATGCTGATTCCGCTGATCGTGGCGATCGCATTCCTGATGGAGCAACTCGACGTCACCATCGTGACCACCGCCATTCCGGACATGGCGCGCGCTTTACACACCACCGCCGTGCACATGAGCCTTGCGGTGAGCGCCTACATTTTCACCCTCGCGGTGTTCATTCCGATCAGCGGTTGGTGTGCCGACCGCTTTGGCACGCGCCGGGTGTTCACGGCGGCTCTCGCCGTGTTCACCTTGGGGTCCGCCTTGTGCGGCATGGCCGACAGCTTTGCGATGCTCGTGGCGACTCGCGTGTTGCAAGGCCTGGGCGGGGCCATGATGACCCCAGTCGGCCGCCTCATCCTGCTGCGCAGCTTTCCGCGCAATCAGCTCGTCAAAGCGATGACTTATACGACCTTGCCAGCCATCATCGGGCCGGTCATCGGTCCGCTGCTTGGCGGTTACCTCACCACCTATCTCTCCTGGCGTTGGATTTTTTACATCAACCTACCCTTCGGTCTGATCGGTATGGCGTTGGCCCACCGCTTTGTCACGCCTCTGCCGGCCGAGGAGGTGTCGCCTTTCGATCTGACGGGTTTCGCTCTGTTCGGCGTGGGCGTCGGCCTGCTGCAGTTCACGATGGAAGGCATCGGGCATTTGTCCTGGGGCGCATTGGCGACTCTTGTCGTGATCGCCATGGGGCTAGTCCTGGGTTTTGCATGGCGAAGCCGCGCGCAAGCGCACCCGGCCGTCGACCTGGGGCTGCTGCGGGAACGGGCGTTTGGCATTGCGACGATAGCCGGCGGGTTGTGCCGGGTTGCGATGAACGCGCCCGTCTATCTCCTGCCGCTTCTGCTGCAACTGGGCCTGGGCATGAGTTCCGTGGAGTCCGGCTCCCTCACCTTTCTATCCGCATTCGGCGCGCCGCTGATCCGGGTCGCCATCGGCCCCGCGTTGCGCCATCTTGGATTCAAGAGCCTGTTGATCGGCAGCGCGCTGGCCTGTTCCGGCATGCTCGCTAGCTTTGCCTTGATTGGTCCAGTGACGTCACACGCCTGGATTGCGGCCCTCATCGTCCTGTTCGGGCTGGTGCGCTCCACACAGTTCATGACCTCGAACACACTCGCCTACGCCGACGTTGAGTCCCGGCGCTTCAGCCGGGCCACCAGCCTGGGAGGCCTACTGCAGCAATTGACCGTGAGCTTCGGTGTTTCACTTGGCGCTGCGCTGCTTGGACTGCTCGCACCGAACCGGTCAGGCCCCGCTTTGTCTTCGTTCCATGACGTGTTCTTCATTCTCGCTGGCCTGCCGCTGCTCGCGTTGCCGGGTTTCGCGCGCTTGCACCGCGCAGATGGTGCCGCCGTCAGTGGTCACAAGCTTTGAGGTGGTGGATGAGGGCCCGTTCACGCTATGTCTGCACCAGGCCCAGGAACAGGGGGAGCGAGATCGCCCCGAGCAGCGTGGACAGGCTGACCAGTCCCGCGACATAAGGCCCGTCGCCTCCCATGCGCACCGCCAGCACATAGGCGCTCGACGCCGTCGGCATGGCCGCGAACATCACCACCACCATGGCCTGCAGCGGCGTGAGATGCAGCGCCACGGCAAGGCCCCAGGCAATGATCGGAATGAGCAGGTGCCGCACCGTCATGAGCCAGACCGACAGGCGCCACTCGCGATGGAGACCGCGCAGTTGCAGGCCGGCCCCCACGGTCATCAGACCCATCGCGATCGACGCGTTGCCGATGCGGTCGAGCACCGGCAACAGCAACTCCGGCGGCCGCAGGCCCAGGCTGTGGGCAAGAAGCCCAGCCGCCGTGGCGAGGATCAGAGGGTTGCGCAGCAGTTCGCGCAGCAGCTCCCGCTGCGCATGCCTGGCCAGCGCCCACACGGCGGCGGCGTTGCACAGCGGCACCCCGAACGCGATCAGCACCGCCACCAGCGAGACCGCCTGCGCGCCGCCCAGGCGGTCGGCGACCGCCAGGGCAATGTAGGAGTTGAAGCGAAAGGCGCACTGCACGCCGCTCGCGGCGCAGCGCCGGTCGGCCTTGAGCCAGAACGCGGCGTAGGCCAGGGCGATGCCACAGACCAGGGCGCCGATGCCGGCCAGCAGCACCAAAACCGCGCCGCCCAGGGTGTAATGGCCGCGGCTGCTGGTGGAAAACAGCAGCACGGGGAACAGCACGTAGTACACCAGCCGTTCCACCGCGCTCCACACGTCGCGCTTGAGCGAGGTCCACTGCGACAGGGCAAGGCCCAGGGCGATGAGGGCGAAGTCGGGAAACAGCAGCAGGGCGTTGTGCCACATGGGCATGGCTTCTGGGTGGAACGCGGCGTCAGTGGGGCCAGCGTATCAGGCCGGCGCGCCGGGTTCCGGCCCGCGCCGGGGCGCGGGGTCGCTGCGAGGCACCGGCCCAAACCGGGGTTTAGGGCCTGTTCACGCTATTTCTGCACCCGCGCCGGGGGTTTGGGCGGATGCAGAGCGAGGCGCAGGCCGCGCCGTGGTGTGTTGCACCACAAGCGGACTGCAACGT
>MLJW01000703.1_pt1 | contig 11116 bp, 11 predicted proteins | sample 888231 | NCBI WGS metagenome assembly MLJW01 (sample SAMN05788063, study PRJNA343431) | mine drainage metagenome | isolation source: sample collected from the inflow into an acid mine drainage treatment plant... | place: Germany: Lusatia, lignite mining district
CGCCGTCCGTCCCGCGATCGGTGAGGACGCGCCAGCGATCGACTCGTGGAGCACGAGCTCGCGCGCCTGGCCCCGCCGCAGCACGGCGACGACGTCGCTCAGCTCGGTGACCGCGCCCGCGCCCCGCCCTTGCTCCTCCCGGAACTGCGCGAGGACTGCGCCCGTCCGCGCGGCGCGGTGGGCCGCCAGGGCACCTCGAAGCTGCGCGGCGAACGCGGCCTGGTTCACGCCGTCGCTCCGTGAACCACCGGGCACCTCGACCCACAGCGCGCGAGCCCGCTGCCCGACCGCCTCGCGCAGCAGAGCCACCGCTCGGACGTCTCCCGCCACGAGCAGGAGCTCCGGCCTCTTCTCGGCCACGACCTTGTCGACCTCGACCGCGACGACCTGGGCATTGCGCTCCCACGAGTCCTCGGCGCGCGCATGCGTCCGACGATCCGACAGCCCGCCCTCGTTCCCCTTGTGGACGACGTCATGGCCGCCCTCGACCGCCTCGAGCTGACGCGTGGGGTGGGGCCCGGTCTCGTCGGCGAACGTGAAGTCCGCACCCTGCCGATCGACCACGACGAGCAAGGACCGCGCTGACTGGCACGCGGCCCGGACGACCGGGAGCAGAGCCGGCGCCGGTCCGCGCACCGCCCATGACCGGACCGGCGCCTCGGCGAGCACGCGGTCGACCCGCACCCCCTCGGCGTCGGCGACGATCACCCGACCGTGCGGTTCGCGGAGGTGCGTCGGTCGCGCGACGACGTCGCCGATCTCGTCGAGGAGCACGTCAGGAGCACCCGCATGGACGAGGTCACGGCGCAAGGCCCGCCACCGATCCACGGCCGCAGCCTCACCGGCCGATTCCGCCCGGGTGGCGTCCAGACAGACCGTGATGAAGGGAGCGGGACGACCGAGCAGCGGCTTGAGCCAGTGAAGTTCCATGGGCGCCTCCGTGTGGGCAGGTGAACCCGGTCCGCGTCGAGCACCGTGCCGGGCCTGACGCCTCTACCTTCGTCCTCCGGGCGCACCGGCGCCACCCACCGACCGGACGGGTTGCCGATCAGCCGCCCGGCGTGTGCTCCGAGGCGATCGCCACGTGGTGGCGGATGACCTCATCGACGATGAAGGCCAAGAACTTCTCCGCAAAGACCGGATCGAGCTCGGCCTCCCGTGCGAGCTCACGCAGTCGCGCGACCTGCCTCGCCTCTCGGCCCAGGTCCGACGGCGGGAGCCCGCGCGCCGCCTTGAGGACACCAACCTGCTGGGTCGCCTTGAAGCGCTCCGCGAGCAGGAACACGAGCGCCGCGTCGATGTTGTCGATCGACCCGCGCAGGCGCACGAGCTCGGCAGGCAGCTCGGTGTCGTCCGGTCGAGTCGGCACAGTCGGGGCAGTATCGAACTGCTCGGGAGTCACGGCGTCGATCCTAGGTGCTGCCGACCGAGGTCAGGCGCTCTTCTCGCGCGGTGCGCGCTTCGGTGCGACGACCTCGCGGGGTACAAGGGTCGGGTACACGTTCTCCAGGACGGCCTCGCGCGAGATCACGACGCGCTCGACGTCGTCGCGGCTCGGGACCTCGAACATCACCTGCTGGAGAACCTCTTCCATGATCGCCCGCAGCCCGCGCGCGCCGGTTCCCCGGAGGAGGGCCTGGTCCGCGATCGCACTGACCGCGTCCACGGTGAACTCGAGCTCGACGCCATCGATCTGGAACATCCGCTGGTACTGCTTGACGAGCGCGTTGCGCGGTTCCGTGAGGATCCGCACGAGCGCGTCCTGGTCGAGCGGCGCCACCGTGGTGATCACCGGGACGCGACCGATGAACTCCGGGATCAGGCCGAACTTGAGCAGGTCCTCCGGCATGACCTCGCCATAGACGTCCACGTCATCGGCCGAGTGCAGCGGTGCGCCGAAACCGATGCCACGACGACCGGCGCGAGAGGTGATGATCTCGTCGAGGCCGGCGAACGCACCGGCGACGATGAACAGCACGTTGGTCGTGTCGATCTGGATGAACTCCTGGTGCGGGTGCTTACGACCGCCCTGCGGCGGCACCGACGCCGTGGTGCCTTCCAGGATCTTGAGGAGCGCCTGCTGGACACCCTCCCCGGACACGTCCCGCGTGATCGACGGGTTCTCGCTCTTGCGCGCGATCTTGTCGACCTCGTCGATGTAGATGATCCCGGTCTCAGCCTTCTTCACGTCGAAGTCGGCGGCCTGGATGAGCTTGAGGAGGATGTTCTCGACGTCCTCACCGACGTAACCGGCCTCGGTGAGCGCCGTCGCATCGGCGATCGCAAACGGCACGTTGAGCATCTTCGCCAGCGTCTGGGCGAGGTAGGTCTTCCCGCAGCCCGTCGGCCCGATCAGCAGGATGTTGGATTTCGCGATCTCGACCGCCTCGCCGTCGGCCGCCGTCCCGCGGCCGGTCTCGGCCGCCTGGATCCGCTTGTAGTGGTTGTACACCGCGACCGCGAGCGACCGCTTGGCCGGCTCCTGGCCGATCACGTACTGCTCGAGGAAGTCGAAGATCTCCTTGGGCTTGGGCAACTCGACCATGCCGACCTCGGTCGCCTCGGCGAGCTCCTCCTCGATGATCTCGTTGCAGAGGTCGATGCACTCGTCGCAGATGTACACACCGGGCCCGGCGATGAGCTTCTTGACCTGCTTCTGGGACTTCCCGCAGAAGGAACACTTGAGGAGGTCAGCCCCGTCCCCGATGCGTGCCACTGCGGTCCCCTTCCGGTCCGTCGCTCCTCGCCTCGTGGCGACAGCGCCCTTCGCGCGCCTGCCCCGGCGCGGTGCTCAGTCCATTGCACACCACGGAGGGCGCGATGTCAGCCGCACCGCACGAGAGTCACCCACGTGTTGCCGGACCGTGATCTTGACGGAACCGGTCGGGTAGGTCCCAGGACCCACCCCACCGGTGCGACTCCTCAGGCCGGGAGGACGGCCGCCTTGCGGCTCGCGAGCACCTGGTCGACGAGCCCGTAGTCGAGCGCCTCGGCGGCTGTCAGGATCTTGTCCCGCTCGATGTCGTTCCGCACCTGGTCGACGCCACGGCCGGTGTGCTTGGCCAGCGTCTCCTCGAGCCACTCGCGCATCCGGATCAGCTCGTTCGCGTGGATCTCGATGTCCGACGCCTGCGCGTAGCCACCGCCCTCCATCGCCGGCTGGTGGATCAGCACGCGCGCGTTGGGCAGGGCGAGGCGCTTGCCGGGCGTCCCGGCGCCCAGGAGCACAGCCGCAGCCGACGCCGCCTGACCCAGGCACACCGTCTGGATCTGCGGCTTGATGTACTGCATCGTGTCGTAGATCGCGGTCATCGCGGTGAACGATCCACCCGGCGAGTTGATGTACAGGATGATGTCACGGTCCGGGTCGGTGCTCTCGAGCACCAGCAGCTGGGCCATGACGTCGTCGGCCGACGCATCGTCGACCTGCACCCCGAGGAAGATGATGCGGTCCTCGAACAGCTTGGTGTACGGGTCCTGGCGCTTGAACCCGTAGGCGGTGCGCTCCTCGAACTGGGGCAGCACGTACCGTGCGCCGGGCGCGCCGTACGGCAGCGCACGACCGCCCGCGAGGCGCTCGGCCCCGGCGTAGAACTGTGACTCGATGCTCACGAGGGACTCCCTGGTGTCATCTGCCGGCGCTCTGGCCGGCAGGCTCGGTGGTCGACGGGTCGGGCAGCGCCGCGCGGCGCCACCGGTGTCAGGAGGACGTGGTGCCGCCGCCTCCGGCGACCGAGCCGGCGTGCGCGACGACGTGGTCCACGAACCCGTACTCGAGCGCCTCGGGCGCGGTGAACCACCGGTCCCGGTCGGAGTCGGCGTGGATCTGCTCGACGGTCTTGCCGGTCTGCCCAGCGATGAGCTCGGCGAGGACGGTCTTCATGTGCAGGATCAGCTGCGCGTTGATGCGCACGTCGGTGGCCGTGCCACCGATGCCGCCGGACGGCTGGTGCATCATGACGCGTGCGTGCGGCGTCGCGTAGCGCTTGCCCTTGGTCCCGGACGAGAGCAGGAACTGACCCATCGACGCCGCCATGCCCATCGCGATGGTGGCGACGTCCGGCTGGATGAACTGCATCGTGTCGTAGATCGCCATGCCCGCCGTGATCGAGCCACCCGGCGAGTTGATGTAGAGCCAGATGTCCTTGTCGGGGTCCTCCGCGGCGAGCAGCATCATCTGGGCGCAGATCGCGTTGGCGTTCTCGTCGCGCACCTCGGAACCCAGCCAGATGATCCGCTCGCGAAGCAACCGGTTGAAGATGTGGTCATTGAGGCCGAATCCCGGAGACTCGGCCCGGGCGATCGCCGGCGTCTGGTCGTTCACGAAGGCTCCCTCGTCTGGCTGCGTGCTTCATGGTCGACCCGGAACGGGTGCGACCCCTGCTTGTGCAGTGACCCTAACGCGGCAGGTGCGACGCATTCGTCCCGCCCACGGGGGTTTTCGCTGACGGCGCAGCGTCGCCGGACGGCCGAGCGCAGACGACGACGGCCCCGCACGCAGGGCGTGCGGGGCCGTCGTCGTGCACGGCGCAGATCAGGACTCGGCGTCGTCGTCCCAGACCACGTCGTCGACGACGGCGCCTGCAGGGACCTCGGCCGGGGCGGCTTCGCCGGGTTCGCCCTCGAGCGCGGCGTCGCCCTCGTCCGACCCGATGAACTCGGTGAGGTCCACGGCGGCGCCGTCAGCGGTCACGACGGCGACGCGACGCAGGGCGACCGCCAAGGCCTTCGACCTGCTGACCTCGCCGACCATCGCGGGGATCTGGCCCTGCTTGTCGACCGTCTGGATGAACTCGTTCGGGTCCATGCCGTACTGGCGTGACGCGCTGACCAGGTACTCGAGCAGCTCGTTCTGGTTGATCTTCACCTCGAGCTGCTCGGCGAGAGTGTCGAGGAGGATCTGGTTGCGCAACGCGGTGGTGGCCTGCTCGGTCACCTCGGCGCGGTGCACCTCGTCGTTCTCGCGGCCCTCCGAGCTCAGGTGACGCTCGACCTCGGCCTCGACCACGCCGACCGGGACCGGGATCTCGATGTCCGAGAGGAGCTTCTCCAGGAGCAGGTCGCGTGCCTGGACCGCCTGGCCGTTCGCCTTCGCGCGTCCTGCCTGCTCACGCAGGTCCACGAGCAGCTCCTCGAGCGTGTCGAACTCGCTCGCGAGCTGAGCGAAGTCGTCGTCCGCGGCAGGGAGGTCGCGCTGCTTGACCGACGTCGCGGTCACCGTGACGAGGGCGTCCTCACCGGCGTGCTCGCCACCGACCAGCGCCGAGGTGAACGTCGTCGTCTCGCCGCCCGACAGCCCCGTCAGCGCCTCGTCGAGCCCCTCGAGCATGTTGCCCGCGCCGATCTGGTAGCTGATCCCGCTGACCTGGTCGACCTCCTCGTCGCCGATCGTCGCCGCCAGGTCGAGGACGACGAAGTCGCCCTCGACGGCGGGCCGGTCGACCCCGACGAGCGTGCCGAAGCGCTCGCGCAGACCGTCGAGGCTCGCTGTGACGTCCTCGTCGGTGACCTCGAGCGTGTCGACCGTCAGCGTCACGGTGTCGAGTGCCGGCACCGTGATCTCCGGGCGGACCTCGACCTCAGCCGTGAAGTGCAGCTCACCGTCGGTGCCGGTGATGTCCGGGACCTTCGTGACCTCGACAGAGGGCTGGCCGAGCGGCCGGATCTTCGCCTCGGTCACCGCCTGGCGGTAGAAGTCGTCGAGACCCTCGTTGATCGCGTGCTCGAGCACAGCACCGCGTCCGACCCGCTGGTCGATGATCCGTGGGGGAACCTTGCCCTTGCGGAAGCCGGGGACGTTGACCTGCTCCGCGATGTGCGCGTAGGCGTGATCGATGCTCGGCTTGAGCTCGTCGTACGGCACCTCGACGGTCAGCTTGACCTTGGTGGCGTCCACGGTCTCGACGGCGCTCTTCACTTCGATGATCTCCAACTGATCGGGGTGGTGGACACCGGATCCCCGGCGTCAGGTCAGGCGCACACGGGGCGCCGACGTGACCATGACTGGGCCGCGATGCTCCGATACGGCACGTGCGGGCGCAGGCCCGCACAACCCGGTGATCGTACGCCACCGCGGACGGCTGGCGCCAAGCGCACGCGAGGCGGGACCGCGCGTTGCCGAGGAGGCCGAGATGCGGCATCCCGACCGACATCGTCCTTGCCGGGCTGGTCGGGATGGCGGGATTCGAACCCACGACCTTCCGCTCCCAAAGCGGACGCGCTACCAACCTGCGCCACATCCCGTGCGAGCGGAGTCTATCGGCTGATCCGAGCCCGGCGACTGCCGCGCGCCGAGGACTCGACGAACCAGGTAGCATTTCCGGCTGTCCGGCCCGTCGGCCGCGCGGGTGTAGCTCAATGGTAGAGCCCCAGTCTTCCAAACTGGCTACGGGAGTTCGATTCTCCTCACCCGCTCCCATACCCGTCCTCGCGAGTGCCGGCCCGCGCCAAGGCCGGCGCAGCGCGACCTGACGAGGCGCACCCGACGAGCCCCGGCTGTCCACCAGTCGGGAGGAATCCCTCGCCGTCTTTGCGTGTTAGGTACACCAGAGCTAGCGTCATGCCGACGCCGGCCCGATGGAAGGAAGGACGCGCGATGCCCCGCACCTGCTCGCCGTCCGTGCGCAGCGGTTCGTGGAACGCGCTCGTCCTGACCTCGGCCTGTCGCTGTCGGTAGAGCGCTGACGCGGCCTCGTCGGCCGCCGCAGCGGGGCGCATCGCGCGCTCTGCCAGCGCTCGCCCCGGCTCTCGCCGACCCGACGACGGCGAGACCTCACCCCACCACATGCCGCCGGGCCGGATTCGGCCCGCTCCCAGACGAGGACTCCCATGGCACGCATCTACGAGAACGCCACGCAGCTCATCGGCAACACGCCCTTGGTGCGCATCAACAAGCTCACCGCGGGATCGTCCGCGACGGTCGTCGCGAAGCTCGAGTTCTACAACCCGGCCAACTCGGTCAAGGACAGGATCGGGGTCGCGATCATCGATGCGGCCGAGGCGTCCGGTGAGCTCGAGCCCGGCGGCACGGTCGTCGAGGCGACGAGCGGCAACACCGGCATCGCGCTCGCGTTCGTCGGAGCCGCGCGCGGCTACCACGTCGTGCTGACGATGCCCGAGTCGATGTCGAAGGAGCGGCGAGCGCTCCTACGCGCGTTCGGTGCGGAGCTGATCCTCACGCCGGCTGCGCTCGGGATGAAGGGCGCCGTCGACGAGGCCAACCGGATCGCCGCCGAGCGTCCCGGCTCGGTGCTCGCCCGCCAGTTCGCCAACGCGGCGAACCCGGAGATCCACCGTCGCACGACGGCCGAGGAGATCTGGGCCGACACCGACGGTGCGGTGGACATCGTGGTCGCCGGGATCGGGACCGGTGGCACCATCACCGGCGTCGGCCAGGTGCTCAAGGCGCGCAAGCCCGGCGTGCAGATCGTCGGCGTCGAGCCGGCCGAGTCGCCGATCCTCAACGGCGGCGCTCCGGGCCCGCACAAGATCCAGGGCCTCGGCGCGAACTTCGTCCCGGAGATCCTCGACACGACCGTCTACGACGAGATCATCGACGTCGACGGCGACACCGCCGTCGCGGTCGCCCGCCGGGCCGCCAAGGAGGAGGGCCTGCTGGTCGGCATCTCGTCCGGCGCGGCCCTTCAGGCCGCGATGCAGCTCGCGGACCGACCGGAGAACGCCGGGAAGCTCATCGTCGTGATCATCCCGTCCTTCGGCGAGCGCTACCTGTCCACCGTCCTCTACGCCGACCTGATGGACTGATCTCCCCATGAGCAGTGGAGTGCGCGAGTTCTGGTCCGTCCTCAAGGACGACCTCGAGGTGGCCCGGCAGCGCGATCCTGCCGCCCGGTCGCGGATCGAGGTGGCGCTCGCGTACCCGGGCGTCCATGCGGTCTGGGCCTATCGGCTGGCCCACCGCATGTGGCGCGAGCCGGGTCTGCGGCTGCCCGCTCGCCTGCTCTCGCAGGCGACGCGGGCCGCCACCGGGATCGAGATCCACCCGGGTGCCCGGCTCGGCCACCGGCTGTTCATCGACCACGGCATGGGCGTCGTGATCGGCGAGACGGCCGAGGTCGGTGACGACGTCGTGCTGTTCCACGGCTCGACGCTGGGCGGGCGGTCGATGCGGCACGGGAAGCGGCATCCGACGCTGGGTGACGGTGTGGTCGTCGGCGCGGGGGCAAAGATCCTCGGTCCGGTGTGGATCGGCTCGGGCGCCCAGATCGGCGCCAACGCGGTGGTCGTGAAGGACGTCCCGGCCGGCGCGGTCGCGGTCGGCGTCCCGGCCCAGCTCCGGCTCCGCGGCGAGGTGGCGCACTGGGACGTGGAGATCGACGACCCGGCGATCTACATCTGAAGGCAGGGAGTCACGATGCGCCTCGGCTACCACACGGGCTACTGGTCGGCGGGACCGCCCCCGGGAGCACAGGACGCCGTCCTGACCGCCGAAGGCCTCGGCTTCGACTCGGTGTGGACCGCCGAGGCGTACGGCTCGGACGCGCTGACGCCCCTCGCCTGGTGGGGTGCGAGGACCACCAGAGTCCGGCTGGGAACGGCGATCGCCCAGATGTCCGCGCGCACGCCCACCGCGACGGCCATGGCCGCCCTGACGCTCGACCACCTCTCGGGCGGCAGGTTCGTGCTCGGGCTCGGCGTCTCCGGGCCCCAGGTCGTCGAGGGCTGGTACGGCCAGCCCTACCCGCGTCCGCTGGCACGCACCCGCGAGTACGTCCAGGTGATCCGCCAGGTCCTGGCACGGGAACGCCCGGTCACCGTCGACGGCGCGTTCTACCAGCTGCCTCTCCGGGGTGGTACCGGCCTCGGCAAGGCGCTGCGCTCGACCGTGCACCCGCTCCGCGCAGACCTGCCGATCCACCTCGCGGCCGAGGGCCCGAAGAATGTCGCGCTCGCGGCCGAGATCGCGGACGGGTGGCTGCCCCTGTTCTACTCGCCCCGGATGGACGCGACCTACCGCGAGCTGCTCGCGGGGGGGTTCGCGCGCCGCGACCCGACACTCGCCGGGCGCGAGACGTTCGAGGTCAGCGCGACGGTCCCGGTCGTGGTGGACGACGACGTCGAGGCGGCTGCCGACGTCGTCCGGCCGTTCATCGCGCTATACGTCGGCGGGATGGGGGCCCGCGAGGCCAACTTCCACCGCGACGCCCTGGTCCGGCTCGGTTACGGCGACGTGTGCGACGAGATCCAGGACCACTACCTGGCGGGGCGCCGCGAGCGAGCCGTGCGCGCCGTCCCGCGGGAGCTCGTCGAAGACGTCGCCCTCGTCGGACCGGTCGACAAGATCCGTCGGGAGGCGGCCGCCTGGCGATCAACGGCCGTCACGACGCTCGTCGTCCAGTGCGACCCCCGGACGCTCCCCGCGGTGGCGCAGGCGCTGTCCTGAGTCGCACACGTCACCCCGGGCGCGTCCGTTCCGCGTCGGGCCACCAGATCGAGGTGCGCACGGCGACCCGGTCACCACTGCCGACGGACCGCACGCCCTCGGCGTGCAGCCGTGCGAGCGCCTCGACGCGCAGTCGCGCGGGAGGACGGCCCGATGCGTCGACGACACGCCACCACGGCACCTCACCGCCGGCATGCGCCAGCACCTGACCGACCTGACGTGGGCCTCCGCGCTGCGGACGACCGGCATGAGCCTGACGGTCGAGCACCACCTCGGCGATCAGTCCGTACGTCATGACCCTGCCGACGGGGATCGCGCGCACCACCTCGAGCACCGACTCCGCGTAGTCGTCGTCCATCGGGCGCGCTCAGTCGCGGTGGACCAGCACGAGCGCGCGGTCGTCGCTCTCGGACGCCTGTACGCCCGCCATGACGGCCTCGGCGTCTCCGCGGCCGGTGGCGATCACACGCTCGACCACGCCCATGAGCTTGTCGATCCCCATGTCGAGGTCGTAGCCCGGAGCCTCGACGATGCCGTCGGTGTACAGGACGAGCGTGTCCCCGTGGTCCATCGAGCCGACGTGGGTGAGGAAGGACAGGCCACGGATCACGCCGAGAGCGGGACCACCGAGCGTGTCCAGGATCTCCTGGGAACCGGACCCGGCATGCAGATGGACCGCCGGCGGGTGGCCCGCCGTCGAGATCCAGAACTGGCCTGTGTCCAGGCGCACCGCGACGTGAACCGCCGTCGCGAACCCCTCGTCCCACGCCTGTTCGAGGAGATAGCGGTTCGCGGCGGTGAGGAACTCCTCCCGCGGCATCGCACCGAGAAGACCGCCGAACGCGCCGGACAGCAACAGGGACCGGACCCCCGCCTCCTGCCCCTTCCCGGACACGTCGACCAGGACGATCTCCAGCAGCTGCCCGCGCTCGCCACGGGCCGCGACCATGAAGTCGCCCGAGAAGGCCTCGGCGTGCGCCGAACGAACCGCGGTGTCGACCCGCCACCCCGGCGGCAGAGCCGGAACGCGCCCGTAGGCCGCAAGCCGGTCGCGGAGGTCGACCAGCATCAGCTCCCCGGGGGCCCCTTGGAGCCCCAGTCCTTCCCTCTGCGCGGCGAACACCACCAAGGCGACGAGCGAGAGGCCGATCACGATGAGCGTCCCCGGCTCGATCTGCGTCCAGGTCGCGACCTGCATCACGACGAGCTCCACGATGATCGTCATGGCAAGGACGAGCACGCCGACCAGCCGGAGCAGGAAAGCGCCCAGAAGACCGATCAGCAGGAACACCGACGGCGTGACCCAGGTCGGGTTGAGGATCGTGCCGACCGACGCGACAACCGTGAGCCCGACGAGGTCGAGCACGATGAGGGGCTGAGACGTCCGGCCCCAACGTCGCGGAAGCAGCGAACGGTGGCGCGCGTCGGAGTTCGACGCGAGTCCGGACGCCTGGGTGCTCACTTCGCGAGGCTACCGTCAGGAACGGGCACCGGGACCCGATCGGGCCCACGCCGCCCCGGAGATCGCCCACATGGCCCTACAAATACCGTGACGCGAGCGTGGTCTCAGGCCACGATGGCCCCATGGACAGCCACTCGCGGCAATACCGCATGGTCAGCCTCGACAGCGGTCGCCGGGCGGAGGTGCTCGACCTCGACGCATGGGCGTCCCCCTCGGCGCAGACGCCCGAGGAGACGTCCCCGCTCCCGCTC
>MLJW01000704.1_pt1 | contig 11104 bp, 8 predicted proteins | sample 888231 | NCBI WGS metagenome assembly MLJW01 (sample SAMN05788063, study PRJNA343431) | mine drainage metagenome | isolation source: sample collected from the inflow into an acid mine drainage treatment plant... | place: Germany: Lusatia, lignite mining district
GTCCGCGGCGACGTGCAGGGGATGGCCGTGCAGGCGCCGGAGATCGCCGCCGGCGTGCCGGAGCAAGTCGCCTATGCGCTCGACGTCGCCGCGGCCGGCGCGATGCACGCCGGGCGCATCCACTTGATCGCCACCGAGGCCGGCGCCGGCGTACGCAGTGCCGGTGAGCTGCGCGCGCATGCCCAGGATCTGCGACTCGACGTCGGCGGGGCGCTGCGGCTGGCCAATGCGCATGCGCGGCGCGACTTCGTGATCGAGGCGGCAGGGCGGGTCGATGTCGACCGCGGCGCGGCGCTCGGCGCCGAGCGCGACCTCACGCTGCGCTGCGCAGACCTGGTCGCCGTAGGCGTGATCCACGCCGACGGCGATCTGCGGCTGGACGTCGCCGATCTGTACAGCGCCGGCGGCACCTTGCGCTCCGGGCGCGACATGCGCCTGCACAGCGCGTCCAACCTGGTCAACGGACGACAGTCCGGGATCACGGCCGGCGGCGCCTTGCATGCGGTGGCCGCTCGCGAGCTTGCCAACCACGGCGCGATCGAAGGCGCTGGCGTGAGTCTGCAGGCCGCCGAAGCCTGCATCAACCGCGCGGCGGCGTTGAAGTCGACCCAGGGCGAGCTCGATGTCGCCGCGCTCTCGCTGGACAATCGCCGCGGGACCATCCAGGCGGCCGCCGCGCTGCACGTGCGACTGCCCGCTCAAGGCTCTTTGCACAATGCCGGTGGCGTCATTCAGACGGGCCCCGGGAAGACGAAGATCGCCTCAGGCATGCTCGGCAATTCGGCCGGCGGCGTCATCGAGGTGGCCGGCGACCTGCAGGCGCGCGTGTCGGACCTGCTCAACACCGACGGCACGCTTCGGGCCGGTGGCCGGGCGCAAATCGAATGCCGCGACAAGCTCGCCAACGGCAGCGCGCAGATACGCAGCGCGCGCGCGCTGACGCTGCGTGTCGGGAGCGAGGCCGACAACGATCTGGGCAAGATCGAATCGGGCGGCGACCTGGACTTCACGCTCGGCGGCATCTTGAGCAACGTGGGCGGTCGCATCGGGGCCGAGCAAGGCGAGCTGCGCCTGCAGGCGCCGACCGCGATCGTCGTCAACGATGGCGGAGACATCGGAGCCGGCCGCGCACTGCGCGTCGACGCGGCGTCGCTGAGCAATGGGTCGCACTCGCGCATCATTGGCGACGACGTTTCGCTGCGCGTCGGCGACGTGGACAACGTCGCCGGCCGCATCGTCGCGCAGCGCACGCTGCGCATCGCAGCGTCCGCCATCGACAACGGCGGCGGCGGCCGGCTCGTCGCCGGCGACTCCGCGGTGTTCGACGTCGAGCGGCTGCTGCGCAACAGCAGCGGGCGCATCCATGTGCACGGCGACGAATTGGTGATGCGCGTGCCGCACGGCGAAATCGACAACCGCGGCGGCGAGTTGCGCCTGCCGCTGGCGCAATCGCGCTGGGTCGCGCAGACCGTGCTGGGCGAGTTGAACCCGGCTGATCGGTGAGCGGAGCGGCGTGATGCGTTATCCCGTACCGGAAGTCGGTTTCCATGGCGCGCCCGAGCGACGCTGCGCCGTCGTATTGCTCACACTCGCCGCGCTGGCGGCGTCTGCGACGGCCCGCGCCGGGGTCGAAGTCGCCGCGCAGGGCGACGCCGCGCAGCGCCCGCAACTGCGCGACGCCGGCGGCGTGCCGGTGGTCGACATCGCGCCGCCCGACTCGCGCGGTGTGTCGCAGAATCGGTTCACGCGCTTCGACGTCGACGCCGCCGGCGTCGTGCTGAACAACGCGGCGCAGCCCGCGCACTCCGCGCTGCTCGGCGCCGAGATCGGCGCCAATGCGGCGCTGCGCGACGGTGCCGCGCGAGCCATCCTGGCCGAAGTGGTCGGCGACGCCGCGTCGTCGTTGCGCGGCGCGATCGAAATCGCCGGCACGCGCGCCGACTTGATCATTGCCAACCCGAACGGCATTGCATGCGACGGCTGCAGCTTCATCGGCAGTGGGCTCACCGTGCTGGCCGCCGCCCGCGTGCTGCGCGACGCGCAGGGCCACCTCGACGACCTGCAAACCGAAGGCGGCGTGCTCCAGGTCGGCCGGCGCGGCATGCTCGCCGAGCAGGTCGACCGGCTCGAACTGGTGGCACGGCGCATGCGCGTCGAAGGGGCCGTGCACGCGCACGAGCTGCACGCCAACGTCGGCCACCTGCGGCAGGCGGTCGACGGCGCGCTGCGGCAGGTGTTCGACTTGCCTGGCGCGGCGCCGAAGTTCGCACTCGACGTCGCCGAGCTCGGCGCGATGCAGGCCGATCGCATCGAGCTGCGCGTGACCGAACGAGGAGCCGGGGTGCGCAGCGCCGGAACGCTGCACGCGACCGTGGGCGCGCTGGAGCTGCGCGCCGACGGCCGCCTCGAACTGTCCGGGGCGCTGCGCGGCGGCGGCGTCATCCTGCACGGGACGCGCATCGACATGCGCGCGCCCAGCGTGGTCAGCGGCGGTGACGTGCGCATCGATGCCGGCGACACGCTGCACGCGTCCGGCGCCGAGGTCGACGCCGTCGGCGCGATCAACGTGCGCGCCGACAAGGCTCTGGCGTTTTCGCACGGCCGCTGGAACGCCGGCGGCGACGCGAAGTTCAGCGCCAGGACGCTGCTCAACAATGCCGCGAAGCTGGGCGCCGAATCGCTGCACGTGCAATCGGGCGACCATATCGCGAATTCGGCGGGTGGGACCTTCCACGGCACTTTCATCGACCTCGAAACGTCTTGGCTGAGCAATCCCGCAAGCGTGATTCGTGCGCGTGACATCAGGTTGAGCGGCGACACGCTCGACAACCGCCATGGGACGATCGAAGCCCTCGCGTCCTTGCACCTGGTCGGCGCGCGGGTCGACAACACGTTCGGGACCCTCGAGAGTCAAGGCGACTTGCTGGTCGATGCGAGCGCGTCGCTGGACAACATCCGCGGCAGCATTCACAGCACGAATGGGTTCGATCTGCAGGTCGGAGATTGCCTCGACAATTCATCGGGCGAGCTCGCCAGCGACCACCGCATGCGCATCAGCGTCGGCAGCTCGCTGCGCAACGATGGCGGCTGGATCCGAGGCGAGTCCGGCGTGCTGGCGATCGACGCACCGGAAGCCGCGCTCGACAACGCCAGCGGCACGATCCGGCACGAGCAAGGCGAGTTGCGAATTGACGTGCAGCAGCTCAACAATGCGCAGGGCCACGTCATCGCGCCAACCCTGGTGCTGCACGCCGCTGGTGTCGACAACGTCCTCGGCTCGCTGGTCGGCGAGAAGCGCTTCGACGGCCGCGTCGAGCTGCTGCGCAACGCGCACGGATCCGTCCATGGCGAGCGTGTCACGCTGTACGCCGAACAGCTCGACAACCGTTCCGAAGGCAGCGTCGGCGGCGGCACGGTCGAACTCGGCGGGCGCTTGATCGGCAACCTCGGCGGCACGCTGATGGCCTGCGATGCGCTGGAGCTGCGCTCGAAGCGGCTGGACAATCGAGGCGGACACGTCGAGGGCGGCGCAGCCGAAGGCGCGCTGCGCGTGCGCGGCGAGACGATCGACAATTTCGGCGGCTTGCTGCACGCCCGCGGCGACGTCGACATCGTGCTCGGCGCGGCGCTGCGCAATGCGAGCGGCACGGTGCAGGGCCGCGGCGTCGAGCTGCAGGTGGGCCAGCGGCTCGACAACGTCGGCGGTGTGCTCGTGGCGGCCGTCGACGCGCGCATCGCCGCCGAGCGCGGCATCGACAGCCGCAGCGGCCAGATCTCAGCGGGCGGCCAGCTGCGCCTGGACAGCCACGAGACGACGCTGGACAACGCCTTCGGCCGCCTCTCCGCGCGGGGGCCGCTGAGCTGGCACGGGCGCTCGCTCGACAACCGCAGCGGCAGGATCGAGGCCGCACGCATCGAACTCGGTGGCGACACCTTGCTCAACGGCCTTGCTGGGCGCGTGGTCGCGGCCGGCGACGTCACCGCGACCTTTCCCTTTGTGGACAACGACGACGGCCTGCTGCAGGCCATCGAAGGCGAGCTCAAGCTCAACGGCGACGTGCTCCACAACCACAGCGGACACCTGCTCGCCGGCACCGACGTCACGACCGTCGTGCGCCTGCTGCACGACGACGGCGCCGGAGCGGACGCGCACCTGCCTTCCGACGCGTCGCGATAACATGGGACGATGCGCATCCTCCTCGCCAACGACGACGGTTATCTCGCTCCCGGCTTGCAGGCCTTGTACCAGGGCCTGTGCCAGCTCGGCGAGGTCACCGTGGTCGCGCCCGAACAGAATGCCAGCGCGGCGTCGAACGCGCTGACGCTGAACCGCCCGCTGTCGGTATTCGAAGCGGCCAACGGTTTTCGCTACGTCAACGGCACGCCGTCGGACTGCGTGCACATCGCGCTGACCGGTTTGCTCGACTTCCGCCCCGATCTTGTCGTCAGCGGGGTCAACGACGGCGCCAACCTCGGCGACGACACGATCTACTCGGGCACCGTCGCGGCCGCCACCGAAGGCTATCTGTTCGGCCTGCCGGCGCTGGCGGTGTCGCTGGTGCACAAGGGCTGGCAGCATCTGGACACCGCGGTCGACGTCGCCGTCGACGTCGCTCGCGACCTGCTGCACGCGCCGGCGCCGGCGATGCTGATCAATCTGAACGTACCCAACGTGCCGCGCCACGAACTGCGCGGCGTGCAGGTTTCGCGGCTGGGCAAGCGCCACCCCAGCCAGCCGGTGGTGATGCAGCGCAACCCGCGCGAGGAACCGGTCTACTGGATCGGCGGCGCCGGCCAGGCGCTCGACGACCAGCCCGGGACCGATTTCCACGCCATCGCGCAAGGCTACGCCGCGCTGACCCCCTTGCAGCTCGACCTCACGCACCATCCGCTGCTCGAGACCTGCCGCGCGCGCTTTGCCGACCTAGGCGCGGCGCGGCGATGAAGCGTGCCGATGACTGAGTCGCGCCGCGCGCATTTCCCGGCGCGGCTGCCCGGCGCCTCCGGCCCGGCGAAAGCGCCGGCGCAGGCGACGCCGAAGACGGCCGCGGCGCCGCCGGCGCGCGGCCACGGGCTCGATTCCGACGCGGTGCGCGCGCGCATGGTCGAGCGGCTGCGCGCGCTCGGCGGCATGGAGCCGGCCGCGCTGGCGGCGATGCAGGCGGTGCCGCGGCACCTGTTCATCGAACCGGCGCTGGCGCCGCAGGCGTATCTGGACAACGCCTTGCCGATCGGCCACGGGCAGACAATCTCCAAGCCTTCTGTCGTCGCGCGCTGCGCCTCGGTGTTGCTGCAGGCGCTGGGCGCACGCCCGGCGCGCTTGCTCGAGATCGGCACCGGCTGTGGCTACCAGGCCGCGGTGTTGAGCCACATCGCCGGCGAGGTCTACAGCGTCGAGCGCATCCGCGCGCTGCACGAACTGGCGCGCAGCAATCTGCGCGCGCTGCGTCTGGCCAACCTGCGCCTGCTGTTCGGCGACGGCAGCGGCGGACTGCAAGCCGGCGCGCCGTACGACGCGGTGCTCAGCGCGGCCGCGGCCGACGCGCCGCCCGACGCGTGGCTGGCGCAGTTGCGCCCGGGGGGCGTGCTGCTGGCGCCGATCGGGCGGCCGCAGCGCTTGATGGCGTATCGGCGCCACGCCTCGGGCAAGGTGGAGTCGTGGTGCGTCGAGGACGCGCACTTCGTCCCTCTAAAATCGGGCCTCGTCTGAATCCGATGGCCGCGCCCACCATGCGACTGCTTGCGTTCCTGCTCCCGTGCACCCTGGTCCTGGCTGCCTGCTCCAGCGTTCCGCTGGGCCCGGCGCCGGTGGTCAACCGCGGCTTCACGCCGGCCGGGCAGATTCCGTCGCCGGGGGTATCGACCGGCGGGCCGAACGCGGCCTTCGCCGGCCAGCCCGGCTACTACACGGTCAAGCCCGGTGACACGCTGCGCCGCATCGCCGCGCAGACCGGGCAGAGCTGGCACGACCTGGTGCGCTGGAACCAGCTCGCCAACCCGAACGTGATCGAAGTCGGCCAGGTGCTGCGCGTGGCGCCGCCGGTCGGCAGTGCGCCGGCTTCGGCCGCGGCGCCGGGCGCATCCGGCGCAGTCGCGCAGGCGGTGCCGCTGGAGGCGGCCGGCGGCGCGTCGGCCGCTGCGCCCAGCCACCCCGCGTCGGCGCCGGCGCATCGCGCTGCGTCGCACGCATCGAGCCCGGCGCGGCCGCCATCGGCGGCGTCGTCCGGCGCGTCCGTCCATACACCGGCCGCGAGCGCGCTGCCGTCCAGCGGCCCGCTGCACTGGCAATGGCCGGTCGCCGGCAAGGTGCTGCAGGGCTACAACGGCGCGTCGAGCAAGGGTCTGGACATCGCCGGCAGGCTTGGCGAGACGGTGCGCGCGGCCGCGGCCGGCCGCGTGGTCTACGCCGGCAACGAATTGCGCGGCTTCGGCAATCTGGTCATCGTCAAGCACAACGCCGACTACATCTCGGTGTACGCGCACAACGACCGCCTGCTGGTCAAGGACGGTGAAACGGTCAGCGCCGGCCAACCGGTCGCGCTGATGGGGTCCAGCGACGCGCCGCGAGTCGAACTGCACTTCGAGGTCAGGTTGCGCGGCAAGCCCATCGATCCGATGCAGGTGCTGCCGGCGCGCTGAAGCGCGCGCCGCGTTTCCCGGAGCCCGTGATGCCGCGCAGCCCCAAGCCGCCCCAGGAACCGCCCCATCGCGCCGACGGTGACGCTGGCGCCGGCGCCGACGAACTGTTCGGCGCGCTGGCCGCCGACGCCGGCGCGCAGAGCGTGCTGCAGGTCTACCTGAACCAGATCCGCGCCAAGCCGCTGTTGACCCCGGCGCAGGAATACGAGACCGCGACGCGCGCGCGCCAGGGCGATTTCGACGCACGCCAGGCGATGGTCGAGCACAACCTGCGGCTCGTCGTCAGCATCGCGAAGGGCTATGCCGGGCGCGGCCTGGCGCTGGCCGACCTGATCGAGGAGGGCAACCTCGGGTTGATGCACGCGATCGAGAAGTTCGAGCCCGAACGCGGCTTCCGCTTCTCGACCTACGCCAGCTGGTGGATACGGCAGAACATCGAGCGCGCGATCATGCAGCAGGCCAGGACCATCAGGCTGCCGGTCCACGTCATCCGCGAACTCAACCAGGTGCTGCGCGCGCGCCGCCATCTCGAGGAATCGAGCGCCAACGGCAACGCTTCGGTCGAGGACATCGCCAGCCTGACCGGACGCAGCGCCGACGACGTGCTCGACCTGCTCAGCCTGGGCGAACTGCCGGCGTCGCTCGACGTCGTGCACGAAAGCGGCGGCGAGAGCTACGCCGACCAGTTCGCCGACCAGCAGTCGCCCGGCCCCGACGACACCGCGCAGGCGCACGAAGTCACCGAACTGCTCGAGAGCTGGCTGCGCACGCTCGACGAGCGCGAGCGCGAAATCGTCGAAGCGCGCTTCGGCCTGTACGGACGCGATCCGGAAACACTGGAGGCGCTGGCGCGGCGCCTCGACCTGACGCGCGAGCGCGTGCGCCAGATCCAGCAGGAAACGCTGCTCAAGCTCAAACGCCGTCTCGACCGCGGCGGCGTCGACAAGGGGGCCGTGCTGTGAGGACCGGCAGCAGTTCGCCGATCGTCGTGTTCGACATCGAGACCGTGCCCGACGCGGCGGCGCTGCGCGCCGCCGGCCTGGCCGACCCCGGGCTCGACGAGGCGGCCACCGTCGAGCAGGCTCAGCAGCGCCGGCGCGAGGCCACCGGCAGCGATTTCCTGCCCATCGCGTGCCAGCGCGTGGTCGTCATCTCGTGCATCTTCCGCGACCCGAGCAAGGGCCTGAAAGTGCACTCCTACGTCGACGACGGCGGCAGCGAGGGCGCCGTCGTGCAGGGTTTCTTCAAGCTGATCGACCGTCTCGAACCGCAACTGGTGTCGTGGAACGGCGGCGGCTTCGACCTGCCGGTGCTGCACTACCGCGCGCTCGTGCACGGCGTGCAGGCGCCGAAGTACTGGGACATGGGCGAGGACGACCGCGAGTACAAGTGGAACAACTACATCTCGCGCTACCACACCCGTCACCTCGACCTGATGGACCTGCTGGCGCTGTACCAGCCGCGCGCCAACGCCGGCATGGACCTGCTGGCGCAGCTGTGCGGACTGCCGGGCAAGCTCGGCATGGACGGCTCGCAGGTGTGGAGCGCATGGAACGGCGGGCAGCGCGACGCGGTGCGGCGTTACTGCGAGACCGACGTGCTCAACACCTATCTGCTGTACTGCCGCTTCCAGCTGATGCGCGGCGGCTTGTCGCCGACGCAGCACGCCGACGAAATCGCGCTGGTGCGCTCGACGCTGGCCGAGTGGGCCGCGCACGAGGAGCACTGGGCCGAATACCTGCAGGCCTGGGCCCCGCCCACCTGAGACCAGACGACCACGGGCCGCTGCGCGCGCCCGCCGACCGATGAAACCGACGATATCCGACGAATGGCTGCGCGTCGAAGCGCTTGACCTGGAAGCGCGCGGCGTGGCCCACCGCGCCGACGGCAAGGTGGTGTTCGTCGCCGGAGCGCTGCCCGGCGAGCTCGTTCGCGCCAGCATCACGCGGCGCAAGCCGAAATGGGAAAGCGGCGACGCGGTCGAGATCCGTGAGCCGGCGTCGACCCGGGTGACGCCGCATTGCGAGCATTTCGGCGTCTGCGGCGGCTGCAGCATGCAGCACGTCGACGCCGCCGCGCAGCTCGCGTTCAAGCAGCGCACGCTCGAGGACGACCTGCTGCACCTGGCGCAGCTGCGCCCGCAGTTCGTGCTGCGGCCGCTGGCCGGGCCGAGCTGGGGCTACCGCCACCGTGCGCGGCTGACGGTGCGCCTGGTGCCGAAGAAGGGCGGCGTGCTGGTCGGCTTCCACGAGCGCGGTTCGAGCTACGTCGCCGACATGCGCAGCTGCGCGATCCTGCCGCCGCGCGTGTCGGCGCTGCTGCTGCCGCTGCGCGCGCTGATCGGGTCGCTGTCGTGCCCCGACCGGTTGCCGCAGATCGAGCTGGCGGTCGGCGACGTCGACGGGCGAGCGATCGTCGCGTTGGTGCTGCGCCATCTGCAGCCGCTGCTGCCGAGCGATGTCGACGCGCTGCGCGCTTTCGCCGCGGCCCACGACGTGCAATGGTGGCTGCAGCCCGGCGGGCCGCAGACCGTCGCGCCGCTGGACGCCGACGCCGAGCCGCTGCGCTATGCGCTGCCCGAGTTCGGCGTGACGATGCCGTTCAAGCCGACCGACTTCACCCAGGTCAACCACCGCGTCAACCAGGCGCTGGTCGGCCGCGCGCTGCGGCTGCTGCAGCCACGGTCGGACGAGCGCGTCGCCGACTGGTTCTGCGGCCTGGGCAATTTCACGCTGCCACTGGCCAAGCGCGCCGCGTCGGTGCTCGGCGTCGAGGGCAGCGAGGTGCTGGTGCAGCGCGCGCGCGACAACGCCGCGGCCAACGGCGTGCAGCACAGCACCGAGTTCCAGGCGCGCAACCTGTTCGAGATTGACGCGGCGGCGCTGCGCGCGCTGGGCGTCTTCGACAAATGGCTCGTCGACCCGCCTCGTGAAGGCGCGTTGGCGCTGTGCAAGGCGCTGATCGAAGCCCGCGCCGATGCCGAATTCGTCGCGCCGCGGCGCATCGTCTACGTCTCGTGCAACCCGGCGACGCTGGCGCGCGACGCCGGGTTGCTGGTGCACCAGGGCGGCTACACGCTGCGCGCCGCCGGCGTCGTCAACATGTTCCCGCACACCTCGCACGTCGAGTCGATCGCCGTGTTCGAACGCGCCGACTGAACCCGCGCCGCGCCCGGCGCGGTGCGAAAAAAAGCCCGGCTTGGCCGGGCTTTTTCTTGCGTCGAGGCGAGCCTCAGCGGCGGCTGCCGCCAGCGAAGATGCTCAGCAGCGACAGCAGGTTGACGAACACGTTGTACAGGTCGAGGTAGATCGCCAGCGTCGCCGAGATGTAGTTCGTCTCGCCGCCGTCGAGCACCCGGCGCACGTCGATCATCATGAAGGCCGAGAAAATGCCGATCGCGACCACCGAGAACATGATCGTCAGCGCCGGCAAGTGCAGGAACATGTTCGCGACGCCGGCGATCAGCAGCATCACCACGCCGATGAACAGGAACTTGCTCAGGCCGCTGAGGTCGCGCTTGACCACCGTGGCCAACGAGGCCATCGCGCCGAAGATGATCGCAGTGCCGCCGAACGCCAGCGCGATCAGCTGCACGCCATTGGCCAGGCCGAGCACGATGCTCAGCAGCTGCGACATCATCAGGCCCATGAAGAACGTGAAGCCCAGCAACAGCGCGATGCCGAGACCCGACGTGTTGTTGCGTTGAATGGCGTACATCAGCCCGAACGCGCCGCCGAAGAACAGCAGCATGCCCATTCCGGGGTTGACCATCATCCACTGCGCCATGCCGGTGGCCAGCCCGGCCCATGCGCCGAGCACCGTCGGCACGAGCGAAATCGCCAGCAGCAGGTAGGTGTTGCGCAGCACCTTGTTGCGCGCGACGACGGAACCGGCGTAGCGCTGGCCGTACATCGAAGGTTGCGGATTGAAGCGGTCGTCCATCAGTGTCTCCCTGAAACTCGAGGGTCTAAGGCTCGACGGCACGCACAGCGCGCACCGCCGCCATCCTTCGAAGTGTAGGCGTTCTCGCTGAAATCAAGCTGAAGCGCGAAACGGAGAGGTCAAAAATCCAGTGTGAAGTCGATCGGCACCGTGACCCAGCTGTCGACCGCGCGGCCGTGCGCGCGCGCCGGCACGAAGGTCCAGCGGCGCACCGCGCGCAGCGCGGCGCGGTCGAGGTCGTCGTAGCCGCAGGACTCGCGTACCGAAGCGCGGCGCACGTGGCCGTCGGCGCCGACTTCGACGAGCAGCAGCACGCGGCCCTGTTCGCCGAGCTGGCGCGCGATGTCCGGGTAGTCCGGCTTCGGGTTGTCGAGGTAGTCCGCGGTGTGCGCCGGCGAGCTCGCCGGCGCCGCGGCGGCGGCTGCCAGCGGAGCGGGCGAGGGAGCCGGGGTCGGAGCTAGGGTCGCAGCCGGGGTCGCAGCCGGGGTCGCAGCCGGGGTCGCAGCCGGGGTCGGAGCCGGGG
>MLJW01000705.1_pt1 | contig 11087 bp, 8 predicted proteins | sample 888231 | NCBI WGS metagenome assembly MLJW01 (sample SAMN05788063, study PRJNA343431) | mine drainage metagenome | isolation source: sample collected from the inflow into an acid mine drainage treatment plant... | place: Germany: Lusatia, lignite mining district
CCCCGTTCGCGCCCCTCACGGGCGTCGAGAGCGGCAGCCGGATCGCCGTGGACGCGACGACCCTGCAGACCGAGGTGCCGTACCTGTTCGCGGCGGGCGACGTCACGAGCGGTGCCACCGACATCACCCGAGCGATCGGCGCCGGTCGGCGTGCGGCCTACATGATCGACAACTGGGTCAACGGCCGCGAGCTCGGGCACTTCCCTGCGCTCGACGACCTGCTCGGGGTGGTCGACAAGGCCGAGGTCCTGGCCCGGCAGAAGAGCCACACCCGGCGCGAGCCCATCACGGCGGACACCGTCTTCTCGCCCGCACCGGTCGACTTCGACGAGCTCGAGCCCCCGATGACCGAGGCCGAGGCGCGGGCCGGTGCCGGCGGCTGCCTGGACTGCGGCGTCTGCTCGGAGTGCCAGGAGTGCGTCTCGGCGTGTCCCGCGGATGCGATCCGGTTCGACAAGCGCGAGGTGATCTCCGACATCACCGTCGGCGCCGTCGTGGTGTCGACCGGGTACAAGCTCTTCGCGGCCGACCTCAAGCCGGAGTACGGCTACGGGACCTACGCGAACGTCATCACGGGCATGCAGATGGACCGGCTGCTCGCGCCGACGCGCCCGTTCAACACGGTGCTACGACCGGGCGACGGCAAGGTGCCCGAGCGCATCGCCTACGTGTCGTGCACCGGGTCGCGGGACAAGACGTCCGGCAACCCGCTGTGCTCGAAGGTCTGCTGCATGTACTCCGTCAAGCAGAACCAGCTCATCATGGGCGCGCTGCCGCTGGCCGACGTGACCATGCACTACATGGACATCCGTGCCGCGGGCAAGCGCTACAACGAGTTCTACGAGCAGGCCAAGGACATGGGCGCCGAGTACATCAAGGGGCGCGTGGCCAAGATCACCGAGAAGGACAACGGCGATCTCATCGTGCGCTACGAGGACATCGAGAACGGCGGCGCGATCGTCGAGGCCGAGTACGACCTCGTCGTCCTCGCCGTCGGGATACAGCCGAACCGCGAGGTGGAGAAGCTCTTCACCGGCGAGAGGCTCGGTCTCGACGAGTACTTCTACGTCGCCGAACCGGACGACGACCTCGAACCCGGCCGGACCGACATCCCCGGCGTGTTCGTCGCCGGCACCGCGGCCGGCGTCAAGGACATCGTCGACTCGATCCTGCACGCAGGGGCCGCTGTCGCCCAGGTCGCGGCTCACCTGGAGCACGCGGGGCACGTCGAGCACGCAGGAGTCACGGCGGAGGTGCTGGCATGAGCGAGGACCGACGCATCGGCGTCTACATCTGCCACTGCGGTGGCAACATCTCCGACTACGTCGACGTGGAGAAGGTGCGCGAGGCGTTCAAGGACGACCCCGAGGTCGTGGTCGCCGAGACCACGATGTTCGCGTGCGCCGACGGCACCCAGCACGAGATGATCCGGGACATCCAGGAGAAGAAGCTGGACGGCCTGGTCGTGGCCTCGTGCTCGCCCAAGCTGCACCAGATCACCTTCCGTGGGGTGGCCAAGCGGGCCGACCTCAACCCGTACGCGTACACCCAGGTCAACGTCCGCGAGCAGGCGTCCTGGGCGCACACCGACGATCGCGAGGGCGCGACGGAGAAGGCGATCGGGCTCGTCCGGGCGGGTGTCGCCAAGACGAAGCTCTCGACACCGCTCGAGCCACTCGTCGTCAAGACGTTGCCGCGGACGATGGTGGTCGGTGGCGGTGTCGCGGGCCTGCGCGCGGCCATCGGACTGGCGGACATCGGGCTCGGGGTCACCATCGTCGAGCGTGCTCCCGTGCTCGGCGGCTGGGTCGGCCAGCTCGGCGCGATGTTCCCCCACGACACCAAGGGACGCGATCAGATCGCCCACCTGGTCGCCGAGATCGCCACCCGACCGTCGATCACCGTCCTCACCGACGCGGAGCTGGTCTCGAAGTCCGGGAGCTTCGGCAACTACGTCACCGAGGTCCGGATCCACGGGACGGACGAGCTGGTCACGACCGAGGTGGGGACCATCGTGGTCGCCACCGGGTTCGACAGCTACGAGCCCGAGGCCGGTGAGTTCGGCTACGGCATCGAGGGTGTCCTCACGCTGCCCGACTTCATGACACTCGTCGACGGCTCGGACGGTCCGCTCACCTATCAGGGCAAGCGGGTCAAGACGATCGCCTACGTCTACTGCGTCGGCAACCGGCAGCCGGCGGGCGGCAACGAGTACTGCTCCAAGTTCTGCTGCTCGGCCACGGTCCACGCGTCGATCAAGGTCGCGGCGCGCGACTCGGGGGTGCACCAGTACCACCTGCACCGCGACATCCGGACCTACGGCAAGTACGAGCTGCTGTACACGGAGTCACGGGAACGCGGATCGGTCTACCTGCGTTTCCCCGACGACACCCCGCCCACGGTGGCACGGACCGCCGACGGCCACGTCTCCGTCACGGTCGTCGACTCCCTGACCGGCAACGAGGAGCTCACGATCCCGGCGGACCTCGTCGTGCTCGTCACCGGCATGGTGCCGCGGGAGAACACGGGGCTGACCGACCTGCTCAAGCTCCCGGTCGGTGGGGACGGCTTCTACAACGAGATCCACCCGAAGCTTCGACCGGTCGAGACCGTGGTCTCCGGCGTGATGATCGCCGGCACCTGCCAGGGTCCCAAGACCGCGTCGGAGTCCGTGGCCTCGGGGCTTGCGGCGGTCACCCAGAGCGCCGGCATCCTCATGAAGGGGTTCGCCGAGCTCGACCCGCTCGTCGCGACGGTCCACACCGAGGCCTGCACCGGCTGCACCTCGTGCGTGGCGACCTGTCCGTACGACGCCATCTCGATGATCATGTGCGACGGACGCGACGTGGCCACGATCAGCGCGGCGGTCTGCAAGGGGTGCGGCGGGTGCGCCCCGGTCTGTCCCGAGGACGCGATCGACCTGCTCGGATACACCGACGCCCAGATGCGGGCATCGATCGAGGGCCTGACGAAGGAGCCGGTCTCATGAGCACCACCTTGCGCGACCCGCGGGAAGTCATCCGCGAGGAGATGCTGATGCACCAGCCGATCCTCGAGGCGCTGGCGGGCGGTCCGCTCACCGTCCCCGAGATCGCCACCGCGCTCGGCCGTCCGACGGACGAGGTCGTGTACTGGGTCATGGGGATGCGGCGCTACGGCCACCTCGTCGAGGTCGACGACGCCGACGACGACGGCTACTTCCGCTATGCGAACGCCCACCAGGAGGTGGCCCCGTGACCACGATCGTCGACACCGACCTGCTCGCGGACCTCCAGCGTTTCGGGGCCAAGGACGTCTCCGCCTGCTTCAGCTGCGGGACGTGCACCGCCACCTGTCCCCTCTCGGACAACGACGGCACGTTCCCGCGTCGGATGATCCGGTACGCCCAGGTGGGTATGAAGGACGAGCTGCTCTCGAGCAAGGAGCTGTGGACCTGCTACCACTGCGGGCTCTGCTCCGACAGCTGCCCGACGGAGGCCGACCCCGGTGAGTTCATGGCGGCCGCGCGCCGCTACGCGGTGGCCAGCTACGACGCGACCGGGCTCTCCCGGATCCTGTACACCAGGCCGGTCATCGGCTCGATCATCGCGGTCGCGGTCGCCGCGTTCTTCGCCCTGTTCATGTACGCCTCGCACGGGCCCCAGGACTCCGGCTCGCTCGCACTCTTCACCTTCATCCCCGAGGGGCTGATCCACTGGACCGGCATCGCGGTGATGGTCCTCATGGTGATCGGCGGGGTCGTCGGTGTCGTCACGATGGCTCGCGGTGTCGCCCGGCACGAGAAGATCACGATCGCCGGGACCCTCGGTGACCGCGCTGCCCTCGGCCGGTCTTTCGCCGCGCTGTGGTCGTCGATCGGCGTCGAGTCGGTCGGTCAGCGCCGCTACCGCGAGGACTGCAAGGACGACAACCCGCTCGAGCCCCTCTACCGCCGGCGCTGGCTGATCCACGCACTGTCGATCTGGGGTTTCCTCGGGCTGCTCGGGGCGACCATCCTCGACTGGGGGCTGGCCCTGACCGGGATCAAGGCGACCGGGACACCGATCCCGCTCTGGTACCCGTCGCGTCTGCTCGGAACGATCGCCGGGATCTCGCTCGTGTACGGCGTCACCATGTTCATGGTCAACCGGGTGCGCCACGTCAACCGAGCTGCGGCGCAGTCCACCGCGTCGGACTGGCTCCTGCTGGTGCTGCTCTGGATCACCGGGGCGAGCGGATTCTTCATCGAGGCAGCGCTCTACCTGCCGAACGCGCCGGCGTGGGGGTACTGGGTGTTCCTCTTCCACGTCGCCGTGGCCATGGAGCTCATGCTGCTGATGCCGTTCACCAAGTTCGCCCATGCGATGTACCGGCCGGTCGCGTTGTTCTTCTACGCGCTGGCCGCGGACCGGTCGAAGCAGAACGCCTGACGGACCCGGGGCGCCGCGGACGTCGTCCGCGGCGCCCCGGCATGCCCGCATGCGTCCGCGCACACCAGCGACCGGTTCGCGGAAGGATGACCCCATGGCGACCACCGACCAGCAGCCCTGGGTGAAGAACTACCAGCCGGGTGTCCCGGCACAGATCGAGCTACCCACCGACTCGCTCGTGCACATGCTCGAGCGCTCGGTGGCCGAGGCGGGCGACCACCCGGCGCTGGAGTTCTTCGGCCGACGGACGACGTACGCGGAGCTGGGCGACGAGGTCGACCGTGCCGCCGAGGGCCTTCGTCTCCTCGGCGTGCAGGCGGGCGACCGGGTCGCGCTCATCCTGCCGAACTGCCCGCAGCACGTCGTGGCGTTCTACGCCGTGCTGCGTCTCGGCGCCGTCGTCGTCGAGCACAACCCGCTCTACACGGCTCGTGAGCTCCGGCACCAGTTCGAGGACCACCAGGCGCGCGTGGTCATCGCCTGGGACAAGGCCGTCGCGGCGGTCCGGTCGTTCCCGGCCGACATCGAGATCGACCACGTGGTGGCGGTCGACCTGCTGCGGGCCTTCCCCCCGATGAAGCGCCTGGCGCTGCACCTGCCCGTGCCGCGGCTGCGTGCCTCGCGTGCGGCGCTGACGGCCCCGGCACCGGGGACGGTCCCGTGGGAGCAGCTGCTCGCACACGGCCGTCTCGACCCGAACCACCCACGCCCGACGGTGGACGACCTCGCCGCGATCCAGTACACCTCGGGGACGACGGGCCACCCGAAGGGGGCCATGCTCACCCATCTCAACCTGTACGCGAACGCCCTGCAGGGCGAGGCGTGGATGCACGGGGCGGAGTACCGCAAGGAGGTCTTCTACGCGATCCTGCCGATGTTCCACGCGTTCGGCATGACGCTCTACCTCACGTACGGGATCCTCAAGCAGGCGCTGCTCGTGCTGTTCCCGATGTTCGACCCCGCCCTCGTCCTCGATGCGATGAAGAAGTCCCCCGCGACGGTCTACTGCGCGGTTCCGCCGATCTACGAGCGCACCGCGATGGCAGCCCGGGAGAAGGGTGTCTCGTTGCGCTCGTGCCGGTTCTGCATCTCGGGGGCGATGAACCTTCCGGACCACGTCGTGGAGCTCTGGGAGTCCATGTCGGGTGGACTCCTCGTCGAGGGCTACGGCATGACCGAGTCGTCTCCGGTCGCGCTGGGCAACCCGTTCCACCCGACCCGTCGCACCGGAACGATCGGCGTCCCGTTCCCGTCCACGCTGATGAAGGTCGTCGACCACGACGACCCCACGGTCGAGGTCGCTCCGGGAGAGCCGGGCGAGCTGCTGCTCCAGGGCCCGCAGGTGTTCCAGGGGTACTGGAACAACCCCGAGGAGACCGCCGCAACCCTCCTGCCCGGCGGGTGGCTGCGCACCGGCGACATCGTGACCGTGGACGCCGACGGCTTCACCACGATCGTCGACCGCGCCAAGGAGCTCATCATCACCGGCGGGTTCAACGTCTCGCCGTCCGAGGTCGAGGCCGTGCTGCGCCTGCACCCCGCCGTGACGGATGCGGCGGTGATCGGCAAGCCGCTCGAACGTGGCGGTGAGATGGTCGTCGCGGCCGTCGAGCTGGACCCGGGCGCGGTGTTCGACGAGGACGCGTTGCGCGCACACTGCCGCGAGCACCTCGCTGCCTACAAGGTCCCGCGTCGGATCGTGCCGATCGAGGACACGCCCCGCTCGCTTCTCGGCAAGATCCTCCGCAAGGAGGTGCGCGACCGGGTGATCCCGACGCTCTGATCGACCTCGTCCGGGGCGCGCGACGGCCCGTCGCGAGGTCGTGCGCGCCCCGGGGCTCAGATCATCGCGGAGGGCTCGACCATCTCGGCGGGCGCCGCGTGGTGACCGCGCAGCTCGATCTCCTGCAGGAACCACGTCAGCACGAACGCGACCACGACGAACGGCACGGCCGTCATGAACACGGAGTCGAGGGCGCCGACGAACGACGCGATCACCGGTTCGCGGACGGCTGCCGGCAGGGCGCCGATCACCTGCGGCGAGCCGGTCAGCTGGGACGGGTTGACCCCGTGCAGAGCTGCCGCGGGGAGCCGGTGCGCGAGCTGCGACGTCAGCTGGTTCGCGAGCACCGTCCCGAAGATCGCGGTGCCGAACGTGCCACCCATCGAGCGGAAGAACGTCGCGGACGACGTGGCCACACCCATGTCCCGCGGGTCGACCGAGTTCTGCATCGCGAGCACCAGCACCTGCATGACCAGGCCGATCCCCGCGCCGAGGACCACCATGTACACCGCGGTCCGCCAGTACGGCGTGTCGGACCCGAGCGTCGACAGCAGCCACAGGGCGGCCGCGGTGAGCGCGGTCCCGACGATCGGGAACCGCTTGTACCGCCCGGTCGTCGTGATCCGGCGCCCGGAACCCACCGAGGCGACGAACAGCCCTGCCATCAGCGGCAGGAGCTCGAGCCCGGACTGGGTCGGCGAGACGCCGCGGACGATCTGCAGGTAGATCGGGAGGAAGACGATCGCCCCGAACATCGCGAAGCCGATGACGAACCCGATCGTGGACGACACCGAGAAGATCCTGTTCCGGAACAGCCGGAGCGGCAGGATCGGCTCGGTCGCGCGCCCCTCCCACCAGACGAACACCGCGGACAGGACGGCGCCACCGATCAGGTAGCTCAAGATCTGCGGCGAGGTCCACCCGTCACCTCCACCGAGCACGAGACCGAGCAGCAGGCTGCTGACGGCGACGACGAGCAGCGCGGCGCCGGCGTAGTCGATGCTGTGCTCGCGCCGCACGTGACGCAGGCCGTGCAGCGCGCGGTCGGTGACGACGAGAGCGACGATGCCCAGCGGGATGTTGATGAAGAAGATCCAGTGCCAGGAGAGATGGTCGACGAAGAACCCGCCGAGCAGCGGCCCCGCAACCGACGAGACAGCGAACACCGCGCCGAAGTACCCCTGGTACCGACCACGCTCTCGCGGCGGGATGACGTCCCCGATGATCGCGAAGGCGAGTGACATCAGCCCACCGGCGCCGAGACCCTGGATCCCCCGGGCCGCGATGAGCTCACCCATCTGGGTGGAGATGCCGGCAAGGATCGACCCGATCAGGAACACCACGATCGCGAAGCGGAACACGGGCTTGCGACCGTACAGGTCGGAGATCTTGCCGTAGAGCGGCGTCGAGGCGGTCGAGGCGAGCAGGTAGGCCGTCACGACCCAGGACAGGTGCTCGAGCCCGCCGAGGTCGCCGACGATGGTCGGCAGGGCGGTGGACACGATCGTCTGGTCCAGGGCGGCCAGCAGCATGCCCGTCATCAGCCCGAACAGGATCACCACGATCTGGCGGTGCGTGAACGCAGTGGGGATCACGCCACCGTCCTGGTTCGAGGCGTCCGGCTGGATCGGTGCGTCGGCCTGGATCAGTGCGTCCGGCTGGGTCGAGGCGTCGTGCGGGGGGGTGCTCACGGGGTCTCCGTCGTGTCGTGGGTTCGGGTGAGGTCGCTGGTGGCACAGGTCCGGGCAGGGACGGCGAGCCGAGACAGGTCGTCGGCCAGTCGGTCGAGGTGCAGTCGCAGTGCGGTGCGGTCCTTCGCAGGCCAGTGCGCGATCGCGTCACGCAATGAGGCGGAGCGTCCGTCCAGGAACTGGACGAACAGCTCGTCACCGCGCGGCGTGAGGTCGATGCGCTGAGCGCGAGCGTCCTCCGGGTCGCGGCTTCTGACGACCATGCCCACCGTCTCGAGGGACTGGAGGTGCCTGCTGATCGTGGAGAGGTCGACGTGCATCAGCGCAGCGAGGTCGGAGGGGCGCGTCGTGCCTGCGCGGTGGAGCTCGTGCAGGATCGCCAGGCCCGTCTTGTCGACGCGTTCGTCGATCCGCACGTGCGGGAGGCGGACGAGCACCGCGTAGAGGGCGCTGACCAGGGCGTTGTCCTCGGTCACCTGCTCGGGTGCTTGCGTCATGCAACTAGTTCACGGCAGGCAGGCCCCTGCGGTCAAGTCGGCGGCCTGCGAGGCGACCGCTCACGTCCCTGTCGATCGACCACGCGGGTGAACAGCCGCTCGTAGTCGCGGACCATCCGGTCGGCGCTGAACCGCGTCTCGGCATCGCGCCGGCACGCAGTCCGGTCCACCGTGCGCAGGGCCGCGACGGCGTCGACCGCGCCGTCGAGGTCGTGGACGAGAAAGCCGTTGACCCCGTCCCGGACGAGCTCCGGCATCGACCCGAGGCTCGTCGCGACCACCGGCGTGCCGGCAGCGAACGACTCCACGACGGACAGCCCGAAGGGCTCCGAGAAGCTGATCAGGTGCAGGAGCGCGGCGGCTCCCCCGAGCAGGCGGTCGCGCTCCGCGGGGCCGACAGGGCCGACGAACCGGACCCGGTCGTCGTCCAGGTGCGGTTCGACCACCTCGTGGAAGTACGTCGCGTCGTGGATCACCCCGGCGATGACGAGAGGCATCCCGGCACGTCGCGCGACCTCGATCGCGCGATGCACGCCCTTGTCGGGGTGGAGACGCCCGAGGAACAACAGGTATCCCCCGTCGCCAGGCCCCGGTGTGAACGCCGTCAGGTCGATGCCGTGGTAGATCGTCGCGTCGTAGGTGAGCGCCGGGTGCCGGTTGGCGTCGCTGATCGACACGTAGTGCGCGATGTCGTCGTACGCCGCATAGACCGGCACGATCCGCTCCGAGGAGAAGCCGTGGATCGTGGTGACGACCGGGGTGTCGACGAGCCGGCTGTAGGTGAGCGGCAAGAAGTCGAACTGGTTCGAGATGACGTCGAACTCGTCGGCCCGCTCGAACGCGGCGGCGATGTGCAGACCCTCGTGAACCTTGACGTCGAGCGTCGGGTCCTCCTCGTACCCGGCGGGTGCCTCGGCGTGCAGGTGCGCCGAGGTGACCGAGGTCGCGGTCGCGAACAAGGTCACCTCGTGACCGAGCGCGACCAGACCCTCGGTGAGGGTCGACGCGACCTGCTCCCAGGGTCCGTAGCCGCGAGGCGGGACGCTGTGAGCGATGGATGCGAGCACGGCGATCTTGACGATGGTCTCCGATCCGAGGGATTCGACCGTATACCGGGCGGTCTCGGTGGACCGTGCTCCGGGTCCACCGCGCGATCCGATCCGGGCCGTCCGCGACACCGCGCAGCTACACTGAGTCATACCTTGTGCACGGCCCCGACGCTCGGCATGCGTCCTTCTGGGGAATTCCGGTGTCGGCGCGCGAGGACGGCGGCACCGCATCGCGGAGCTCGCCCCCTGCAGAAGGGCCTTCCATGGCCATCAGTTTTGGCGTGCTCAGCACCTACCCTCCGACGCAGTGCGGCCTGGCCACGTTCTCCTACGCGCTCGCGCACCACCTCCACGGCACCGGTGCCGACGTCGGCATCGTTCGCGTGGTGGACACCCCGCAACCACCCGTCGCTCTCGTCGCTCACCAGTACGTCACGGGGGCGCCGGGCGCGGAGGTCGCGGCCGCCCGGGCGCTCGACACGTTCGACGTCGCCGTCGTCCAGCACGAGTACGGCATCTTCGGCGGGCCGGACGGCCAGGACGTCCTGGAGGTGCTCGCGCACGTCCACGTGCCCGTGGTCACGGTCCTGCACACGGTGCTCGCCGACCCGACGCCGCACCAGCACGAGGTCCTCGCCCGCGTCGTCCGGGCGTCGTCGGTCGTGGTCACCATGACCAGCACGGCCCGCAGTCGACTCATCGCCGGGTGGGGGGTCGACCCGTCCGACGTGACGGTGATCGCGCACGGCGCCGAGGACAACAGGCCCGGCTGTGACCGGCGTGCGACGACCCCGCCGCGTTCGATCCTGACGTGGGGCCTCCTCGGCGAGGGGAAGGGCATCGAGTGGGCGCTGCGGGCGATGGTCGAGCTCGCCGACGTGAGGCCGCTGCCGCAGTACCGGATCGTCGGTCAGACGCATCCCCGGGTCCTCGAGCGCGAGGGCGAGGCCTACCGCGAGCGCCTGCAGGCGATTGTCCGGGACCTGGGCCTCGCGGACATGGTCGAGTTCGACGGCCGCTACCTCGACGGCGACTCGCTCCGGACCGTCATCCGCGCGGCGGACGTCGTGCTCCTGCCCTACGACTCACGCGACCAGGTCACCTCCGGTGTGCTCACCGAGGCAGTCGTGGCTGGGAAGCCGGTCGTGTCGACGGCCTTCCCGCATGCCGTCGAGCTGCTCTCGGGCGGCGCGGGGATCGTCGTGCCGCAACGCGACGCCGGGGCGATCGCGGCTGCACTGCGACGGATCCTCACCGAGCCCGACGTCGCGGGACCGATGGCCGCGGCGGCGCGTTCCCTCGCGCCGGGGCTCCTGTGGCCCGCAGTCGCGGACCAGTACGTGGCGCTCGGTCGCGCGCTGGTCGCCGCACACGAGAGGTTCGTCGCGTGAGCGCCCCCGCGCCCCGTTTCGACCACCTGGCGCACCTGAGCACGGACACCGGCCTGTTCGAGCACGCCCTGTTCACGACGCCGCGGCGTGAGCACGGGTACTGCCTGGACGGCGTCGCGCGCGGACTGGTCGTGACGTCACGCGAGCCCGAGCCGTCCGACCAGGTCCTGCACCTGGCCTCGGTCTATCTCGCGTTCACGCGCTCCGCACAGGACGACGACGGGCGCTTCCACAACCGCCGTCGTGAGGACGGGACCTGGGCGGACG
>MLJW01000706.1_pt1 | contig 11007 bp, 10 predicted proteins | sample 888231 | NCBI WGS metagenome assembly MLJW01 (sample SAMN05788063, study PRJNA343431) | mine drainage metagenome | isolation source: sample collected from the inflow into an acid mine drainage treatment plant... | place: Germany: Lusatia, lignite mining district
TTCAGCGCCGATGGTACTGCACGGGAGACTGTGTGGGAGAGTAGGACGCCGCCGGACACCATTCAGAAAGAGCCACCCCAACGGGGTGGCTCTTTCTGTTTCACGCGAGAGTCACGTGTCTCATCTCGGCACGTGAAGGGCACACGAGTTCTCAGGTCGTCTCGCATGGGGATGAGATGATTGAGCCGACAGTTCGACGAGGAGAGCACGAGTGGACAACGATAAGAAGCGACCGCGGACGGCGGGTGGGGCCGGCGTTGACCGGAACCGCACCGCTGGCAACGGTTCCGAGCGTGCGCCGTACCGTCCTGCCGGTGAGCGTTCCGAGCGTGGTGGACCGCAGCGTTCCGAGCGTGGTGGACCGCAGCGTTCCGAGCGTGCGCCGTACCGTCCTGCCGGTGAGCGTTCCGAGCGTGCGCCGTACCGTCCTGCCGGTGAGCGTCCCGAGCGTGGTGGACCGCAGCGTCCCGAGCGTGGTGGACCGCAGCGTCCCGAGCGTGGTGGACCGCAGCGTTCCGAGCGTGCGCCGTTCCGTCCTGCCGGTGAGCGTTCCGAGCGTGCGCCGTTCCGTCCTGCCGGTGAGCGTTCCGAGCGTGGTGGCCGCAGCGTCCCGAGCGTGCGCCGTACCGTCCTGCCGGTGAGCGTTCCGAGCGTGGTGGGCCGTACCGTCCTGCCGGTGAGCGTCCCGAGCGTGGTGCCGCCGATTCTGCGCGTCGGGAGTCGCGGCCGCCGCAGTCTGCGCGGCCGGACGCGCCCGACCTTCCGGACGACATCCAGTTCTCCGATCTTGACCGATCAGTCCGCGCACGTTTGCGGACACTGACCAAGGAGAACGCCGAGATCGTGGGTCTTCACCTCGTGATGGCCGGGCGGCTGCTCGATGCCGAGCCGGAGCGAGCGTATGAGCACGCGCAGGCGGCAGCACATCGAGGTGGACGGGTTGATGTCGTTCGAGAGGCGGCGGGTCTCGCCGCGTACCGAACGGGCCGGTACGCCGAGGCACTCCGTGAGCTTCGGACGGTTCGCCGTCTGAACGGTTCGTCTGAGCACCTGGCCATCATGGCCGACTGTGAACGCGGGCTGGGACGACCGGAGCGTGCCGTGGCTCTTGCCGGCTCACCAGAGGCTGACGAGCTGGATCCTGAGTCCCGGATCGAACTCGCCATTGTGCTGAGCGGGGCGCGCCTTGACCTCGGTGAGGCAGAGGCCGCCATTGCGGCACTCTCGGGGCCGGTCGTGCTGGCGGCGAGCGACGTACTGGCGGCGCGCGTCGCCCAAGCGCGCGCGGTGGCACTGGAGGCTGCCGGACGGTCGGTGGAAGCGGCCGCGCTGCTTGGTGGATTCACGGCCAATGAACTTGCGGACGCGGCTGGAGACGTGGAGCAAGACGACGAGATCGTCGTGTACGACCTCGAATCGGATGACGACTACGGCGACGACGCTGATGATTCATCGGTGCGGGCGGACGGAGCCGTTGGTTTCGTCGGGGCCCGCGGTGGCGCGATGCCGGGCGAGGCGGTTGCCCCGGCCGGAGTGGCTGACGGTGAGGGCGAGGCGTGAGCGGGACGCTCTTGGGCTGTGACGTTCCGCTCGCGGAGAGGTACGACGTCGCGCTCGTCGATCTGGACGGTGTGACGTACCGGGGCCATGAGCCGATCGACGGTGCGGCGTCGGGCATTGCGCGAGCGCGAGCGCTCGGGATGCGCATGGTGTTCGTCACGAACAACGCCTCGCGAGAGCCCGAGTCGGTTGCCGGACAGCTCACGGGACTAGGTATTCCGGCCGACGGCTCGGACGTGATGACGGCCGCGCAGGCGGCGGCGTCACTCCTGACAAGTCGGTTGTCTCCGGGCCAGAAGGTCTTGGTTGTCGGCGGGGCGGGTCTCGTGACTGCCGTGCGCGCGGCCGGCTTCGAGATCGTGACCTCCGCTGACGATGAGCCGGTCGCCGTTGTGCAAGGGTTCGCCCCAGAGCTTGGATGGGTCAATCTTGCCGAAGCGGCCTACGCGGTCGAACGTGGCGCCTGGTTCGTCGCCAGCAACCTCGACCTGAGTCTGCCCACTGCGCGCGGCTTCGCGCCGGGCAACGGCGCGTTGGTTGGCGCGGTGCAGGCTGCCACAGGGATCGTGCCGGACAGCGCCGGCAAGCCGGCACCGACGATGTACCAGCTGGCGATCGACCGGGTCGGTGCACACGCTCCTCTGGTCGTCGGCGACCGGCTCGACACGGACCTCGCCGGGGCGAGGGCGGGGAACTTCCCGGGACTGCATGTGCTGACCGGGGTCAGCAGCGCGCGCGACGACATCCTCGCCGTCCCGGCCGAACGGCCGCACTTTATCGGTGCCGACCTGAGGAGCCTCCTCGTTCCGCACGAGGCTCCGGAGCGTGACGGCGACGGATGGTGGCGGTGCGGAGGTGCCGCGGCGCGCGTGGTCGATGGCGCGCTCCAGCTCCACCCGGCTTCGCAATCCGAAGGCGGCGGTATCGTCGAGGCACGGGTCGACCTGGTGCGAGCGGCGTGCGGTGCCGCCTGGGCGGCGGTCGACGCCGGGATCGCGATCGACCCGGACTCGGTTCCGGAGATGCCTGTGCACAACGACTGACCAGGTCCCGGCTCCCGATAGCCTGGTACGACGCGACCGGAGCGATCTGCGACGAGAGGTCGTGATGAACGGGAGGGCGGTGGACGCGGTGGCTCACGAGGATGACGATGCGCGGGCTTCGACGGGTGACCACGCGGTAGACGAGGCCCTCACTCAACTCGACGGACTGGCGTCGACCGAGGTCAAGGAGCATGTCGCGGTGTACGAGTCGATTCATTCCGTTCTCCAGGATCGGCTCGCCGACACCGAGGCGTGACACGTGGTGACAGAAGAGCGTCTCGATGCAGGTCTCGTGCGTCGCACGATGGCGCGCTCCCGGCGACACGCGGTGGAGCTGATTGATGCCGGTCGGGTGAAGGTCAACGGCGTCGTCGTGACGAAGGCGTCGACGGTCACGCGTGACGACCAGGTCATCGTGGTCGAGAGCGACGACCGCGACCCCGGTTATGCGTCCAGAGCCGGGCACAAGCTCGCGGGCGCGCTCGACGAGCTCGGACGACGCTGGGGCGTGCGGGCGCCTGACCCTCGGGATCGGGTGTGCCTGGACGCGGGCGCCAGCACCGGCGGCTTCACCGACGTCCTCCTCCGCCGTGGCGCACTGCGCGTGGTCGCCGCGGATGTCGGTCATGACCAGCTGCTCCCGACACTGCGGGTGGATCCACGGGTCGAGGTGCGCGACGGAGTGAACGTGCGAACGCTCGCCCCGGGTGACCTCGATCCCGCGCCGACGTTGGTCGTGGCCGATCTGTCGTTCATCTCCTTGACCTTGGTGCTACCTGCGCTTCGGTCCGTTGCAGCGCCCGAAGCCGACCTTCTGCTGATGGTCAAACCTCAGTTCGAGGTCGGTCGTGAGAGATTGGGGTCGACCGGGGTGGTCCGCTCTGCTGCTCTGCGGCACGAGGCGGTCACCGCGGTGGCACGAGCAGCGGTGCTGGTGGGGCTTGAACCGCTCGACGCAGTTACGAGCCCCCTTCCGGGCCCGAGCGGCAACGTCGAGTACTTTCTTTGGTTGAAGGAGCAATCTTCTGTGTCGGCAGACGGTGGACGCGGTGACGACGCCATCCGGGCGATCGTCGAGCGAGGGATCGAAGGCGGCCGCGGCGTGATCCGGACCAGCAAGGACGACGCATGAGCCGACGAGCACTCGTGGTGACCCACACCGGCCGGAAGGACGCCGGCGTCGCAACCGACGAGGCCGTGGCCGAGCTCGAGGCTGTCGGGATCGAGCCGGTCCACGAGTCCGACTGGGTCGAGGGGATCGACGGTCTCGAGTTCGCTGTCGTCCTCGGCGGTGACGGCACTATCCTCCGTGCCGCGGAGATCACCCGTGGGACCGGCATACCCCTCCTCGGGATCAACCTCGGCCACGTGGGGTTCCTGGCCGAGAGCGAGCGGGACCATATCGGTGCAGCTGTTCGCCGCCTCGCCTCCGGGGACTACGAGGTCGATGAGCGCGGCACGCTCGACGTGCGGGTGCTCCTTCCCGGGGAGGAGGCACCGGTCCCGGGTTGGGCCGTCAACGAGGCGACCATCGAGAAGCGTGAGCGCGCGAAGATGGTGGAGGTGGCGATCGAGATCGACGGGCGGCCGCTGTCGTCGTTCGGTTGCGACGGGGTCGTCATGGCGACGGCGACGGGATCCACCGCCCACGCGTTCTCCGCAGGAGGTCCGGTGGTCTGGCCGGACGTCGACGCCATGATGCTCGTGCCTCTGTCAGCACACGCGCTGTTCGCGCGACCGCTCGTCGTGGGCCCGAGCAGCGTCCTGGCCGTTGAGCTGCTCACGCGGACCGGGAGCGCCGGGGTGCTCACCTGCGATGGCCGTCGCCAGGTCGACCTTCCGGCGGGAGCTCGCGTCGAGGTGCGCAAGGGGGCGGTGCCCGTCAGGCTCGCACGCATGACAACGGCACCGTTCACCGATCGGCTCGTGAGTAAGTTCGACCTCCCGGTGATCGGCTGGCGGGGGCGCGCCGCTACCCGGCAAGCGACGGCCCTCGGTCACGAGGGCTGAGCGGTGCTCGAGGAGATCCGGATCGAGAACCTCGGCGTGATCACGAGCGCCCACGCTCGGCTGGCGCCGGGTCTGACCGTGATCACGGGAGAGACGGGTGCCGGGAAGACGATGGTTCTCACGGGCCTCGCGCTGCTGCTCGGCGGCCGTGCGGACCCCGGCTCGGTTCGTTCAGGCTCGACGTCGGCCAGTGTCGAGGGCCGCGTGACCGTCGCGCCCGGCTCACCGGTCCTGACGCGAGCCCGGGAGGCGGGAGCCGAGCCGGACGAGGACGGGGGTCTGATCCTCGTGCGGACCGTCGCAGCGGAGGGACGCTCGCGAGCGTTCCTGGGCGGCCGGAGCGTGCCGCAGGTCGTTCTCGCCGACCTCGCCGACGACCTCGTGACGGTTCACGGACAGGCCGACCAGGCGCGACTGCGGTCTTCGGCACGCCAGCGCGAGGCACTCGACGCGTTCGCCGGCGCCGAGCTCCTGGCCGAGCTCACGGAGTACCGCGAGCTGTGGAACCTTCGGACGCAGCTCGTGAAGGAGATCGACGACCTCTCGTCGCGCCGCGACGACGTCGAGCGTGAGGCCGCGCTGCTCCGGCGCGGGCTCGACGAGATCGAGCGTGTCTCGCCGCAGCCACGCGAGGACGTCGAGCTCTCCGCGGAAGCCGAGCGACTGGGCCACGCCGAGGACCTGCGCACGGCTGCCGCGCAGGCTCATGGGGGCCTCGTCGGGTCGGACGACGGAGCCGAGATGGTCGCGGCGGCAACGCTCGTCGAGACCGCCCGTCATGCGCTCGAGCACGTGGGCGGCCATGACCGGGTTCTCGCTGAGATCGCGCAGCGACTGGCGGAGATCGGCTTCGCCATCGGCGACGTGTCGACCGACCTGGCGCGCTACCTCGACGACCTTCAGGCGGACCCGCGCAGGCTCGACGCGGTCCAGCACAGGCGCGCAGCGCTAGCGGCTCTGACGCGCGCCTATGGCGACGACATCGCCGCGGTGCTGGCCTGGTCGGCCGAGGCGGGCCTCAGACTGCTCGATCTCGAGAGCGGGGACGAGAGGCTCGCCGGCGCGACGGAGCAGCTCGGACACGTCGACTCGCGCCTGGCGCAGCTCGCCGCCTCGATCGGCGACCGGCGACGGGATGCCGCCTCGCTGCTCGCGTCCGCCGTCACGGAGGAGCTTCACGGACTGGCGATGGCCGGCGCGGCGCTCGTGGTGACGGTCGAACCGGCTGCCGAACGAGGCCCGTGGGGGGGTGACATCGTCGAGATGCAGCTGATCCCGCATCGAGGCGCACCCGCTCGTCCGCTCGGAAAGGGTGCCTCCGGCGGTGAGCTGTCGCGAGTCATGCTGGCTATCGAGGTGACGTTGGCCACAGCGCCGGCATCAGGCGCGAGCCGGCCGCCGACGTTCGTGTTCGACGAGGTCGACGCCGGAGTCGGCGGTCGCGCGGCGCTCGAGGTCGGCAGGCGGCTGGCCGCCCTGGCGAAGGGGTCTCAGGTCGTCGTCGTGACGCACCTGGCGCAGGTGGCGGCTTTCGCGGACCGCCACCTCGTCGTCACGAAGAGCCGAGCAGACGGTGGCGATGTCGTCACGGACTCCGACGTCCGCGCCGTCGAGGGGTCGGAGCGGGTGCGCGAGCTTGCCCGGATGCTGTCCGGCCAGGAGGACTCCGAGGCGGCACGCACGCATGCCGCTGAGCTCCTGCAGCAGTCCAGCATGGGACGATGACCTGCGATGAGACTCAGCTTGCACAGACACGTTCCGGTTCCGACCGAGCCCGGGGTGCACGGGCCGGTCCGGGTCGACCCGCGGACGAAGTCGCTCACGAAGCGACTCAAGGCCGGCGATGTCGCCGTGATCGACCATCAAGACATCGACCGCGTCTCGGCCGAGGCCCTCGTGGCGTGCCGACCTGCGGCCGTCCTCAACGCCGCACGCTCGACCTCTGGCCGCTACCCGAACCTCGGCCCGGAGATCCTGCTCGAGGCGGGTATCCCGCTCGTCGACGATCTCGGACCCGACGTGATGTCCTTGACCGAGGGCCGCGCGGTGCACGTCCTTGACGGCTCGGTCCTCGTGGACGGCCAGCTCGTCGCCGAAGGCGTCGTGCAGACCGCGGAAACCGTCGCGACCAACCTCGAAGAAGCCCGTGCCGGACTGTCCGTCCAGCTCGAATCCTTCGCCGCGAACACGATGGACTTCCTCCGCCGGGAGCGTGACCTGCTTCTCGACGGCGTCGGCGTGCCCGACATCACGACGGCGATCGATGGGCGTCACGTCCTCGTCGTCGTGCGTGGCTACCACTACAAGGAGGACCTCGCGGCGCTGCGCCCGTACATCATCGAGTACCGCCCCGTGCTGATCGGGGTCGACGGTGGCGCAGATGCGATCCTCGAGGCGGGGTGGACGCCGGCACTGATCGTGGGCGACATGGACTCGGTCTCGGACAAGGCACTGACCTGCGGTGCGGAGATCGTCGTGCACGCGTACCGGGACGGCCGCGCACCCGGCCTCGAACGTGTCGTGAAGCTCGGGGTGCCGCATGTGCTGTTCCCCGCCACGGGCACGAGCGAGGACGTCGCGATGCTTCTCGCCGACGACAAGGGCGCGGAGCTCATCGTGGCCGTGGGCAGCCACGCGACGCTGGTCGAGTTCCTCGACAAGGGCAGGTCGGGCATGGCCAGCACGTTCCTGACGCGGCTGCGCGTCGGCAGCAAGCTGGTCGACGCGAAGGGGGTCTCACGGCTGTACCGTCAGCGGATCTCCAACAAGCAGCTCTCGCTCCTGGTGCTGTCCGGGCTCGTCGCCCTCGCTGTCGCACTCTCCGCGACGTCGGCGGGCCAGACCGTGTTCGGCCTGACCGGGGCGCGGTTCGATGACCTCTTCTCCTGGGTCGGCTCGCTCTTCGGAGGCGTGTAGTGCTGACCCCGACCTGCCTCACCACTGATCGAGAGACCGCATCGTGATCGACTTTCGCTACCACATCGTCTCCCTCATCTCCGTGTTCCTCGCGCTGGCCGTCGGCATCGCGCTGGGTGCGGGGCCGCTCAAGGAGACGATCGGGGACACGTTGACCGGCCAGGTGGCGCAGCTGCGTACAGAGAAGGACGCGCTGCGGGGCGAGCTGGACACGGCCAACGGCTCGCTCAAGGACGCGCAGGCGTTCCTCTCGGCGGCCTCGCCACAGCTCGTCGGGGGAACTCTCCCGGGTCGTCGGGTCGCCGTGGTCCTGCTCGGTAAGAACGACCAGTCGATCGTCGACGCGATCACGTCGCAGCTGAAGGCGGCCGGTGCGAGCGTCAGCGCCCAGGTGCAGGTGACCGATACCTGGACCTCGAGCGCCAAGCCGACGTTCCGCCAGACCCTCGCTGCACAGCTCACGCCGTACCTCGACCCCGCGCCTGCGCAGAATGCCACGGTCGACACGCAGCTCGCTGAAGCCCTCGCGCAGTCACTCACCGGCGCCAACCCTTCCTCTCCCAACACCCTGTCCGAGTCGGCCGGAACCGTGCTGCAGACCCTCGTCAAGGCGGAGCTCATCACCACGACGGCGGATGTGACGGCGCCGGCCGACGCCATCGTCGTGGTGGCTGGTCCGATCGCGACGAACGGCGCTCCTGCGGCCACGCCGGACCCGACGACGGTCACCAGCGCGGAGATGGAGATCGCGCGTTCCGCCCAGGCCCGCTCGGAAGGAGCCGTGATCGTGGGTGGCTCCGTGAAGCAGGGCCTCGTGACGGACATCCTCGCCGACAACACGGTCTCGAGCAGGTTGACGACCGTCTCGGACGGCCATGAGGTCGTCGGTCAGATCTCGGTGCCGCTCGCGCTGAACGCCAGGATCGGCGGGGTGAACGGCCACTACGGGACGGGTACCGACCTGACGCCGATCCCGACGACCGTGAAGCTGGAGCCGGTCGGCCGTACGCCCACTCCTGCCGGGAGCACCGGCTCGACGGCGTCGTCCTCAGGTGCGACCGGATGACGCGCGCCGTCCCGACGCGAGCGCGCGCTGCCGTCGTCGCAGGAACGGCGACGGCGACGGTGCGGCTCCTGCTCGACGGCGCCCTCCGGGGTGGTGATCGCTGGACCCGGACGAACCATCGGGGACGGCCCGTGAGTCTCCTCGAGGGCCCGGCTGTGAGCGCGGGGCTGATCATCGGTGGCGTCCTCGGGGCGTCCGGGCATCGCGCCGCCGCCGCCGTCGCGAGTGCCACCGCCGGCGGTGCGGTCTTCGGACTCGTGGACGATCTGGCGGAGGAGCCTGAAGGCAGGGCCAAGGGGCTGCGCGGGCACCTTGGCGCTCTCCGCGACGGCCGTCTCACGACCGGGGGTCTCAAGGTCCTCGGGATCGGTGCGACGAGCCTCGCCGCTGCGTCCCTCGCGACTCCGCGTCCGGCGTCCGGGCGCAGGCTCGTCCGGGCAGCCGATGTCATTACCTCCGGTGCGCTGATCGCCGGGTGCGCCAACCTGGTCAACCTGCTCGACCTCCGGCCGGGGCGCGCCCTCAAGGTGGCCGTGCTCGCGTCGGCGCCCATCGCTCTGGCTGGCGGCGCGGGTGCTGGTGCGGCGAGCGCCGTGATCGGTGCGGCGGCAGGTGCGGCGCGCCGCGATCTTCACGGCAGCGACATGTTGGGTGACGGGGGGGCGAATGCGCTCGGAGCCGCCGTCGGAACGGCGGTCGTGCTGGACGCTCCGCGTCGCCTTCGGCTGGTGCTGCTCGCCGGTGTCGTCGCGCTCACTCTCGCGAGCGAGCGGGTGAGCTTCACGGAGGTGATCGCTCGGACCCCCGCTCTGCGCGTGCTCGACTCGTGGGGTCGCCCCGAACCCCATGCCTATGAGCCACGCGTGGACGCGTCGCGCGGCACGGTCCGATGAGCGAGCGGTGAGGTCCGCACGTCGCCGTACCGCGGCCGGCATGGCGGGTGCGGCAGCACTCATCGCCGCGATCACGCTGCTGAGCCGCGTGGTGGGCTTCGGGCGGTGGATGGCGCAGTCGTACGGCGTCGGTGCCAGCGCGACCGGGACGGCCTATGCGACCGCGAACCAGCTTCCGAACGTGCTGTTCGAGGTCGTCGCTGGCGGCGCGCTGGCCGGAGCGGTCGTGCCGCTCCTCGCGGCACCGCTCGCGCGTGGACTGCGAACCGATGTCGACAGGATCGCCTCCGCCCTGCTGACCTGGGCTGTTGCCCTCCTGGTACCGACTGCCGTCGTGCTCACCGTCCTCGCTCGCCCGATCGTCGGCCTCCTGTACCGGCCCGGCCCGGCAGTCGATCCGGTGGTCGCGTCCCAGACGGTCGACCTTGCTGTGTCTCTCGTCGCCGTGTTCGCTCCGCAGATCGTCCTCTACGGGATCGGCGTCGTCCTGACCGGTGTGCTGCAGGCGCAACGTCGGTTCGGGTGGCCGGCCGCCGCACCGCTGGCCTCCAGCGCGGTCGTCATCATCAGCTATCTCGCCTTCCGTCACCTCGCCGTCGGATCCACCCGCGCCTACCCCGGCGAGCTGCCGTCCGCTGCCGTCGCGTGGCTGGGGTGGGGGACCACCGCCGGGGTCGCGGCCATGAGCCTTCCCCTGATCATCCCGGTTCTCCGGTCCGGGGTGCAGCTGCGGCCGTCGTTCCACTTCCCTCCGGGAGTGGGGTCGCGAGCGAGAAACCTTGCGGTCGCCGGTCTCGGTGGTCTGGTCGCCCAGCAGGTGGCCGTGCTCGTGACGCTCAAGCTTGCCAATGACAACGGTGGGTCGGGGGCGATCAACCTCTTCCAGTACTCCCAGGCGGTCTACGTCCTGCCCTACGCGGTCCTCGCCGTCCCGCTCGCGACAGCGGCCTTCCCGCGGTTGGCGGAGCACGCCGCGGCCGGCGACCGGGAGCGTTACGCGCACCTGGTCTCGGTGAGCACCCGCGCTGTCCTCGCGGTCAGCCTGCTGGGTGCCGCGGTGCTCGTCGCCGTGGCGCCCGCGATCGCGGCGTTCTTCGCGACGATCGACGCGAGCCGCGACCCGACCCTGGTCGCCCAGATGGGGCCGACGCTGACGATCCTCGCTCCGGGGCTCCTGGGCTACGCGCTGATCTTCCAGCTCTCCCGCGTCCTCTTCGCCCTTGAGCGCGGACGGGCGGCTGTCAGCGCCGTCGCCACCGGATGGTTCGCCGTCGCGGTCGCCTCCGTCGTAGCGGTGCGACTCGCGGCCCCGTCGTCGGGCGATCCCGCAGGGACCCTGCGAGGGCTTGCGGCCGGCAACTCGATCGGGATGCTCGTCGCTGGCGCCGTCCTGCTCGTCGCGGTCCGGCGAGCGGCCGGTCCGGACGCCCTCGGCGGGATCGTCCGCACGGCGTCCGTCGGACTCGTCGGTGCGGTCGGCGCGGCAGCCACCGGCCTCTGGACAGAGCACCGGCTGCAC
>MLJW01000707.1_pt1 | contig 11003 bp, 10 predicted proteins | sample 888231 | NCBI WGS metagenome assembly MLJW01 (sample SAMN05788063, study PRJNA343431) | mine drainage metagenome | isolation source: sample collected from the inflow into an acid mine drainage treatment plant... | place: Germany: Lusatia, lignite mining district
TCACGCTACTCCGTCGGCTCGACTACCCTCGGGGTGTGTTCTCTCGCCGCAAGACCGATGCCACCCCCGCCACCGCGCCGACGGACGTCACGTCCACGACGGGTTCCGGGAAAGGGCACCCCACCCCACGCCGCAAGCAGGCCGAGGCCGCCAACAAGCGTCCGCTCGTCCCGGCCGGCCGCACGGGCAACAGCAAGTCCGTGCGCGCAGCGGAGCGCGCCGCCGCCAAGGTGCGCCGCGAGCAGGAGTACCAGGCCATGGTCACGGGGGACGACCGTCACCTGCCCGCGCGGGACCGCGGACCCGTCCGTCGGTTCGTCCGGGACTACATCGATGCGCGTCGGACGATGCTCGAGTACATGCTGCCGGGGGTGCTCGGCTTCCTCGTCGTCCAGATCCTCGCCCAGCAGGTGTCCTCCTACGCCTACCTCGCCGTGCTGATCGCCTTCTACCTCTTCGTGATCGCCACCGTCGTCGACGTCGTCCTGATGTGGCGCCGCCTGCGCAAGCGGCTGATCGCGAAGTTCGGACCCACCACGTCGATGCAGGGGCTCGTCCTCTACACCGTGAGCCGCTCCTCGCAGATCCGGCGCACGCGCATGCCGCGACCGCAGGTCAAGCGCGGCGAGCACCCGTCCTGACCGGACCACCAGGCACCGCTCGTCAGGCGCCCGCACTGCCCGCAGGTCCCCTCGGAGCCGACGTAAGGTGACAGACATGGTCACCTATCGCTACCTGGGCAACTCCGGGCTCAAGATCTCCGAGATCACCTACGGCAACTGGCTCACCCACGGCTCGCAGGTCGAGAACGACACCGCCAAGGCGTGCGTACGCGCAGCCCTCGACGCGGGTATCACCAGCTTCGACACCGCAGACGTCTACGCGAACACAGCGGCGGAGACGGTGCTCGGCGAGGCGCTCCGGGGCCAGCGCCGCGAATCGCTCGAGCTCTTCACCAAGGTCTACTGGCCCACGGGCCCGAAGGGCCCCAACGACAGCGGGCTCTCCCGCAAGCACATCCTCGAGTCGATCAACGGCTCGTTGCGTCGGCTCGGCACGGACTACGTCGATCTCTACCAGGCGCACCGGTACGACACCGAGACCCCGCTCGACGAGACGATGCAGGCGTTCGCGGACGTCGTCCGCCAGGGCAAGGCGCTCTACATCGGGGTCAGCGAGTGGACGGCTGACCAGATCCGGGCCGGTCACGCCCTCGCGGAGCAGCTCGGCTTCCAGCTCATCTCGAACCAGCCCCAGTACTCGATGCTGTGGCGCGTGATCGAGCCCGAGGTCGTCCCGACGTCCGCCGAGCTCGGCGTCTCCCAGATCGTGTGGTCACCTGTCGCCCAGGGCATCCTCACCGGCAAGTACCTCCCCGGTGCGCCGCTGCCCGCGGGCTCGCGCGCGACCGACACACGCGGCGGCGCGGACATGATCGGGCGGTTCTTCCGGATCCCCGGGATCCTGGAGCGCGTCCAGCTCCTCACGCCGGTCGCGAACGAGCTCGGGCTGACACTCGCGCAGCTCGCCGTCGCGTGGGTCCTCCAGAACGACAACGTGGCCGCGGCGATCATCGGCGCCTCACGGCCCGAGCAGGTGCAGGAGAACGTCCGCGCCTCCGGCGTCACGATCCCCGTCGAGCTGCTCGCGCGCGTCGACGAGGCTCTCGGCGACACCGTCGTGCGCGACGCCTCGATGACAGCCGCAACGGCACCCACCTCTCGTCCGTCCTGACCGCTCGGCAGCTCCTGCGGCCCTGACGGTCGCGGACCGATGACTGCCGATCAGCGCATCGACCCGACGCCCACCACCGACCTGGTGGTGGGCGTCGGGCGTGTCCCGGATCAGTCGGTGGGAGCCGGGGTCCCCGTGGTGCCGTCGACTGCAGCAAGGGTGAACAGCGGCAGCAGGCGGTGCACGAGGGGTCCGATCGCCGCCGCGTGGACGGCGCTCGACCCGTCGACCGGGAGCGGCATCCCCGACCGGCCCCGGGCGTTCGTCTAGGAGTGCTCGACCGGCGGGACCGCCAGGACCGGCGCCGCCTGGACACCACCGTTCAGCAACCGGGCCGAGCGGACACCCTGCGCAGAGAGGTCGCGCCACACCTCGCCGATCCACTCCTCGGCGTCGTACTGGTTCGCGAACGCCGGGCTGACCGGGCGGTCCAGCTCCACGCCGTCGCCCCCGTCGAACGCCCACTCCCACTGCGGACGGATCACAGTGCGACCTCCGCGCGGTTGCGGCTCTCGCGTCGCAGCGCATCAGCAGCCAGCCCTCGGTTGAGCCGCGAGGCCCAGAAGGGACCGCGGTACGCGAAGCCGGTGTAGCCCTGCACGAGGGTTGCCCCGACGGCAAGGTACTCCCGGGCGTCGGGCAGCGTCGTGATGCCACCGACCCCGATGATCACCGGCTCCGGACCGAGCCGGGACCGCAACCGCGCGACGACGTCGAGACCGCGGGTCAGCAGCGGTGGCCCGGACAGCCCACCCGGACCGAGATCATGCGTGATCGTCGTGTTGACGGCGACGATGCCGTCGAGGCCGAGCTCGAGCGCGAGGGCAGCCACCGCGTCGACGTCGTCGTCGGAGAGGTCGGGCGCGATCTTGACGAGGAGCGGGACGCGGCTCGCACCCGCCGTCGCGCCGTCGGCGGCATCGCGAACCGCGACGAGGATCGGACGGAGCGCATCGACCGACTGCAGGTCGCGAAGACCGGGGGTGTTCGGCGACGAGACGTTGACCACGAGGTAGTCCGCGTAGGGGGCCAGCAGCGCTGCGCTCGCCGCATAGTCACCCGGCGCCTCCGCCGCGGGGGTCACCTTCGTCTTCCCGATGTTGACCCCCACGACCATGGCGCGCCCGCGCGGAGTGGCCCGCAGGTGACGGAGCCGCTCGGCGACCGTGACGGCGCCCTCGTTGTTGAAGCCCATCCGGTTGCGGATCGCGTGCTGGTCGAGGACCCGCCACAGCCGCGGCTTCTCGTTCCCTGGCTGTGCGTGAGCCGTGACGGTACCGATCTCCACGAACCCGAAGCCGAGCATCGTCAGACCTTCGACCGCCTCGGCGTTCTTGTCGAAACCGGCCGCGACACCGAACGGTGCGGGGAACCGCAGCCCGAGCGCGTCGACACCGCCCCGCGGATCGCTCGCGAAGGCCGGGGAGAGCAATCGGGCGACCCCCGGCGCGCGTCCCGCCGCCCGGATGGCACGGAACGCGAGCTCGTGCGCCCTCTCGGGATCGACGTGTCTCAGGACGAGGGAGAAGAGGAGCCGGTACACGCGCCCCAACCTAGCGGGCGCGGCAGCTCCACGGGGTCAGTGCGACGTGACCTGCACGGGGACCGGCCGGGTCCGCCGCAGCCAGAGCAGGCCGAGCACCGGCAGGACGAGCGGGACGTAGCCGTACCCCTGGCCGAACACGGACCAGACCGTCGCCTGAGGAAAGTCTTGCGGCGAGAGCACCGACAGCGTGCCGACCGCCAGGACACCCACGAGCTCGACGCTGCACGCCGCCCACGCGATCCGCCGGGCGAGCCGACCGCCCCGAGCCAGGGCGAACGTGGCTGCGACGTACACGACGGCGGAGAGCGCCGACAGCAGGTAGGCGAGCGGAGCCTCGGAGAGCTTGGTCGCGATCTGGAAGCCTGCGCGAGCCGTGGCAGCGAGCGCGAACACGCCGTAGACGGCGACGAGCACCCGTCCCGGGCCCGAGGAGGTCGACGGCACGCCGTGCGGGGTCGACGCCGATCCGCCTGCGCTCGGCCCACCCGCCACCTGGGTCTCGACCACGGGTGGTTCTTGCGGTTCGATCGGCTCGGTCATGAGATCCCCCAGGTCTGCAGCATCCGCCATTGCATGAAGCCCACCGTCACCGCCGCGACGAGCAGCACCACCGAGCTCCACCGCGTCCGCTCCGCGAACGCCCAGGCTCCCGCCAACGGAAGGATCAGGAGACTCGCCACCACATAGCCCCAGAACGTCCCGTGCTCGACCGGGCCCGGACCTCGCGACGCCGCGACGATCGCCACCACGAGCTGGACGAGCAGGGCAGCCTCGACGACGGCCGCCCCCCAGAGCTGGTTCAGCACGACGGGCCGGTCGCGGACGGCCCAGAGCGCGGCCCAACCGGCGAGTGCGGCCGCCAGTACCACGACGGCGAGGGCGAGAGGCAGGATCACGGGCCTGAGGCTACCGTGCTCCGCGGACTAGGATCTGACCGTGCCTCGACTGACGTTGACCTCCGCCGATCCTTCCCGCCTCACGACCGACGCCGTCGTCGTCGCCATCGCCAGGACGCCGGACGGGCCGGTGCTCGTCGCCGGCGACGCGCTGCCGACCGCCCTCCGAACGGCCCTGACCGAGGTGCTGGCGTCCGGCGCGGCGACCCTCGGCATCACCGGAGCGGCGGACGAGGTCCGCAAGGTCCCGTCAGCCGGCTCCGTGGCGGCGCCGGTCGTCGTACTCACCGGTCTGGGGGACGTGGACGACACCTGGGCGCCGGAGTCGTTGCGCCGCGCGGCGGGCGCAGCGACCCGCGAGCTCGGCGGCGCCGGCTCGGTCGCGCTGGCCCTCCCGAGCGGCGACCTCGTCCAGCTCGCGGCCGTGATCGAGGGTGCTCTCCTCGGTGCGTACGCATACACCCGGTACCGGGCGACGGACGCCGCCGCCAAGGCGGTCGCGGTCGCCCAGATCGAGGTCGTGACTCCGCTCGCGAAGGACAAGGCGGCCAAGGCCGCACTGGCACGCGCGGAGGTCCTGGCGGAGGCGGTGCACGCCACGCGCGACCTGATCAACACCGCCCCCAACGACCTGTACCCGGCGGCGTTCGCGGACCTCGCGAAGGAGGCCGCCAAGGGGACCGGGATCAAGGTCACCGTCCTCGACGAGAAGGCCCTCGCGGCAGGCGGCTACGGCGGTCTGATCGGGGTCGGGCAGGGGTCGGTCCGCGGTCCGCGTCTGGTCAAGGTCGCCTACTCCCCCTCACGCCCGACGGCCAAGGTCGCGCTCGTCGGCAAGGGCATCACGTTCGACTCGGGCGGCATCTCGATCAAGCCGGCCGCCGGCATGGAGGCGATGAAGTCGGACATGTCCGGGGCTGCCGCCGTGCTCCACACGGTCGTCGCGGCCGCGCGTCTCGGCATCCCGGTCGCGGTGACCGGCTGGCTCTGCCTCGCCGAGAACATGCCGTCCGGATCCGCGCAGCGCCCGAGCGATGTCATCACGATTCGCGGCGGGACCACGGTGGAGGTGCTCAACACCGACGCCGAGGGTCGACTCGTCCTGGCCGACGGACTCGTCGCCGCGACCGAGGAGAAGCCCGACGTCGTCCTCGACATCGCCACCCTGACGGGCGCCCAGGTGGTCGCCCTCGGTCACCGGGTCTCAGCTGTCATGGGAACCGACGCGGTGCGGGACGAGGTCGTCGCCGCGGCTGGCGCATCAGGCGAGCAGTTCTGGCCGATGCCGCTCCCGGAGGAGCTCCGCGCCGGGTTGGCCTCGAAGGTCGCCGACATCGCGAACATCGGGGAGAGGTGGGGCGGGATGCTCTCGGCCGGGGTGTTCCTTCAGGAGTTCGTCGGGACGACGCCCTGGGCTCACCTCGACGTCGCCGGCCCGGCCTTCAACGAGAAGACCGCCCATGGCTACACGCCCGTCGGCGGTACGGGCGTCGGTGTGCGGACGATGCTCGCGCTGATCGAGTCGCGCGCGTCCGCGCACTGATCGGCGCGCGCGTGACCGACGCCGGTCGCTCGCGCGCGGCTCAGGGGATCTCGCGCCGGTGCGACGACTCGTGCGAGCGGAGCGTCTCGCGCGGTGCGCGGGAGACGTCACGATCGCGAGAGCGTTGACGGGAGTTCCAGTCGCGCATGCGCTGCGGATAGCCCGTGCGGTGGACGTAGTAGACCGGCACGCCGAGCGCGTCGGCCACCTCACGAGCGGTCGACGGATCGGGAACCCTGCGTCGTGTCCACTCACCCGTGCCGGCGATCAGCATGAGGGTCATCGGCGTGTCGTTGGTGCGCGGCTCGACGTAGGCCTCGACGCCCCGCCGCGTGCTGACGAACTCCTGGAAATGGGCCAACGTCGCCTGCTGCGCCGCGCGCGACGACGGCGCCGCCTCGGTCCGGCGGGAGCGTCGCCGTATCACGCGTGAGAACAGACCCATGGCCGCAGGGTACCGGCCGGACCTGTTCGCGGGGTGGGAGAACCACCCGCGCAGGTGCCGCGGCGCCGGCCCGCGGTGCACGCACCGCCGGGGCCGATCACGCCAAATACATAGGATGACTGTTCGCAGCGTCACACCTGGTCGAGGCCCCGCTGGTTCGTCCGGGTGACACGGGGGTGACAAGATGGTCGGCGAGCACACCCGACACCACACCTCTCGCCTGAGGAGTTGCACGTGGCCGACACGAACGGCACCGCTTTCGACATCGTCGTCCTGGGCGGAGGGAGCGGTGGCTACGCGGCCGCCCTCCGCGGCGCCCAGCTCGGCCTCTCCGTCGCCCTGATCGAGTCCGGCAAGATCGGCGGCACCTGCCTCCACAACGGGTGCATCCCGACGAAGGCACTCCTGCACGCCGCGGAGATCGCCGACAACACCCGGGAGAGCGAGCAGTTCGGCGTCCGCGCGACGCTCGAAGGCATCGACATGCCGGCCGTCAACCAGTACAAGGACGCGGTCATCGCGCGCCTCTACAAGGGACTGCAGGGTCTGATCAAGTCGCGCAAGATCACGGTCGTCGAGGGCCACGGCCGGCTCGTCGGCCCCGACACGATCGAGGTGGACGGCCAGCGCTACACCGGCCGGAACATCGTCCTCGGAACCGGCTCCTACGCCAGGTCGCTTCCCGGGCTCGAGATCGGTGGCCGGGTCATCACGTCCGACCAGGCCCTCCAGCTCGACTGGGTCCCGTCGTCGGTGATCGTCCTCGGTGGAGGTGTCATCGGCTCGGAGTTTGCGAGCGTCTGGAAGTCCTTCGGCGTCGACGTCACGATCATCGAGGCTCTCCCGCACCTCGTCCCGAACGAGGACGAGGCCCTGAGCAAGGCCTTCGAGCGTGCGTACCGCAAGCGCGGGATCGCCTTCAACCTCGGGGTCCGGTTCGCGGGCGTGACCCAGGACGACAGCGGCGTGCACGTGTCCCTCGAGGACGGCAAGACCTTCGACGCGGACCTGCTCCTGGTTGCGGTCGGACGCGGGCCGAGCAGCGCAGGTCTCGGATACGAGGAGCAGGGGATCACCCTCGACCGCGGCTTCGTGATCACCGACGAGCGTCTGCACACGGGCGTCGGCAACATCTATGCGGTGGGCGACATCGTGCCCGGCCTGCAGCTCGCGCACCGCGGGTTCGCCCAGGGCATCTTCGTGGCCGAGGAGATCGCCGGTCTCGCACCCCAGGCGATCGTCGAGTCGGGGATCCCCCGGGTCACCTACTCGGACCCCGAGGTCGCGTCGGTCGGTCTCACGGAGGCCAAGGCCAGGGAGACGTTCGGCGAGGACGCCGTCGAGACCCTCGAGTACAACCTCGGCGGCAACGGCAAGAGCCAGATCCTCGCGACTGCCGGCTTCGTCAAGCTCGTGCGCCAGAAGAACGGACCGGTCGTCGGGGTGCACATGATCGGCGCACGCGTCGGTGAGCTCATCGGAGAGGGCCAGCTGATCGTCAACTGGGAGGCCTACCCCGAGGACGTCGCCTCGCTCGTGCACGCACACCCGACACAGAACGAGGCACTCGGCGAGGCACATCTCGCCCTTGCCGGCAAGCCGCTGCACGCCCACAACTGACCCTGGGACCACAACCCCCTGATTCGTGAGGAGGCACGAGGTCATGTCTGACTCCGTGCAGATGCCGGCCCTCGGCGAGAGCGTCACCGAGGGCACCGTCACCCGTTGGCTCAAGGCCGTCGGCGACACCGTCGCCGTCGACGAACCGTTGCTCGAGGTGTCGACCGACAAGGTCGACACCGAGATTCCCTCCCCGTTCGCCGGGGTGCTCGAGCAGATCCTCGTCCAGGAGGACGAGACGGTCGGCGTCGGCACGGCGCTGGCCCTGATCGGCTCGGGCGAGGGCGCGGCGACAGCTGTTGCCGAGACCCCCGCGCCAGCCGCGGAGGAACAGGCAGCCGTCGTCGCGGCACCCGCGCCTGTCGCCGAGGCACCCACGCCCGTCGCCGAAGCACCCGCACCGCCGGCGGAGAGCACGACGCCCGCCGCTGCAGCACCAGCCTCAGGCACCGGTGAGCGGGTGACGATGCCGGCCCTCGGCGAGAGTGTCACCGAGGGCACCGTGACTCGGTGGCTGAAGGCCGTGGGTGACGACGTCGCGATGGACGAGCCCCTCCTCGAGGTCTCGACCGACAAGGTCGACACCGAGATCCCGTCCCCGTTCGCCGGCACGCTCCAGCAGATCCTCGTCCAGGAGGACGAGACCGTGAGCGTCGGCACGGCGCTCGCGGTCATCGGCTCGGGTGCCGCGACCGCGGCTCCGGTGGCTGCCGCGCCGGCAGTCCCAGTGCCCGTGGCTGCACCGCCAGCTCCCGTACCCGCCACGCCGGCACCGGCGGCTCCTACTCCCGCGCCTGTCCCGGTACCTGCTGCCGCCGCGGCGGCACCCGCGGGCGCCATCAACGCGATCGCGTACCTCACACCGCTCGTCCGCAAGCTCGCAGCCGAGAAGGGCGTGGACGTCACCACACTGACCGGTACTGGGGTCGGCGGCCGGATCCGGAAGGAAGACGTCCTCGAGGCGGCGGCGAAGGCCGAGTCCGCGAGAGCCGCAGCGGCCTCGGCATCGGCACCACCGGCAGCAGCAGCCGCGCCGTCCCCGGCGAAGCCCGCGACACTTGCCGTGTCTCCGCTCCGCGGGACCACGGAGAAGATGTCGCGGCTTCGCAAGATCGTCGCCCAGCGGATGGTCGAGTCGCTGCAGTCCGCCGCCCAGCTCACGACCGTCGTGGAGGTCGACGTCACCAAGGTGGCCCGTCTCCGCGCTCGCGCGAAGACCGACTTCCAGGCCCGCGAAGGTGTCAACCTCACGTTCCTGCCGTTCTTCGCCCTCGCCGCTGTCGAGGCGCTCAAGATCTACCCCAAGATCAACGCGAGCATCGACGGCGACCAGATCGTCTACCACGGGTCCGAGAACCTCGGCATCGCGGTCGACACGGAACGCGGGCTCGTCGTGCCGGTGATCAAGGACGCCGGAGACCTCAACCTCGCCGGACTCGCCCGCAAGATCGCCGATCTGGCCGGCCGGACCCGCAACAACAAGGTCGGACCGGACGACCTCACCGGCGGCACCTTCACGATCACGAACACCGGCTCCGGCGGGGCCCTGCTGGACACCCCGATCGTGGCTCTCCCGCAGGTGGCGATCCTTGGCACCGGGACCATCGTCAAGCGTCCGGTCGTCGTGAAGGACGTCGACGGCGGCGAGGTCATCGCGATCCGGTCGATGATCTACCTGTCGCTCTCCTACGACCACCGCCTGGTGGACGGCGCGGACGCGGCTCGGTACCTGACGGCGATCAAGAACCGGATCGAGGAGGGGGCGTTCGAGTCCGAGCTCGGCCTCTGATGCGCTCCGCAGCGTGACACGGTGCCCGACCGGTGAGCGATCACCAGTCGGGCACCGCCGTCCCCGGCCGTCACCGCTCCCCCGGCATCACCTGCCGCGCTGAACACTGGGGTCCGTGACATAGGTTGGCGTCATGGACGTCGTCATCGCGGGCTCGCACGGATTGATCGGCCAGGCACTCGTCGAGCACCTGGTCGCCTCGGGCCATCAGGTCGTGCGGCTCGTCCGTCGACCGACGGAGCGCCCTGACGAGATCGAGTGGGACCCGACGACGGGCCGCCTGGCGGCCTCCGCACTGTCCGGGGCAGACGCGGTGATCAACCTCGCCGGAGCCGGCGTCGGTGACCACCGCCTGACGTCGACGTACAAGCGCACGGTGCTCGTGTCCCGGACGAGCACGACGTCCTTGCTCGCACGCACGATGGCGACCGCCGCATCGCCTCCTCGCATGCTGCTCCAAGGCTCTGCCGTCGGGGCGTACGGCGACACCGGATCGCACGAGGTCGACGAGACCGGTCCCTCGGGCCGGACGTTCCTCGCCTCGGTGGTGCGCGAGTGGGAGGCGTCCACCGATGTCGCCCGCGACGCCGGGATACGCGTCGCCCACCTCCGGACCGGCATCGTGCTGTCCCCGCGCGGCGGTGCCCTCGCCCGGATGCTTCCCTTGCTGCGGGCCGGTATCGGAGGCCGGCTCGGCAGCGGCCGTCAGTTCTGGAGCTGGATCACTCTCGAGGACGAGGTCCGGGCGATCGCCCACCTGCTGACGTCCACCGTGCAGGGGGCCGTGAATCTCACCGCACCGAACCCCGCCGACAACGCCCACGTCACCCGGGCCCTGGCACGGGCGCTCCGTCGCCCGGCCGTCGTCGCCGTCCCCGCCTTCGCGCTGACGATCGCGCTCGGTGAGTTCTCGCACGAGGTCCTCGGGTCGATCCGCGCGGTCCCGCGCGTTCTCACCGCGGACGGGTTCACGTTCCACCACCCGACGATCGAGGACGCGGCGCGCTGGGTCGTCGATCGTCGGGACGAGCAGCGCTGATCCGCTCTCACTCCACCGAGGCGACGTCGCTCACGCGCCAACCCTGATCGGTGCGCCGCAGGGTCAGCCGCACGGTCCGCGAGGGTGTCGCCGGCAGGGTGGCGATCACGGCGGCGTCGGGCCCGCGACGCGTGTGGGCCGACAGCACATACGTCACCTCCACCACGGCCGTCGTCGCGTCGGCGGCGACAACTGCGGCCTCGGCCGCACAGGTGAGGCCGTCGACGCTGCTCACAGTTCCCGAGAGCCCGGCGAGGAGCGCGCGATCCGCTGCGTCAGCGGCGGAGCCGGGCACGTCGATCTCCGCAAGACGCTCGCTGTCACCGCTGATCAGCACCTGTGTGCGGGCACCGGTGAGGTACCGCGCGGCCTCTGCCGGATCGTCCGGACC
>MLJW01000708.1_pt1 | contig 10951 bp, 11 predicted proteins | sample 888231 | NCBI WGS metagenome assembly MLJW01 (sample SAMN05788063, study PRJNA343431) | mine drainage metagenome | isolation source: sample collected from the inflow into an acid mine drainage treatment plant... | place: Germany: Lusatia, lignite mining district
CCAGGGGCTGAACCTCGCCGCCTTGCTTTGCCATGCCACAAGATGACTTCTGGTCGGCTTTTGTCCTGCTGCTGCTGATCCTCGATCCGTTCGGCAATCTGCCCGTGTTCATTTCCATCATGCGCGGATTGCCCGAGAAGCGCCGGTTGCCAGTGGCGCTGCGCGAAATTGGCGTCGCCTATGTCGTGCTGCTGCTGTTCATGTGGGGTGGGCAGGGGTTTCTGCGCCTGATGAGCCTGAGCCAGCCCGCGCTGGAAGTGGCCGGCGGGGTGATTTTGCTGATGGTGGCGATCAAGATGATTTTCGGCACGTCGGCCGACATATTCGGCGGGGCAGGCGATCGCGAACCGCTGATCTTTCCGATTGCCGTGCCCTTGCTGGCCGGGCCGTCGGCGCTGGCCACGGTGCTGCTGCTGGCGTCGGGCCAGCCGCAACGGCTGGGCACCTGGGTCGCCGCGCTCAGCGCCGCGGTGGCGTGCAGCGCCGGCGTGCTGCTGGCCGCCGAGGCGCTGCTGCAGCGCGTCGGCGACGCGGTGCTGCGCGCGGTCGAGAAGCTGATGGGGATGATCGTCGCGGCGATCGCGGTCAACATGCTGCTCAGCGGCGTGCACCGCTACTTCTTCGGCTGACGCGGCGGTCTCAGCCCGCCTGCAGCGCCTGCAGCTCGTCTTCGGTGAAACCGGCGGCGCGGCGCGCGGCGACGTTGAACGGCCCGCGCGCGCGCGGCGCGGCGTAGCGCTCGACCAGCCCGGCATAGGTCGCCAGCGGATCGAGGCCGCGCTGCGTGCACAGCCAGCGGTACCAGCGGTTGCCGGCGGCGACGTGGCCGATCTCGTCGCGCAGGATCACGTCGAGGATCGCGCCGGCGGCGACGTCACCGGCGCCGACCAGCTTGGCGCGCACCGCCGGCGACGCGTCGAGGCCGCGCGCCTCGAGGGTGCGGGGCACCAGCGCGATGCGCGCGAGCAGGTCGTCGCGCGTGCGCTCGGCCATCTCCCACAGCGCGCCGTGGGCGTCGAAGGCACCGTAGTCGTAGCCCAGGCCGCGCAGGTGCTCGCGCAGCAGCGCGAAATGGGTCGCCTCCTCGGCGGCGATCGCGGCCCAGTCGCGGTAGAACGCATCGGGCATCGCCGCGAAGCGCCAGACGGCGTCGCAGGCGAGGTCGATGGCGTTGAACTCGATGTGCGCCAGCGCGTGCACCAGCGCGGCGCGGCCGGCCGCGGTGGCCAGCGATCCCTGCTGCAGTTCGCGGTGCGGGCGCAGGCGAGGGCGCGGCGGGCGCCCGGGCAACGCGCCGGGCTCGGCGAGGTGCAGCGGCGCGCCCGCTTCGGCGCCGGCCGCGGCGGCCGCCGCCAGCGCGTGCGCGGCGGCGAGCTTGGCGTCGACGTCGGCACACTGCACGACGTGCAGCGCCTGCTCGCGCAAGCTGGGCATCGCTCAGCCGGTCTTTTTCAACACCGTCATCGCCGACGCGACCAGCGCGGCGGCCTGGCTCATGTCGCCGGGGACGACCAGCGTCGTGCTCGCCTTGGCCAGATTGGCGTAGGCGTCGAGCGCCTGCTGCGCGACCTTGAGCTGCACCGCGTCGACACCGCCGGGCTTGGCGATCGCCGCGGCGACCAGTTCGAGCGCGTGCGCGGTCGCGCCGGCCACCGCCTCGATCGCCGATGCCTCGCCCTGCGCGCGGTTGATCGCGGCCTGGCGCTCGCCTTCGGAGCGCGCGATGAACGCCTGCCGCTCGCCTTCGGCCTGGTTGATCTGCTGCTGGCGCGCGCCTTCGGAGGTCGCGATCACCGCGCGTTTTTCGCGCTCCGCGGTGATCTGGCGCTGCATCGCGTGCAGGATCTCGGCCGGCGGAGTCAGGTCCTTGATTTCGTAGCGCAGCACCTTGACGCCCCAGGTCGTCGCCGCTTCGTCGAGCGCCGAGACGACGCTGCTGTTGATGAAGTCGCGTTCCTCGAAGGTGCGGTCGAGCTCGAGGCGGCCGATCACCGAGCGCAGCGTCGTTTGCGCCAGCTGCGAAATCGCCAGCACGTAGTTCGACGAGCCGTAGCTGGCGCGCATCGGATCGGTGACCTGGAAATACAGGATGCCGTCGACGGTCAACTGGGTGTTGTCGCGGGTGATGCAGATCTGGCTGGCGATGTCCAGCGGCACTTCCTTGAGCAGGTGGCGATAGGCGACGCGGTCGACGAACGGGACGATGAAGCTCAGCCCCGGCGCGAGCGTGCGGTCGTACTTGCCCAGCCGCTCGACGATCCACGCGTGCTGCTGCGGCACGACCTTGACGCCGCGGGTGATGATGATCACCGCGATGACGGCGACGACGATGGCGAATTCCATGGCGTTCTCCACGAAATGGATAGGGTTTTCAATCGGCGTCGTGCGGACGCAGCAGCAAGGTATTGCCGTCGAGTCCGACGATGCGGTGCGGGCCGCTGCGCGCCGGCGCGCCGGCCGCGCGCTGCGCCGGCCAGTCGCTGCCGCGGTAGCGCACGCGCGCGCGGCCCTGCGCGTCCCATGCGTCGACCTGGACGGTCTCGCCGATGTCCATGTGCAGCCGAACGTCGCCGGCCGGTGCGCGGCGCGCGCGCCGCGCCCGGCGCAGGTAGAGCACGCCGACGAGCCCGGTGCCGACCAGCGCGGCGGCGATCAGCTGCAGCGGCGGCGCCAGCCCGAGGTGTGCGGCCAGCGCGCCGGCGGCGGCGCCGACCGCGAGCATCAGCAGGTAGAAGGTGCCGCTGCCGAGTTCGGCGGCGACCAGCACGGCCGCGGCGATCCACCACAGCGTTGCGTGGCTCAGCATGGCGTGGCCGGCAGCGGCCGGATCGTCTTCGCAGCGTTCATCGCGCAAAGCATATACCGCAGCGCCCGTCGTGCGCGACAGCGCGGTGACGCGGAGCTTGTTTGCGCCAGCGCAAACCGGCGCCGCCGCCGCCGTCCTACGCTGCGGGCGAAACGGGCGCGCTGCGCGCCCTCCGTTCCCCGAAGTCCACCGGAGCCCGCGATGCAACTCGACGAACCGACCCGCGCCGACCTCGCCCAGGGTATCGAGATGCTGCACGGCATGCTCGCCGGAAGCGACCCCGACCCGGCGCTGCTGCACTACATCGGCATGCTGTGCCAGAGCCTGGCCGAGGACCTCGCCAGCGCCGACGCCGACGCGCCGGCCGCGGCCTGAACCTCGGCGGCGGGCAAGGAGGAGGCGCGATGCACGGGCATTGGACCACCGCGCTGTTCGCCGCCTGGCTGACGCTGCAGGCGTGGATGGACCTGCGACTGTGGCGTGACGCCGGCGACGCGCCGTTTGCTGAGCTCGCGGACCCCTTCGTCGACGGTTGAGGTCGCGCGGCGCGCGGACTCGGCGCAGAATTTGCCTACACTTCGCGCCGGGCCCGAATCGCGGGCCGCTGGCTGACGCTGGAGCCGCCGATGCGTTTTTCATTTCCGATCGTCATCATCGACGAGGATTTTCGTTCCGAGAACAACTCGGGCCTGGGCATACGCGCGCTCGCCGCGGCCATCGAGGCCGAGGGCACCGAAGTGCTGGGCGTGACCAGCTTTGGCGACCTCGCCAGCTTCGCCCAGCAGCAATCGCGCGCCAGCGCGTTCGTGATGTCGATCGACGACGAGGAGTTCGCGTCGGTGGCCGAAGGCGCCGAGGCTCCGGTGCTGGGTTCGCTGCGCAAGTTCATCGAGGAGATCCGCTTCCGCAACGCCGAGATCCCGATCTACCTGTACGGCGAGACGAGGACCTCGAGGCACATCCCGAACGACATCCTGCGCGAGCTTCACGGCTTCATCCACATGTTCGAGGACACGCCCGAGTTCGTCGCGCGCCACATCATCCGCGAATCGCGCGCCTACCTCGACTCGCTGGCGCCGCCGTTTTTCCGCGCGCTGGTCGGCTACGCCGCCGACGGCTCGTATTCGTGGCACTGCCCGGGGCACTCGGGCGGCGTCGCGTTCCTGAAGAGCCCGGTCGGGCAAATGTTCCACCAGTTCTTCGGCGAGAACCTGCTTCGCGCCGACGTGTGCAATTCGGTCGACGAACTTGGCCAACTGCTTGACCATACCGGGCCGGTGGCGGCTTCCGAGCGCAACGCGGCGCGGATCTTCCACGCCGACCACCTGTTCTTCGTCACCAACGGCACGTCGACGTCGAACAAGATGGTGTGGCACTCGACGGTGGCGCCCGGCGACGTCGTCGTCGTCGACCGCAACTGCCACAAGAGCGTGCTGCACGCGATCATCATGACCGGCGCGCTGCCGGTGTTCCTGACGCCGACGCGCAACCATCTGGGAATCATCGGCCCGATTTCGCGCGACGAGTTCCGCCCGGAGAACATCGAGCGCAAGATCGCCGCCAACCCGCTGACCCGCCATCTGGCCGGCAAGGTGCGCCCGCGCGTGCTGACGATCACGCAGTCGACCTACGACGGCGTGCTCTACAACGTCGACGCGATCAAGCAGATGCTCGACGGCTACATCGACACGCTGCATTTCGACGAGGCGTGGCTGCCGCACGCGACCTTCCACCCGTTCTACGCCGGCATGCACGCGATCGGCGACGGGCGCCCGCGTTGCCGCGACGCGCTGGTGTACGCGACGCAATCGACGCACAAGCTGCTCGCCGGTCTCAGCCAGGCGTCGCAGATCCTGGTGCAGGATTCGGAGGCCGGGCATTTCGACCGCGCACGCTTCAACGAGGCCTACCTGATGCACAGCTCGACTTCGCCGCAGTACGCGATCATCGCCTCGTGCGACGTCGCCGCGGCGATGATGGAACCTCCCGGCGGCACCGCGCTGGTCGAGGAGAGCATCGTCGAGGCGCTGAACTTCCGCCGCGCGATGCGCAAGGTCGCCGAGGACTACGGCCACGACTGGTGGTTCGAGGTCTGGGGGCCGGCGCAACTGTCGCCCGAGGACATCGGCGCGCGCGAGGACTGGATGCTCGGCGGCGACGGCGACTGGCACGGTTTCGGCGAGCTGGCCGGCGGCTTCAATATGCTCGACCCGATCAAGGCCACCGTGATCACCCCGGGGCTGGACCTGCAGGGGCGCTTCGCCGCCACCGGCATCCCGGCCGCGGTGGTCACGCGCTTTCTCGCCGAGCACGGCGTAATCGTCGAGAAGACCGGGCTGTACAGTTTCTTCATCATGTTCACCATCGGCATCACCAAGGGGCGCTGGAACACCCTGGTGACCGCGTTGCAGCAGTTCAAGGACGACTACGACCGCAACCAGCCGCTGTGGCGCATCCTGCCCGAGTTCGTCGCCAAGTACCCGGTGTACGAGCGCGTCGGGCTGCGCGACCTGTGCCAGCGCATCCACGCCGCCTACCAGGCCAACGACGTGGCGCGGCTGACCACCGAGATGTACCTGTCAAACCTGCAACCGGCGATGACGCCGACCGAGGCCTACGCCAGGATGGCGCACCGCGACGTCGAGCGCGTCGACATCGACCAGCTCGAAGGGCGCATCACCGCGGCGCTGGTCACGCCGTATCCGCCGGGCATTCCCTTGCTGATTCCGGGCGAGCGCTTCAATTCGCAGATCGTCCAGTACCTGCGTTTCGCGCGCGACTTCAACCGCCAGTTCCCTGGCTTCGCCACCGACATCCACGGGCTGATCGAAAGCGAGGGTGAGCCGCGCTACAGCGTCGACTGCGTGCGCGGGTGATCCCCGCGCGAGTTTCTAGAATGCGGGTTCCCGTCCGGAGCCCGCCTTGAACCCTCTGCTGCAACGACTCAACCCCTATCCCTTCGAGCGGCTGCGCGAACTGACCGCCGGCATCACGCCGAACCCGGCGTACGCGCCGATCAGCCTGGGCATCGGCGAGCCGCAGCACGCAACGCCGGCGTTCATCACCGACGCGCTGTGCGCCAACCTCGGCGCGCTGTCGCGCTACCCGGCCACCGCCGGCAGCGTCGAGCTGCGCCAGGCCTGCGCCGCATGGCTGCGCCGGCGTCACCACGTCGACGTCGACCCGGCCACGCAACTGCTGCCGGTCAACGGCTCGCGCGAGGCGCTGTTCGCGCTGGCCCAGGTCGTCGTCGACTCGACGCGCGCCGGCGCCACCGTGGTCAGCCCCAACCCCTTCTACCAGATCTACGAAGGCGCCGCGCTGCTGGCCGGGGCGCGCTGCCACTTCGCGCCGGTCGATGCCGCGCGCAATTTCGCGGTCGACTGGGACGCGGTGCCCGACGCGGTGTGGCGCGACACCCAGCTGCTGTTCGTCTGCTCCCCCGGCAACCCGACCGGCGCGGTGATGCCGCTGGCCGAGTGGCAGCGCCTGTTCGAGCTGTCCGACCGCCACGGCTTCGTCATCGCCAGCGACGAGTGCTACGGCGAGATCTGGCTCGGCGACGAGGCGCCGCTGGGCGGACTCGACGCGGCCGCGCGGCTTGGCCGCGACGACTTCCGTCGCCTGATCATGTTCACCTCGCTGTCCAAGCGATCGAACGTTCCGGGGCTGCGCTCGGGCTTCGTCGCCGGCGACGCGGCGATCATCAAGGCCTTCCTGCAGTACCGCACGTACCACGGCAGCGCGATGGGCGGCGCGGTGCAGGCGGCAAGCGTCGCGGCCTGGGGCGACGAGGCGCACGTGGCCGAAAACCGGCGTCTGTACCGCGAGAAATTCGACCGCGTGCTGCCGCTGCTGCAACCGGTGATGAACGTCGCCAAACCCGACGCCGGGTTCTACTTGTGGGCTGAAACTCCAGGCGACGACGTCGAATTCGCAAGATCCTTGTTACAAACCTACAATTGCGCGGTCCTGCCCGGCAGCCTGCTGGCCCGTGGGCAGGACGGCCGCAATCCCGGGGCCGGGCGAGTGCGCCTCGCGCTGGTCGCCGGAGTCGACGCCTGCGTCGAAGCCGCCGGCCGCATCGCCGCCTACCTCGGGGCACGCTGACCCTGGCCGCCAACCGCGAACGACCCAACCCATGACGACACAGATCCAGACCATCATCGACCAGGCGTGGGAACGCCGCACCGAATTCGCGCCCGACCGCGCGCCGGCCGAGTTGCGCGACGCCGTGCGTCACGCGCTCGACGAGCTCAATGGCGGGCGCTTGCGCGTGGCCGAGAAGATCGACGGCCAGTGGGTCACTCATCAGTGGCTGAAGAAGGCCGTGCTGCTGAGTTTCCGGCTCAGCGACAACGCGATGATGCGCGCCGGCGAGCTGCATTTCTTCGACAAGGTGCAGACCAAGTTCAGCCGCCTGGGCGAAGAGGAAATGCGCGCCACCGGCGTGCGCGTGGTGCCGCCGGCGGTGGCGCGTCACGGCGCCTACATCGCCCCCGGCGTCGTGCTGATGCCGTCGTACGTCAACATCGGCGCCTACATCGGCGAGGGCACGATGGTCGACACCTGGGCCACGGTCGGCTCGTGCGCGCAGATCGGGCGCAACGTGCATCTGTCGGGCGGCGTCGGCATCGGCGGCGTGCTCGAGCCGGTGCAGGCCAACCCGACGATCATCGGCGACAACTGCTTCATCGGCGCGCGCTCGGAAGTCGTCGAAGGCGTCATCGTCGAGGACAACTGCGTGATTTCGATGGGCGTGTACATCGGCCAGTCGACCAAAATCTATGACCGCACGACCGGCGAGGTGATGTACGGCCGCGTTCCCGAGGGTTCGGTGGTCGTCTCCGGCAACCTGCCCAGCGCCGACGGCCGCTACAGCCTGTACTGCGCGGTGATCGTCAAGCGGGTCGACGCCGGCACGCGCGCGAAGACCGCGATCAACGAACTGCTGCGCGACTGAGCGCGGCACAGCCCGGGGAGCGAGCGATGTCGACGATGGAGCGGTTGTTCGCGTTGATGGCCGAGAAGCGTGCGTCGGATATTTACATCAGTCCGCACGCGCCGATCCTGGTGCGCATCAACGGCCAGGCGGTTCCGATCAACCGTCAGGTGCTCGGCTCCGACGACCCGGCGCGGCTGCTGGCCGAAGTCGTCGACGGCTCGCGCATGCAGCAGCTGTACGACGAGCACGAGCTCAACATCGGCGTGTCGCGCCCCGGCATCGGCAGCTTCCGCATCAGCGCCTTCGTGCAGCGCGGCACCGTCGCGCTGGTCGTGCGCTACATCCCGGGCGAAATCCCCGAGCTCGGCCAGCTGAACCTGCCCGGCGTGCTCGCCGACCTGGTGATGGAAAGGCACGGCCTGATCCTGATGGCCGGTTCCACCGGTTCGGGCAAGAGCACGACGCTGGCGGCGATGCTCGACCACCGCAACGCGCGCAGCAGCGGCCACATCCTGACGCTCGAGGAACCGATCGAGTTCCTGTTCAAGAGCCGCAAGTCGATCGTCAACCAGCGCGAAATCGGCATCGACGCGAAAAACCTGTCGATCGGCTTGAAGAACGCGCTGCGCCAGGCTCCCGACTGCATCATGATCGGCGAGATCCGCGACGCCGACACGATGAACGCGGCGATGCATTACGCGCTGTCGGGCCACTTGTGCCTGGCCACGCTGCACGCGTTCAACAGCCAGCATGCGCTGAACCGCATCCTCGGCTTCTTCCCGCTGGACATGCGCGGCGCTTTGTTGTCGGACCTCTCAGCGGCCTTGCGCGCGGTGATCTCGCAGCGCCTGCTGCCGGCCGCTGCCGGCGGCCGGCTGCCGGCGGTCGAGGTGCTGCTCAACACCCAGCTGGTGCGCGAGCTGATCGCCAAGGGCGAACTCGCCGGCGTGCGCGAGGCGATGGAAAAGAGCCTGGCCGACGGCTCGCAGACCTTCGAGCAGTCGCTGGCGCAACTGGTCGTCGAGCAGCGCGTGTCGCGCGAGGATGCGCTGGCCTTCGCCGATTCGCCGACCAACCTGCTGTGGCGGCTGCAGAACGATTTCGCCGCGCGCGCTGCCGCGCCGGCGCCCGAACCCGAAGACGACGAGCCGTCGTTCCACGAAATCTCGCTGGACCTCGGCTCGCACTGAACTCCCGATGCACTCACCGACCCTAGAGCTGGCGCAGCAGTTGATGCGCCGGCCTTCGCCGACGCCGCTGGACGGCGGCTGCCAGCAACTGATCGCCGAGCGGCTTCGCCCGCTGGGCTTCGTCTGCGAATCGCTCGACGCCGGACCGGCCGACGCGCCGGTGCGCAACCTGTGGGCGCTGCGCGCCGGCTCGGCCGGCGCCGACGCGCCGGTGTTCGTGTTCGCCGGCCACACCGACGTGGTGCCGCCGGGACCGCGCGAGCGCTGGAGCAGCGACCCGTTCGAGCCGACGCTGCGCGACGGCCGGTTGTACGGGCGCGGCGCCGCCGACATGAAGAGTTCGCTGGCGGCGATGGTCGTCGCCATCGAGCGCTTGCTGGCCGAGCATCCCGAGCCGCGCGGCGCGATCGCGCTGCTGCTGACCAGCGACGAGGAAGGGCCCGCGTTGCACGGCACCGTGCACGTCTGCGACGTGCTGCGCCGGCGCGGCCAGCGCCTGGACTGGTGCGTGGTCGGCGAGCCGACATCGGGCGCGCGCCTGGGCGACACGATCAAGAACGGTCGCCGCGGCTCGCTGTCCGGGCGCTTGACGGTGCACGGCGTGCAAGGCCACATCGCCTACCCGCAGCTCGCGCGCAACCCGGTGCACGAGGCCGCGCCGGCGCTGGCCGAGCTGGTGGCGACGCGCTGGGACGAGGGCAACGCGCATTTCCCGCCGACCTCGTGGCAGATCTCCAACGTGCACGCCGGCACCGGCGCGAGCAACGTGATCCCGGGCGAGTTCGTCGTCGACTTCAACTTCCGCTTCTCGACCGAATCGACCCCCGAGTCCTTGAAGTCGCGCGTGCACGCGCTGCTCGACCGCCACGCGCTCGACTACCGGCTGGACTGGACGCTGGGTGGCGAGCCCTTCCTGACCGCGCCGGGCGAGCTGTCGGACTCGCTGGGCGCGGCGATCCGCTCCGAATGCGGTGTCGACGCCGAACTTTCGACCAGTGGCGGCACTTCGGACGGTCGTTTCATCGCCAAACTGTGCGCGCAAGTCGTCGAGTTCGGACCGACCAACGCCAGCATCCACAAGATCGACGAGTCCATCGGCGTCGACGAGCTCGAACCGCTGGCGGCGATCTATCGGCGCACGCTCGCAGCGCTGGTGGCGTGATGGCGCAGCCGCGATTCAACGAAGTCTGGCGCGACGCCGCCGCGCGGCTGCAGCGCGCCGGGCTGCAATACGGCCAGGGCACCGAGGACGCCGCGCAGGAGGCGGCGTGGATGCTGATTCACGCGCTGGGCTGGCCCGTGCTCGACAGCTTCGCGCAGCTGCCGCGGCTGGGCCGTCGCGCGGTGCCCGAGGCGGCGCTGCAGCGGCTGCGGCCCCTGCTGGACGCGCGCATCGAGACGCGCCGCCCGGCCGCCTACCTGATCGGCGAGGCGTGGCTGCACGGCCAGCGTTTCATCGTCGACGAGCGCGTCATCGTGCCGCGCTCCTTCATCGCCGAGCTGCTCGACGACGCGCTCGAGCCGTGGCTGGCGGCGCCGCCGCGGCGCATCGTCGACGTCTGCACCGGCAGCGGCTGCCTGGCGATCCTGGCCGCGCAGCGCTGGCCTGACGCCGACGTCTGGGGCGGTGACATTTCGGCCGACGCGCTCGAGGTCGCCGCGACCAACGTCGCCTTGCACGCGTCGCGCGTGCGGCTGCAACGCTCGGATCTGCTGCAGCAGCTGCCCGGCGACATCGACCTGTTGCTGTGCAACCCGCCCTACGTCAATGCGCGATCGATGCGCGAGCTGCCGCTGGAGTTCCGCCACGAGCCCGAGCTGGCGCTGGCCGGCGGCGCCGACGGCATGGACCTGGTGCGGCGGCTGCTGCGCGAGGCCGCCGCCGGCCTGAGGGCCGATGGCGTCGCGTTGGTCGAGATCGGCCACGAGCGCGGACACTTCGAGGCCGCCTTTCCTCGCCTTCCAGTGGTCTGGCTGCCGACCAGCGAGCCCGACCGGGTATTCCTGGTC
>MLJW01000709.1_pt1 | contig 10949 bp, 10 predicted proteins | sample 888231 | NCBI WGS metagenome assembly MLJW01 (sample SAMN05788063, study PRJNA343431) | mine drainage metagenome | isolation source: sample collected from the inflow into an acid mine drainage treatment plant... | place: Germany: Lusatia, lignite mining district
TGCCGGCGCCCTCATCGCCGGTGGCGCCGACACCGCCGAGGCCAAGCTCGAGGTCATGCACGCCTGCGGCTTCACCGTCACCCGAAACCCCTCCGAAATGGGCAAACTCATCCAGAAAAAATTGGGCTGAAGAGGGTTTCGTGCCGGAGCCGGCGGCGATCGTCGTCTGAATCACGCCACAGGGGGGCGAGCGGGGGCCGTTGCGTTTGACGAGGGCAGCTTTTTTGCCGGCCTGCCGTTATGCTGCAATCCGTTGCGGTTGTTACCGCGTTGTGTATGAGCGGAGCTTTCCCTTGCCGTTGGAGTCCTTTCTTACCCCTGTTTTCTGGGCCGCGCTGGGCCAGATCGTTCTGGTCGACATCCTGCTCGGCGGCGACAACGCCGTGGTCATCGCGCTGGCCAGCAGAAAGCTGCCGCCGGCGCAGCGGCGCAAGGCCATCTTCTGGGGCACGGTCGGCGCGGTGGCTTTGCGCGTGGTGCTGATCTTCTTTGCGCTCAGCCTGCTCAAGTTGCCCTTCTTGAAAATCATCGGCGCAGTGTTGTTGCTGTGGATCGGTGTCAAGCTGATGCAACCGGACGATGAGCAGGATGGGGGGCATGGCAGCGTGCAGGCGGCGGACAAGTTGTGGGCTGCGGTCAAGACCGTGATCGTCGCCGACTTCGTCATGAGCCTGGACAACGTGATCGCCATCGCCGGCGCGGCGCAGAATGCCGGGGCCGACCATAGCTTGGTTCTCGTGATTTTCGGCTTGGTGTTGAGCGTGCCCATCATCGTTTGGGGCAGCCAGCTGGTCATCGGGCTGATGACACGTTATCCCGTCATCATCACGCTGGGCGCTATGCTGCTGGGCTGGATCGCCGGTGGTCTGGTCGTCACGGATCCGGCCGCCGAGTCCTGGGTACAGGACCAGAGTTGGGGCCAGCGGGCGGGCATGCTCGCCGGCGCAGCGGGCGCCATGCTGGTTTGGGGCGTCGGACAATGGATACGCAGCAGGCATCGCCTGCTTGCTTCGACCGATTAACAGAGAGCAGGCACGATGGCTTCCCTTGCTGCGTCGAAACCCTATGCCACGCGCCTTGAAATGGCCAGTTGCACAGACATGGGCCGGGTGCGCGAACACAACGAGGACGCGATTGCCTGCGACCCCATGGCGGGCGTCGCGGTCTTGGCCGACGGCATGGGGGGCTACGCGGCGGGCGAAGTGGCCAGCGGGGTCGCCGCGGCACAGATCAATGCCGATCTGAGCCGCATGAAGGCCGAGTACCCGCGCATCAGCGCGATGGATTTGTCGAACGCCATGCGCGAATCCATCCTGCGGGTCAACAGCCAGATCTATCGATCGGCCAAGCAAGACCTGCGCTACTCCGGCATGGGGACGACGCTGGTGGCGGCAGCGTTCACCGGCAATGTCGTGGTCCTGGGGCACGCCGGGGATTCGCGCGCCTATCTCCTGCGCCAGCGTCGCCTTGCCCAAATCACCAAGGATCATTCGCTGTTGCAAGAGCAGATCGACATGGGCTTGGTGCGGGGCGAAGAGGAGAGCGCCAAAGCCGTGAAGAATCTGGTGACGCGCGCCCTGGGGGTGGATTTGGCGCTGGAGCCCGAACTCGGCATGCATCCGGTTCTGGCGGGTGACCAAATTCTTCTGTGCTCGGACGGCCTGAGCGATATGCTGTCCGACAACAGCATTCAAACCATCCTGAACGATTATGAGGGCGCGCCCGCGGCTGCGGCGCGCCGTTTGGTGCAAGAGGCGAATCTGGCCGGCGGGCGCGATAATATTTCGGTCATTATCGTGCTCGTACACCCGGATTCGCGCGAATAAGATACCGATACTCCCCAATCCGACGCGACTCCCGATTCACATCGCGAACAATTTCTTGACAGACAAGGTGGATCGCCATGGCCAAACTGGTCATCTTTCTCGACGATAAGGTTCTCAAGGAAGTGGTTCTGAACAAGGATCGCATCACCCTTGGGAGACGCCCGCACAACGACGTGGTGATCGACAATCTCGCCGTCAGCGGCGAGCACGCCGTGCTATTGCGCGAGGGCGAGGGCTATGTTGTGCAGGATCTGGGCAGTACCAACGGCTCTTACATCAACGGCAAGCCCATCAAGCGTTCGGTTTTCAACGAGGGCGATTCCCTGGATATCGGCAAGTACACCTTGCGCCTGCTGCTGGATTCGCGGCAGTCGGCTTTTTCTGGGTCACGCTTCGGCAATTCCCGCTTCGGCCCCACCGGGTTTGGCAATTCCGCAGGCGGCGCCTCCGGTTTTCGTAATTCGCGAGGCGGGGACACCACGTCCAGCTTCAGCCAGACGCAGCACCATGACGCATCGAATTTGCCGGCGTTCAAGATCCGCGTGGTCAGCGGGTCGGCTGCCGGGACGGAGTTGGTCCTGAGCAAGCCGCAAACCACTTTCGGCCAACATGGGGTGATGGTGGTGAACATCCAGCGCAATCCGCGCGGCTACGAACTCAGCCAGATCGAGGGCGAACAGCGCGTGCGCATCAATGGCGCGGCCCTGGGTTTGGTGCCTGCGGTGCTGTCGTCGGGCGACGTGATCGAGTTGACGGGCGGCACGCGCTTGCAAGTCTTGCCGGCCTGAAGCCCAGGTTTGCAGAGGCGCCGCGGCCGGGCCCGGCCGCGGCTGCACGGCCCCTTCTGCGAAGGGGAGTTCCCCAGTTCAACGGGCCACGCGCATCACCTTGAGCATATTGGTGCCTCCCGCGGTTCCGATGGGTTCGCCGCAAGTGATGGCATAGCTGTCGCCGGCAACCAAGGCGTGGCTTTTCACAAGCATGATTTCGGCCTGTTTCAGGGCCTCGTCGCGGTCGCTGGAGAACTGCATATGCACCGGGCGCACATTGCGGTAGAGGGTCATGCGCCGCACCGAGTTGATCTGCGGGGAGAGCGCATAGATCGGCATGCGCACGCGATGGCGACTCATCCAAAGCGCCGTCGAGCCGGACTCCGTGAGCGCAACGATGGCCTTGCAGCCGAGATGATGCGCGGTGAACAGCGCGGCCATGGCGATGGACTGATCGATACGCGTGAAGGACTTGTCGACGAAGTCATGCTCGAGCTTCATTTCCTCGAACAGTTCGGCTTCCATGCAGATGCTGGCCATGGCCTCCACCGTTTCGACGGGGTATTTCCCGGCTGCGGTTTCGGCCGAGAGCATCACCGCATCGGTGCCGTCGAGGACCGCGTTGGCCACGTCGGAAACCTCGGCCCGGGTGGGGACCGCGTTGGTGATCATCGACTCCATCATCTGGGTGGCCGTGATGACCACGCGGTCCATGTCGCGCGCCATGCGGATCATGCGCTTTTGCAATGCGGGCACGGCAGCGTTGCCGACTTCGACGGCGAGGTCGCCGCGCGCCACCATGATGCCATCTGAGGCCTGGAGGATTTCGGCCAGCGCCGGAATGGCCTCGGCGCGTTCGATCTTCGCAATCAGCGAGGGCCTGTGCCCGTAGGGCTCGCCGGCGACATAGGCCAGTTGCCGAGCCAGTTCCATGTCGGTGGCATTCTTCGGGAAGGATACGGCCAGGAAATCGGCCTGGAAGGCCATGGCCGTGCGGATGTCCTCCATATCCTTGGCGGTGAGAGCGGGAGCCGTCAGGCCGCCGCCCTGCTTGTTGATGCCCTTGTTGTTCGACAGCTCGCCCCCGATCACCACCGAGGTGACGATCTTGGAACCTTCCACGGCCTCGACCGCCAGCACGATCAGGCCGTCGTTGAGCAGCAGGCGGTCGCCGGGTTTGACGTCGCGCGGCAGATCCTTGTAGTCGAGGCCGGCGATATCCTCGTTGCCCAGTTCGCAGTTGGCATCGAGCGTGAATTGCTTGCCCTGCTTGAGTTCGATCTTGCCTTGGGCGAATTTTCCGACGCGGATTTTCGGCCCTTGCAGGTCGGCCATGATGGCGACCTCGCGGCCGCAGCGCGCGGCGGTTTCACGCACGAGCTGGGCGCGGTCGATATGGTCCTGCGCTTTGCCATGGGAGAAATTCAGCCGCACGACATCCACGCCGGCGCGGATGATGCGTTCAAGAACGTCGGCGGATGAACTGGCCGGGCCGATCGTGGCCACGATTTTTGTTGCACGGGTCATGGGAAGGTCTGCGTGGATAGGCGGGGGAGGGAAAACCTGGTTTGCGGCGCTGAAACCTAAAAAATGGCAGAAACGTGGACAAGTGTGCAGCAGTGTAGGTCCTGATCGCGTCAGTTTCGCGTCAAGGCGTCCCAATCTAGACGTATGCTTTGACGGCACGCACAAGATCAAAAATACAGGACACGCCCGGGACGGGGCGAGGGGGAACCATGGGACGCCATATTGCAGAGCATCATCACAGGCCAGGACGCGAAGGCGCGCCCCGTGGGGCGTGACCCGATGTGTCCGTCGCTGAGCCAGGGCATGTCCGACGCCTTTCGTTCCGAGGATATGGCCGATTCTGCCGCCGTCCAGCGATTGCTGGAGGCCGTGGACCTGCCGATCGGCCGCTGGGATCGCCAGGCACGCCTGACCTTTTGCAATCCTCCCTATCTGCGCTGGGCCAAGCGCAGCGCGCAGGATTTGCTGGGCCACACCTTGGCCGAACTCTTCGGTCAGGATGCATGGGCCCGTGCCCGCGACGCTTTTGCGCAAGCCTTCAACGGCCAGGCTGCTGACTACGAGCGTCTTCTGACCCATCTGCATCCGCCGCGGTGGGGGCGCGTGCAGGTGTTTCCCGAGCGCACGGCGCAGGGCGAGATCGTGGCCGTCTACACCATCGCCTTCGACATTCACAACGATGTGGTGCTGGCCGAGGCGCTGCGCCGTTCCAACTGGATGCTCGAGCAGCACATGCGCAATGCGCCCTGGGGGGTGGTGGAGACCGACGGCGATTTGCGCGTGACACGTTGGTCGCCGGCGGCGGAAAGTCTGCTGGGCTATTCCAGCGAGCAAAGCCTGGGACTGGCCTGCCTGGAGCGTGGCGTGTCGCCCGACGAACTTCCTTGCTGGCAGGGTGTCCTGCAAAGCATCCGGGCTGGCGAACTGCAATCGACGGTGGTGCAACGCCCGCACCAGCGGCCCGACGGCCAGAACATCTGGACCGAATGGACGCTTTCCGCGCTGCGCGATCCGGCGGGCCCGATGGTGTCGCTGCTGTGCTTCGTGCGCGATGTCTCGGATCAGGTCCGGCGCCAGGCGCGTTTGCTGCGCGAGGCCGAATACGACGCGCTGACCGGTGTGCTCAGTCGCCGCGCCATCATGCAGCGCCTGGATGCCGCGCTCGAGCGGCGCCAGCCTGGTGAATTGCTTGCCGTGTGTTTCGTCGATCTGGATGGTTTCAAGCCGGTGAACGACCGCCTTGGCCACCACGAGGGCGACCGCTTGCTCAAGCACGTTGCGCAGGCTCTGGCTGCCAGCGTGCGCGGCGATGACGTGGTCGGACGCCTCGGTGGGGACGAATTCGTGGTGGTGGGGCTGCTGCGCAGCGAACGCGACGCAGAGCGTCTGGCCGAAAAACTGGTGCATGCCGTGCGCAAGGCGTCCGAAAACACGCACGCGCAGGTTCTCGTCACGGCCAGTGTCGGCGTGGCCATGGTGCCGCAACATGCGAGCAACAACTTCGATCTGCTGCAGCGCGCCGATGACGCGATGTATGTCGCCAAGCGGGGCGGCAAGAATCGTTGGGCCATTTGCCAGAATCCCGAGCTACAGGCCACGCCGCTTTTGGCCACTCCCGCTTGGGAGTGAGGTTCAGCCCAACCAGGTCTGTAGCCCGAGCAGCGCCCAGTAGGCCAGCATGCCGCTGACGATGGTGCCGAGGATGCCGCGGCGCCACATGTAGTAGCCGCTCGCGACCCCCGCGGCGCCGAGCTTGATCCAGGAAGGCCCCAGATCCGTTGCCAGCAGCAATTCCGGCGCCACCACGGCGGCCAATGCCGCTGCCGGCGCATAACGCAAGGCCAGGCGTAGGCGCGACGGCAAATCCCACGCCCGGCGCGGCAGCAGGAACATCGAGCGCGTGACGACGGTCACGGCGGTGAGGCCCACAACCAGGGCCATTTCGGTGATGAGGTTCATGGCGTGAACAGGCCCTAGAGCGCAAGCCCGGTGCGGCGCTGGCTCCAGGCATCCCAACTCATGCCCACCAGCAGGGCCAGCGCGATGGCCAGTACCAGGTTGAGTTTGAGCGGCAGCCAGAACAAGGTGGTGCTCAGCGCCGAGGCCATCACGATGACCCCGGCCACGGCGCGATTGGCCATGAGGCCCAGCACGATGGCCAACAGCGCCAGGGTGCCCGCAAAACCGACTCCCCAGGAATCCGGAAACAATTTGGCCAGAAAAATGCCGCTGATCGAGGGAATTTGCCAAAAGGCCCAGTTGGCCATCCCGCCGCCCAGGAAGTAGCGGGTCTGCTCAGGCGAGCCGTCGGCGACGGGATGGCGGCGCAGCATCATCACCAGATTCACGTCGCCAATCAGGTAACCGTATGCCATCCGTTTGAACAGGCTCAGGCGTTCGAGATAAGGGCGCATTTGCGCGCTGAACACGACGAAGCGCAGGTTGACGCAAAAAGCCGCGCCGAACACCAGAAGCAGAGGCGCGCCGGCGGCGATCAAAGGCAGGGCGGCCAGTTGGGCGCTGCCGGCGTAAACCGTGAGGCTGATGGCAAGCGCCAGCCAGACGTTCAGCCCTGACTTGACCATGGCCACTCCGGTCACCAGCCCCCATGCGCTTACGCCCAGGCCCACGGCGCTCATGTCGCGGGCACCTTCGCGGAACGATGGGTCGGCCAACAAATGGCGCAGGCGGACAGCAAGCAAGGGGGTCTCCGTTGGGGGCATGCTCAGCGCATGGATGCCGCCGGGAACCGGCAAAGCCGGCGGCGGCAGAGCGATTTTGCGCCGCGGTATGAGCCTGCGCAAGCTGGGTTGTATTGCAAGTCTTTGCCGGCGTCGGGTGTCGTTTCTCGCGCTATTGCCGCTATTGCCTATTGCCTATTGCCGTGGCACGACGATTCTGCGCAACACCGGAGCTTTGCGCAGGATGGCCTGGATGCGGGCGACGTCCGGGTCGTCTCGCAGCCCGGCTTCGGCGGCTAGAGCGCCGAAGCTGGTGGCCGTCTGCGGCGCGTAGCGCCAGAACGCGTGGGCGGTGTAGCGCGCCAAATCCAGCGCCTTTTGCGTTTCGCCCAAACGCAGCAGCACGATCATGCGGCGCGACAGCAGGCCGGGGTCGCCCCAGGCATGGGACGAGCGGTCGAGCAGGGCCAGATCGTCTGTCTGATCGGTCCGAACGGCGCGGGCAAATCAACGGTCTTGAAGACCATCAGTGGATTGCTCGGCGTCAAGGGCGGCCAAGTTCTCTTCCGTGGTCAAGAGATAAGCGGGATGACATCAAGACAGCGCTTGGGTCTTGGCATCGTGCACGTGCCTCAAGATCGGAGCCTTTTCCCAGGGATGACAGTATGGGAGAACGTTCTTATGGGGGCCTATATCCTCAGCGACCAAGCGCTGATCAAGAGCCGCATCGAACAAGCAATTGAGCTCTTTCCGATTGTGGCCAAGCGTAGAAGCGCAGCTGCTGGATCGCTTTCAGGCGGCGAGCAGAAGCAGGTCGAAGTTGCCCGCTCTTTGATGCTCGATCCCGCCTTGATCTTGCTTGACGAGCCTTCGATCGGTCTTGATCCGAAGTCGCGCAAATTGGTCTTTGAAAGCATCAAATCGCTGGCAAGTGGCGGACGGACGCTTCTTCTCGTCGAGCAGAATGCGCGTTCGGGGTTGGCCGCTTCCAACCGAGGGGCAGTGCTCGAGGCTGGGCGGGTGGCGTTGACTGGAACCGGTGAGGAACTTCTTACCGATCCAGAGGTGGCAAGGCTTTACCTAGGCGCCGGCGCTAAGCCAAAACCACTGGGCGAGTAAGAACTTTCAAAGATAGAAAAGGTTGGGGCGGTCACCAAGGGTCCGCCCCAACCTTCTTTATCTATACCCAAGACCCCGGGTCTTGAGCAAAGCCGCCGCTCGCGTGAGCGAAGCCGCCGCTCGCGTGAGCGAAGCCGCTCCTCACCGAACTACCAACGGAGCGAAGCCGCCGCTCACCGAATCGAAGCCGCCGCGTCGAGCCAACCGGCAAAATCAGGCCCATCGAATTCGGCAACGGCCCGTTCGTACTTCTCCATCCCCCACGCCCAGAAGTCGAAATCAATCGTGGAGACGCTCGCCTGGATCGAGGCCCAGAGCGTCCACCCGTACTTGCCCAGGAGTGCGAGAAGGCGAGCGCGAGCCAACTTCTCAGGCCGATGTCCGCCGTAATACTCGTAGACAAGCTCTTCCAGTTTCGCAGCCGGCAGCGAGGCCTCGGACCAGATGTTGCCCAATTCGAAACAGGCTTCGTTGTTGCCCGAGTATTCGTAATCGATCAGATGGATCTTCCCGTTATCGTCGAGGAAGTTCCCTGGAAGTAGATCGTTGTTGCATGGCACTGTGCCATCGAATAAAACGGCGAGCGCCTTCTCCATCGCGGCCACTTTCGGCAGAAATTCCAAGTACCGATCCGGCAGCCGAAACCCATTGGATTGCACTACGCCTAAGTACCGCCGCTGAATGTCGAACATGTTGAAGTCATTGACAAACCGCGGTCCGGAGTGGAGCGCCCGCAACGCACTCGTCATCCGCGGGTAATTGGAAACGTCTGCAACATCGCTTGGTCCGTAAGTTCGGCCAGGCAGAAAATCGATGACGAGAATCCCGCGCCCGGCCACGTAATCCACCACTGGAGCACCGACCCCCGCCGTGGCTGCCCGTTTCGAATTCTGGTATTCGTTGTCGCGGTCGATCGCCAAGAGCGACGACTCATTACTTGAAATCCGGGCAACGTAAGAGCGCCCACCAACATCGACTTTCAAATTGCGATTAGTCAGACCACCAGATAACTCTGAGACAACCCGCGGTCCAGAAAGTGCCGGAACCAGGTCGAGCAGTTCTGCGTACTCCCGCCCAACGTTCATCTGCGCAGGGTAGCGTTCCCCCATGTCGAAAAGTAGCCTTCCCGACCGCGCCCGCATCGTTGTAATCGGAGGTGGCGTCGGTGGCACATCTGTTGCCTACCACCTTGCCAAGTACGGCGAGCGCGACGTCATTCTGCTGGATCGGAATGAACTAACCAGCGGCTCCACCTTCCACTCCGCAGGGCTCGTCGGACAACTTCGCGCAGATCCAACCCTGACGCGGATGAACATGTACTCGGTCGAGCTCTATCGCGAACTACAACTCACAGACACGCCACCAACGTGGAACGAATGCGGCAGCATCAAACTCGCATCATCAAAAGAGCGGATGGAAGAAATCCGACGCCAGATCGGCTGGGCGCGCACCTTCGATCTGAACCTCCACGAGATCTCGCCCAAAGAAGCACAAGACCTCTTCCCGCTAATGAGCACCGAAGGCGTGGTCGGCGCCTGCTTCCTGCCTACCGACGGGCAAGTCGATCCCTCCCAACTCGCACATGCCCTCGCGAACGGCGCACGCCAAAACGGCGTGAAGATCTTCACCAACACTCGCGTCCTTGCGATCAACACGGAGAACGGCCGCGTCAAAAAAGTGCAGACGGATAAGGGCGACATCGAGTGCGAGATCGTCGTCAATTGCGGCGGCATGTTCGCCCCCGAGATCGGGCGCCTGGTCGACGTGCGCATCCCAATCATCCCGATGAGCCACCAATACGTGGTCACCGAATCGTTCATGGAACGAAGCGAGACGACCATGCCGTCGCTTCGCGATCCAGACCTGCTCGTCTATTACCGCCAGGAAGTTCAAGGTTTGGTGATGGGCGGCTACGAACGCGACTCGAAGCCGTGGATCGCAAGCGAGACGAAGTTCGATCAAGTCCCTGCCGACTTCAACGGCAGGCTCCTTCCAGAAGATTGGGACCGCTTCGAAGAGATCGTCGAGAACTCACAGCGTCGCGTGCCGAAACTTTCCGAGGTAGGCGTGCGCACCATGATCAACGGCCCAGAGGGCTTCACCCCCGACAACGAGTTCTGCCTCGGCGAGACCGAAGTCGGCGGCTTCTACGTCGCTGCCGGATTCTGCGCGCACGGCATCGCCGGCACCGGTGGCATCGGCAAAGTCATGGCCGAGTGGATCATCGCTGGCGAGCCAACCATGGACCTATGGCACATGGACATCCGCCGCTTCGGCGCGCAATACAACTCGCCGAGCTTCACCCTCAAGCGGACTGTAGAAAATTACGAGACCTACTACGACATCCACTATCCGGGCGAAGAGCGGCAGAGTGCGCGCCCACTCAAAGTTCCGCCTGCATACGAGTGGCACAAGACCAACAGCGCATCCTTCGGCGAGAAGGCCGGTTGGGAGCGCGTCAACTATTACGAGAAGAATGAAAGCGCCAAAACCACGAGTGAAGCGCTACGGCCAAACGGATGGGCGGGCCGTTACTGGTCCCCTGCCATCGCCGCCGAACATCACGCCACCAGAACAAGTGCCGGGATCTTCGACGAGTCCAGTTTCGCGAAGTTCACCGTGCAAGGCGGCCGAGCAGCAGAGTTCCTACAGAACGTCTGCGCAAATGATGTCGTCAAAGGCGTAGGCAAGATCGTCTACACCCAAGCCCTCAACAAGCGCGGCGGCATCGAGTGCGACTTCACCGTCACGCAAATTGCAGATTCCGAATTTATGGTTGTAACAGGCACTGCTTTCGGCACGCACGATCTCGGCTGGCTCAAAAAGCAACGCCGCGAACTCGGTTTCGACGACGTGATTCTCGAAGACATCACCGGAAGATTCGCCTGCATCGGGCTCTGGGGCCCGAACGCCCGCAAGATCCTCGAAACCGTCTCACCGCAAGATGTCAGCAACGAGGCATTCCCATTCATGACGTCGAAGATGATCACGATCGGCGATGTCCCGACGCGCGCAAGCCGAATCAC
>MLJW01000710.1_pt1 | contig 10935 bp, 9 predicted proteins | sample 888231 | NCBI WGS metagenome assembly MLJW01 (sample SAMN05788063, study PRJNA343431) | mine drainage metagenome | isolation source: sample collected from the inflow into an acid mine drainage treatment plant... | place: Germany: Lusatia, lignite mining district
AAGCGGCGGGCGGTGTCGAAGAGCATGACGTAGTGGAGGTGGCGTTGAGCGTAATCCAGCGCGGCGCTGGCGATGTCTTCCGGCTTCATCCCGGCGTTGGAATCGAAACAGTCGATTTCAAGCTGTCTGGCGAGCGTCTTCAGCTGCTCGATGGCGGCGGGGCGATAGATGTCGGCGCTGACCAGCAGCACCTTCTTCTTCTGTTCCTTGAGCAGGCGCGCCAGCTTGGCGGAGGTGGTGGTCTTGCCCGAGCCCTGCAGGCCGGCCATCAGGATGATCGCCGGCGGTACCGCCGCCAGATTGAGGGTGGCGGTGCCGCCGCCCATCAGTCTGGTCAGTTCCTCATGCACCACCTGAATGACCGCCTGGCCCGGCGACAGGCTTTGCAGCACCTCACGGCCCTGGGCGCGCTCCTTGACGTGGTTGATGAAGTCCTTGACCACGGGCAGGGCGACGTCGGCCTCCAGCAGGGCCATGCGCACTTCGCGCATCGCGTCCTGGATGTTCTCTTCGGTCAGGCGTGCCTGGCCGCGCAGGGTTTTGATGACGCCGGCAAGGCGCCCGGTTAGATTGTCAAACATGCAGTGTGCTATATTTAGGAAAATGTTGATTTTACCGGAACCATGCCCGACTTTCTGATCTATCTCATCACCGCGCTGCTTTACGCCGGCGTCGCCTTCAACCAGTGGCACCAGAACAGGGAGGAAAGATTCCTGTTGTCAGAGCGTGTGGCGCTGGCCGCCGGGCTGGTATTCCATGGCTGGCTGCTGGTGACCGACCTGTTCAACAGCGGCGGGGTGAATTTCGGTTTGAGCAACGCCGTGTCGCTGATTCTGTGGCTGACGGTGCTGATTTACTGGGTTGCCAGCCTGCGCCACGACCTGCACGCCATGCAGGCCTTCGTCCTGCCGCCCGCGGCGCTGGCCGTGATGATGCAGAAGCTGCTGCCCAGCGAACATATACTGCCCTATACCGGCGACGCGCTGTTCGGCGCCCATCTGGTCATCGCGCTCCTGGCCTACAGCCTGTTCACTTTCGCGGCATTGCATGCCGGGCTGATGACGATGGCGGAGCGCAGCCTGCACAACAAGAAGCCGATGATGCGGTTGCCGGAATTCCCGCCCATCATGCCGATGGAACGTCTGCTGTTCCAGATGATCGGCGTTGGATTCGTGCTGCTGACGCTGACGGTGGTCAGCGGCATTTTCTTCAGCGAGGAGATCTTCCACCAGGCGCTCAGGTTCAACCACAAGACCGTGTTTTCCATCGCCTCCTGGCTGATCTTCGCCGCGCTGCTGCTGGGGCGGCGCATCTGGGGTTGGCGCGGGCGGGTCGCCGTGCGCTGGACCCTGACCGGTTTCGTGCTGTTGATCCTGGCTTATGTTGGCACCAAGTTCGTGCTGGAAGTCATCCTCGGGCGTTACTGACGCAGGCTGATGACCGGCCAGCCGCGTTCCTCGGCATGGGAGCGCAGGACCGGGTCCGGATTTACGGCAACCGGGTGGTCCACCCGCTGCATCAGCGGCAGGTCGTTGTGGGAATCGCTGTAGAACCAGCTGGCCTCGAAGCTTTGCAGCGTCTGGCCGCGTGAATCCAGCCATTGCAGCAGGCGCGTGATCTTGCCTTCCTTGAAGCTCGGCACCCCGGATACCCGCCCGGTGTATTCGCCGTTCACTTCTTCCGGGGTGGTGGCGATCAGGTGGTCGATACCAAATTCGCGGGCGATGGGGGCGGTGACGAAGCTGTTGGTGGCGGTGATGACCACCATCAGGTCGCCGCTGGCGCGGTGTTTTTCCACCAGCGCGCGTGCCTGGGCCGTCATCATGGGCCGGATCACCTCGGCCATGAACTGCGCGTGCCAGGTATTGAGCTGTTCCCGCGGGTGGGCGGAAAGCGGCTTCAGCTGGAATTCGAGAAAGGCGTGGATATCCAGCGTGCCTTGCTTGTAATCCTCGTAGAACTGGGTGTTGCGGGCCAGGTGCAGCTCCTCGTCGAGGACACCCAGGCCGATCAGGAAGCGCCCCCATTCGAAATCGCTGTCGCCCGCCAGCAGGGTGTTGTCGAGATCAAAGAGTGCGAGTTGCAAGGTCTTCTCCGGCATTTGAAAAAGTCGTAAATTTTAACTTAAAAACAGGCTCGTTCCATGAACTTCCCGGATCAATTGCTGCCCGCCGCCCTGTTGTGGACGTGCAATGCGCTTGCGCTGCCCCTGCTCGTGCTGGCCGTGCGGACCGCGCCGTGGGGGCGCCTGATCGGCCAGGAAACTTTCAATGCCTGGCTGGGCATGTGTGTCGGCTTGCTGCTGCTGTGGAGCATCAAGGCCGGCATCAGGCCTGGACTCAGCTTTCATCTTCTGGGCGGCACCCTGCTCACGCTGATGTTCGGCGCCCGGCTGGCGATGGCAGGACTGGCCGTGGTATTGCTGGGCGTGACCCTGGCGGGCGCTGCGGGCTGGGCCAGCCTGGGCGTCAACTGGCTGCTTGGCGGGGTGTTGCCGGTCACGCTGAGTTACCTGCTGTATGCAGTGGTCGACCGCAAGCTGCCCAACCATCTGTTCGTCTACATCTTCGTCAATGCCTTCATCGGCGCCGGCCTGGTGGTCCTGATCACCGGAGCGGCCGTCACCTTGCTGCTGGAGCTGAGCGGGGCCTATCCGGGCGCGTACCTGGCCCGGAATTACTTGCCGTACTACATTCTGATGGGCTGGTCCGAAGCCCTGCTGACCGGCATGGCGGTCACCCTGATGGTGGTCTTTCGGCCGGCATGGCTCTCCACATTCAGCGACTTGCGCTACCTGAAATCCAACACTGACCGCAACCGTTGACGGCAGGCGCCGGCAGTACGCCGGCGCCTGTCTCCCTACTAGACCTGCGGATGGGCGCGTTCCAGCCTGGAATGCAGCTTGTTCAGCGCGTTGAGATAAGCCTTGGCCGAAGCGATGACAATGTCAGTATCCGCACCCTGGCCGTTGACGATGCGGCCGCCGCGGGACAGGCGCACGGTGACCTCACCCTGGGCGTCGGTGCCGCTGGTGATGTTGTTCACCGAGTAGAGCAGCAGTTCGGAACCGCTTTGTGCCATGCTTTCGATCGCCTTGAAGGAAGCATCGACCGGACCGCCGCCGTTGGCTTCCGCGCTGCGTTCGACGCCGTTGTCCAGCACGGTGACGGTCGCGTGCGGAATTTCGCCGGTCTGCGAGCACACGTTCAGATACACCAGCTTGTAGTTCTCGCTGGCTTCGCTGACGAACTCGTCGCTTACCAGCGCCTGCAGATCCTCGTCGAAAATTTCCGACTTCTTGTCGGCGAGATCCTTGAAGCGCGCGAATGCCGCGTTCAGTGCGTCCTCACTTTCGAGCTCGATGCCGAGCTCTTTCAGCCGCGAGCGGAACGCGTTGCGGCCGGAGAGCTTGCCCAGGGTGAGCTTGTTGGCATTCCAGCCGACATCCTCCGCCCGCATGATTTCGTAGGTCTCGCGGTGCTTGAGCACGCCGTCCTGATGGATGCCGGATTCATGGGCAAACGCGTTGGCGCCGACGATGGCCTTGTTTAATTGCACCGGATAGCCGGTGATGCTGGATACCAGCCTGGAGGTCGGCACGATCTGCGTGGTGACGATGCGGCTGTCGCACATGAAGATGTCCTTGCGGGTCTTCACCGCCATCACGATTTCTTCCAGAGCGGCATTGCCGGCACGTTCGCCCAGGCCGTTGATGGTGCATTCCACCTGGCGCGCGCCGTTCATCACGGCGGCGAGCGAGTTGGCGACGGCCATGCCGAGGTCGTTGTGGCAGTGCGTGCTCCATACCGCCCGATCGGCGTTGGGGACGCGCGCAATCAATTCCTTGAAGCGCTCGCCCAGCAGGGCCGGGACGGAATAACCCACGGTGTCCGGCACGTTGACGGTGGTGGCGCCGGCCTGGATCACGGCGTCGAACACGCGCACCAGGAAATCGATGTCGGAACGCACCGCATCTTCGGCTGAGAATTCCACGTCATCGGTGTATTCCCTGGCCCACTTCACTGCCTGCACCGCGCGTTCGAGCACCTGGTCCGGCGTCATGCGCAGCTTGTGTTCCATGTGGATGGCACTGGTGGCGATGAAGGTGTGGATGCGGCCCGACTTGGCGGGCCGGATGGCCTCGCCCGCCCGGCGCACGTCGTTTTCGCTGGCGCGGGCCAGTGAACACACGGTGGAGTTCTTGATGATTTCCGCGATGGCATGGATGGCTTCGAAATCGCCGGGACTGGCGGCGGCGAATCCGGCCTCGATCACGTCCACTCCCAGTTTTTCCAGTTGGCGGGCGATACGGATTTTTTCTTCGCGCGTCATTGCGGCACCCGGGCTCTGTTCGCCGTCGCGCAATGTGGTATCGAATATGATCAATTTTTCCTGCATGGTCGTGCTCCAATTTGCTTGAGTCCGCCTGAGGCGGCTCATAAATCATTAGTCGTGAACCACTGGGGGTATCACGAAACCTTTAAATTCGGGTAAAGCCTGATTGTGGGGGATATTTAGCGCGCCGGGCGCAGCAGCAGGCCGGCCAGGAGCAGGCCGTTGTTTTGGAGTGACGATGAAATGAAATGCTTGAAAGACATGGTGCGCGAAATATAAAGGTTTTTCTGGCTTAGTGCAACAGAATCAAGCTTGTTTCGGCCGGCCGATGCGGCGCATGAGCCAGCCGACATAGCCGGACAGGCCATAAGTCACGAACAGCACGAACAGCACTTCGGCCGGGCTGTAGGAAATCAGCACCATGCCCAGCACCATCAGGAGCACGACGACAAAAGGGACGCTGTGCCGGAGGTTGAAATCCTTGCCGCTGAAATAGCGCAGGTCGCTCACCATGGTCAGGCCGGCGAACAGGGTGAAGGTGAACGCGACCCACTTCATCTTCAGCCAGCCGAACAGGACATCGGAACCGCTCACGCCATTGTCGTGCGCGACCCATACCAGACCCGCCAGCAGGGCGGCCGCGGCCGGGCTGGGCAGGCCCTGGAAATAACGTTTGTCGGATTCGTCCAGCTTGGTGTTGAAACGTGCCAGGCGCAGTGCCGCGCCGGCGCAATAAATGAAGGCTGCGATCCAGCCCAGCTTGCCCATGGGCTTGAGCGCCCAGACGTACAGCACCAGGGACGGGGCGACGCCGAACGACACCATGTCGGAGAGCGAGTCGTATTCGGCGCCGAACGCGCTCTGGGTGTGGGTCAGGCGCGCCACGCGGCCATCGAGCCCGTCCATGACCATCGCCAGGAAGATGGCGACCGCCGCATTTTCGTAATTTCCGCCCATGGCTTGCACGATCGCGTAAAAACCTGCAAACAGTGCGCCTGTCGTCAGCAGGTTGGGGAGCAGATAGATGCTGCGCTCCCGCAGGGTGGGATCGAGCAGGGGTCTGGAGCGTCGGCGGGCGGGTTCGGCCATGGTCGCGGTGGTCTCGATTAAACAGTGGCCAGTATAGCAAAGCCGTCGGGCATGAAAGGCATCATTTTGTGATTTCGGCCTTGATGGTTTCGCCCAGTTCGATCACGGCCAGGGTGTAGTAGCTGCTGCGGTTGTAGCGGCTGATGGCGTAGAAATTCTCGGTGCCGAGCACGTAGGTGGGCGCGCTGCCCTCGTTTTCCGGGTCGCCATTGAGCAGTTTCACCAGCGCCAGCGGGGCCTGGTATTGGGCGGCGTTTTCATCGAGCAATACCCCGCCCGCGGCCAGTTCCCGGGCGCTGAATGTCGGCAGGATGTCGGGCGCCAGCAAGGCTTCAGCGTTCAGGCGGGCATCGTCGACGCTGACCGGATAGTAGGCCGGCATGCCGGGATGCCAGTTGGATGACCTGAGGAAATTGGCGATCGACCCGATCGCGTCGTCTGCGTCGCGCAAGTCGATGCTGCCGTCGCCGTCGAAATCGACGGCATATTTTGCCCAGCCGCTGGGCATGAATTGGCCCAGGCCGATGGCGCCGGCGTAACTGCCTTTGATGCTGGTGGTGTCCAGCTGCCTGGGGTATAGCTGCATCAGGAACTGCGCCAGTTCGGTTCGAAAGAAGGCGCTGCGGTCGCGCTCGGCGGTTTTGGGGAAGTCGAAGGCCAAGGTCGCCAGCGCGTCGATCACGCGGTATGAGCCCATGTGACGGCCATAAATGGTTTCTACGCCGATGATGCCGACAATGACTTCGGGCGGCACGCCGTATTCCTTCTCGGCGCGAGCCAGCGTTGCGGCATGGGTGGTCCAGAAGTCGATGCCGGTTTGAATGCGGAATGGCTCGATGAAGCGGCCGCGGTAAACGTTCCAGTTCTTGACGAAACCGTGCTCGGCTGGCCTCATCTGTTTCTGGATGGCGGGGATGAAGTGTGCCTGAGCCATGGTGCGCCGCAGCCAGGCGCGATCCAGCCCGCCGCGCTCGGCCAGGTCGTCGGCAAAGGCCATGGCGTCCTTGCGGTCACGGTAGCTGAAGGATTTCGCGCCGGCGACTTTTTTGGCGTGTGGTTTCTTCGATGCCAGCGCGGTGGAGGGCAGCGACAGGGGCAGGCAGGCCATCGCCAGGATGAGGAAATGTCGCAGATGGAGCTGTTGGTTCACAGGATCAGTTTTTTCGTGACGGCAGAGGTTGCAAATGGTGGGCTTCGGCCAAAACTTCTTGTTCGCAGGCGTTCAGCTGTGTAGTATCCCGCATCCTTGGCTTTTTGAACAACTTCATGCAGAACAACCACATGCAGTTTGCCGTTTCCCGGACTGATGGCGACGCCCGGCGCGGCACCCTGACCCTCGCGCACGGCGTGGTCGAGACCCCGGCGTTCATGCCGGTGGGCACTTACGGCGCGGTCAAGACCGTCAGCCCGGACGAGGTGGTCGCCCTCGGCGCGCACATCGTGCTCGGCAATACCTTCCACCTGTGGCTGCGCCCCGGGCTGGAAGTGATCTCGGCCCACGGCGGGTTGCATGAGTTCATGGGCTGGCATGGCCCGATCCTGACCGATTCCGGTGGATTCCAGGTGTGGAGCCTGGGCGACCTGCGCAAGATCAGCGAAGAGGGCGTCAAATTCCGTTCACCGGTGAATGGCGATGCCTGTTTCCTGACCCCGGAAGAGTCCATGCGCATTCAGAAGGTGCTCAATTCGGACATCGTGATGATTTTCGACGAGTGCACGCCTTATCCGGCGACCTACGAGCAGGCGCGCGTCTCGATGGAGCTGTCCCTGCGCTGGGCGGCGCGCAGCCGTGCGGCGCACGCGGGCAACCCCAACGCGCTGTTCGGCATCATGCAGGGTGGCATGTTCGAGGATTTGCGCAGCCGCTCGCTGGAGGGGCTGCTGGAGATCGGCTTCGACGGCTACGCCATCGGCGGCCTGTCGGTGGGAGAGCCCAAGGAGGACATGCTGCGCGTGCTTGAACACCTGACGCCGCAGATGCCGCAGGACCGCCCACGCTACCTGATGGGGGTCGGCACGCCGGAGGATATCGTGGATGCCGTGCTGCGCGGGGTGGACATGTTCGACTGCGTGATGCCGACGCGCAATGCACGCAACGGCTGGCTGTTTACCCAGAACGGCAACATCAAGCTGAAAAACGCCCAGTACCGCAGCGATACCCGTCCGCTCGACGAAGACTGCGCATGCTACACCTGCCGCCACTTCAGCCGCTCCTATCTGCATCATCTGCATCGGGTGGGGGAGATTCTCGGCAGCCGCCTCAATACCATCCACAATCTGCATTTCTACCAGCACATGATGCAGGGGCTGCGTGCCGCCATCGAGCAGCAGCGGCTGGCGGCGCATGTCGAGGAATTCAAGCGCCGGCGTGGAACCTGGAGCCCGGTCCAGCAGTAAGCGCAACGCGCGGTTGAATGCTTGCAGTCATGATTCGCGCCGTGCGGGGCCTGGAAAGCAGGGCGGGCGTATTTCGTTTACTGCTGGTACGGGCGCTATGATAGAATTTTGCGATTTTTAGTGACCCAGATTAAGGATATCCACGTGTTCATCAGCAATGCCTACGCGGCCGGCGGCGCCGCCTCCCCGGATTTAATGAGTTTTCTGCCCCTGGTGGTGATTTTCGTGCTGTTCTGGTTCATGCTCATCCGTCCGCAGATGAAGCAGGCCAAGGAGCAGCGCAGGATGATCGAAGCCCTGCAGAAGAATGACGAAGTGATCATTGCCAGCGGCCTGGCAGGAAAAGTCATCAAGGTGGGCGATACCTTCGTCAGCGTGGAAGTCGCCCCGGAGGTGATCGTTCAGGTGCAGAAATCCACCATCCAGACCCTGCTGCCCAAGGGCACGCTGAAGGCTCTGTAACTCCTCAGTTTTCTCCAAATAAACCGTTGTCAGGGCGTTCATCATGAACCGTTACCCGCTGTGGAAATATCTTTTCATCCTGGCCGTGCTCGTGCTGGGCGGGGTCTATGCCACGCCCAATTTCTTCGGCGAATCTCCAGCGGTGCAGGTCTCGCCGGTCAAGGGCGGCGGCAAGCTGGATCCCGCCTTCCTCGGGCAGGTGGAGTCTGCGCTGAAGGAGGGCGGCATCGTCTATCAGGGGGCCAAGCAGGACATCAGCGGGGTCAAGGTGCGCTTTGCCGATACCGACACCCAGATCAAGGCCAAGGATGTCCTGACCGCAAAGCTGGGCCGGGATTACGTGGTCGCGCTCAACCTGCTGTCGCGCTCCCCGGAATGGCTGGGCAGCATGGGCGCGAAGCCGATGTACCTCGGCCTCGACCTGCGCGGGGGGGTGCATTTCCTGCTGCAGGTGGACATGAAGGCCGCGATCGACAAGGCGGCGGAGCGTTATGTCGGTGATTTGCGCACCCTGATGCGCGAGAACCACGTCGCCTACCTTGGCGTGGTGCGGGACAACCAGGTCGTGCAGTTGAAGTTCAGGTCGGCAGGCGAGCTGGCCAAGGCGCAAGCCGAGATCCAGAAGAATTTCCCCGACCTGACCCTGAAGGAATCCGACAGCGGCAGCGAATTGCAGCTGAATGCCAGCCTTGGCTTGCCGGCGCAGAAGCGCATCCAGGAATTTGCGCTCAAGCAGAACATCCAGACCCTGCATAATCGCGTCAACGAACTGGGCGTGGCCGAGCCCATCATCCAGCAGCAGGGTATCGACCGCATCGTGGTGCAGTTGCCGGGCGTGCAGGACACCGCCAAGGCGAAGGAGATCCTGGGGCGTACCGCCACGCTGGAAATCCGCATGGTGGACGAAGAAAAGAGCGATGCGGCGACGCTGCAGAGCGCTGCCCACGGCCAGGTGCCGTTCGGCGACGAATTCTATGTCGAGCGCAACGGCATGCCCGTTCTGGTCAAGAAGAGCGTGGTCCTGACCGGGGACTACATCACCGACGCCGGGCCCGGCCTCGACCAGCAGACCGGCGGTTCCGTGGTGCATGTGAATTTCGACGGGCGCGGCGCGCGCATTTTCAAGCAGGTCACGCGTGAAAACGTGGGCAAGCGCATGGCCATCCTGCTGGTGGAAAAAGGTCAGGCAGAAGTGATTACCGCGCCGGTGATCCGCGAGGAAATCGGCGGCGGTCGGGTGCAGATTTCCGGCATGGCGAACGTGCAGGAGGCGACCGACGTCGCACTGCTGCTGCGCGCCGGGGCTCTCGCGGCGCCGATGGAGATCATCGAGGAGCGTACCGTCGGCCCCAGCATGGGCGAAGAGAACATCCGCCGCGGCGTGCACTCGACGCTGTGGGGTTTCGCCGCCATCGCCGTGATGATGGCGGCCTACTACCTGGTGTTCGGCACGATTTCCGTGCTGGCGCTGGGCTTCAATCTGCTGCTGCTGGTGGCGGTGCTTTCCCTGCTGCAGGCGACGCTGACGCTGCCGGGCCTCGCCGCCATTGCGCTTGCGCTTGGCATGGCGATTGATGCCAACGTGCTGATCAACGAGCGCATCCGGGAGGAAATCCGCAACGGCAGTACGCCGCAAGCCTCCATCAACGCCGGCTACGAGCGTGCCTTCGGCACCATTCTCGATTCCAACGTCACTACCCTGATCGCGGGCATGGCGCTGTTCATGTTCGGCACCGGTCCGGTCAAGGGCTTTGCCGTGGTGCACGTGCTCGGCATTCTGACCTCGATGTTCAGCGCCCTGCTGGTGTCGCGCGCATTGGTTAATCTGTTTTACGGCTATCGTCGCAAGATCGACAAGCTGACGATCGGCTGAGGCACCTCAAGGAAAACTCATGGAACTGTTCCGCATCAAGAAAGACATCCCGTTCATGAGCTATGGTCGTGTAACAACGACCATCTCGCTCCTGACCTTCATCCTCGCCATCTTTTTCCTGGCAACCAAAGGCCTCGCGCTGGGGGTGGATTTCACCGGCGGCACGGTGATGGAAGTCAATTACCCGCAAACGGCGGATATCGGCAAGATCCGCACGGCGATCGACAGCATCGGCCTCAAGGATGCGACAGTACAGAATTTCGGCACCAGCCGCGATGTGCTGATCCGCCTGCCGGTCAAGCAGGGGGTGAGCAGCGCCAAGTTGTCCGAGGATGTGCTTAATGTCCTGAAAAAGGAGAATGCCTCGGTCGAGATCCGCCGGGTCGAGTTCGTCGGTCCGCAAGTCGGCCAGGAGTTGTACGATAATGGCGCGCTGGCCCTGCTGCTGGTTTCGATCGGCATCATGGCTTACCTCGCGCTGCGCTTCGAATGGCGTTTTGCGGTGTCGGCCATCATCGCCAACATGCACGACGTGGTGATCATTCTCGGCTTCTTCGCCTTCTTCCAGTGGGAATTCAACCTGACCGTGCTGGCGGCGGTGCTGGCGGTGCTGGGCTACTCCGTGAACGAGTCGGTGGTGGTGTTTGACCGGGTGCGCGAGAATTTCCGCAAGATGCGCAAGGCGAGCGTGCGGGAAGTCATCGACAATGCCATCACCCGCACCATGTCCCGCACCATCATCACTCACGCAATGACGCAGACCATGGTGCTGTCGATGC
>MLJW01000711.1_pt1 | contig 10922 bp, 8 predicted proteins | sample 888231 | NCBI WGS metagenome assembly MLJW01 (sample SAMN05788063, study PRJNA343431) | mine drainage metagenome | isolation source: sample collected from the inflow into an acid mine drainage treatment plant... | place: Germany: Lusatia, lignite mining district
TGGTCACTAATTCTGGCGAAGTAATTTCAGCCACGCGTGCGGTTGTTTCGAACGTGAATCCAGTACTCATGCCAGCGATGTTGCCTTCGGATGTGAGTGCTCAATCGAAGGTAGCGCGGGTAAAGAAGTTTCAGCCCGGATTGGCCACGATGATGATTCATCTAGCCCTAGATGATCTGCCTAATTGGCGGGCAACTAAAGCTGGCCAATTCAATTACGTCCACATTGGCCCTTATGTCGACGATATGGCACTCACGTACGCGCAGGCGGCTGCCGGGCAACTGCCAACATCGCCGACTCTCGTTGTTGGTCAGCCCACCGTCGTCGACCCAACCCGAGCTCCTGACGGTAAGCATGTGCTCTGGATCCAGGTGCGAGTGTTGCCGCTAAAACTTGCTGATGGTTCGACGTGGGATGAGATCGGCGGAGAATACGCCGAACGAATCATCGACAAGATCGAAGAGTATGCACCTGGTCTACGGAAGTTGATCCTGTCCAAGAAAGTATTAACGCCGACTGATCTTGAGCGGTACAACGCCAATTTGGTTGATGGTGACTCCCTTGGCGGGAGCCATCATCCAGCGCAATTCTTCTTCCTACGTCCAGTCCCGGGTTGGGGTCGCCATCGGACGCCAGTAGAGCGACTCTTTATCTGTGGTGCTAGCACATGGCCCGGCGGTGGCGTTGGCGGGGCAAGCGGCTCGCTGGTGGCCAAGGCGGTTGGCTAGCGAAATTGCGTGAAGTCAGGCGGGCGCTTCTCGTTGAATGCTCGTCCACCTTCTTTGGCCTCTTCGGTATCCCCATATAGATCAAGAATGTCGAAGGCTAGGCCTTGAATGCCCGAAATGTGATCGGTATCAGCATTGAAGCTGTGCTTCAAAGCGCGAAGTGCAGTGGGGGAGAGCGCACTTGCCGTGCGGCCCCACTCGAGGGCAAGTGGGAGTAGTTCTGCCGGTGCGACAACTCGATTGACCAAGCCCCAGCGTTCAGCGGTCTCAGCGTCATATTGCTCGCAGAAAAACCATATTTCGCGCGCTCGCTTTTCGCCCACTACGCGCGCCAGATAGGCAGTGCCAAATCCCGCATCGAAACTGCCAACGCGTGGCCCCACCTGACCAAAACGAGCGGTACTTGAGGCAAGCGAGACGTCGCAGAGAACATGCAGTACATGCCCGCCACCAATCGCAAAACCGTTTACTGCAGCTATTACCGGTTTTGGCACTTCGCGGATAAGCCGATGCAGCCGATCGATTTCGAACATGCCACTCTCGGTCTGGCCGTAGCTCCCGGTCTGGGCGCGTTCCTTCTGATCACCACCGCTGCAGAACGCTTTCTCGCCAGCGCCGGTCAAAATGATTGCGCCGACTGCCCGATCGACCCAGGCATAGCGAAATGCATAGATCAATTCATCTACGGTGCGACCGCGCAAAGCGTTGTATCTATCCGGACGGTTGATCGTAATGATCGCGACCGAACCATCAATCACATATGTGACGTCAGTGAAATCCTTAACCTCGATCATTTGACCTCCACCAATACGGCAATCCCAAGTCCAACACCAATGCAAGCTGTGGCGATTCCTAATCCACCACCTCGACGACGCAGTTCGCGACAAGTATCAATAACCACTCGGGCAGCTGATGCACCGACAGGATGGCCGATTGCGATTGCGCCGCCATTTGGATTCACTTTCGATAGTGGAATCTCTGGCATTTCATGTAGCACAGAGAGAACCATGGCGGCGAAAGCTTCGTTGATTTCGAACAGGTCGATGTCTTTGGTGCGTAGTCCGGTCCTAGCGAGCAGTTTTCGCATGGCGTAGACAGGAGCGATCGCAAATTCATCTGGTTCTGTTGCCACGACCACCGACGCTCGAATTTCGCCAAGAATTTCAAGACCGATCTCGTTGGCTCGTCGAGCCTCCATTAGGGCTGCGGCGACCGCACCATCGTTCAAGGGTGAAGAGTTTCCAGCAGTGACGCTGCCGTCGTCAGAAAATGCAGAGGGCAGCGCAGCGAGTTTGGCTAAGGAAGTGTCGCGACGGATCGACTCATCCACGCTGATCTGGTTCACCTCAAACAGGTAACCTGAATGGAGACCACGATCTGCGGCGCTAGCGGCGAGTTCGTGGGACCGAAGCGACCAGGCATCTTGGGCGGCGCGTCCGATTCCGCGAACTGTAGCGGTCCGTTCAGCGCAGGCGCCGAGGCTGTCTGTCCAATTCTTTGGGAAAGCCGGGTTGACCATGCGCCAGCCGACCGTCGTCTGTTCGAGTTTGGCCCGCGGGTCCAGGGCAACGTCGCTTTTTGGCAGGACGTAAGGCGCTCGGCTCATGCTCTCCACTCCGCCAGCGAAGATGACATCGGCGTCGCCGGATTTGATTGCTCTAGCGCCCTGGACGATGGCCTCGGCTCCTGAGCCGCAGAGGCGATTGAGGGTAAGTCCAGGAACGGTCGGCGGAAAGCCGGCCAGTAGAGCCCCCATCCTGGCCACATTCCGGTTGTCTTCCCCAGCTTGATTTGAATCCCCCATGATCACATCGTCAACTTCGGCCAGGTCGATTTGGGGGACCTGAGCGTGGAGGGTGGCCAGGGTTAGGCCTAAAAGGTCATCTGGGCGGATCGCGCTCAGCCCCCCTCGGTACCGGCCAAAGGGGGTTCTGCACGCTCCTACGAGAACTGGTTGCCGATTCATGTGTCGTATTATTGCCGATCGGCAATGATGCGGGGCAAGATAGGCGCCTCGACTAGATTTAAGGAAGGTCTCATGGCGCTCCCCCTTCGATGCTTGGTGACCGGTGCAGGTCGCGGGATTGGTGCGGCAATCGTGCATCGGCTAGCCGCTGATGGTCACAGTATCGCGCTCAATGCCAGGAGCGGCGATCAACTTTCCGGCGTGGCCGCGACCCTTTCGGTACCTAATCTGGTCTTGCCGGCAGATGTGACCGAACCAGGGAGTTCCAAGTACTTGATCGATGAGATCGTCTCGAAGTGGGGCGGAATCGATGTCTTGGTACTGAATGCAGGGGCGGCCGTCTCGGCGTCTATCGAGAACACCGATGACGAGATCTGGCAGGAGCAGCTCCTGCTCAATTTGACCGCGCCCTTTCGACTGATGCGTGAAGCAGTCCCGGTCATGAAAGAAAATGGTTTTGGACGCATAGTTGTGGTTGCCAGCGTTGCGGCCAAGGTCGGCAAGCCGTATGTCAGCGCGTACACCGCGTCAAAACATGGCGTACTTGGTCTAGTGCGCTCGGCGGCTGCCGAGCTTGCGCAGACTGGAATCACTGTGAATGCGGTCTGTCCCGGTTATGTCGATACCCAGATGACCTCAGAGTCGGTGGAGGTAATTGCCAACAAGACCGGTAGGCCCCACGGAGAGATCTTGGCTCTACTGTCAGAGATGCAACCGGTTGGTCGGCTTATTCAACCTGAAGAAGTTGCTGAAAGCGTCTCATTTTTAATCGCGGATGTGGGCGGAATAACCGGTCAAGGGATTAATGTCGATGGTGGAGGCGCTCAATCATGACTTTGCGCAGAGTCAATCCAGAAGAGTTGGCACCACCCATTGGCTTTTCGCATGCAGTGGTTGCCGAGGGAACGAAGATTGTTTTTCTGGCCGGACAAACTGCCCTTGATTCAACGGGCAAGGTCGTTGGTCAGACGATCGTCGAACAATTTCGCGTCGCGTTAACCAATATTCTGACAGCGCTTTCGGCGGCCGGTGGCACTCCTGCACAATTGGCAAAACTGACCATCTACTCGGTGGATCCAGAGAATTATCGAGCCAATGCACGTGAGATAAGCGCTGTATGGAAAGAATTGGTGGGGCGTGACTATCCAGCGATGGCGCTGGTAGGTGTCGTTCGACTATGGGACATCGAGGCGCAGGTTGAGATAGAAGGCATCGCTGTACTTCCATGAGCCAGTTATCAGTGCTTTGGTCTGCCCGTTCGATCGCGGTAATAGGCGCAACAGAGCGAATTGGAGCGATGGGTCGGCTACCAATCGAATACCTGCAACGTTTTGGGTATGAAGGATTTATCGCGCCAGTAAATCCAAAAGGCGGCTCGATTCTTGGTTTGCCTACCTTCTCTTCGTTGCCACAGGTAGATCGTGAGATCGACTTGGCGCTAATCCTGGTACCTGCGGAAGCAGTTGAGCAGGCGGTTCGCGAGTGTGCCGACGCCGGCGTGAAGACGTGCATCGTGATGTCCTCAGGTTTTGCTGAAATTGGGCATGAAGGCTTAGCTGCGCAAGCCAAACTTGTTGAGATCGCGCGCACATCAGGTATGCGCTTACTCGGACCAAACTGCATTGGGGTAGTTGGCGGCCAACACAGAATCTATGCAACTTTCAGCCCAGTTTTCGGCGCCCTCTCGACGACCGCGCCAAGTGGCGACCTAGCCCTGATTAGCCAATCGGGTGCTCTAGGGTTTGGCGCGCTTTCGCTGGCCCAAGAAAGATCCGTTCCCCTCGGGGTCGCGATCACCACCGGAAACGAAGCAGATGTCAGCGCCGTCGAGATTGCCGACGAAATTTCTGAATCTCTCGATCTGAGCGGTTTACTTATTTACATAGAGTCCCTCGATGATCTTGAACCACTAAAGCGTGCGGCTCGTCGCCAACCGATTGCGCTACTCAAGGCGGGAAGGAGCGAAGCGGGGGCTGCTGCTGCTGCCTCTCACACTGGTGCTTTAGCCACCGAAGATCGGGTAGTGGATGCTGCGCTTTTGAAATGTGGAATTGCCAGAGTCGATGACATCGAAGCGCTCTTGGATGCGGGTTCCATTTTTGCTACCCGTACGAAGATGTCAGGGAATCGGGTCGGGATTCTCACCACTTCGGGTGGTAGTGGGATTCTGGCAACTGATGCACTGGACAAGAACGCTTTGACCCTTGCGTCTTTGCGTTCGGAGACGGTCACGGCTTTGGAAGCAATCGTGCCCGCCTATGGAAACGCGACGAATCCGGTCGATGTGACTGCGGCGGTAATGAGCCAGCCAGGGATGTTTGAACGTTGTCTAGATGTTCTTGCCGATGATGAGAATGTTGATGCGATCGTCGCCTGTTTTGCAGTTCTGGTCGGCGAGGACGTCACGCGGATTGCCAGAACACTCGGTGAACTCAGAAAGCGAACCCATAAACCGATAGTGGTTGCACGCACTGGCGCTGCTGCGTTAGCGCCAGAAGGCGCGCTGCTGATGGCAGAGGCTGGGATTCCGGTCTTCCCTACGCCCGAGCGGGCGGTAAGGGCGCTGGCGGCGCTGCGGGCCACTTCCAAGCGCGACGTTCCCGAGAGCCGGGTCACAACTGAATTTCTTCTTCCAGTGCCGCAGAATGGGGCGAGCGAAAAAGATTTGAAATCGTCTTTCGCCTCGATTGGTCTACCGGTTCCCGAGTCGATCCTGGTGAGCGATGTGACTGGAGCAAGGACCGCGCTAGCGCTGGTTGGCGGGCTTGGTGTGTGCAAGGCGGTAGTTCCAGGACTTCTCCATAAGAGCGACGCGGGGGGCGTTGTTCTCAAAGTCACGTCAGCTGAGATCGATGATGTTTATCGACGGCTTGCCGCAATGGGCGGTGAGGTCCTTGTTGAACGCTACGTGCCTAATGGGATTGAGGTGTTGGTGGGAATCACCCCCAGTTCGCTTGGACGAGTCTTGACTGTCGGCGTCGGGGGAGTCTTGACCGAAGTTTTCGATGATGTTTCGCTCCGACTGTTGCCGGTTAGTGAGGCAGAGGTGCGAGAGATGATCGAAGAGACCCGCCTAGCCAAACTGCTCGCAGGAGTGCGCGGAGCGCCCGCAGCCGACGTCAACCATCTAGTTGAAACCATTCTGAAGGTTGCACATTCGACGAGTGGGTGGCCGGACGGATTTGAATTGGACTTAAATCCGATTACCGCACTTGCCGACGGGGTCTGGATCCTTGATGCAATGTTCGATGGCAACCGAATCGAGAGGGAATAACAATGGATGTTGGTCGACTAGTCGCCCGATCGATGCGCCGGTACCGCAATGAAGTCGCGCTGATCGGTCCTGAAGGCGTAATGACTTACGGACAAGTCGGTTCGCGCATCATGCAACTGGCGCGGGCGCTGCGAAGTCTTGGGGCAGAGACCGGAGACCGCATTCTGGACTTGCAATCAAATCAACTCACTTACGTTGAAACCGATCTAGCGATAAGCACGGCCGGATTGTGTCGCGTAGCGCTTAACTACCGACTCCATCCAACTGATTGGGTTCGCATCGCTGCTGATTGCCAGGCCAAGGTTCTAATCATCGACGTTAAGTTCTGGGATAAGGCCGTAGATGTGCGGCAAATGGTTGATCACATCATTGTGATCAATGGCGACGCGGATGGTGCTACGCCATACGAACAATTTCTAGCTGAGCAGCCGACGGAACCCCTATTGCTGAGCGTCGACCCTGACGCGTTGGTATCGCTCAACTACTCAAGCGGCACCACGGGTGCGCCAAAGGGTGCGATCAGAACCCATCGGAATCGAATGGCGAGCCTGCACAACATCGTTACCGACTTCCTTGGCAGAGTGCCTACCCCTCATGACACCTGGGTTCACGCAGGACCAATCACGCATACAAGTGGTCTGTTTGTCCTTCCATATTTTACCTTTGGGGCAAAGCAGATCGTGCAAGCAAAATTTGATCCGGACGAGTTGGTGGATGCAATTGAGAATCGAGGAGCAAATGCAACCGCTCTAGTTCCAACGATGGTTGCCCGACTCCTGGCGATGCCAGATATCTCTCCAGAACGCGTGCGCAATTTGGAGATACTTGGCTACGCGGGGGCTCCGATGCCGCCAGAGCAGATTCGTCAGTGCTACGAGCGCCTTACGAAGAACATGGCACAGTACTACGGTCTGGTGGAGGCAATTCCACCCGTAACGGTTCTATCAGCAGAGGACCACCGACGGGGAATTTTTGAAAATCCCGAGCTGCTCTCTAGCGCTGGCACTCCCTGCAACGGCGTCGAGATCAGAATCGTCGACGAAGCCGGTATCGACGTACCTGCAGGTGAGATTGGCGAGGTGATAACTCGCGGCGATCACGTCATGCGTGGTTACTACGGTCTTGCCGCTCAGGATGCGACGGCAACTAAGGCGGTGCGTGATGGTTGGCTTTATACAGGTGATCTTGGCCGCTTAGACCTTGACGACAGGCTCTTCTTGGTTGATCGGAAGGGCGACATGATCATCTCTGGGGGCTACAACATCTACCCTCGCGAAATTGAAGATGTGATTGCGGAAGTGCCAGGTGTCCATGAAGTCGCCGTGGTAGGTGTTAAGGATTCGGATTGGGGACAACACGTCACCGCGTTGTTCACGATTTTACCTGGAGCTGAAGTTTCTGTGGAGAGCATCTTGATGCACTGCGCCAACCGGATGGCTTCGTATAAGAAGCCTAAGGATGTGCGGCTGGTCGAGTCGTTCCCACTTAACTCCACCGGAAAAATTGCCAAGAAGGTTCTGCGCGAAGATCTCGATGCGGAGGTAGGCAAGTGACTGAAGTGCCGGGAGAATTTCCCTATACCCGCGGCATTAGTAGCGAAGCGCGGGTTTGGACGATGGGGCAGTACGCAGGATTTGGAACGCCTCGCGAAACAAACCAACGTTTTCGCACTCTCCTCGATCAAGGACTCACTGGCTTTAGCGTGGCCCTAGATCTGCCAACTCAACTCGGAATTGACTCTGACGATCCCAGGGCCAAGGGGGAGGTCGGCAAAGTTGGTGTCGCCATCGACAGTCTGGCTGACATTGAAATTCTGATGGATGGAATTCCGCTTGAAAAGGTCAGCCAAATTCGCACCACGGCGAATTCAATTGGCTACATCTGGGCTGCGATGTTTGAAGCGCTGGCCAGAAAGCGCGGAGTCGACCCGAACAAATTTGGAATGTTCATCCAAAACGATGTCCTAAAGGAGTATTTTGCTCGCGGAACTCAGATCTTCCCCCCAGCCGCTGGGTTGAAACTCTCCGTGGATGTCATGGAACACATTTCTCGCGTAATCCCAAGATGGGTCTCGCTAGCAATGAGCGGGTACCACATACGCGAATCGGGTTCGAGTGCGGTTCAGGAGATTGCTTTCACCTTCTCGAATGCCCGTGCCTACCTAGATGAAGCGGTACGTCGCGGAGTACACATCGACACAGTTGCGCCAACGTTATTTACCTTTCTATCAACCACACAGGATTTTCTACCCGAGATCGCTAAGTTCCGTGCCGCCAGGCGAGTCTGGGCAAAGTTGATGCGGGATACCTATGGTGCGCAAGATCCACGATCACATCAACTGCGTATTTTTGCATTTACGGCCGGATCATCGCTAACTGCGCAGCAGCCATTGAACAACGTGGTCCGCACCTCGATCGAGGCGCTAACGGCTGCGCTTGGCGGAGTGCAGACGATGCATGTGTGCGCTTATGATGAGGCGCTTGGTGTACCTACCGAGGGTGCCGCCACGCTTGCGCTTCGAACACAACAAGTCGTCGCCTTTGAAACCGGAGTAACTGAACTAGTCGATCCACTTGGCGGAAGCTATCTACTCGAGCAAATGACTGATGACTTAGAGATTCAGATTTTCGCTGAGCTCGCACTCATCGAGAGCAAAGGTGGGTCGCTGGCGTGCATCGAGAGCGGGTACTTCTCAACTTCGCTTAGCGATAGCGCTTTCGCTCAAGCCCTCGCAGTCGATCGCGGCGAGAAAAAAGTCGTTGGCGTCAATTCGTTCGTCACTGAGGCAGTCTCATTTGACGTTTTTGTGACCAACCCGGCGAGCGAAGGTGAACAAATCACCAGTCTCACTGCGCTTCGCGCCTCTCGTGACGATGATGCAGTTGCCGCTGCGCTAGCCAAGCTTCATGAAATTGCAGTCACCGGCGAAAATATTGTTCCTGCCTGCGTTGATGCCGTAGCGGTCTATGCCACGGTAGGCGAAATCGTCGATGTTCTGCGCAAGCTCTATGGTCAATGGCGTCCGTCTACCAAGTTCTAAAAACCTTAAAATTACTTACACATATCGCGAACGTAGTTGAGCGCAGGCACCGCGATTGCGTCATGGATAGCGTAGAAAACTTCGGTCGCGCGATCGCCTGTCCAATTTTTTGGCAGATATTCGCGTGGCAGGCCCGGATCTAGGTAGGGAAGCGGACGCCAAGAGGTCATCGCCCGCGTGTAGTCAGCAAAGGCGCGGTCACCGGCAGGTTCGCGCTTGCTCCGAGCCCAACGGTTGGCCATCTCCGAATATTCATGAGTGAAGTCTTCGTACATTTGGCTTACCTCAGTCAGATCCCACCAACCGCGTACGGCTTCGCGAGTTGGGCGGAAGGCAGCGTGTTCAGCAGTGAATAGGTCGATATATTCCTGCACATTTAGCCGTTCAGCAACGTAACGTACATCCGTCTCGAGTTGGCGCGGTCCAATCCACAGTCCGCCGCTTACCTGCGCCAAACCGACGCGCGCCAGCCTCGATCGCAGGCGATAACGCACATCGCGAGCGCTTTCTGGAATAGAGAAAGCGACTAAGACCCACCCCCGATTTGGTGGCGGAATCCGTCGGTTTAGGACTCGATCATCCCCAACATCGAAAGTTCGGCGAGCAGCCTCACCCAGGGCATAACCGGCCACGTTGTCGCGGCGCTCCGCGGTGAGAATGCCACGCCGTTTAAAGCGTGAAAGCGAGGATCGCAAAGCCGCGTCTTCGATTCCAAGATCCGCAACGAGCCGACGGAGGGACGCAACTGAATACCAGCCGCCAATTTCTCGGCTGTAAGCGCCGTACACCGTAATGATTAACGACTGCGGTCTGTTGGCTCTGGTGGCGACATCACTTGGTTCTCCACTGACGCGCGCCACAGGGGTGAGCGTACCTTCAGAATTTGGTGGAGCAAGAGTGCGGCAGACTCTACTCATGCGTGTCTTAATTGCCTCTGACTCTTTTGGCGGCACCTTGAGCGCCAAAGCTGCTTGCGAAGCCATTGCCGCGGGTTGGCAACTGGGCGCTCCCCATGATCAGTTGCACCAACTTCCGCTCTCCGACGGCGGGCCGGGGTTCTGTTCTGCGATCGCGACCCTGCCTACGGCGAAGGTTCACGAAGTTTCGGTGCGCCCTCCACTAGGCGGCCAGGTTCAGGCGCAGATCGTCCAGGTTGGTGAAACCGCTTACCTCGAGAGTGCGCAAGCTTGCGGGCGACAATTGACCGACCAATCCAATTCGCTCGGAGTCAGGACCGGAAGCACCTTCGGGGTAGGCCAGTTACTCGTCGAAGCACTCAAACTCGACGGAATCAAACGGATCATCGTCGGCCTTGGCGGTAGTGCGACCAACGACGGCGGCGCTGGTCTATTGGCCGCATTCGGCTGCCAGCCAGGGGAAGTGCTTTCCGGTGGTGGGGTAGGCCTTGCCGATTTGGAGCGCGTCGATATTGGCGACGTGAAGGAGCTTTTTGCCGGCGTCGAGCTCCTGATAGCAACCGACGTGGACAATCCGCTCCTTGGCGCCCAAGGAGCCAGTGAGGTCTACGGCCCTCAAAAGGGTGCCAACCGCGCAGACGTGGCCGAATTAGAGGCGGCGCTGGCACACTTTGCGGCCCTGACCGATCCGGCACTGGCCAATAGTCCGGGTGCGGGAGCGGCCGGCGGACTTGCCTTTGGACTGCTCTTGCTAGGCGCGAAGCGGGTCTCTGGGATCGAGATGATCGCCGAGACTTTGGATCTGCAAGGCCAGATCGCCGCCTCGGATCTGGTGATAACGGGGGAGGGGACCTTCGACTGGCAGTCGATGCGCGGGAAAGTAATTTCCGGGGTCGCCCATTTTTCGGCCGAGTATGGAAAGCCGGTCGTGGTAATTGCAGGTCAAGTCCAGGTGGCTCGACGCGCGTGCATGGCCTTGGGAGTCGAGTCGGCTCAC
>MLJW01000712.1_pt1 | contig 10896 bp, 11 predicted proteins | sample 888231 | NCBI WGS metagenome assembly MLJW01 (sample SAMN05788063, study PRJNA343431) | mine drainage metagenome | isolation source: sample collected from the inflow into an acid mine drainage treatment plant... | place: Germany: Lusatia, lignite mining district
ATCTCGGCCGCGGCGACGCGATCACGGTCGGCCCCGGATTGCCGCCGCCTTGGGACGCCGCGCGTGAGCTGCTCGGTGGCCACGGCGACGACGTCTGCGCCTTGCTGCAACCAGCCGCGCTGCTGCGTCATGCCTTGGCGCCGCGCGGTACGGAGGAGCGCCGATGATGGCGTCAAGCATCGTGATCGGATCGATCGCCGCGGGCGCCGCCGTCGCGCTGCTCGGCGCGGCAGCGCTGGCCTGGCGCGCCCACCGTGCCCGCGCCTCGGTGCACGCGCTGCTGCGCGGCGACGGCGCCGTGCGACCGCCGCGCTGGTTGCGCCCCCTGGGAGATGAGCTGGCGCGCCGGCAGCTCGAGCTCGAGCAACTTGACGCGGCGCGGCATCAGGCCGTGCTGGCGAGCCAACACGCCCAGGCGCGATCCGCGGCGGTTCACGAGCTGGCGCGAGACGCCCAGCTCGGATTGAACCAGGCGCGCGCCGGGCTCGAGCAGATGCGCGCCGCGCTGCCGCAGCGGGCGCTGCAGCAAAGCCTGGAGCGCGCGCGCGCGCGTGTGGAACTCGAGCGCCTGATCGACGCGGCGGCGCCTGCCTTGGCCGCGCTGCGCAGCGCCGGCGCCCATACGCGCGAGCTGGCGCGAGCCGGCGCCTCAGCGCGGACTGCGGCGCTGGCCGCGACCGACGCCTTGCAGTTGCTGGCGATCAACGCCCGCGTCGCGCTGGAGCGCGGCGCCGCCGACGAGTTGGCCGATGCGGCCGCCGCGCTCGAGCGCCGCGGCGCCGAGCTCGGCGCGCCGGCCGAGCCGGCGCCGGCAGACTCCGACGCCGTGGTGGGCGCCCTCGACGCCGCGCTGCAAACGCTCGAAGCCGTCATGACCCAGGCGAGATCGGCGTCGGTGCCTGCGCCGGCGAGCGTGCCCGACGCCGACCTCGAGGCCGACCTCGCGGTGTTGGCCCGGGATTTGGGTCACACTATGTTGCAACTTCAGGCGCTGCTGCGTGCCTCGAACGCTGCCGAGCAGAGTGAAGAAGCCGATGTGAGCCAGGGCTAAAGTCCGGCGGTGATGTGTCGTCAACCCAGGTGCGGGCAGGTTTGTCTGCATCCGGCAGGGACGCCGGATCATGTCCATACACAGGAGCTTCATCATGGCCATTTCCGGCATCATCAACACCAACGTCAACGCCCTGACGACGTTGAACGCCCTGGGCTCGACTTCGAGCAACCTCAGCACCTACATCCAGCAGCTGTCGACCGGCAAGCAGATCAACGGCCCTGCGGACAACCCGGCCGGCTACTCGATCGCGCAGCGCTTCCAGACCCAGATCAACGGCCTGAATCAGGCCGTCTCGAACGGAAACCAGGGGGTGTCGCTGGTGCAGACCGCGACCAGCGCGCTGCAAAGCCAGACCACGCTGCTGCAGCAGATCCGCACGATCGCGGTGCAGTCGGCCAACGCGTCGAACACTTCGGCCGACCGCTCGGCGCTGCAGTCGGTCGTCAGCCAGTTGCTCGCGCAAGTGCAGACGGTCGCCACGCAAACCCAGTTCAACGGCCAGAACCTGCTCGACGGCTCGTTCGCTGGTGCGGCGTTCCAGGTCGGTGCCAATTCGAACCAGATCATCAACGTCTCGGTGGCCAATGCGCAGACCAACGCGCTGGGCAATTACGTGACGACGACCTCCGGTACGTCGAGCGCGGGCGTGTACACCGCAAGTGGCGCTTTCGTCCTCGACGGCAATTACGCCGGCGGCGGTTTCACGGTCACCTCCGGTTCGGCGCAAGGCGCGACCGGTGGTGCCGGCAATTTCACATCAGGAACGGTCGCGATTTCGGGTTCGGCCGGGAGCGCAGACGTTACCGTACTGTCGTCGGACTCGTCGGCGGCGCAGATCGCGAGCAGCGTCAACCAGGTTTCGTCGCAGACCGGCGTGACCGCAACCGCCTACACCAGCGTCGCGTTCGACGTGCAGGCCTCGGGCAGCATCAGTTTCACGCTGGGCAACGGCACGTCGGGCTCGGTGACCAACGCGGTCAACATCTCGGCGACGATCACCGGAGACGGCAAGACCACGCCTTACGACCTGAGCTCGCTGGTTTCGGCGATCAACAACCAGGCGGCGTCGACCGGCATCTCTGCCAACACGCAGACGGTCAACGGCACCCAGGAACTGGTGCTGACGCAAAGCCAGGGCCAGAACATCACGATCCAGGCCAGCATCTCGGGTGGCGGCTCCGGTCTGTCGTCGGGTTCGACCGCGCAGCTGCAGACCGTCTACAACTCGGTCGACAGCAACGGCACCGTGACCACCGGCAGCATCGGCGGGAACCTCAGCAGCGGCAGCAGTGGTGTGCTGGTGCAAGGCGTCGTGCAGTTCGAATCGTCGTCGTCCTACGCGCTGGGCAGCGGCAGCAACATCGGATTCAGCTCGCAGGCGGCGACGTTGACCTCGGGTGTCGGCGGCTCGTCGGTGGCCAGCATCAACGTGTCGACCGCGGCCGGCGCCCAAGCGGCGATCACGATCCTCGACCAGGCGATCAATACGCTGAACACGCAGGGCGGCGCGCTCGGTTCGATCCAGCAGCGGATCCAGGCCTCGGTGTCGAACGCGCAGACCGCGGCAACCAACCTCCAGTCGGCGCAATCGGTGGTGCAGGATGCCAACATCGCGGCGGCCACGACCAATCTGTCGAAGTACCAGATCCTGCAGCAAGCTGGCATCTCGACCTTGGCCCAGGCCAACTCGCTGCAGCAGAGTTACCTGAAGCTGCTGCCGTAAGCTGCACAGGGCACGACGCAGGCATAGGCGGGAAGCCCTCGGGCTTCCCGCCGATTGCCCAGGAGGATGGACCAAATGGACATTCCAAACATCCGTACGACGGGTTCACCGGCCACCCCAGGCCTGAATCCGCCGACAACGCAGGCCGGAGGGGCTTCGCCGCAAGGCGCGGCGATTCAGGCCGCGGCGTTGACGCCACAGGGCGGGCAGGGCACGAGCACGGGCGCGACCGGATCTTCCGGCGCGCCCGCTGCCGCATCCGGCGCGCCCGCATCCGGCGCGCCGGCGAGCCAGGAAAAGGCCTTGCAGCAGGCGGTGGCCAAGCTGAACAAGCAGCTCGATCAGCAGTCGGCCGGCATCACGCTCAGCGCCGGGCTGGACACCAGCGGCACGCATCCGGGGCAGGTGCTGGTCGAGCTGTCGGACAAGCAGACCAAGCAGACCTTCTACAAGTACTATCTTCCGCCTCAGAACGTCATTCAGGCGGCCGATCAGGCAGGTGGTTCGTCGACAGCCGGCGTGCTGCTCAACACCAAGGCCTGAAGCGAGAGCGCGGCCCGCCAGCGGAGCGATCGATGTCGTCGATTTCGAACCTCGTCAACCTGTCGTCGTGGACCGGCGGCATCAACGTGCCGTCGCTGGTCAGCTCGCTCAGCGCCGCCTACCAGGTGCCGGTGACACAGCTGCAGAAGACCGTGGCGTCGGACCAGGCCACGCTGAGCGCCTGGGGCACGCTGCAAAGCGCGGTGTCGAGCTTCCAGTCGACGGTTTCGGCGCTGCAGCAGATCAGCAGCCTGAACAACCGCACCGCGAACCTGAGCAACTCGGCCGCGGTCTCGGCCAGCGTCGCCGCCGACGCGCCGTTGGGGACGTATTCGCTGAGCAATATGGTGCTGGCGCAGGCGCAAAGCGTGTATTCGCAGGACTTTGCGTCGTCGGCCAACACGACGGTGGGCAACGGCTCGCTGCAGATCCAGGTCGGCAGCGGCGCGGTGACCACGGTGACCATCGACAGCAGCAACAACACCCTCAACGGTATTGCCGCGGCGATCAACTCGGCCGGCGCCGGCGTCAACGCGGCGGTGGTCTACGACGGCACCGGCTACCGGCTGACGGTGACGTCGAACGACACCGGCGCGGCCAACGCGTTCAGTTTGAGCGCTTCGGGTACCGGCTCGCTGTCGACCCTCAGCTACAGCGCGGCCAGCAGCGCAAGCTCCGGCATGACGCTGAGCCAGACGGCGCAGAACGCGGCGGTGACGATCAACGGCCTGCCGGTGACCAGCGCCAGCGACACGGTCAGTGGTGCGATTCCCGGCGTGACGTTGAACCTGCTGCAGGCCAGCGGGTCGACGTCGCTGACGGTGGCCAACGATACCTCGTCCTTCGTCACCGCGGTGCAGGCGATGGTCACGTCGTTCAACACCGCGATGGGAACGATCAACAACCTGACGTCGCTGAACTCGACCGCGACCAGCGGCGGCTCGGGCGTGACCGGGCCGGGGCCCTTGATCGGCAACGCCAGCGTCAACGGCCTGCGCAGCGCGCTGCTGAGCATCATCAGCAGTCAGGGAATCGCTGGCAGTTCGGGCAGCGCCTACACCTCGCTGGGTTCGGTCGGCATCAACCTGGCGCAGGACGGCACGCTGGCGCTGGACAGCACGGTGCTGAACGCGGCGCTGACGGTCGACTACAACGGTGCCGCCGGCCTGTTCGGCCAGGTCGGCACGACCAGCACGACCAATCTGCAATACGGGTCGGCGACCAGCAGCACGCAGGCCGGCACCTACGCGGTCAACGTGACGTCGCCGGCCACGCAGGCGACGATCACCGCGGCCAGCGCCTTCGCCGCCAGCGGACTGACAAGTGCCGAGACGCTGACTTTCGTCTCCGGCACGACGACGGTCAACGTGAACCTGGCGTCGGGGGCTACGATCGACGCCGCGGTGGCGACGATCAACGCGACGCTGAGCCAGCAGGGGCTGGGCAACATCTCGGCGAGCAATGCGGGCGGTGTGTTGCAGCTGCAAAGCAGCGGCTACGGCAGCGCGCAGCAGTTCTCGGTGGTGTCCAACGTCGCATCGGGCGGCAGCGGCATCGGCACCAGCCGCACGATCCAGTCGGGCACCGACGTCGTCGGCACGATCAACGGCCAGACGGCCAGCGGCAGCGGGCAGACGCTGACCGCAACCGGACCGGGCGCCGCGCTCGGGCTGAATGTCACGGTCACAGGCCAGGGCACCGGCCTGATCGGCTCGGTCACGCTGACCCAGGGCATCTACCAGCAGATGGGTTCGGTGCTGAGCCAGGCGCTCAACAGCAACAGCGGCTTCATCGCGTCGGCGCAGGCCGGCGTCAGCGGCACCATCAGCGGCGTCGAGAAGCAGATCACGCAGGCGCAGCAGAACGCGACGGCGCAGATCGCGCTGCTGACCCAGCAGTTCGAAGCGATGCAGGTGCAGGTCGCGCAGTTCACCAGCGTTGGCCAGTACCTGACCGCCTTCTACAACAACGGCAGCTCGAACAGTTCGTCGAGCAGCAGCACCGGTTGACGACACAGGAGTGATGGACATGAGTGCAGGATTGGCGGTCAACGCGTATCGTCAGGTCGCGCGCCAGGGCGTTCCCGAGGACAAGCTGCTGGTCCTGGGTCTCGACGGCATTCTCGAATACATGCGCCGAGCCAAGGTCGCGATCGACGGCGGCGCACTGACCGACAAGGTGTTCGCGATGAACCGCGCGCAGCAGCTGGTCGAGCACCTGCTCGCGGCGCTGCCCGAGGAGGGCGACGCTCAACATGGTGCGCTGACGCAGCGCCTGGCTGGCATTTATCGCTACCTGCTCGAGCGCCTGTACCACGCCAACATCTTCGACGATCTCGCGGCGCTCGACGATTGCGCCGCGGTGGTCGCTGCCTTGCGCGACTCCTGGGTCGAGGGGCTGCAGCAGCCGGCCTGAGGCGCCGGCCGCGGCGTGGCCGCGGCGCTGGTGGCGGCGCTATGCTTGTCCCTGCGCGCGCCGCTGGCGTGCGCCACGCCGGAGCCGACCGATGACCGCCAACATGCCCGCTGAAGTCACCCACGACGCGGTGCGCCTCGAAGGCGTGCTGCCGCTGGACTGGGTCGAGACCATCACGCCGCAGGCGGCGCTGGCCGACGTCATGGCCGACAACGCGACCTTGTTGCGCGCGCTGCTGATGCTCGACGAGCCGCTGGCCGCCGGCGACCTGTCGCGCGGTGACGCGGTGCAGCAGCTCGAGCGCCGAGTCGACCTGCTGCTGATGATGACCAGCAGCGCGCTGCGCGGGCTGCAGCCGCTGCCCGACGAGCATCCCTGCGTGCTGTCGGCACGCCAGTTCAGCTGGGCCAGCGCCGAGTCGGTCGGCGTCGGCCGTCGGGTCTGGGTGCGCGTGTACCTGCGCCACCGCATCCCGCTGCCGCTGGTGCTGCCCGGGCTGATCGTCGAGGAGGCGGTCGACGGCGAGCAGCTGTGGCACCGCCTGGAGCTCGAGCCGCTCGAGCCGGAAGTGCAGGACGACCTCGAGCGCCTGGTGTTCCGCCACCACCGCCGCCAGGTCGCGCGCCAGCGCGCGGCGCGCTGACGCGCAGCCTTCGGAGTCCGACATGTCGCGCAGAAAAAGGGAAGAGGAGCACGAGAACCACGAGCGCTGGCTGGTCTCGTACGCCGACTTCATCACGCTGCTGTTCGCTTTCTTCGTCGTGATGTACTCGATCTCGTCGCTCAACGAGGGCAAGTACAAGGTGCTGTCGCAGACCCTGGTGGCGGCGTTCACCGGGCAGCCGACGACGCCTGAGCCGATCCGCGTCGGGGCGCCGGGGGCCGACGCGCACCGCCTGGTCGACCTGCCGCCGTTGCCGCAGCCGACCAGCCTGGTGCCGGTGCCCGACGCCAAGCAGCCGCCGAAGGGCCCGCGCGATGCCGGCGATCCGGTGCAGCAGCAGCTCGAACAGGTCGCGCAGACCTTGCGCCAGCGCCTGGCGCCGCAGATCGGCGACGGTCAGATCAATGTGCGCATGACCGGGCAGGGCATCGTGATCGACATTCACGACAGCCTGCTGTTCGCCTCCGGCGACGCGACGCTGTCGGGCGGCGCGCAAGCGCTGCTGCTGCAGATCGCCGACGTGCTGACGACTTTGCCCTACCAGATCCAGGTCAACGGCTATACCGACGACAAGCCGATCAGCAATGCCCAGTTCGCGTCGAACTGGCAGCTGTCCGCGATGCGCGCCGTCACGGTCGTGCAGATGCTGATCGAGCAGCACGTCGTGCCCAGCCGGCTTGTGGCGGCCGGGTACGGCCAATATCATCCGGTCGCGTCGAACGCGACCCCGCAGGGGCGTGCGGCCAACCGGCGCGTCAGCATCGTCGTCGTGTCGCCTGAAGCGTCGGCGCAATCCCTCCCTTCGAACACCGGAAATCCCTCTTGACCGATCCGCTCGCCATTCTGCAAAAACGCCTGGGCTGGATCCAGCGCGGTCTCGTCGTCGCGCTCGCGCTCGCGCTGGTGGCGGTTTTCATCGTCGTGTTGCGCGACCTGCAGTCGTCGCCGAAGCGGCCTGCGGCACCGGCCAGCGCGACGTCGCAAGCGCGCGTCGCGCCGGCGTCCAGCGTGCCGGAAAAGGCGGCCGCGGGACCGCGCAGCGTGGCGAGCTCACCGCACCCGGCAGCAAGCGCGGTCCCGGCCGTTTCAACGCGTGCCAGCGCGCCGGCGCCGCGCCTGGCGGCGTCTACGCCAGCGCTGAACCCGGCAGCGACAGCGCCGGCCGCGACGGCGCCAAACGCAACAGCCCCAAACGCAACAGCCCCAAACGCGACAGCCCCGATGACGACAGCGCCAACCGCCGCACCGAGCACGCCTGGGCCCGCCGCGACGCTCGCATCGACGGTGCCGCCGCAGCGGCAAGCGGCGGCGCAGCCGCGCGAGTCGGCACGACACGCGGTCGCGCCGCGAGCCGTCGAACGCCACCATCGCCGCGTCGCGCGCAGCACCGCGGCAGCCGGCTCAGCGTGCCGCCACCCCGGCTGGTATCTGCAGGTCGGCGCGTTCGCGCACAGCGCCAGCGTCGATCATCTGCGCGCGCGGTTGCGCCGGGCTGGCCACGCCACTTGCCTGGCGCCGCAGCACCCCAAGCACCTCGACCTGGTCTACGTCGGTCCCTACCGCAGCGCCGCGGCGGCCCGTGCGGAGCAGGCTCGACTGCGCAAGTTGTTGAACAACAACAATTATTTGCGACATATTCCCGCGCGCTGACGCAAGTTTCACTCGGAGACGCGGAATCGAGTCTGCGGTGAACTAGCATGAGCGTATCGCTAGCGGTTGCATCAAGAATTCATGAGAACCGAGAGCAGATGCGAAAATCCGCCGCAAATGACCGTAGCCCCGCTTCAGATCGAACAGGACGCCGCAGCGCCCGAACTCGTCGGTGACAGTCCGGGGATGGTGGCGTTGCGCACGCTGCTGCGCCGCGTCGCCGCGACCGACAGCACCGTGTTGCTGCAAGGCGAGTCGGGCACCGGCAAGGAGCTTGTCGCGCGCCTGCTGCACGCCTGGTCGTCGCGCGCGCCGCGCGCCTTCGTCGCGGTCAATTGCGGCGCAATCCCCGGCGAGCTGATGGAAAGCGAGCTTTTCGGCCACGAACGCGGCGCATTCACCGGAGCGCAAAGCGCGCGCAAGGGACGCTTCGAGCTCGCCGGCCGCGGCACGCTGTTCCTCGACGAAATCGCCGAGATGAGCCCGCCGCTGCAGGTCAAGCTGCTGCGCGTATTGCAGGAGCGCACCTTCGAGCGCGTCGGCGGAACCGAGACGCTGCACGCGTCGGCGCGCATCGTCGCCGCCACGCACCGCGACCTCGAGCAGCAGATCGAGATCGGCCGCTTCCGTGAGGATCTCTACTACCGCCTCAACGTCGTGCCGATCCAGATCCCGCCGCTGCGCGAGCGCGGCGAGGACATCCTGCTGCTCGCCGACCTGGCGTTGCGTCGGCTGGACGCCGCCGGCCTGGGTCGCGTGCGCCTGGGCGAAGGCGTCGCCAACGCGCTGCTGCGCTACCGCTGGCCCGGCAACGTGCGCGAGCTCAACAACCTGATGGAGCGGCTGGTCATCATGCACGCCGGCAGCGTGGTCGGCGTCGGCGAGCTGCCGACGAAGATGCGCGACGGTCTCGAAGCCGACTTCGAGCCGGTGCCGGTGGTCGAGGCCGCGTCGGACGACGACGGCCTGCACGATCTGATGCAGCTGGTCGCCGAACCGGCCGAGCCGCTGCTGCCGGCGCAGGGCATGGACCTGCGCGCCTACCTCGAGCGCATCGAGCGCTCGCTGATCGAGCAGGCGCTGGACGCCAGCGACCACGTCATCGCGCACGCCGCGGGCAAGCTCGGGCTGCGGCGCACGACGCTGGTGGAGAAGATCCGCAAATACGGCCTGCGCGAGGACGAGCGCAGCGGCGCGACGCCGTGATCGCGAGCGCTGCGGGGGATGCGACGGTGAGTCAAAGTTTTGACGCGGACGGCCGGGCGGAGGCGCTGCGATGACCGAGGTCGTCGCCCGCGCCGACGCTCCGGCGCACGGCATGATCGCGAAGTCGCCGGCGATGCTGCGCGTGCTGGAAATGGCCGCGCGCGCCGCGCAGACCGACGTCGGCATCATGCTGCTCGGCGAAAGCGGCGTCGGCAAGGAAGTCGTGTCGCGCTACGTGCACCGCAGCTCGCCGCGCGCCGACGGGCCTTTCGTCGCGATCAACTGCGCGGCGATTCCCGAAAGCCTGCTCGAGGCCACGCTGTTCGGCTACGAGCGCGGCGCGTTCACCGGTGCCTCGCAGGCCGCGCCGGGCAAGTTCGAGCAGGCGCAGGGCGGCACGCTGCTGCTCGACGAAGTCACCGAAATGGCCGCCGGGCTGCAGGCCAAGCTGCTGCGCGTTCTGCAGGAGCGCGAAATCGAGCGTGTCGGCGGCCGCAAGCGCATCGCGCTGGACATGCGCGTCGTCGCCACCAGCAACCGCGACCTGCAGCAGGCGGTGCAGCAGGGCGTGTTGCGCGAGGACCTGTATTACCGGCTCAGCGTGTTTCCGCTGCGCGTCCCGGCGCTGCGCGAGCGGCGCGAGGACATCGTGCCGCTGGCGCAGGCGATGCTCGCGCGCCACGCCGCGCAGTACCGGCTTGACCCGGTGCCGCGGCTCGACGCGGCGGCGCAGTCGGCGCTGCTCGATTACGCCTGGCCAGGCAATGTGCGCGAACTCGAGAACATGATGCAGCGCGCCGCGATCCTGGTCCAGCACGGCACCATCGGTGTCGCCGACCTGTTCTTCCAGCCGCCGTCGGCCGCGCCACTGCGCGCGGCCACTGGCGAGGCGCCGCGCGCGGCGCCGCGCGAGCTCGGCGCCGAACTGGCCGACAACGAGCGTCAGCTCATCGCCGACGCCTTGCGCGACAGCGGCGGCTCGCGCAAGGATGCGGCCGAGCGTCTGGGCATCAGCCCGCGCACGCTGCGCCACAAGCTGCAACGGCTGCGCGAAGCCGGCGTCGGGCTGCCGGTGGACGACGACGAGGGGTGACTGGAACGGGAATTGCTTGATCGTCGTCGTGCGTCGAATTTCCGACGCGCGCGCAAGGGGAGCCGCAGGCGATGAACGTGCAGAGAATGCAGGACTTGGTCAGCCAGATGCGCGCGCTCGCCGCCGAAGCGTCGGCGCGGCCGCCGGCCGACCCGAGCGCGACCGCGGCGGCGCCGTCGAGTTTCGCCGGAACGCTGCAGGCGGCGCTCAACGGCGTCAACCAGCAGATGAGCCACGCCGACACCTTGCAGCAGGCCTTCGCCAGCGGTCAGCCTGGCTTGAGCCTGAGCGACGTGATGCTGGCCGGGCAGAAAGCGAGTCTGTCATTCCAGGCCGCGCTGCAGGTGCGCAACAAGCTGGTCTCGGCTTATCAGGACATCATGAACATCCAGGCTTGATCGCCTGACCCGAATCGAAACCTAGGGAAACGCTGAACAATTCTGCACGGCCGGCGTTGCGCGCTGGCCGAACGAGGAACAAACTGGAACAATGGTCCTGAGCGCCGGAGGGCGCGAGGAACGACGATGCAGACGAGCTTTTCCGAGTAC
>MLJW01000713.1_pt1 | contig 10877 bp, 8 predicted proteins | sample 888231 | NCBI WGS metagenome assembly MLJW01 (sample SAMN05788063, study PRJNA343431) | mine drainage metagenome | isolation source: sample collected from the inflow into an acid mine drainage treatment plant... | place: Germany: Lusatia, lignite mining district
GCAGCAGCGGGTATCGATCGCCCGGGCGCTGGCCAACCGGCCGCCGGTGATCCGCGCCGACGAGCCCACCGCGCCGCTGGACAGCGAGCGGGCGCTGGCGGTGATGAGCATCCTCAACCAGATGGCCAGGCAGTACCAGACCGCGATCATCGTCGTCACCCACGACGAGAAAATAATCCCCAGCTTCAAGCGCATCTACCACATCCGCGACGGGCGGACCGTCGAGGAAGCGGGCGAGGGACGGGGGTGAGGGCCTTGCTGTGATCAGGATCAATATCGCTGGGCGGCAGGGACGTAGGATGGCTCAGCAGCTTCATGGGCAAATCGGCCCGAAGATAAACGAGGAACCCGATGTGCGGCATCTGCGGTGAACTGAGATTCGACGGCGCCTTGCCCGACCTCGCGGCCATCGCGCGCATGTCCGCGAAGCTGGCACGACGCGGGCCCGACCATGCCGGGACCTTCAGCGACGGGCCGCTCGCCTTCGGGCACCGGCGGCTGGCGATCATCGATCTGTCGGCGAGTGCCGACCAGCCGATGGTGGACCGGGCGCTGCAGTTGAGCCTGGTGTTCAACGGCACGATCTACAACTACCGGGAACTGCGCGCCGAACTGATCGCGCTGGGCTATGCCTTCTTCTCCGAGAGCGACAGCGAAGTCATCCTGAAGGCCTACCACGCCTGGGGTGATGCTTGCGTGCAGCGCTTCTACGGCATGTTCGCGTTTGCCGTCTGGGACCTGCGTCGCGCCCGCCTGTTCCTGGCGCGCGACCGCCTCGGCATCAAGCCGCTCTACCTGGCCCGGGATGGGCAGCGGCTGCGCTTCGCCTCCAGCGTTCAGGCGCTGCTGGCGGGGGGCGGTATCGACACGCGGCTCGATCCGGTCGCGCTGCATCACCACTTCACGCTGCACGCCGTGGTGCCGGCGCCGCGCACGGTGCTCTCCGGCGTGCGCAAGCTGCCGCCGGCTTCTACGATGACCCTGGGCACGGATGGCGCGGCGACCGAGCAAACGTACTGGAGCCTGGACGCCACGCGCCCCGCTCAGCCCATGTCGGAGGCCGACTGGCTGGCGGCAACGCGCCGGGTGCTGACGCGCGCGCTCGAACGCCACCGCCTCGCCGCCGACGTGCCGGTGGGCGTGCTGCTTTCCGGCGGGCTGGATTCGAGCCTGCTGGTCGCACTGCTGGCCGACCACGTGGACGACCTGCTGACCTTCTCGATCGGCTTCGAGGATCTCGGTGCCGGCGCCGAGAAGGCCGACGAGTTCGAATATTCCGACCTGATCGCGCAGCACTTCAAGACTCACCATCGCCAGCACCTGATTGCCAATAGCGAGGTGCTGGCGCGGCTGCCCGAGGCGATCGCGGCGATGGCCGAACCGATGGTCAGCCACGACGTGATCGCGTTCTATCTGCTCGCCGAGCGGGTGTCGAAGGAGGTGAAGGTGGCTCTGAGCGGACAGGGCGCCGACGAGACATTCGGCGGCTACTTCTGGTACCCGCGGATGGAGGCCGAGGCCGGCCCGGCCATCCGACGCTTCCGCCGGCACTATTTCGACCGCGATCATGCCGAATATCTTGAGATGATCGCACCGGCCTGGCACGTACCGGACGTCACCACCCTGTTGGTGGCGCACGAACTGGACAAGCCGCAGGCCGACAGCTTTCTCGACGAGGTGTGGCGCCTGGACGTCACCACCCTGATCGTCGACGATCCGGTCAAGCGCGTCGACAACATGCCGATGGCCTGGGGACTGGAAGTGCGGGTACCCTTTCTGGACCATGAACTGGTCGAGCTCGCCGCCCGGATGCCGCCCGAACTCAAGCTTCGCGAGGGCGGCAAGTACCCCCTCAAGGCCATGGCACGCGGCTTGATACCCGCTGCGGTCATCGACCGGCCCAAGGGCTACTTTCCGGTGCCGGCGCTGAAGTATGTGCGCGGCCCGTTTCTGGAACTGATGCGCGGCATCCTGCAATCGGACGCCTGCCTTCGGCGCGGCCTCTACCAGCGCGCCTACGTCGACCGGCTGCTGGCGGAACCGGAGAACGAGGCGCACTTCACGCGCATCCAGGGCAGCAAACTGTGGCACCTGGCGCTGCTGGAATGGTGGCTGCAGCTCAACGTGGACGGCGCGCAGTAGCGGAATCCGCGCTATGGGTAAACCAGCTTACGTCCAGGGCAAGCGCGAATGAACTGGGAGCCTGGGCCAGGACTGAGCGCCGCCGAAGCGCAACGGCGCCTGCGCGCCGATGGCCCCAACGCCTTGCCCGGCGGGCAGCGCCGCAGCTGGCTCGGCATCATCCTGGAGACGGCGCGCGAGCCGATGTTCCTGCTGCTCATCGCCGCAGGCACGCTCTACCTGGTCTTCGGCGACTTGCAGGACGGCCTGATCCTGTTCGGTTTCGTGCTGGTCGCCTTGGGCCTCACGCTCTACCAGGAGGGCAAGACCGAGCGCGCGATCGAGGCCCTGCGCGAGCTCACCAGTCCGCGCGCGCTGGTGATCCGCGACGGTGAGCCGCAGCGCATTGCCGGCCGCGAGGTGGTGCGCGGCGATCTGCTGGTGCTGGCCGAAGGCGACCGCGTGCCGGCCGACGGCGTGCTGGTCGAGGCCGGCACCTTCCAGGTCGATGAATCCCTGCTCACCGGCGAAGCGGTGCCGGTCGGCAAGCTCGCCGCCAGGGACGACAGCGCGCCGGCCCGGCCGGGCGGCGACGACACGCCCTTCGTCTATTCCGGCACGCTGGTGGTGGCCGGACACGGCACGGCGCGGGTCACGGCGACCGGCGCCAGGAGCGAGATCGGCCGCATCGGCGCGGCGCTGGGCAAACTGGAGAGCGAACGCTCGCCGCTGCAGAAGCAGACGGCGAAACTGATCCGTACCCTGGCGCTGCTGGCACTGGCCATGAGCGTGTTGCTGGTGCTGGTGCATGGGCTGTTGCGCGGCGACTGGCCGGCCGCCCTGCTCTCAGGCATCGCGCTGGCGATGGCCATGCTGCCGGAGGAATACCCGGTGGTGCTGACGGTGTTCCCGGCGCTGGGCGCCTGGCGGCTGTCCAAGGAAAAGGTGCTGACCCGGCGGATCAATGCCATCGAGACCCTGGGCGCCACCTCGGTGCTGTGCGTGGACAAGACCGGCACGCTCACCGAAAACCGCATGACGGTCGCGCGCCTCCACGCCGGGGGCGAGGACTACGCGGTCGATTACGGGGCGGCGCTGGAACTGCCCGAGGCCTTCCATGCGCTGGTGGAGTTTTCCATCCTGGCCAGCGAAACCGATCCCTTCGATCCGATGGAACAGGCCTTCTCGCGTCTCGGCCATCACTTCCTGGAAAACACCGAGCACCTGCACCGCGACTGGACGCTGGCGCACCAGTACGCGCTGAGGCCGCAACTGCGCGCGAAATCGCACGTCTGGCGGGCCGTGGGCAGCGACGATTACGTGGTCGCCGCCAAGGGCGCGCCGGAGGCCATCATCGACCTGTGCCATCTCGATGCCGCGGCGCAAGCGGGTGCCGCGGCGGCGGTGGAGGCCATGGCCAGCCAGGGCCTGCGCGTCCTGGCGGTGGCCCGGGCGAGTTTCGCGAGCCCGGATTTCCCGGCCATCGAGCACGATTTCGAGTTCGAACTCATCGGCCTGCTGGGGCTGGCCGACCCGCTGCGCGCGGAGATCCCCGCGGCCGTGCGCCAGTGTTTTGAGGCCGGCATCCGGGTGGTGATGATCACCGGCGACTATCCCGCCACGGCGCGCGCGATCGCCCGCCAAGCGGGACTGGCGGCGGAGGAAATCCTCTCGGGCGACGAACTGGCCGCGATGGGCGAAGAAGAACTGCAGGCGCGGATGAGGACCGTCAGCGTCTGCGCCCGCATCGCCCCGGAACAGAAGCTGCGCATCGTCCAGGCCCTCAAAGCCGACGGCGAAATCGCCGCCATGACCGGCGACGGCGTGAACGATGCGCCGGCGCTCAAGGCCGCGCACGTGGGCATCGCCATGGGCGGACGCGGCACCGACGTCGCGCGCGAGGCTGCCGCGCTGGTGCTGGTGGACGACAACTTCGCCTCGATCGTGCGCGCCGTGCGCCTGGGGCGGCGCATCTTCGACAACATGCAGAAATCCATGTCCTACATCCTGGCGGTGCATATCCCGATCGCCGGCATGGCGCTGCTGCCGGTGCTGCTGGGCTGGCCGGCGCTGCTCTATCCGATGCACATCGCCTTTCTGCAACTGATCATCGACCCGGTCTGCTCGCTGGCCTTCGAGAACGAGCCGGCGGAAGCGAAGCTGATGCAGCGTCCGCCACGCGACGCCAAGGCACAACTGTTCGGCGGCGCCACGCTGGGCATGGCGCTGCTGCAGGGCGTCGGAGTGCTGCTGATCGTCGTGGCCGCCTATGCCTGGGCGCGTCACCGGCTGAACGAGCCCGAAGCACGCGCCCTCGCCTTCGCCACGCTGGTGATCGCCAATCTGGCGCTGATTTTTTCCAACCGCTCGCGCAGCCGGCAGTGGTCCGCGCTGCTGCTCACCCCCAACCCGATCCTGTGGATCGTCACCGGTGCCACCCTGATGCTGCTCGCGCTCGCGCTCTATCTGCCGCCGCTGGCGCAGTTGTTCCGCTTCGCGCCCTTGCCCCCGGCAGAACTCGCCGCCGCCTTCGGGCTGGGACTGGCCGGCCTGGCCTGGTTCCGGATCGTCAAGCGGCTTCGTCCGATGTAATCACGATCTGGACCGGGTCTTCGAGCGTGCTACCATTGGACATCCCTCAGAGAGCACCGGCACATGATCCGCAAAAACCCCTCCGGGCACGCGCCCGTCGTGCATGAATCGGCCTTCGTCGATCCCACCGCCATCCTCTGCGGCAAGGTGATCGTCATGGAGAACGTCTTCATCGGTCCCTACGCGGTGATCCGCGCCGACGAGGTGGATGAGAGCGGCGACATGGAGCCGATCGTGATCGGCGAAAACTCCAACATCCAGGATGGCGTGGTGATTCACTGCAAGGCCGGCGGCGGGGTGGTCATCGGCCGCTCCACCTCGATCGCCCATCGCTCGATCGTGCATGGCCCCTGCAAGGTCGGCGACAACGTCTTCATCGGCTTCAATTCCGTGCTGTTCAATTGCTCGGTCGGCGACGGTTCGGTCGTGCGCCACAACTCGGTGGTCGAAGGTTGCCATGTGCCGCCCGGCTTCCACATCCCTTCCACCACCAATGTCCATTCCGACGCTGAACTGGCGCGTATCCAGCCGGTGTCGGCGGACGTCACCGACTTTTCCGAGAGCGTGGCGCAAGCCAATCTTGCGCTGGTGCAGGGCTACAACCGCATCCGCAACGAATTCTGAGCGGCGCCGCTAGGGCATGATCTCGACGTACTCGTAGACCTCGCAATCGGTCAGTTGCCGGCGCAGCGGCGGGGAGAGCCTGGCGAACCAGTCCTGCGGCGCGTGGCCATCGATCTCCCGGCCGATGAACCGGATCAAGGCGCAGATCGGCTCGACCACGTTGCGGCGATAGCGCTCATCCTTCTTGACGTAGCCGAGGTAGAGGTTCTTCATGCAGTTGCGCCGGCACCAGGACAGCGCCTCGCAGTCGCCGCAGGGCATGTCGGCGTGCGGGCGCAGGGAGCTAGGGCGCAGCCAGTTGCCCTTGACGTCGCCCTGCTGCATTTCCGGCAGGTACATCATGTCGGGACAGGGGAAGATCTTGCCGTCGGGCATGACGTTGATCAGGTGCGTCGAGGCCCGGCACTGCGTCATGCCGGCGTACAGCTCGCGCGCGCGGCTGGGAAACAGCTTGTTGCGGACGATGCCCATCAGCGGGATGAGCGGGTAGAGGGCGTCGCTGCCGGCGAAGAACCTGTCGATCAACTGCGCCAGCACCGCCTGGCGCTTGGCCACGGCGTCGCCGCCGTACTGCTCGTCGGCGACGAACTGGAAATAGAGATAATCGAAGCTGCCTGTGAGTTCGTCGAGCTCGGCGAAGCTGGTATCGGCGTCGCTCCAGGTCACGCGGGCGGTGATGCTGCCGGCGACGCGGTCGCGCACCTGGCTCAGGTTCTTCATCACCTGGCGGTAGATGCCGCGGCCGCGGTAGCCGTCGGTGATCCGTTCGCCGCCGTCGATCGACACCAGGATGTTGGAGAGCCGCCCGAGGATTTCGTCGGGCAGCTTGCCAAGCAGTGTGCCGTTGGTCTGCAGCTGGAAGCGGAACAGCGGAAAGCGCTGCATCGCGGCGGCGATGAAATCGACGTTGAGCGTCGGCTCGCCGCCGTAGAAGGTGACGTAGATTTCCTTGCCGGCGAGCTGCGCCGCGACGAAGCGCTCCAACTGGTCGAGGTCGTAGTCCACGTGCCGCTGCGAGCCGAGAACCTCGCCGACGCCGAGCGAACAGTAGCTGCACTTCAGGTTGCACTTCAGGGTGGTGAGCAGCTGCAATTCAACGCGGCTGCCGACGATGGCGCCGACTTGCTCCGAATCCGATGCCGACATGGTCGCTGGCTTGAACATAAAGCCGCGTATTATGCCCGATCGCGGCCTCGATTCGACTATTCATCGTGGTCCGGCAACGTCTCCGCGCGGCCGGAATCGGACACCCGGGCCGTTTTCCCCTGACTTACAATATCGGGCCTGCCCCCCGGGCTATCCTTCAACACCGACCGATGCACAGCCTCCGTTTCGACAACGCCTTCGTCGGCAAGCTGCCCGCCGATCCGGATAGCGGACCGCGCCAGCGGCAGGTGCACGGGGCGCTCTATTCGCGCGTCGATCCGACCCCGGTGGCGGCGCCGCGGCTCGTCGCCCACTCGCGCGAAGTGGCGGCGCTGCTGGGCATCGCCGCGGCGGACGTGGCAGCGCCGGCCTTCGCCCGGGTGTTCGGCGGCAACGCGCTGCTGGCCGGCATGCAGCCCTATGCCGCCAACTACGGCGGGCACCAGTTCGGCCACTGGGCCGGGCAGCTCGGCGACGGCCGCGCCATTTCGCTGGGCGAGACGATCAACGCCGCGGGCGAGCGCTGGGAACTGCAGCTGAAGGGCGCCGGCCGGACGCCCTATTCGCGCAGCGCCGACGGCCGCGCCGTGTTGCGCTCGTCGATCCGCGAGTTTCTCGCGAGCGAGGCGATGCACCACCTCGGCGTGCCGACCACGCGCGCCCTGTGCCTGGTGGCGACCGGCGAAGCGGTGCGGCGCGACATGTTCTACGACGGCCATCCGAAGTCCGAGCCGGGCGCGATCGTGTGCCGGGTGGCGCCCTCCTTCATCCGCTTCGGCAACTTCGAGCTGCCGGCCTCGCGCGGCGATATCGCTCTGCTGGAGCGCTTGATCGACTTCACCATCGGCCGCGATTTTCCCGAGCTGATCGCCGGCGGCGGCGACACCCAGGCGCTGCGCGCCGAGTGGTTCGGCCAGGTGTGCGAACGCACCGCGCGGCTGGTGGCGCACTGGATGCGGGTGGGCTTCGTCCATGGGGTGATGAACACCGACAACCTGTCCATCCTCGGCCTGACCATCGACTACGGACCTTACGGCTGGATTGACGACTTCGATCCCGACTGGACGCCCAACACCACCGATGCCGAGGGCCGCCGCTACCGCTACGGCCAACAAGCCGAGGTCGCCCACTGGAACCTCACCCGGCTGGCGGCGGCGCTGGCGCCGGCCTTTACCAGCGCCGAGCCGCTGCACGCGGGACTGGCGCGCTATCGGGAGGCCCTCGCCGCCGCCTTGCGCGCCAACATCGCGGCCAAGCTCGGCCTGGGCGAGTGCCTGAACGAGGACGAGGAACGGATGCAGGCGCTCCACGCCCTGCTGCAATCGGCCGAGGTCGACATGAGCCTGTTCTTCCGCGCGCTGTCCGAAGTCGATCCCGATCGGCCGACGCTGATGCCCTTCGCCGACGCCTTCTACGACGAGGACAAGCGGCGCCTGGCCGAGCCGGCCTTCCTCGCCTGGCTGGCGGACTACGGCGCGCGCCTGCGCCGCGACCGCCTCACGCCCGACGAGCGGCGCTCGCGCATGCACGCCGCCAACCCGCGCTACGTGCTGCGCAACTATCTGGCGCAGCAGGCCATCGATCGCGCCGAACAGGGCGACGATGCCGGCATCCACGAACTGCTCGAAGTTCTGCGCCGCCCCTACGACGATCAGCCCGGGCGCGAGCGCTTCGCCCAGCGCCGGCCGGACTGGGCCAGGAACCGCGCCGGCTGCTCTATGCTCTCCTGCAGCTCGTGATCTCTTTCGGAAAGAATGCCTTCATGAAACCAGCAACTGCAACAATTCCCGCAGCGGCGGACGACACCGTTTTCAAGGTGCTGGGCGCCATCAGCTTCTCGCATTTCCTCAACGACATGATGCAGTCGCTGCTGCTCGCGATCTATCCGCTGTTCAAGACGGAGTTCCGCCTCAGTTTCGCGCAGATCGGCCTGATCACCCTGACCTACCAGCTGACCGCATCGCTGCTGCAGCCGATCATCGGCGCTTACACCGACCGGCATCCGAAACCCTTTTCCCTGGCCCTGGGCATGGGTTGCACCTTCGCGGGCCTGCTGCTGCTGTCGGTGGCGTCGAGCTTCCCGATGATCCTGCTCGCGGCATCGCTGGTCGGCACCGGCTCATCCATCTTCCATCCGGAGTCCTCGCGCGTGGCGCGCATGGCCTCGGGGGGCAGGCACGGGCTGGCGCAGTCCATTTTCCAGGTGGGCGGCAACACCGGCGCCGCGGCGGGACCGCTGTTGGCCGCGTGGCTGATCCTGCCCTACGGCCAGAAGAGCGTCGCCTGGGTTTCGCTGGCGGCCTTGCTGGCGATGATCATCCTCACCGGCGTCGGGCGCTGGTACCGGCACCAGCACCGGCTGCCGAAAAAGGCGGCAGCGCCCGTCGCCCCGCCGCTGCCGCGCCGCCGGGTGATACAGACGCTGCTGGTGCTGGTGGCGCTGATGTTCTCGAAGTTCTTCTACCTGGCCAGCATCAACAGCTACCTGATCTTCTACCTGTTGCACCAGTACGGCGTCAGCACCCGGATCGCGCAGTATCACCTGTTCTACTTCCTGGGCGCGGTGGCGCTCGGGACGCTGCTCGGCGGCCCGATCGGGGACCGCATCGGGCGCCGGCAGGTGATCTGGGTATCGATCCTGGGCATCGCGCCCTTCACGCTGGCCCTGCCCTACGTCGGCCTGCAGCTCTCCGCCGTCCTGACCATGATCATCGGCTTCATGCTGGCTTCCGCCTTTCCGGCGATGATCGTCTATGCGCAGGAACTGATCCCCGGCAAGGTCGGCACGGTCTCCGGACTGTTCTTCGGCCTGGCGTTCGGCCTGGGCGGCATCGGCGCGGCGCTGCTCGGCCAGTTCGCCGACCTGTGGGGCATCGTCGCCATCTACCAGTTCTGTTCCTTCCTGCCGCTGCTCGGCCTGCTCGCGGTGTTCCTGCCCGAACTGCACGGCCACGCCCGCGCCCGCTGAAATTTTTTCTCAGGAACTGTCACGGTCTGCGCCCTGGCGCCGCCGCCGTGGTGGCCTACGACTTCGACATGTCCTTCGACATGAACGGCCAGACCATCGACATGGGCGGGCGCGATCTGTACTTCTTCGTGAGAGAGGCCGGCCGGTGGTGGGCGGTGGCCGATCAGTTCTCGGCTCATCCTGCCTGACGGTGCGGCCGGCCCGCAACGCCCCGGCCGCATCGGGACGCGCCGGGATCGGCATGGTCAAGCCTGCAGCCTGATCGCCCTTTCGTCTCCGAACGCCGAAGCGTATTATGTACAAAATAATGCGCACATTACACGGCACAGGAGGCCATCATGGGTATTTCCGCCAGCGACGTCATTCCCCTCTCGCAGGCACGAGCGAACTTCTCCGAACTGGCTGAAGAGGTCAAAGGCGGCGCAGAGAAGATCATCACCAAGAACGGCGAAAGCTATATCGCCATGATCGACGCCGGCCGTTTGGACTACTACCACCAACTGGAACGCGAGCGCATTCACCTGCTATTGATCGACGATGCCGCCAAGGGGCTCGACGACATTGCTGCCGGCAAGGTCAAGGACGCCCGCGGCGCGCTCAAGACCCTCAAGCGCCGCAACGCCAACACTCGCGCATAAGTTGCTGCGGGGTCTGCTCGTGACGAAAACGCTTGCCGTCAAATTCACCGCGAACTTTGAGCGCAACCTCAGAGACATCGAATCTTTCCTGACCGAAGCGAAAGCAGCGCAAGCCTTCGACGGCTTGCTCGATGAACTGCTCGAAACGGCGATTCCCAACCTTGAGCGCTTTCCCGAAATGGGACGGCCATTCCTGACCCGCCAGCCGCGCTCCGTCGAGACCGCAAATGCACTGGCAACGCTCCGCGCAAAATTGTCGGCGCTGACGCAGGACGCAGACGCGCTACGCGAATACCTCCTCAAGGACTACCTGCTGCTCTACGCACCGATCGGCGGAGCAATTTACCTGCTCGCCATCAGGCACCAGCGGCAGCTTTCGTTCGACTTTGAAGGCCATTGGCGACGATAGCTCGCCCTGCCCTCGCCGCCCAAGTAGATGCCGTTGAGGGCGACGAGATCGCCACCGCAGTCGTGCATCATAAGCGGCAGGTTTCAACGTGGAGGGGTCAGCGGTCGCGGCTACTCACCGACAACAGGTCGGCCTTTGCGGCCATTGGGGTATACCGCCGCCAACGGCAGCAACAAGTCAGTCAACGGTCGTTGTGGGAGACGTTGGCCTCAATGACCGCTTCATCGGCTAGGCTGCAGCCGGACTTGACCCATGGACTAAACCGCTCGCGCGGTAGGGGAGCTTCGTTGTAACGTAGGCATGTGATTCAGACAGGGTTCTGTCTATTTTGGAACTGAGGCAAACGGCCTCGTCATCCAAAGGAGCAGAACCATGGACT
>MLJW01000714.1_pt1 | contig 10832 bp, 12 predicted proteins | sample 888231 | NCBI WGS metagenome assembly MLJW01 (sample SAMN05788063, study PRJNA343431) | mine drainage metagenome | isolation source: sample collected from the inflow into an acid mine drainage treatment plant... | place: Germany: Lusatia, lignite mining district
TCGTGCCGCCCGCCAAGTTCATCGATAACGAGGAGGGGCGGCGCGGCTCTGCCGTCTCGTCGCTGGTGTCGGGTGATTGCATCGTCTCGGGGTCAGAGGTCAGCAACTCGCTCTTGTTCACCGGCTGCCGCACCCACTCTTTCGCCTCTCTTGAGTATGTCGTGGCGCTGCCGGGGGTGGTTGTGAACCGCAAGGCAGAGCTGAAAAATTGCGTTATTGATCGCGGTGTTATCATCCCCGAAGGGCTGGTGGTCGGCGCCGATCCGGTGGAAGATGAGCGCTGGTTCCGCCGCACCGAGTCCGGCATCGTGCTGGTGACGCAGCCGATGCTGGATGTACGCGCGGCGAAACTGGGGTAAGTTGAGGCCGGGAAAAGCTTGGGGGCAGAACGGAAATCCGGGGGCGCAGCCTCCGGGCTCCGCATGTGTTCAGGCAAAACAAGAGTGAGGGCATGAGCATGGTGGATGCAGCGGCGACTGCGCGCGGGCGGGTGCTTTCGGTGGCATCCGAATGTGTGCCGCTTTTGAAAACCGGCGGGTTGGCGGATGTGGTGGGCGCGCTGCCCAAGGCGCTTGCCGCGCAAGGCTGGGATATGCGGGTGCTGATGCCCGCCTATCGCGGGCTTCTGGCCAAGCTGCCGGGCGCGGTTGCGGTCTGGTCCGGCACGGATGTCTTTGGCGGCCCGGCGCGGGTGATGGCGGGGCAGGTGGATGGCATCGCCATGCTGCTGCTCGACCGGGTCAGAGCGGGCTCGCCCGACTGAGCGAGGGCCGCCGACCGGGCCGCCTCAACCGACCGGACGGCAGCCGGACGCGGCGCCGGCTTCGCTGCGACGGCGCAACGGGGAGCGACGCCAGGGCCCCGCGGCTGTCGCCGGGCCCAGTCGCCCTCACGCCGCGTCGGCGTAGCTGTCCACGATCGACACGTCCAACGCGAACTCGACACCCGTGTCGCCGAACAGCAGCCGTCCCGCTTCGATCGCCGATTCGCGTATGCCTGACGCGACCTCGTCGGCGACCTCCGCCGGGGCATGCACCGTCACCTCGTCGTCCCGGAACATCACCAGGTGCGGGCGACCGTCGAGGGCCGAGCCGCTGGCGGGGCGGCGCCTGCTGGGCCACCGTGAACCACCCCGACCGAGACCACTGCAGCCGTCGCGCGTGACTTCAGGAGAGTCGTAGAAGATCAGATCACACGGATGAAGACCGGGTTGCTCTGCCAGATGCTCCGGAACTGGGCACTGCCGCCGGTTCGAGGTTCGTCGATCTGCAGGTTCCCACCGGCATAGATCGCGACGTGGTCCGGCGTCCAGATCAGGTCGCCCGGCCGTGCGTCGGTGCGCGCGACGACGATGCCGGCAGACTTCTGCGATTCGGATGTGCGCGGGAGGTGGATGCCGAGCTGCGCGAACACGTACTGGGTGAAGCCGGAGCAGTCGAAGCCGGCCGGCGTGGTGCCACCCCAGCGGTAGGGGACACCGACGTAGCGGGCCGCGATCTCGAGCACCGCGTTGCCCGACGCCGACTGCGGGATCGGGGCGTTGACGGTGCGCACGCTCGACCGCGAGACGGTCCGCACCGTGCGCTGCTTGACGGGGGGCGCGACGGCCGTGACCTCGGGGACGTCGAACGACCACTGGGTCGAGTCGGCGACCGAGACGACCGGGGACGTCTCCAGGACCGCTCGCGCGGCGCCGGTCAGTGCGGCGGTGTCGACCGACGGGACCGAGGCCGATGCGGCCTCGCCCGACGGGGCTGCGGCGGCGGGCGATGCGAACATCGAGACCACGAGTCCCGACGAGGCGGCGACCACGGCGGTTCGACGTCCGACCGTCGCCATGTTTCCCGTGGCCGCGTTCGCGAAGTCGGTCAGGGGGGTGATGGGACGGCGCGCCGCACGATGGCGGGCCCCTGTGGTGCTGACGGTCACGTTGTGCCTCTCCGGTACGAGTGCGGGGTGGGCCCTCAGCTGCGGGCAGGAAGCAGGACGTCACGTCCTACCGCTGCGGGCGACGATCCCTCGAGGGCTGCGATGGCGGGCTGGGACCACGCCGTGAAACGCCGTAGCCGCAACGAGTTGCACACGACGAAGATGCTCGAGAACGCCATGGCGGCGCCCGCGAGCAGGGGGTTGAGGCGGCCCGAGGCGGCCAACGGCAGGGCTGCGACGTTGTAGGCAAACGCCCAGAAGAGGTTCCCCTTGATGGTGGCCAGAGTGCGCCGGGCCAGGCGGATGGCGTCAGCCGCTGCCCGAAGGTCGCCACGCACGAGCGTCAGGTCCGACGCCTCGATCGCGGCGTCGGTGCCGGTGCCCATCGACAGCCCGAGATCGGCCTGTGCGAGTGCCGCAGCGTCGTTCACACCGTCACCGACCATCGCCACGACACGACCTTCACGCTGGAGACGGGTGATGGTCGCGACCTTCTCCTCGGGAAGGACCTCGGCGATGACCTCGGTGATACCGACCTGGGCGGCGACGGCCGCAGCAGCCCGGCAGTTGTCTCCGGTGAGCAGGATCGGGGTCAGCCCGAGGCTACGCAGCTGGGCGATCGCCTCCACCGACGTCGCCTTGATCGTGTCGGCCACGACGAGAAGCGCCCGAGCGGCTCCGTCCCAGCCGACGACGACCGCGGTCCTGCCTGCAGCTTCTGCGTCGTTCAGCGCGGCAGTGAGCTCGGCGGGAAGAGCCATGCCCTGCTCGTCGAGCCAGCCGGCGCGTCCCGCGCACACCTGCAGACTCCCCACCGTGCCGCGCACGCCCCGGCCAGGGACATTCTGGAAGCCATCGACCGCCGCGAGGTCGATCCCCCGGTCCCTGGCCCCCGCGGCGATCGCTGCGGCAATCGGGTGCTCGGAGGCGTTCTCGAGCGTGGCGGCAAGACCGAGTGCCTGCGTCTGATCGACGCCCACGGCGGCGACCACGCCGACCAGGGACATGCGCCCGGTGGTCACCGTGCCCGTCTTGTCGAGCACGATCGTGTCGACCTTGCGCGTGGACTCCAGCACTTCTGGACCCTTGATCAGGACACCGAGCTGTGCGCCCCGCCCGGTCCCGACCAGCAGCGCCGTGGGCGTGGCGAGTCCCAGTGCGCACGGGCACGCGACGATCAGCACGGCAACCGCGGCTGTGAACGCCGCGACGCTGTCGCCCGTGTGGCCGAGCCAGAATGCGAGCGTCGCGACGGACAGGGCGATGACGACCGGGACGAAGATCCCTGAGACCTGGTCCGCGAGGCGCTGGACGGCGGCTTTGCCTGACTGCGCCTCGACCACCAGGCGGGCGATCTGCGCGAGCTTGGTGTCCGCGCCCACGCGCGTGGCCTTCACCACGAGACGGCCACCAGCGTTGACCGTCGCGCCCGTGACCGGGTCTCCGGGGCCGACCTCGACCGGCACGGACTCCCCGGTCAGCAGCGCGGCGTCGATCGCCGACGTGCCGTCGACGACGACGCCGTCGGTGGCGATCTTCTCCCCGGGGCGAACCACGAACCTCATCCCGACGCTGAGCTGGTCGATCGGGATCCGGGACTCCACCTCCCCGGCCGGGTCCGGGCTAAGGACCCCGACGTCCTTGGCACCCAGCTCGAGAAGGGCGTGCAGTGCCGCCCCCGAGCGACGCTTGGCGTGAGCCTCGAAGTACCGACCCAGCAGAATGAACACCGTCAGCGCAGAGGCGATCTCCAGGTAGATCTGACCACTTCCTGCACCGGGCTCGGGGAAGAACGTGACGCCCATCCGCATGCTCGGCCCGCCGGCGTCACCGAGGAACAGCGCCCACAGTGACCACCCGAACGCTGCGAGCACACCCATCGAGATCAAGGTGTCCATGGTCGCGGTGGCGTGGCGAAGGTTCTTCCACGTCGTCAGATGGAACGGCAGTGCACCCCACACGACCACGGGCGCAGCCAAGGTCAAGGACAGCCACTGCCAGTTGTCGAACTGGGCGATCGGCACCATCGCCAGCAGCAGCACCGGAGCGGTCAGGACAGCCGAGATCACCAGACGCCGTCGCAGGGCGTCCGTGGCGTCCCCCGCGCCCGGTGAGGCTGCCGAGACCGGTTCGGCAGCCTCACCGGAGAGCGCCGGACGCGTCGCGGTGTAGCCAGCGTCCTGGATCGTGGTGATGAGCTTCTCGACGCTCACCGGTTCGGCGTAGCGCACCGTCGCCGACTCCAGTGCGTAGTTCACGCTCGCGCTGACGCCGTCGATCCTGTTGAGCGACTTCTCGATGCGCGCCGCGCACGACGCGCAGGTCATGCCGCCAATGACGAGCTCGATCACGACGAAGGCAGTGCCACGGGCGAGGTCGGTACTGGTCATCGGGGGTGGTCCTTCAGGCGTGGAGCGCACGTGCGAGCGCGTAGACGGCGGCGAACACGACAGCCAGGGCGGAAACGTAGGCGCTGAGGCGGCCCACCGCGCCGCGTGTCACGCGCCCGGGCCCGTCAACTCGTAGCCGGCCCTGCCAATCGCCGTCCGCGCCACGACCAGTTCCAGGGGGACGTCGGATCTCACCGTGACCGTGCCGGCACCGACGTCGACCACCACGTCACGCACACCTCCGAGCGCGCCGAGTTCAGTGCTCACCGCACTGACGCAGTGCCCACAGGTCATCCCGGTGACTTGATAGGTCGTGATGATCAAGGCGAATCTCCCATGTCGATCCTGGTGGTTCCCGACGCCCCGGAATCCTCGTGCCACCTCGGCGCCGCGACTCGAACGACGCTAGGTCCCAACACGACGCTGACCGAGCGAAAACGGGGGAGCGGCGGAGAACTTCAGGGAATCTTCATGGTCCCGAGGTGGTACGTGATGGTCAGGACCGCGCGAGGCACATCGAGACCTGTCGACTTCACGGCGCCTGCTCGCCCGCGCCGAACGAGTTCCAGTCGTTGGCAATGCGGTTGTGTTGCAGGCGTCTGCCTCCTGCGCGGCGCTCTTCACGAGAAAACGTCCATCTCGAGATCCAAGCCGTTTCGAACGTGAACGTGGCGTCTAGCGGAGCGAACCTCGCGATGCCCGACAGCTTGTCCTGGGCTGCGCCGCCCACCAGAGGCGGCTCAAGGCCGCCGACAGGACGGCGACCGGTGAACAGCTCGGCCGTGGCGCGGTGACTCGACGGTGGCCCGCCAGGCGGCTGCCCGGGCAGGCGACGGGCGGGCGGCAGACCGCTCCTGTGATGTCTCGTGGGTGCACGAGGCGTTACTGCTCGTGCACGCGGGGGCGTGCCTTGGGCGTTAGGTGTGGCGGGTGTAGACGGCCTGGGCGGTTTCGAAGCGTCGTTCGGTTTGCTTGGCCGTCGCTAGTGAGACCGCGCTGGTCACCAGGATCACTGCGGTCAGGGACGCGGCGAGGATCCGTCGGCGCGGGGGAGGTGGTGCGAGTAGCGCGTGGGCCCGGGCGACGACGTTCCCGTCGGCCCCGCCGAGCGCTCCGACGAGAGCGCGGTGATGTGCGGGGGCTGCCGCGCGCGCCAGGCCCGCGCGTGCCAGGGCGCGTGCTGCCAGCCGGCGGTCTCCGACCTCGGCCGCGGCGATCTCGTCGGCCTCGCGTTCGACCGCGGTGGCGATCGCGCGGGCGACGGGTCGCAGCAGGGGGTTCGCGGCTGCCGAGAGCTCGGCGACCTGGAGGTAGAGGTGGTGGCCACGGGCCAGGTGGGCGGCTTCGTGGGCGAGCAGGACCCGTCGCTCGTCGCTCGACAGGGCGTGCAGCATGGCGGTGGAGACGACGATGCGTCCGCGGATGCCGGGAAGGGCGTAGGCGTCGGGGTGCTCGTCGACGATCACGACGAGTCCACCCCCGGCATCGTCCAGGTCGCGGCAGATGAGGGCGGCGGTGACGAGCTCGCGGCCGCCGCGCACGGCTCGCCTCGCCGCTGCGACGACCAGGGCGGTCACGGTCGCTCCCGCGAGCACGCCTGCGGCGGCGGGAACGTGCTGTCCGGTGTCGAGGGCGGTGACCGACCAGTGGCCGATGGCGCTCACGATCGGGACCCTGGCGAGCGCGGCGAACGCGGCGATCGCCAGGGCGAACCCGGTTGCCAAGGCGCTGACCAGGACGGCGGTCGTCAGGAGACGCACCGCGACGGCGGGAGGGAGCGCCCGGCCGAGGCGTGGACCGCTGAGTCCCAGTGCCGCGCTGGCGATCAACGGCCACAGCAGCAGAGCATTGCTGCTCATCGCGGCTCCGGGTGCTCGGTCGCGGCGAGAAGTGCCGCCAGGAGCTGCTCGTCCTCGGGTCGCAGGCCCGCGACGAACCGGGTGAGGACCCCGGCGCGATCGCCTCCGGCCTCCAGCAGCCGGCGCATGCGCTGGGCGGTCACCGACGACCCCATGGCCTGGGCGTCGCCGGCGACGGTGTAGGTGTAGGCGCGCCCGAGCTGCTCGCGGACGAGCGCGCCCTTGCTGTGCAACCGCGCCAGAGTTGTCATCACCGTGGTGTACGCCAGGTCGCCTCCGAGCTCGGCCAGGACCTCGGCCACGGTGAGCGGATGGTCGGCGACCGCGAGGCAGGCCAGCACCTGGCGTTCCAGTGCGCCGCGCGGGCGGGCACCCGTGGTCGACATCGGGACCCCTCCTCGCATGTACTACGATAATTTGTAGTACGACAGTACTGGTAGTTGCCGGTGGGCACCAGGGTGCCACACCCACGCCCAGCCAACCCCACCGCGCACGCCCAGGCCGATCTCGTCAGCAACGGACAGGACGCACCATGCATCTCACTGTCACCGCAGGACTGGTCTCCACCCTGCTGGACCCGCACGCTCTGCTCGCCAGCTTCGGCGCCCTCGGGGTCTTCCTCGTCCTGTTCGCGGAGACCGGGCTGCTGATCGGCTTCTTTCTTCCCGGGGACTCCCTGTTGTTCACCGCCGGGCTGCTGTGCACGACCGCGGCCACGTCCGCAGTGCACCTGTCCCTGCCCTTGGTCCTGGTCGCTGGAGCGGCGGGGGCTCTCAGCGGAGCCCAGGTGGGGTACCTGCTCGGGCGCCGCATCGGACCGGCGATGCTCGACCGACCGGACCGGCCCCGCATGCAGCAGGCCGTCGTGCGCGCGTCCGAGGCGCTGGAACGCTACGGGACCGGCAAGGCCATCGTCTTGGCGCGGTTCATCCCCCTGGTGCGCACCGTGCTCAACCCGCTCGCGGGCACCGTCAAGATCCCCGCACGCACCTTCACTCTCTGGCAGGTCGTCGGCGGCCTCGGCTGGTCGCTCGGCGTCACCCTCGCCGGCTACGCGCTGGGCACCCAGGTGCCCAACATCGACCGATACCTGCTGCCGATCGTCGCGGTCGTCGTCATCGTCTCCCTGATCCCCGTGGGGCTCGAGCTCCGCCGCACCCACCGGAGCTCCCTGTCATGAAGACGCTCGTCGTGGTTCTCGCCCAGGTCCTGCCGCTGCTCGTCCCGGCGGTCGCAGCACTCGTGTGGTTCACCTTGCCGCGGGCATCCAAGATCGCACTGGGGGCCCAGGCCGTCATCGCCCTCGTCGTCGTCCTCGGGCTCATCCAGGTCGCCGCTGCACTGCACACCGACCCGCGACCCTTCGCCGTCGACCCGTCCCTCACCCCGTTCTTCGTCCACCCTGCGGACAACGGCTTCCCGTCCGACCATACGGCTCTGGCCTCCACGGTCGCGTTCCTGGTGATGCGGTACCGCACACGCCTGGGCGTGATCCTGCTGGCCGCAAGCATCGTCGGGGGAGCCGCGCGTGTTGTCGCGCACGTCCACCACACCCAGGACATCGTTGCCGGCGCGCTCATCGCCGCTCTCGGCGTCGCCGTCGCGGCAGCCCTGTGGGGGTGGGTCCGTCCGCACCTGCCCCGTCGCCTCGTTCCCGAGCCAGGCGCGGACCCGGTGGGCTGAACCGGTTGACAGGTCGTGTCAGGTTCCGTTCAGCCGTCGTCGCGCACGGTGAGGTCGTCAGCACGACACCAACTGGAAGGACTTCCCATGCAGATCAAGAAGATCGCGATCGGCGGCGCAGCAGCGACGACTCTCGGGCTCGCCGCGATGCTCGGGACGGGGACCGCGTTCGCGTCGACCCCGTCGCCGGCGACTCCCGCCGCCCCGTCGAGCAGCGTCCAGCAGGCTTCCTCGACAGCCCCCGACACCGGATCGGCGAGCGAGACGCCCGGGGTGGAGGCTCCCGAGAGCGCGGCGGCGGGCGCTGAGTCCACGGTGTCCGACGGCCCTGGCGGCCACCAGGACCCCGCCGGCTCGGTCGACCACCAGTTCAACGGTCAGGAGTAACGGAAGCGACAGGGGGACGGCCGTCGTGGCCGTCCCCCTGGGCGCGCGTAGGGTGGCCGCGCGTGCACTGCTGAGCGGGAGCGGAGACGACGGTGCGGGTTCTGGTCGTGGAAGACGAGCGTCCGCTGGCCGCTGCGCTGCGCCGAAGCCTGGAGTCCGAGGGCTTCAGCGTCGTGGTGGCCGAGAACGGCATCGACGGTGACTGGCAGGCCCGCGAGCAGAGGTTCGACGTGATCGTGCTCGACGTCATGCTCCCGGGCATGTCCGGCTATGACATCTGCCGCCACGTCCGCGCGCGCGACGATGCGACCCCCATCGTGTTCTTGACCGCGAAGGACGGGGAGTACGACGAGGCAGACGCGCTGGACATCGGTGGCGACGACTTCATCACCAAGCCCTTCTCCCCGGTCGTCCTGGCCGCCCGGCTGCGGGCACTGCTGCGACGCGCCGGCGAAGGACCCGAGCCCTCCGTGGGGGTGGGGTCGTTGCGGCTGGAGCCTGCCAAGCAGCGGGCGTGGCTCGGCACGGACGAGCTGCGGCTGACCGCACGAGAGATGGCCCTCGTGCGCTACCTCGTCCACCGGGCCGATCACGTGGTCAGCAAGACCGAGATCCTCGATCACGTCTGGGACCAGGCGTTCGTGGGTGACGCGAACGTCGTCGAGGTCTACATCGGGCGCCTGCGCCGCAAGCTCGCGCCGAGCCCCGACGTGGTGATCGAGACGGTCCGCGGACTCGGGTACCGCTTGAGCGGGCGACGCTCGTGAGGGGCCCCCACCCGGGAGTGCGTACCTCGACCACCATGTACGCCACCGCGGCAGTCGCCATCGTTCTCGCCCTCGCCGGTCTCGCGCTCGTCGCGCTGCTGCGGACGACTCTGACCACAGGTATCGACGCGTCCGTGCGTACACGCGCCGACGAGATCGCCGCACTCGTGCAGGCAGGCACATTGGCGACTGTCGTACCCGCGGCGCAGGACGAGAGCAGCGTGGTCCAGGTGCTCGACGGGGCCGGTGCGGTGATCGCCTCCACCAGCAACATCCAGGGTGAGCCGGCGCTGGTCGCGCCCTCGGTGGGGGGAGCCCTCCACACCGCGGCGGCCCTGCCGATCGGTGGCGGTGACCGGTTCCGGGTGCTGACCACGCAGGTCGGGACCGATACGGTCGTCGTCGCTCAGTCCCTCGGCCCTGCTGATCGTGCGGTGGCCAGCGCGGGCAGGCTGCTGCTCGAGGTCCTCCCGGTCGTGTTGGCGCTGGTGGCACTGATCACGTGGCTCGGTGTGGGCAGAGCGCTGGCACCGCTCGAGCAGATCCGACGCAGGACCGCGACCATCGGCGCCGGCGAGGTCACCGCGCAGGTGCCCCTCCCGCGGACCCGCGACGAGGTGTACCGACTCGCCCAGACGATGAACGCCATGCTCGAACGCATCGGGGAGGCGAGCGCACGCCAACGGCGGTTCGTCGCCGATGCCTCCCACGAGCTGCGCAGCCCGCTGGCGACCATGCAGGCGGTGCTCGAGGTCGCCCAGGGACGCGACGAGCTCGCCGTGTGGACCGTCGCCGGAGCAGAGCTCCAGGCCGAGCAGGTTCGCATGAGGCGCCTGGTGGAGGACCTGCTGCTGCTGGCACGGCTGGACGGCAACGCCCCGATCGTCCGCCACGAGGTCGACCTGGACGACCTGGTGCACGAGGCGGCCGACGCACTGCGTCGCGCCGGCTCGGTCCAGGTCGACGTCGCCCCGCTGCCGGCGCTGCGGGTGCAAGGCGACCGCGCCCAGCTCGCCCGCGTGCTGCGGAACCTCACCGACAACGCCCGACGCCACGCCAGGACCACGGTCCACCTCACGCTGTTCCGCCGTGGTGACCGGGCCGTGGTCCAGGTCCGGGACGACGGACCCGGGATCGCCCCGGTGGACCGCGAACGGATCTTCGAGCGTTTCACCCGACTCGACGAGGCCAGGGCCCGCGACCGCGGCGGCAGTGGTCTGGGTCTGGCGATCAGCCGCGAGATCGCCCGCGCGCACGGCGGCTCGCTCGAGGTGCTCGACAGCGGGGCCGGCACCGGCGCGGTGTTCGAGGTGGACCTGCCGCTGTGGAACGGATGAGATCTCTCACGTTCGTCTCAGGTCGCTGCTCCTAGCGTTCAGCGTGTGATGGGTGCGGCGACCGACCTCAGGCAGTCGCGATCGTCCTCGGTCGGGGAGGCGATGCGGCGGAGCCCGGTCAGTCTTGCGGCTGCGGCTGCGTTCGCGCTGATCGGTGCGACGACGGGGACCTTGCAGCCGGGTCATCACCATCCGAGCTCGATGCTGCTCCACGGCGCCCGCTCGCTCGACCACCCGTTGTCGCTGCTCTCCTCGCTGCTGTGGGCACCGGGACTACCTCAGCACCTGTGGGGCACGCTCGCCCTGCTCACCCTCGGCGCGCTCGCCGAGCGGCGCCTCGGTTCCGCCCGCTACGCGCTCGCCGTGCTCAGTACGCACGTCGTGGCCGCCGGGACGGTCGTCCTCGGCGCATGGCTCATCGGTGGCTTCTTCCCTGCCTGGACCCGGGCGTTCCTCACGACGGCCTACGGTGGCCCCACG
>MLJW01000715.1_pt1 | contig 10818 bp, 11 predicted proteins | sample 888231 | NCBI WGS metagenome assembly MLJW01 (sample SAMN05788063, study PRJNA343431) | mine drainage metagenome | isolation source: sample collected from the inflow into an acid mine drainage treatment plant... | place: Germany: Lusatia, lignite mining district
GCTGCGCGTCGATCTCGGCGTCGCTGCGCCAGTGGCGCTCGTTCAGGCGCATCACGTCGGCGACGCTGCAACCCAGCCGCGCGCTCAGCGCGAGCAGTTCGGCGCCGCTGTGGAACGGCAGCGGCAGCACTTCGGTGTCCGGCGCGATCGCGGCCTGCCGCGCGCTGTCGGCCAGCGCCTCGGCGGTGAGGACGAAGCCGCCGCCGACCGAGTAGTAGATGCGCTCGAGCAGCAGCTCGCCGGTGTCGTCCCACGCCTGCAGCTTCATGCCGTTGGGGTGTCCGGGCAGCGGTTTGCCGCGTTGCAGCAGCAGGTCGGCCGCGGGGTCGAACGCGATGTCGTGTTCGCCGAGCAGCTGCAGCCGCCCAGCCAGCGCGGCGAGCCGCGCGTCGATGGTGTCGACGTCGACGCTTTCGGGTTGCTCGCCGAGCAGGCCGAGCAGCACCGCCTTGTCGCTGCCGTGGCCGCGGCCGGTCGCCGACAGCGAGCCGTACAGCCGGCACTGAAGCTTCGCGGTGCGCGCCAGCAGCTGCTGCTGGCGCAGCGCCAGCACGAACAGACGCGCCGCGCGCATCGGACCGACGGTGTGCGAGCTCGACGGGCCGATGCCGACGCGGAACAGATCGAAGACCGATACGGCCATGGTCGGGGTTTCCTCGTGTGGCTGGGTCAGGCGGCTTCGCCGCAGGCTGCGGTGAGTTCGGCGGCGAAGGCGTCGACCGTCTCCGGCTGCGTGTCCCACGCGCACATCAGCCGGCAGCCGCCGCCGGCAATGAATTCGTAGAACTTCCAGCCGGCGGCGTGCAGCCGCGCGATCGCCGCCGCCGGCAGTTGCGCGAACACCGCGTTGGCCTGCGGCGGGTGCAGCACGTGCACGCCGGGGACGTGGCGGATCGCCTGGTGCAGGCGCTGCGCCATCGCGTTGGCGTGGCGCGCGTTGCGCAGCCAGTTGTCGTTTTCGAGCATGCCGACCCAGGGCGCTGAAATGAAGCGCATCTTCGACGCCAGCTGGCCGGCCTGCTTGACGCGCCAGGCGAAATCGGCGGCGAGCTCGCGGTCGAAGAACACGACCGCTTCGCCGACCGCGAGGCCGTTCTTGGTGCCGCCGAAACACAGCACATCGACGCCGGCGCGCCAGGTGATCTCGGACGGATGCACGCCCAGCGTGGCCACCGCGTTGGCGAAACGCGCGCCGTCCATGTGCAGCTTGAGCTGGCGCCGCTTGGCGATCGCGGCGATCGCTCGCACTTCGTCGACGGTATAGACGGTGCCCAGTTCGGTGGCCTGGGTGATCGAGACCACCTTGGGCTTCGGATAGTGGATGTCGCGGCGCCGCGTCACCAGGTGCTCGATCGCGTCGGGCGTGAGCTTGCCCTGGCCCGCGGCCTCGTCGTCGCTGTCGGCGACCAGCAGTTTCGAGCCGTTGGAGAAGAACTCGGGGCCGCCGCATTCGTCGGTCTCGATGTGCGCCACCGGCGAGCAGATCACGCTGTGGTAGCTCTGGCACAGCGAAGCCAGCGCCAGCGAGTTCGCCGCGGTGCCGTTGAACACGTAATAGACGTCGCAATCGGTCTGGAACAGCTCGCGCAGCATGTCGGTGGACTTCTGCGTCCACAGGTCGTCGCCGTAGGCCGGCTGGTGGCCGCTGGCGTCGGCGTCGAGCATCGATTGCAGCGCAGCGGGGCAGATGCCGGCCAGGTTGTCGCTGGCGAACTGCTGGCGCGCGGGGCGGTGGGGCATGGCGGGAGAGGGCAGGTGCGCCGCAAGGCGCGTGGGTCGGAGTGAAAGGCCGAATCTTGCACGGCATCAAGTCGCCCTGTCCAGTACGCGGTCATCGTATGACCTTGTTCGCGCCGTGGAAGATCGTGCGCACCGGCAGGCCCGGCCATAAGATTCATGTTCCATGAATCCTTCCGCCCTGACGGCCAGCCGGCGGGCGATCGCGCGATGAACCCGATGTTGCGAGCGGCTTTGCTGGGCTACGCCCATGTTTCGGCCATCCTGCTGTTGACGGTATTCGTCAGCGCACAGACCGCTGTGTTGAACGCCGCGCAGCACGCGCCCGGCGACGCGCTGCTGCGGCGCCTGCTGCGGCTGGACGCCTGGCTGTGGGGCTCGTTCGCGGCAGTCTTCGCGACCGGCGCCGCGCACGTGTTCCTCGGTCTGCGCGCGTGGCAGTCGTTCGCGTTCGATGCGCTGCTGTGGGGCAAGCTGGCGCTGTTCGCGGCGATGCTGGCGATGGCGGTCGCTGCCAGCCGCACGCTGCGCCGCTGGCAGCGCCGCGGCGCGACGCCGTTCGCCGACACCGCCGAGCTGCGCGCGCAGCGCCGCTGGCTGATGTGGCAGGCGCACCTGATGGTCGTGCTGCCGCTGCTCGGCATGTTGCTGGCGCACGGTTACTGACGCATTCGGCGCCGGCGCGGCGCCGCCGCCGGTTTATGCTTGAGGCATCCTACCGGGGGGGGGGGCATGGCCGACGAACGCGACGACGGGGGCGAACGGGACGCGAAGGGCGAGCGACCGCGGCTGCCGCGGCTGGACCCGAAGGCAGGCATCCACATTGGCTACTGGGTCGTCGCCGCGCTGGTGCTGATGCTGGTGCAGAACCTGTGGAGCACGGCGCGTGACGTTGAAACGGTGCCGTACAGTCGCTTCGAGCAACTGCTGCAGCAGGGGGCCTTGAGCGACGTGCAGATCGACGCGCAGACGCTGACCGGCACGCTCAAGGACACGCCGCCCGGCAAGCGCGTCAGGCGCGTCGTCGCGGTGCGCGTCGACCCGGCGCTGGCGGCCGAGCTGCAGCGTTACGGCGTGCGCTACGCGCAAGTCTACGAAAGCACCTGGCTGGGCAATCTGCTGTCGTGGATCGTCCCGGCGCTGGTTTTCTTCGGCGTCTGGTATTTCATGGTGCGGCGCTTCGCCGATCGGCAGGGCGGCGCGCTCGGCGGCGGCTTCATGGCCATCGGCAAGAGCCGGGCCAAGGTCTATATGGAAAACAGCACCGGCGTCAGCTACGCCGACGTCGCCGGGGTCGACGAGGCCAAGGACGAACTCAAGGAGGTCGTCGACTTCCTGAAGGACCCGGGCAGCCACGGCCGACTGGGGGCGCGCGCGCCCAAGGGCATCCTGCTGGTCGGGCCGCCCGGCACCGGCAAGACGCTGCTGGCGCGCGCGGTGGCCGGCGAGGCCGGGGTGCCGTTCTTCTCGATCAGCGGATCGGAATTCGTCGAGATGTTCGTCGGCGTCGGCGCCGCGCGGGTGCGCGACCTGTTCGAGCAGGCCAGGGCGAAGTCGCCGGCGATCATTTTCATCGACGAACTCGACGCGCTCGGTCGCGTGCGCGGGGCCGGCCCCTTCGGCGGCGGCCACGACGAGAAGGAACAGACCTTGAACCAGCTGCTCGTCGAGCTCGACGGCTTCGACCCGAGCTCGGCGCTGGTGATCCTGGCCGCGACCAACCGTCCCGAGATTCTCGACCCGGCGCTGCTGCGCGCCGGGCGCTTCGACCGCCAGGTGCTGGTCGACCGCCCGGACAAGGCCGGCCGCGTGCAGATCCTGCGCGTTCATGTGCGCCGCGTGCAGCTGGACGCGGCGGTCGAACTCGACGACATCGCCGCGCTGACCCCGGGCTTTTCCGGCGCCGACCTCGCCAACCTGGTCAACGAAGCGGCCTTGCTGGCCACCCGCGAGAACGCCGCCAGCGTCGATGCGACGCATTTCACGCGTGCGATCGAGCGCATCGTCGCCGGCCTCGAGAAACGCAACCGGCTGCTCAACTCGCGCGAGCGCGAAATCGTCGCGCACCACGAAATGGGCCACGCGCTGGTCGCGTTGAGCCTGCCCGGAGTCGACGTCGTGCACAAGGTGTCGATCATTCCTCGTGGCGTCGGAGCGCTCGGCTACACGATCCAGCGTCCGACCGAAGATCGTTACCTGATGACGCGCGACGAACTCGAGAACAAGATGGCGGTGTTGATGGGCGGGCGCGCCGCCGAGCATCTGGTCTACGGTCATTGGTCGACCGGCGCCGCCGACGACCTGGCCAAGGTCACCGACATCGCGCGCAGCATGGTCACGCGCTACGCGATGGTCGACGCGCTCGGCCAGGTCGCGCTCGACGACAGCACGCCGAACCTGCTCGGCGCGCCGCCGCTGGCCGCGCCGCGCAGCTACAGCGAACGGACCGCGCGGGAAATCGATTGCGCGGTGCGCGATCTGGTCGGCGCCGCGTTCGCGCGCGCCGAAGGCCTGCTGCGCGAGCGCCGGGCGCTGCTCGAGCGCGGCGCCCGTTTGCTGCTCGAGCAGGAAACGCTGACGCAGGCCGAACTCGTCGAGCTGGTCGGCGGCGCCGGGAAACTTGCCGGCGGCGGTGGCGAACTAAGTTAGGGATGTTCGTGTTCCGGTCGGCGGTCGCCGAGATGGCGCCGCCGCCATCGAAGCCAAGGAGACGACGATGCGTGCATGTCTGAGGCTGGCTCTGGCCGGTGTCGCGGCCTTGCTGCTCGGAGGCTGCGGGTCCTTGTTGCCGCGCGGCGACGTGCATACCGAACTGCCATGGCGCGATTACGCGCAGGCGCGCGCAGCCTACAAGGCGATACGGCCTTACCATACGACGATGGTCGAGTTGCGCAACCGCGGCGTCGACCCCGAGCGCACGCCGAACGTCAAGTTGCTCAGCTACGCCGACATTCTGCGCGAACTCGTTCCAGCGGGCGCGAACAGCGTGCCGCTGGACCCGGGCATCAACGACTGCCTGCACCGGCAACATGCTTGCGTCGGCTACGCGATCGCGCAGCGGCACGTCGAGACGCGGCGCGTTGGCAATTTCTGGGCTGATTTCCTGAATTTCCGGCGCGAGACTCGAACTCGCGGTTGGGCTTACAAAATGTTGGTGCTAAGCGTAGATGGTAAAATTGTCTACAAATTGTGGAGTGGCGAGCCGAATATCGCGCAGGACCAGGTCGATCGCAACCCGCTTGGCCCGCTGCAAAGCAGCGGCGACACGGCGGTCGGCCGGCTGTTCTGAGCGAGGCGAACGCATCCCCAGAGGCCATACCGCCGCATGAGCACGTCCGACAAAGCAGGGCCCGCGCGCGTGATGATCGTCGACGATCATCCGCTGGTGCGCCGCGGCATTGCCAGCGTGATCGACGGCGAACCGGATCTGAGCGTGTGCTGCGAAGCCGAAAGCATCGCCGACGCGCTGCAGCGCTTGCGCGGCGCAAGCCCCGATCTGCTGATCGCCGACCTGTCGCTGGGCGACGGCAACGGGCTCGAGCTGGTCAAGCGCCTGCGTGCGCAGGATGCGCATTTGAAGATCCTGGTCTGTTCGATGCATGACGAGCAGCTGTTCGCGCAGCGCGCGCTGGCCGCAGGAGCCAACGGCTACATCGGCAAGGAGCAGGCGACCGAGTTCGTCGTCGACGCGGTTCGCCACGTGCTGGCCGGACGCACCTGGCTCAGTCGCGACATGACCGAACGCGCGCTCAGTGGCGTGAGTCGAGGCCACGCCGACTTCGCGCGCGACCCGGTCGCCAGCCTGAGCGACCGCGAGCTCGAGGTCTTCGAGCTGATCGGGCGCGGCTATGGGCCGTCGCAGATCGCCGAGCAGATCCATCTCAGCGTGAAGACGGTCGAAACCCACCGCGAGAAGATCAAGCGCAAGCTCGGCTTGCGCAGCGGCGTCGAACTGACGCGACGCGCGCTGCAATGGGTCACCGAAGGCAACTGACGCCGGCATGAAAACGGGGCCGCGAACGGCCCCGTCGGTTCAGCGCAGCTGCGCGACGATCACTTCTCGGTCACTTTGGCTTCGCTCAGCAGTTTCTGCTGATAGGCCTGAACGGTCTCGCGCTGCAGTTCCTGCTCGATCTGCGGCTTGAGCTGTTCGAGGGTCGGCGGCTTCGCCGGGCGGGTCGCGTCGAGCTTGATCACGTGCCAGCCGAACTGGGTCTGCACCGGCTTCGTCGTGTACTGGCCAACCTTGAGCTTGGTCAGCGCTTCGGCGAACGGCGGCACGTAGTTGCCCGGGGTCGACCAGCCGAGCTTGCCGTCGTTGGCAGCCGACGCGGTGTCCTTCGAGTATTTCTTGGCCAGCTCGCCGAATTTGGTGCCTTTCTTCAGATCGGCGATCACTTCATCGGCTTGCTTCTCGGTCGGCACCAGGATGTGCTGAGCCTCGTATTCGGTGCTGCCGAACGACTTCGTGAACTCGGCGTACTTGGCCTGCACCTGCGAGTCGGTGACCGGATGTTCCTTCAGGTACTTGCCCAGCAGCGCGCGGATCAGCACGTCGTCGTGCGTCATCGCGAGTTCGTCCTTGACTTGCGGATCCTTCGCCAGACCTTCCTTCTCGGCCTGCTGCACGATCACGGTGCGCATGATCAGCTGCTTCTTGATCTGCTCCTTGATCTGCGGCGTCGCCGGGTGGCCGCTGCGCTGCGCCATGCTTTGCGCGATCGCGTCGACCAGCGATTCGGGAATCGGCTTGCCGTTGACCGTCGCGGCGTCTTGCGCGTGAGCCAACGGGGAAAGCATCGCCAGCGCGAACGCGGCGGGCAGAACTTTGGAACGAACTTGGATCATGGCTGGCATGGAATGGACTAGGTTTGTGCGCGGCATCGAGCCTGCACGCTGGCCTCGGACGGATCTCGGTCCTCGCCTGGCGCCAGCAGGTGCATGGTCAGGGAGTGGATCTCACCCGGGAACATCGAGGCCAAAGCATCATACACGAGGCGTTGTTTGCCCAGCCTTGATTTTCCGTTGAAGCGGGCGCTGACCATCTCGACGTGGAAGTGGCTGCCGAGCGGGTCGTGTCCGCCGTGGCCGAGGTGGCGCGCCGAGTCGTCGCGCACGTGCAGCTGCAACGGCGCCAACGCCTCGCGCAGCAACGCGGCTATGCGTTCGGCGCGGTTCACTTCAGCTGCCTTGCGGCAGGTCACGGGCGATCAGCAGCGATTGGCCGATCGCGAACACGACGGTCAGCGCCAGGCTGCCGAACAGCTTGAAATCGACCCAGGTCGCGGTCGGGTAATGGTAGGCGACCCAGATGTTGGCCAGCCCCATCACCGTGAAGTAACCGGCCCACGACCAGTTCAGGCGAGTCCACGCGCGCTCGGGCAGCTGCATCTGGCTGCCCAGCAGCGAGCGGATCAGGTTGCGTCGCCACAGCAGCTGGCCGCCGAGCAGCGCTGCGGCGAACAGCCAGTACAGCACGGTCGGCTTCCACTTGATGAACGTGTCGTCGTGCAGCACCAGCGTGGCGCCGCCGAACACGACGACGACGACCAGGCTGACCCACAGCATCGGCTCGACACGCCGGCCGCGCAACCGCAGCCAGCCGATCTGGCCGAAGGTCGCGGCGATCGCCACCGCGGTGGCGACGTAGATGCCGCCGACCTTGAAAGCGGCGAAGAACAGGATGATCGGGAGAAAATCGAAGAGCAGCTTCATCGGTGCATTATCGCTTTTGCGCGGAATCGTCGGCGTCGGCGACGAAATCCAGCGCCGCCGAATTGATGCAGTAGCGCAAGCCGGCCGGCGCCGGGCCATCGGGGAAGACGTGGCCGAGGTGGGCGTCGCAGGCCGCGCACAGCACTTCGGTGCGCACCATGCCGTGGCTGCGGTCGACGCGCTCTTGCAAGGTGGCCGACGGCGCCGGCGACGTGAAGCTGGGCCAGCCGCAGCCGGCATCGAACTTGTCGGCTGACGCGAACAGCGGCGCGCCGCAGCACACGCAGCGGTAGTTGCCGTCGGCGTCGTGGTTCCAGTAGCGGCCGCTGAACGGCGCTTCGGTGGCGGCGTGGCGCGTCACCGCGTACTGTTCGGCGCTGAGGCGGCGGCGCCATTCGGCGTCGCGGGGGTCGTCGGTCATTCGCTTCGCTCCTTGCGGGGTGGGCTCAACTCGAGCACGAAAGGCAGGCCGGCGGCGCGTCGGGCGGCGGCGCCGCCGCCAAGGCGGCGTTGGCCGCGGTTTCGCGATAGGGCTCGCGCAGCGCGTCGTGCAGCGTCTGTGCGGGCTCGAAGTCGCCGCTTTCGGCGGCGTCGATCGCGTGCTGCGCCAGGTGATGGCGCAGCACCACGTGCGGGTTCACGGCGGGCATCGCCGCGCGCGCCGGCGCGCTGCTCAGCGCGCGCCAACGCACCAGCCAGGCCTGCAGCGCTTCGGCGCAGCCGTCGAATTGCGCGGCCAGCGGCGCCGGCGTGGCGCCGTCGGCGGCGTCGTGCAGGCGGCGAAAGCTGATCGTCCAGTCGGCGCGAGCGCGCAGCAGCAGTTCGAGCCAGTCGCGCGCCAGCGCGTCGTGCTCGGCGCCATTGCCGCCCAGCCCGAGTTTGGCGCGCAACCGCGCGCGCCACGCGGCGTCGAAGGCGGCGGGGAACTGCTGCAGCGCGTCGTCGATGCGCTGCGCGTCGCCGATCAAGGGCTTCAGCGCCGCGCCCAGCGCGTAAAGGCTCCAGTGCACCGCAGCCGGCTGCCGACCCCAGCAGTAGCGCGCCGAGGTATCGCTGGTGTTGGGTGTGTAGTCGGGGTCGAAGGCGTCGAGGAAGCCGAAGGGACCGTAATCCAGCGTCCAGCCCAGCATCGACAGGTTGTCGGTGTTGAGCACGCCGTGCACGAAGCCGACAGCCTGCCACGCCGCGACCAGCTCGGCGCTGCGTTGCGCGACGCGTTGCAGCAGTGCCAGCGCCGGGTTGTCGGCGCGCGCGCAATCGGGCTCGAAACGCGCGATCCACGCGTCGAGCAAGCGGCGCAGCGCTTCGTGCTGGCCACTGTGGCTGAAGTGCTCGAAGTGGCCGATGCGCACGAAGCTCGGTGCCAGCCTCGTGACGACCGCGGCGCGCTCGAGTCGTTCGCGGCGCACCGGCAGCGGCGAGTCGACCAGGCACAGCGCTCGCGTGCTCGGCACGCCCAGGTGCCACATCGCTTCGCTGGCAAGGAATTCGCGCAATGACGACCGCAGCACCGCACGACCGTCGCCGAAGCGCGAGAAGGGCGTGCGCCCAGCTCCCTTGAGCTGGACTTCCCAGTGGTCATGGCCGGCGTTCTGCGTCGTGTCGGGCGCCGGCACTTCACCGAGCAGATGCGCGCGGCCGTCGCCGAGCTGGCCGGCCCAGTTGCCGAACTGGTGGCCGGCGTAGACGGTGGCCAGCGGCAGGCAGTCGGGGTCGACGCGGTTGCCGGCGAAGCGTTCGGCCCACTCGGCACGCTGCGCGGCGTCGGCCGGCGGCGTCAGCCCGAGCAGGCGCGCGGCGTCGTTGCTGCACAGCCGCAGCTGTGGGTCGGGCAGCCCCTGCGGGGCCAGCTCGGCGTAGAACTCGGGGCCGAGCTCGCGCAGCGGCTGACGCGGCCGGGCGAGGCCGGCGAGCTCGAATCGGCGCATGTCCATGCGCCGCATTGTCGCCGCTGGGCGATACCCCTGCGCGCAGCCGGGGCGAGCGCGTCAGCCGCCGGGGTCGCGGCGCAGGCGGGCGCCGATCTCGCCGATCACGCCGCGGCGCAACAGCAGCACGCACAGCACGAAAATCGCGCCGATGACGATGCTCACCGAGTCGTTGAGTTGCTGGAACCAAGCCACCCCGGTCAGATGGACGAGCAGGCGGGCGATCGTTCCCATCTTGTCTTCGAGCAGCGTGACCAGCGCGGCGCCGAACACCGGGCCGAGGTCGGTGCCAAGACCGCCGACCAGCGTCATCAGGATGACCAGACCGGACGTGGCCCAGTGCACATCGTCCAGCGTCTCGAAGCCCATGACCACGGCCTTGAGCGCGCCGGCCAGCCCGGCGAACGCGGCCGACAGCACGAACACCGCGATGCGGTACTGGGTCGCGCTGTAGCCCAGCGAGATCAGCCGCTGGGTGTTCTCGCGCGATGCGTGCAGGATCTGCCCGAACGGCGAGCGGTTGATGCGGCGCAGGAACCACCAGCTGAGCGCGAACACCGCGAACACGACCTCGTACATCACGCGGTCGTCGTGCAGCGGCAAGCCCAGCAAGGTGCCGCGCGGGATGCCCTGCAGGCCGTCCTCGCCGCCGGTGAACGACGCTTGCAGAAAATAGAAATAGACGATCTGCGCCAGCGCCAACGTGATCATCGAGAAATAGATGCCGTGGCGGCGAACCGCGATCAGCGCCATCACGAGCCCGATCGCGACCGCGAAGCCGACGCCGAGCAGCACGCCCAGTGGCGTCGGCCAGTGCCAGCTGGCCAGCGCGAGCCCGGCGATGTAGCCGGCGCCGCCGAACAACGCCGCGTGGCCGAACGAAATCAGCCCGCCGTAACCGGCCAGCAGATTGAACGCGCAGGCCAGCAGCGCGAAGCACATGATGCGCATGCCCAGCACCGGGTACAAGCCCAGCCAGGGCGCCGCCGCGACCAGCGCGAGCAAGGCGATCCAGCCCATTGAGGCGCGCTTCATCGCGACCTCCCGAACAGGCCGGCCGGGCGCACCGTCAGCACCAGCGCCATCAGGATGAACACGACGGTGCTCGAGATCGGCGCGTAGACCACCTTGGCCAGGCCCTCGATCAACCCCAGCGCCAGCCCGGAGACGATGGCGCCGACCACCGAGCCCATGCCGCCGATCACGACGATCGCGAACACCGTGATGATCAGGTTGGAGCCCATCAGCGGCGAGACCTGGATCACCGGGGCGGCGAGCACGCCGGCGAGCCCGGCCAGCGCGGCGCCGAAGCCGAAGGTCGCGGTGACCAGCAGCGGCACGTTGATGCCGAAGCACTGCACCAGCGCCGGGTTCTCGGTGCCGGCGCGCAGATAGGCGCCGAGCCGGGCGCGCTCGATCAGCGCCCAGGTTCCGACGC
>MLJW01000716.1_pt1 | contig 10806 bp, 8 predicted proteins | sample 888231 | NCBI WGS metagenome assembly MLJW01 (sample SAMN05788063, study PRJNA343431) | mine drainage metagenome | isolation source: sample collected from the inflow into an acid mine drainage treatment plant... | place: Germany: Lusatia, lignite mining district
GTGGCCGAATCGGGGTTGTACAGGCGCGCCATGGACAGGGTGCCATATTCGTTCCTGAGCCCGTTGTTGGCTTCGTTCGGGATCGGCGCCAGTGTCTTTTTCTGGTGCAGGTCCGGCGTCAGCCCCCCGCCCTGCGCCACGAAGCCCGAGATGACCCGATGAAAGATCGTGCCTTCATAAAAACCGCTGTTGACGTATACCAGGAAATTGGCAACGGTTTGCGGCGCCCTGTCCGGATAGAGTTCCACCACATAGTTTCCCATGCTGGTGCTGAACTCGATTTGCGGATTCGCCGCCTGCGCCCCGGCGCTGCACAACACCGCTAATGAAAAAATGAGGCGTACCAATGATTTCATGACGACTTTCTCCAAAATAGAGAACCTCAGGCGGCGCCTTCGTAGAGGATTTTCCAGCGCCCGTTTTCCAGCACCCAGTATTGACGCTTGTGCATCGCATTGTTGAGACTGCCGTTGCTGTACTGCTGGTCGAAACTCACGAGCACCATCGGCTGCCGGACGTCAGGATAACGGAACATGCTGATGTTGGACAGGCGGATGCTGGCCTTGATCCCGGCGGACTGAATCCGGCGTTTTTCCTGCGCCCAGCCATCGTAGTTGCGATCCGGACTGAAGAAATCGCGCGAGTAATACCCGAGATAACGATCGGTGTCCTGCGACTCCCAGGCCCGGCGCCAGGCTTCCATCGCCTGCGCAAGATCCTCTTTTTGCGCCGTCGTCTGCGCGGCCGTACCGGCCGGGATGTCGTGCACGATGACGACCGGCGTCCTGCCATTTTTCAGAATGGGGGCCATCGCCTTGAGGTCGGGGTTGGTCATCACCACGCAGCCGTCGCTTGCATGCGGCGGCCGGCTGTAGGTATTGTCCGGCGTCCCGTGCAGCCAGATGCCATGACCGTTCTTGCCCTGGCGCCGGTCCCATTCGTTCGGGTAGCTGAGCGGGTAGGCGGCCTTGCCGTAGAAATCCGGCAGGTTCTGCTGCTGCAGCTGCGTGCTGGCGAAATAGACGCCGAGCGGCGTGCGCTTGTCGCCTTCCTTCGATTTTTCCGTACCGTTCTTGCCTACCGTGACATAGTAATCCGCCACGTAGCGCGGGTTGCCGCTTTCGTTGCGGTAGAGATACAGGCGGGAGCGGCTGGCATCGATCACGATGGCGTACTGCTGGCTGGGATCGAGCTGCCACAGGTAAGCAGGAACATTCTGCACGTCCTGCTGCGTGAGATAGTGCTCAAGCCGGACCCGCGCTTCTTCGCGGAAATCGGAAATGGCTTCCCTGGACGCCTCCGGCGCCCCGCCAAAACCGCTCAACGCCCGCGCATGGGCCATCAGGAGGTCGCCGCGCACCAGATGCGCCAGCTTGAAATTTGGCGCGAGCCGGGTCAGTTCATCCAGGGTATCAAGCGCCGCCCGGGTCTGACCCTGCGTGATCTGCAGCAGGCTTGTGACCAGCAGCCCTTCGGTGTTGCGTGGCAGGACCGGATGCGGCGATGCCAGCCTGGCGGGTCGCGCGAAACCCGGCAACTCGAAGGCCTTGGCATTCCATGAAAAGAAGGCCGCACCAGCGGCAACCGCCGCGACGAGGCAGCCCAGTTGAAGAAATCTGAGTCTGCGCTTGCTCAACGGTCAGTCAACTCTTGCTCGATGAACCATTTGTCACCACCTTTTTTCAGCACCAGCGATTTCGAGGTGCGCTTCGCCACGTCGCCTGCGCGGTAGCTCTGGCGGAAACTGACCGTCGCTCGATCGTCGGCTTCCATCCTGATCCTGATCCCGCTCAATTCGACCTTGATCGGAGCCGGAATGCCGATGCGCTCACGTCGCATTTTTTCCCAGGCACTGCGGCTGCCGCCACCCGGTACTTTAAACCCTGCACCATAATATGCAAGGTATCCATCCACGCTCTTGGCGGACCAGGCACGGGCCCAGCCCCTGACCGTGTCTTCCAGGACCTGCTTCTGATCAACCTGACCCGGATTCGCCTTCGGCTCCCTGACCGGCTGCACCACGGATACCACAGCCGATTTAGCGGGCGCGGGCTTCACCGCGACCGGCGCGGGTGCAGCAGGTGCCGGCACGACAGGCTTCGCAGCGACTGCGGCGGGTGGCGGCACGGCCACAGCATGCGCCGGCGGCGCGACCGCTTTTGCCGCCAGCGGTGCCGGACGGGCAGCACCGCGGCTGTACAGCTCCTTTACCATCGCCAGCTTGGTCTGGGTGCGGGTCTTGCCCTTGTCGAGCTGCAGGGCCTTGTCGTAGGCATCGCTCGCCATGTGTGCATACACATCGCCTAGGTTCTCATGCGCCGTGGCATAGCTGGGATTGGTCCTGATCGCCATTTCCAGGGCATCGCGGGCCTTGTCGTACTGCCCCTGACCGGCGTAAATCACCGCCAGGTTGTTGTAGGGCTCGGGCAGCTCGGGATGCGTGCTGGTAATCCCGGTAAACAGCCGGATGGCATCGCCCGACTTGCCGGTTTCGGCCAGGGCTACGCCCTTCAGGAACTGCCCCTGCACCTCGTTCGGATGCGTTGCCAGATAAACATCGAGTTTTTCCAGCGCCTGCTCGTTCTGACCCTGGCTGACCAGTTGCGAAATGTCCTTGATCTCGTCGCCGCGGACCGTAAAGCTTGCAGAAAGCAGGACGACCAGCAGAGGGACTGAGAGCTTGGAGAAGCGAATCGGCATTGTGATATACTTTTCGAAGCTTTTTTGAGGCGCCAATTCTATCAACAAGCGCCGCCATCTCCAACACTTTCAAGCACTTCGCGCCCCCGACCAGACTGTCACCATGCTCAAAATATATAATTCCCTCGCCCGCGACAAGCAGGAATTCCAGCCCATCACCCCTGGCGAAGTGCGCATGTATGTGTGCGGTATGACCGTTTACGACTACTGCCACCTGGGGCACGCCCGCGTCATGGTGGTGTTCGACATGGTGGCTCGCTGGCTGCGTGCCTCCGGTTACGCGCTGACCTATGTGCGCAACATCACCGACATCGACGACAAGATCATTGCCCGTGCAGCACAGAACGGCGAATCCATCGAGGCCCTGACCGGGCGCTTCATCGCAGCGATGGACACGGACGCCGCCGCCCTGGGCGTCGTCAAACCCGACCTCGAACCGCGCGCCACACGCCACATCCCCGACATGCTGGCCCTGATATCGACCCTCGAGCAGAACGGACTGGCCTACCGCGCCGACAATGGCGACGTTTACTATGCCGTGCGCAATTTCAGCGGCTACGGGAAACTTTCCGGAAAATCGCTGGAAGACCTGCGCGCGGGCGAACGCGTGGAAGTCGACACGCACAAACGCGACCCGCTCGATTTCGTCCTCTGGAAAGCCGCCAAACCGGGGGAGCCCTGCTGGGATTCGCCCTGGGGGGCCGGTCGGCCAGGCTGGCACATCGAATGCTCCGCCATGAGCGAGCATCACCTCGGCCACCATTTCGACATCCACGGGGGCGGGCAGGACCTGCAATTCCCGCATCATGAAAACGAGATTGCCCAGTCCGAAGGCGCGCACCGCTGCACCTACGTCAATTACTGGATGCATAACGGCTTCGTGCGGGTCGACGACGAAAAGATGTCCAAGTCCCTGGGCAATTTCTTCACCATCCGCGAAGTGCTCAAGCAGTACGATCCGGAGGTGCTGCGGTTCTTCATCCTGCGTGCGCACTACCGCAGCCCCCTCAACTACTCCGATCAGCACCTGGACGATGCCAAGCAGGCGCTCACCCGCCTGTACACCTCCCTGCGCGGCCTCGACGCGCCCACGACAGCGCCCGACTGGCGCACGCCTTACGCAGCGCGCTTCCAGGCGGCGATGGACGACGACTTCAATACGCCTGAAGCCGTCGCCGTGCTATTCGACCTCGCCAATGAAGTCAACCGCAGCCAGGACACGCAAGCCGCAGCTCAACTCAAGGCCCTTGCGAACGTGCTGGGCCTGCTCCAGCGTGCGCCGGAAGAATTCCTCCAGGGCGCGGCCATCAGCGGCGGCTTCGGCGCCGCCGAGATCGAGCAACTGATCGCACAGCGATCAGGCGCCAAGAAGGACCGCAACTTTGCCGAAGCCGACCGCATCCGGAAAGTGCTGCTGGAAGGCGGCATCGTGCTGGAAGACACCCCGCAGGGCACCACTTGGCGGAGGCCGTGATGAGCTTGTTGTATGCCGCCGTCCGTCCGCTGCTGTTCCGTACCGACGCGGAGCATGCGCACCACCTCACCCTGCAAGGATTGCAGCTGGCCTACCGCAGCGGACTGAGCCGGGTGCTGTTTGCCCCGCCACCGCCGTGCCGCCCGCGGCGCGTGATGGGACTGGATTTCCCCAACCCGGTCGGCCTCGCCGCCGGACTGGACAAGAATGGCGCGTACATCGATGCACTGGCGACGCTGGGCTTCGGCTTCATCGAGGTCGGCACCGTCACGCCGAGACCGCAATCGGGCAACCCGCAGCCGCGTCTGTTCCGCCTGCCGCAAGCGCAGGGCATCATCAATCGCTTTGGTTTCAACAACGCGGGCGTCGATCAACTGGTCGAGAACGTCAAGCAGAGCAGGTATCGCGGCATCCTGGGCATCAACATCGGCAAGAATGCCGACACGCCCATTGAGCAGGCGACCGACGACTACCTGACCTGCCTTCGCAAGGTCTACGCCCATGCCAGCTATGTAACGGTCAACATATCCTCGCCCAACACCAGGAACCTGCGCCAGCTGCAGGACAAGGACGCGCTGGCAGGATTGCTGGCCGCACTGGAGCAGGAACGCGCCCGTCTTGCCGATGCCTGCGGCAGGCATGTCCCCATCGCGCTCAAGATCGCTCCGGACCTGGAAACCGGGCAGATCATCGAAATTGCCGACCTGCTGCTGGCGCACAAGATGGACGCCGTCATCGCCACCAACACCACACTTTCTCGCGATGGCGTCGAGGGTCTGCCGAACGCGCAGGAAACCGGCGGCCTGTCCGGAGCGCCGGTACGACTGAAATCCACCGCCGTCATCAAGCAGCTCTCGCTGGCCCTCGGCGCCGGGATTCCCATCATCGGCGTCGGCGGCATCCTGCAGGGCATCGATGCGGAAGAAAAAGTCAAGGCCGGTGCCAGCCTGGTGCAACTCTACAGCGGACTGGTGTACCGCGGCCCGGCGCTGGTCGGGGAAGCCTGCCGGGCCCTGGGATGAAATAGCGCCGGCTGCCCGGCCGGGGAGATGCGCCTACTCGTCGTGCAGCTTGTTGATCCCCATCAGCTTGAGCACGTATTTTTCATATACCGGCTCGGTACTGCCGGATTTCATCTTGCGCAGGAAATACTTTTCGAAGGCGATCTTGGCCCAGTGCACCCAGCGTCCATGACGGAACCAGTTGACATTGCGCGGCGGGATTTGAGGCAGGGCGACGAAGACGGCACCACGGTCGCCCAGGTCGGCAAGGCAGATGGCGTTCCAGGTGGGCTTTTCGGTCGGCTCCCGGCCGTCGAGCACCGCGCGGATATTGCGTGCAGCGGCCGTCACCATGGTCTCAATCATGTAGCCGGTCTTGGGCGCACCGGTAGGCACTGGCGTCGCCTCAACCGGGGGAATCGCCACACACACGCCGACCGCGTAAATGTTCTGGTATTTCGGGTTGCGCTGGTACGGATCGATCAGGATAAAGCCACGGGGATTGGTCAGTCCCTCGATGCCGATCACCGCATCCACGCCCTTGAAAGCCGGCAGCATCATGGAATACTTGAAATCGAGTTCATGCTCTTTCTTGGGCTGGCCGTTTTCGTCATGTTCGGTGACAAACATCTTGCCCGCCTCGACCCGGCTGACCTTGGCGTTGCAAATCCATTTGATGTGGCGATCGCGCATGGCCGATTCGAGAAATCCCCTGGAGTCGCCCACGCCACCCAGGCCCAGATGCCCGATGTAGGGTTCGGCAGTGACATAGGTCATCGGCACCCGGTGCCGGATTTTGCGGCGGCGCAGCTCGGTTTCCATGATGAAGGCGAATTCGTAGGCCGGCCCGTAGCAGGAGGCGCCCTGCACCGCGCCCACCACGATGGGTCCGGGATCCTTCACGAACGCATCCCAGCCCTTGGCCGCTTCGACGGCATGATCGACATGGCAGATGGAATGCGTATGCCCGGCCGGGCCCAGGCCTTCGATCTCCTCGAACGCGAGACGCGGACCGGTCGCGATCACCAGGATGTCGTAGGTGATGCTGCTGCCGTCCATCAGCTCCACCCGGTTGTCGTCCGGATGAACCCGCCTGGCCCCGGTAGGAATGAAGGTGATGTTCTTGCGCGCAAAATAGGGCGCGATGGGAAAGGAAATGTCCTCGCGGCTGCGCCAGTTTACGGCCACCCACGGGTTGGAAGGGACAAAATGAAAATCGGCCGTATCGGAGATGACCGTGACCGTATCCCCTGCCCGCAACCGCTCACGCAATTCGTAAGCCATTGGCATGCCGCCGATGCCGGCGCCCAGTACGACAACATGTGCCATCTCGTCTCCCTCATTTCCAGATCATGAATTGAATTGATGCATGGTCGGCATAGCCGGTGCTTCCATTCGGCGATCAGCACTGGCAGGCCAGGGCGCCCGGGGCTCCTATCCGGCGTGATCGGCGGCCATCTCCGGGCGGCTGCCAGCAGCGGGCTCGGGGAATCGCAGCACAACCTTGTCCTCGGCATCGACGTCCACGGTCACCTGGCCGCCATCGGCCAGCCGTCCGAACAGCAATTCGTCAGCGAGGGCGCGACGGATGGTGTCCTGGATCAGGCGCGCCATCGGGCGGGCACCCATCAGCGGGTCGAAGCCGCGCTTGGAGAGGAATTCCTTCAAGGCATCGGTAAAGATCGCATCGACTTTCTTTTCCTGCAACTGGTCTTCCAGCTGCATCAGGAATTTGTCGACAACGCGCATGATCACCCCGTGATCCAGCGGCTTGAACGACACGGTCGCATCCAGCCGGTTGCGGAATTCCGGAGTGAACAGGCGCTTGATTTCAGCCATTTCATCGCCGGATTCGCGGCTGGCGGTGAAGCCCATGCTGCCGCGCGCGAGGGATTCCGCTCCGGCGTTGGTGGTCATGATGATGGTCACGTTGCGGAAATCCGCGCGACGACCGTTGTTGTCGGTGAGCGTGCCGTGATCCATCACCTGCAACAGGATATTGAAAATGTCCGGGTGCGCCTTCTCGATTTCGTCCAGCAGCAGCACGCTGTACGGGTGCTTGGTGATCGCCTCGGTCAGGAGGCCGCCCTGTTCGAAACCGACATACCCCGGCGGCGCACCGATCAGGCGCGAAACCGCGTGCCGCTCCATGTATTCCGACATGTCAAAACGTACCAGTTCGATACCCATGATATAGGCCAGCTGCCGCGCCACTTCGGTTTTGCCGACCCCGGTGGGGCCGGAAAACAGGAATGCCCCAATCGGCTTCTGGGCACTGCCCAGACCGCTGCGTGCCATTTTCACGGCGGCAGCCAGCGCATCGATCGCCGGATCCTGGCCAAAAACCACGGCTTTCAGGTCACGATCCAGTCTCTTCAGGGCGCTGCGATCATCGCTGGAAATGTTCTTGGGTGGAATGCGGGCGATCTTGGCGATGATGTCTTCGATCTCCTTGTTGCCGATCACCTTCTTCTGCTTCGACTTGGGCAGAATGCGCTGGGCGGCACCCGCCTCGTCGATGACGTCAATGGCCTTGTCCGGCAGGTGACGGTCATTGATATAGCGGGCGGACAGCTCAGCCGCCGTGGACAGCGCAGCCGCCGTGTATTTCACGCTATGGTGCGCCTCGAAACGGGATTTCAGCCCTTTCAGGATTTCCACCGTTTCGGCGACGCTCGGCTCCGCCACATCGACTTTCTGGAAACGGCGCGCCAGAGCATGATCCTTCTCGAACACGCCGCGGTACTCCTGGTAAGTGGTGGCACCGATGCACTTCAGCGTGCCGTTGGACAGCGCCGGCTTGATCAGGTTGGACGCGTCCAGCGTCCCGCCGCTGGCCGATCCTGCACCGATCAGGGTATGGATTTCGTCAATGAACAGAATGGCGTGCGCATGTTCGTCCAGCTTCTTCAGCACGGCCTTCAAGCGCTGCTCGAAATCGCCGCGATACTTGGTTCCTGCCAGCAACGCGCCCATATCGAGCGAGTAGATGGTGGCGTCCATCAGGATCTCAGGCACATTGCCTTCCACGATGCGGCGCGCCAGGCCTTCGGCAATGGCTGTCTTGCCGACGCCGGCCTCGCCCACCAGCAGCGGATTGTTCTTGCGGCGGCGGCACAGTGTCTGCACCACACGCTCCAGTTCCGGCCCGCGCCCGATCAAGGGATCGATCTTGCCGGCCTGAACCTGAACGTTCAGGTTCAGGGTGTAGTTCTCCAGCGCACCCGCAGCCGGCGCCTCGCCTTCCACTTCAGGCTCGGCCTCGGCCCGCTTGGCATGGGTTTCGGCCACCTTGGAAATGCCATGGGAAATGTAGTTGACCACGTCCAGGCGCGTCACGCCCTGCTGGTGGAGGAAAAACACGGCATGCGAATCCTTTTCACCGAAAATCGCAACCAGCACATTGGCGCCGGTCACTTCCTTCTTGCCGGACGACTGCACATGCAGGATCGCGCGCTGAATCACGCGCTGGAAACCCAGGGTAGGCTGGGTGTCGACCTCATCGCTTCCGGTCACGGTCGGCGTGTGCTCTTCGATGTAATGCGTCAGTTCGCGCCGCAGTGCTTCAAGATTGGCGCCGCAGGCACGCAACACCTGCGCCGCGGTCGGATTGTCGATCATGGCCAGCAGCAAATGTTCGACCGTGATCAGTTCATGGCGCTTCTGACGCGCGTCCATGAACGCCATGTGCAACGAAACTTCGAGTTCCTGAGCTATCACTTCAAATTTCCTCCATCACGCATTGCAGCGGATGTTGATGTTCCCGCGCCAGCATTGCAACCTGATTCACTTTGGTCTCCGCAATATCACGCGGATAGATACCGCAAAGACCCCTGCCTTCATTATGCACTTTGAGCATGATTTGCATCGCCTGTTCACGGTTTTTCGCAAAAATATGCTGCAGCACCTGTACCACAAAATCCATGGGCGTGAAATCGTCGTTCAGCAACAGCACCCGGAACATGGCCGGCGGCTTCTGGCGGATGGCTGCCGGTTCGGCAAGGACGGCTTGTTGCGATCGGGTTCTCGGCATGTCTTCAGGCCTATTGTGGGCCTAATCGGAAAATTTTCAAGCCCAACCGGGGCTATGGGAAGAAAATATCATGGATAAATGCGGACGATTTTGACAATACGCTCGTGTGTCTGCACCACTTCCAGGGTATGACTGCCTATCCTGAAGCTGGTACCGGGCTCCGGGATGTCCTGGAAATGCTCCAGGACCAGGCCGTTCAGTGTCTTCGGGCCGTCCAGCGGCAGAGTCAGGCCCAACTTGCGGTTGAGTTCGCGCAAGGGGGTGGCGCCGTCGACCAGCCAGCTGCCGTCCTCCTGCTCATGATATCCGGTGCCGCGCGCCGGGGACTGGGTGGTGAAATCGCCGACAATTTCTTCCAGGATGTCCTCCAGCGACAGCAGCCCCTTCACCTCACCGTATTCGTCCACCACCAGCGCCAGGCGCTGCTGCTTTTCCTGGAATTGCTGCAGCTGGGTATACAGCGGTGTGCCTGATGGCACGTAATAGGGCTCGGTCATCACTTCGCGCAGCATGTCACGCGTCAGCTCGCCGTGGCGGGCCTGATGCAGCACCTTGCGGATATGCAACATGCCGATCACCTCTTCGGCGACACCCTCGCGCACCACCAGGCGGGTGTGATGGCTGGTGGCAATCTGCTGCAGGATGGTTTCTGGCAGATCGTCGAAATCGACCGCCTCGATCTGGGTGTGGGCGGTCATGACATCATCCACGGTGATTTTTTCCAGTTCGAACAGATTGAGCAGGATGCTCTGGTGTTTTTTCGGAATGTAGCCGCCGGCCTCGGTCACGATGGTGCGCAATTCCTCCATGGTCACGGCATGGACGTTTTCGCTGAAGCTCGGCTTGAGCCGCAACAGGGCCAGGAAGGCGCGCACGAACAGATTGACGAACCAGGTGAGGGGCTGGGCGATCCTGAGCAGGAAAATCAGCACATAGCTGGCGGTAAGCGCCACCCGCTCGGGATAGGCCGCAGCCACCACCTTTGGCGCGATCTCGCTGAACACCAGGATGGAAAACGCGATGGAAAGGGTGGACAGGGTCAGCACCCACTCTCCCTGGCCGAACATGCGCACGGCGATGATGGTAGCCAGCGTGGTCGTGGCCGACACGGAGAAGGTGCTGCCAAGCAGGATCACGCCCAGCAGCTTGTCGGTCTTGGCCAGCAGGGCGCTGGCAAGACGCGCGCCGCGATGTCCTTCGTTGGCGAGGTGGCGCAGACGGTAGCGGTTGACGGCCATCAGGCCGGTTTCGGCGGCAGAAAAAAACGCGGCGCTGGCAAGCAGCGCGAACAGCGCAGCGAATAGCGCCGATAAGGGAATGTCGTCCAAAGTGGTGGAAACCCGTGATGCGATGGCAAGCAGTTTCCGCGCAAGCACGGAAACTTGTCAAGCTCACATCAGGGCAGCGCCCCGGCGGTTTCGTCCTTCTTTTCCACCTTAATCAGGTCTTCGCGCGAGATGCCCAGCCACATCACGATCGGGCTGGCGACCAGGACCGAAGAGTAGATGCCGAACAGGATGCCGATGGTCAACGCCAGCGCGAAGTTGTGCAGCACCTCGCCGCCGAAGAACAGCATCGACAGCACCATGGTCTGGGTC
>MLJW01000717.1_pt1 | contig 10779 bp, 14 predicted proteins | sample 888231 | NCBI WGS metagenome assembly MLJW01 (sample SAMN05788063, study PRJNA343431) | mine drainage metagenome | isolation source: sample collected from the inflow into an acid mine drainage treatment plant... | place: Germany: Lusatia, lignite mining district
GAACTGGGATTGATCACCAAGAATATCCTGGATGGAATCGAGCTGCCCAATCCTGCATCCCTGCATCCAGCCAAATTGCTGACACAACTCAGGATGCGGCTGCGGAATTTGATAGGTATTCATTGATGCGTCGAGGCAGCATCGGCCCGGATTCCACGATACCGCTGTAAACCTGAACCAGTGCTGCGCCAGCGGATAGCCGATCGGCTGCATCCTGCGGAGTGCGGATACCGCCGACCGAGATGATCGGCATTTGTCCATTCATAGCGCTTGCCACCTGTTCAAGTTTGGCCAATGTCAGATGTTCTTCCCCTTTGTTTGCGTCACCGCTCAGGATCAAGCCGTCGAAGGAAAACTCCTGCACGCAGGCCAGCAGCGAATCGGTGTCACCACGGTTGCGGTCCACTTTCACGAGCATTGGGCGGTACAGTCCAGACGACCTGCCAATGCGCGACCTCGCGTTTTTGACGGATTCCAGCACACTTCGCAAGATAGCGTGGTTTTCCGGCAGATGCAGATCTGGCCCCGCGCTTATGCCGAGGTTGATCGCGAAATAATCAGCATATTTCCATAATCTTTCGATGCAAGCTAGATAATCGTCGGCCATCCGCTCTGCCGGTGTCATCCGGTTCATGCTAACACTCACCCCAAGCGGGGCCGGATGCGGCCGCGGATGCTGCTCCAGAATGGCCGTCACGGCATTGAGCCCGTGACTGCGCTGAGGTTCCGGCAATGGAATAACGGAGCCGATTTCCGCAAAACCAAACCCCAGAGGAAACAAGGCAGGGTAAAGTTCCCCGTGCTTGTCGAATCCGGCGGCCAGCCCTATCGGTCCCGGAAACGTCAATCCCATGACCTTTCGTTGCAGGTGTTGTGGCAGCCCTGTTGGGGCAACAGCGGCAGCCAGCTTGATCGCGTTCGTGCTCAGTCGTCTTGCATAGGGCGTTCCCAGCCTAGATGCGGCTGCATATAACAATTTATACATAGAGGCTATGATCCACTGCGAAGCTCTGCATAAAATCTACCAAAGCTGTCACTCCGGTATCAGGCATGGCGTTGTATAAACTGGCGCGTATTCCTCCTCTCATGGGGTGCCCCTTAAGATTAAGCAGCCCTTCTGCGGCTGCAGTGGACAAAAATAAGGGTATAAGTGAATCATTGGCGAGCGTGAAGCAGGCGTTCATGTAGGAACGGTTCCCGACCTGGACCGGGCAACGATAAAATCCAGTGCGGTCGTCGATGGCGCGATAAAGCAGCGTACTGCGTCGCTCACTGTTGCGCGCCATTGCCGCGATACCACCCATCCCAGCAATCCATCGGAATACCAGCCCTGATAAATAGACGGCGAAGGTGATGGGCGTGTTGAGCATGGATTCGGCCTCGGCCTGCACCCGGTAGTTGAATACAGTAGGTGTGGAGGGATGAGCACGTCCAAGCAGATCATCGCGCACGATCACGATAGTAAGTCCGGCTGGCCCGATGTTTTTCTGCGCGCCGGCGTAGATCAGTCCATAGCGGGAAATATCGAGAGGGCGGCTGAGAAAATCAGAGGTCATGTCCACCACAAGTGGTAGGTCGCCGGATCCTGGTATGTCGTGAAACTGCACGCCATTGGCAGTTTCGTTGCTGGTAATGTGGCAATAGGCAGCTTCTGGGCTCAGAGACCAGGCAAGTGGCATGCGATCAAAGCCGGTCTCCGCGCTGCTGGCCGCGACATTAACACTGCAATACCGACTGGCCTCGCGCATGTTCTTGGCTGACCAGTAGCCCGTTTCAACATAATCTGCCTGGTTGGCACTACCTAGCAGATTGAGCGGAACCAGCGAGAACTGCGCCGAAGCGCCGCCGTGCATGAACAGAATATGAAAATTTTCTGGAATGTTTAGCAGCGCCCGCAGATCCTCACGCGCCTGCCGCAGTACTGCCTTGAATGCATCGCCAGTGAACGGCATTTCCAGCATTGAAAGACCACAGCCCTCCCAGTTCAGGAACTCTCGCTGCGCTTGCGCCAGTACCTCTGCTGGCATGACACCGGGACCGGCAGCAAAGTTGAAAACCTTGGTCCCCATTTCAGGCAAACAGGGCAGATCCATGCTGGCTGGCAGCCATGAAGAACAGCAACGGGATAGAAAGCATGGTGTTGACGCGAGAGGAGAGGAAGGTAATGCGGGTACAGCGCAGGCGCTCGTCCAGCGATGCGGTAACGAAGCCGAGTACTTTCTTCTGGTGCGGCCACAATACCAGCCACAGGTTGGCCAGCATCAGTGTGCCGATCCATAAGCCTGCGCCGATGACAGCCGGATAGCCACTCATCGCCATGGCATCGAGCAGCATGCCGCGCTGCCACAGCATTCCGACGCCAGCCAACCAGGTGACGATCGCTGCGTAACGGAAGGTTCCGTGTTCCCGTCCCAGCAACGCCATGTAGGCCGGGCCTTGCTCGTCGCTCATGTCCTCTCGCGAGAGTGGCCGGAAACTCGGACTCTGGATTACGCTGGCGTAATTATGTCCGACCCAGATGATGCCGCCGAAGAAATGCACCCAGTGCAGTAAGAGGTCGATGAGATGTTTCATCATGCGTCAGTATCCTACTACCAGCCGACGGACGATCAGAAACAGCACCAGCGTGAGCAACAGGCCGAGCACAATGGTGCCGGTGGCAGTGTCTAGGGGCGTTTTCATGGTTACTCCATGAACTCCGTGGTCACGGCCCCGGATTGACGCCGGACCAGGGGCCGCGGTTCATGGTGCGGCTGACGTGCCTTGCTGACAGCCATCTCGATCACATGATGATGCGGCGACTTGGCGCAGGCTGGGTCAGTATTGGTGGCATCACCGGTAAGCAGGAATGCCTGGCAGCGGCAGCCGCCGAAATCCTTTTCCTTTTCGTCGCAGGTGCGACAAGGCTCCTTCATCCATTCGTCGCCGCGGAACTTCTTGAACAGAGGAGAATCGTTCCACAGCCACTCCAGGCTATGCTCGCGCACAGTCGGAAATTCCAACCCCTTGACCACGCGCACTTCCTGGCAAGGAAGCGCGGCGCCATCCGGCGCAATGGTGAGATGGATAGTACCCCAGCCATTCATGCAGGCCTTGGGCCGTGTTTCGTAATAGTCCGGGATGACAAAGTAGATGGTCATGCGCTTGCCGAGGCGCGCACGTGCGGCCTCCACAGCGACTTCGGCGCGTTCGATCTGCTCGCGCGTCGGCAGCAGTTCCTCGCGGTTCAACAGCGCCCAGTTGTAATACTGAATGTTAGCGAACTCCAGGTAATCCACGCCAATATCCTCAGCGAGGGCAAGGATTTCTTCCGCCTGATCGATATTCTGGCGGAATATCGGCACATTGAGCACCATAGGGAAGCCTTCAGCCTTGATCATGCGCGCCACGTTGATTTTCAGGTCATGGGCTCGGGCGCCGACCAGTTCATCAGTCAGGCTGCGACTGGCGGATTGCAGGCTTAGCTGGATTTGTTTCAGGCCGGCATTTTTCAACGCCTTCAATCGCTCCGGCGTTAGGCCAACACCGGAAGTGATTAGGTTGGTGTAGTAGCCGAGATGCTCGGCTTCTGCGACCAGTTCTTCGAGGTCGTTGCGCAGCATGGGTTCGCCCCCGGAAAAGCCGAGTTGCAGGGCACCCAGTTCGCGACCTTCGTGCAGTACTCGCTTCCATTCCTCGGTATTGAGTTCCTGCTTTCCATATTGTTCGAAATCCAGAGGGTTATTACACCAGACGCACTTGAGCGGGCAGCGATAGGTTAATTCCAGCACCAACCACATAGGCTTGCCTTGCCCATCTAGACTAATTGCCGATCCATCCTTTGGCATGGGATACCTCCAAAAATCTATAAATACTAGTTTCTATATCTGCGGTATCGACAAACAGTGTTTTGAGTTCTTTAACAATTTCACCAACGGTAGATTTTCCCGTGCAGCGTTTGATAATTTCTGAGGCGCTGGCGTTGAGCTTGATAACGCCTTCCGGATAGAGAAGTACGTAAGCATCTTGCGACTTCTCCCAGCGGAACAGAAACTTGGAATTAAGTTGCGGACGATCTTTGGGCTGGAAATGCCTATCATCTGACATAAAGACTCTCTTGTCTTGATTAAGGGCGCGACAACAAGTCGCGCCCGGTATCACTCAGCGTACGTACACGTAGGCAGTTACTTCAAAGCCAAGACGCAAATCGCAAAAATCAGGTTCGAGCCATTGCATTGTTATCTCCTAAAGAAGTTGGTTGAAGTTGTTGCCGCACGCAATGGGAGAGGCATAAATGAAAAGGCACCATCACGATTAGCGTTGCACGGTAGAATCACCACGCAACATTAATGTACGGCATGGTATGAGCTTAGGCTTGCTAAAAACACTGATTGTCACATCCGTAATTTAATTAAAATAACCTCATGATTTTCTGTGATTTTATTGAGGCGGTAGTTTTCTTGATTTGGGTCAAGGCTGATACCTGAAAATAGGTGCAGCTTCGTATATCAACAAAGAGCAAAAATGAATTCCACGAATCTCATTCGACTTCATAAAGTTGCTTGCGTCGTGTATAAATACCGATGCGCTATTAGGCAATGATATGAAAAAAAGTCGATAGATTGGCGCGGGCTTCGCTAAAGGATATCAATGACGATAAGGTATTCACGCCGAATGCTCGCAAGGAAGCCGGTCACCAGTTGGGTCAGGTTTAAACAGGATTGGAACCGGATCACTGGAAACCGCTTGAAGATGTTGGTGCTGGCACCAAAGAGATCATCATCGATCTCGACGATGGATGGTTTCGGGTAATGTAGTGAAATTCCCGAAAACCGTTTATGTGTTGCATGTCTGTTAGCGCCGATTGAATACTGACTCATCCTGCCAATTCAAATCTGACCCAGGACCGATCGTTGCTTTTTGACACAACAACTGTGGATAAGTGTACCAAATAGTTGGTGGTTCTGCATTATCCTTTTTCATTATCAAAGAAGAATACGCGGGGAACAGCGCAAAGGCTGGCACCAAAGCAATTCCCCGCGCATTGGTTTAGAACGGCGCGTCAGCTGGGAACTCTTCTTTGCCCTCCATCCGTTTCTGCTCACGTGACCTGATGAGCAACCTTGCCTCCGTGCTGCTGTGTTGGAATCGGTACGACTCGTTACCGGAATTCGTAGAAACACATTGTTCTGGGAAATCTTACGCGCATGCCTGGATGTGAAGGTGGTCTTTTCAACTTCATGGTGTGAGATGGTTTTTAATGCGGGCAAGGCACTCAAGGTTGCGTTGAACAAACCTGGCCAAAATCACTCTGACGGGCGACTATAGAGTCGCCAGTTGCGTTTCCAGCGACTGTGAGGCGTGCTGGCGGAGTCTCGTTTCAAATTACCGCCTATGATCCTGCCAATCGGATTAATGCAAAAGTGTCACCAAAAGTGTCACCAATTGGACGGAAAGCAAAAAGGGCTTGCAGCGATTAAGCTGTAAGCCCTTCTTTTATTTGGTGCGCCCGAAGAGATTCGAACTCCTGACCCCTTGGTTCGTAGCCAAGTACTCTATCCAGCTGAGCTACGGGCGCATCGATGAAAGGGCGCCATTATACCTCAGCGCACCTCGAAATCAAGTCAGATCACAAATTACTGATTCATGACGCCGATAGCTTAATCTGGTTGAACCCGGTCCCGTGGCGACAATATGGCTTGCCGCCTGGCGCAGTCTGAAATCCTTCTGAACTCGGCTTCAGGAGTGATTCGGCGCGGGCATCAATGGTGCTACAATCGCGTTCACGTGTCTTATATAAAAGGGGAGTTTCCGTGCGCCGCATACTTGTTGCTGTTGCTTTAGCTGTCTTACCAGCTTTGACTTACGCCTCCGGCTTCACGCTTTCCAGCCCCGAAATAAAAGCCAATGGGCTGATACCCAAGAGCTTTGAATTCGATGGGTTTGGCTGCTCAGGGGAAAACAAGTCGCCTGCGCTCAAATGGAGCGGAGCGCCCAAGGATACCAAAAGTTTTGCCGTGACCGTGTATGACCCCGACGCGCCGACGGGATCGGGCTGGTGGCACTGGATTGTCATCAACATCCCGGCCAGCGTCACCGAACTGGATGCAGATGCCGGCGCGGCCAACAGCACGACCTTGCCAAAGGGGGCGTTACAGGGTCGCTCCGATTTCGGCGTGGCAGCCTGGGGGGGCGCCTGCCCGCCGAAAGGTGACAAACCGCATCGCTACATTTTTACCGTGTACGCGCTGAAGACCGACAAACTGGACATCCCTGCCGACGCCACTGCAGCGCTGACCGGCTACATGATCCACGCCAACGCACTAGGCAAAGCCAGCTTTACCGCAAAATACGGTCGGGCCAAGTAGTCGCTGGTTGACCGAGGCGGGAACCACAACCCGCCTCATGTTGGTTTTCGACGCGCAATCTGCCGTGCCGAAAGCCCTTTAACTGCAAGACCGCTGCCCTTTCAAGAGAAATTCCAGGATGGGCATCGAGGCGCCGCAATCAAGCGCGCCGTTGGACGTATTGCAAATATAACGCCTCCACTTTTGCGCGAGCCCACGGCGTTCTGCGCAGAAACTTCAAACTGGATTTGATGCTCGGATCATGCGTAAAGCATCGCACCGGCACAATGACGGCCATGGCTTCCCATCCCATGCTCTCGGACAGTTGTGTCACCATGGCCTCAAGCGTGACGCCGTCCAGCCTGGGACGGTTCGCCGAGTTGGTCATATGGGTGTTCATGGTTCCATTTTACAGACAATAATCTTTCCCGTCGGCATGCCCCGGCAGGTTTTGTGGCCAATGAAACGCCTTACGGAACGCGCGCCTTCGGTGCAGTGAGTGGCCGCATTGAAATCCAGCGAAGAATCCCAATCTATCCGGTAATCGCCACCTTCAGACAGGATTCCACCACCATGAGCGACGCCCTGCACCTGGTTTGCCCCCATTGCCTCGCAGTTAACCGCATGCTCAAGACCAGACTGAGCCAGCACCCGAAATGCGGAAAGTGCCATAGCCCACTGTTCGACGGCCATCCGACGGAGCTCGATTCAGACGCCTTTGCCAAGCACATTTCCCAGAACGAGATCCCGGTACTGGTGGATTTCTGGGCGCCCTGGTGCGGGCCTTGCAGGATGATGGCACCTGCCTTTGCGCAAGCCGCCGCCAGGCTGGAACCCGGGATCCGCCTGGTCAAGCTGAACACCGAAGCCGAACAGGAAATTGCCGCGCGCCATGCCATCCGCAGCATCCCCACGCTGGCCCTATTCTCCGGCGGCCGTGAAGTCGGGCGCCAGGCCGGCGCCATGGGGGAGCAGGACATCGTGCGCTGGGTTCAATCGATGGTGAAGAACATCACTCCAGCCTGAGAGCTTGCTGCGCGTTTCTAGCCGGCCGGATCACGGCCCGATGTCGGCGACCCGGTCTGCAATTGCCGCATACAGGTCGCGCGTAGAAGCGATCGCGCCGTCCTGCACCTCCTGAGCGGTGAGGGTTCGGCCATTTGCCGCCAGCAGGGAGCGCGTGGCCGTGGCACTCGCAACGACGGTCACCGCATAGCCGAGATTGAATCCGCCATGCGCTGTGGAGTTGATGCACATGTGCGTCATAAAGCCTGCGAGGACGATTTTCTGTATGCCGGCCGATTTCAGCTGCTGATCGAGGTCTGTCTTGATGAATGCATTCGGGTAGTTTTTGGTAATGACCGGCTCGCCTGCGACCGGGGCAACCTCATCCGAGATTGCGCCTATCTCGGCGCTCACGTCATAGGGTGAACCCGCACCTGCATCGTGCCGGATATGGAAAACCGGCACTTTCAGTTCCCTGGCCATGTCGAGCAGCTTTCTCGCCTCAAGAAGGGCCTCTTCTACCCCGGCCAGCTGCATGACGCCTTTTCTGTATGTGTTCTGGCAATCAATCATGATGAGTGCGGACTCACTCAACGGCGAAGGCTGCATATCGAGCCCCACGATTTCCCTCAAGGTTTTCGACGCCACGGTCATCATCATTACTCCCCGATATCCAGAATAAAAAATCGATCCGTCCATCATAAATGAAGTTTGATTTTGTGCCAGTGATATCTGGCATCTATTGCCTGATCCCTTTAGCCGTTCCTGACGCCAACCGGAAAACCTCTGGTGTCTTCCGCATTGATCGGGAATATTCAGCTATTGATTTTATTTTTACATTTCTATTATAATGGAAACATGGAAAATAAATCGGTAGTCAATGCACTCGCATCCCTGGCGCAGGAATCGCGTCTGGTTATTTTTCGCCTCCTGGTACAAGCGGGACCTGATGGCATGCCCGCCGGGAAAATCAGCGAAATGACCGGCATTCCGCCGTCCACCATGTCGTTTCATCTCAAGGAGCTGACTCACGCCAACATGGTGCATTCCCGTCAGGAAGGTCGATTCGTCATCTATTCGGCCGACTTCAAGACCATGAACGCACTTCTGGCATTCCTCACGGAAAACTGCTGCGGTGGGAACCCCTGCCTGTCGGTATGCACGCCAGCCTGTCCAGCCGCAGAAGAAAGCCCTGCCTGACACCGATCCAAGCGCATCAACTTAACCACAGGAGTTCATCGTGAGCGACAAGGTATATAACGCACTATTTTTGTGTACCGGAAATTCCGCCCGCAGCATCATGGCGGAAAAACTGCTGGAGTTCTGGGGCAAAGGCCGCTTCAGGACATTCAGCGCCGGCAGTCACCCGGCGGGAAAAGTTAACCCGTTCGCCATCGAGGTGCTGAAATCGCGAGGGATTTCAACGGATAATCTGCGCAGCAAAAGCTGGGATGAATTTTCCACACCCGACGCGCCGTTCCTCGATTTCGTATTTACCGTATGCGACAACGCCGCCGGCGAGGTCTGCCCCGTCTGGCCAGGCCAGCCCATGACGGCACACTGGGGCCTGGAAGACCCGGCCGCAGTTGAGGGCACGGATGAGGAGAAACTGCGCGCTTTCAGGCAAGTGTCCACCTACCTGGACAATCGCATCAAGATTTTCACCAGCCTGCGTCTCGAATCGCTCGACAAATTGCGCATCAAGCAGGAAATCGACGCCATCGGCAAAGTCAGGGACTAGCCATGTCTTCAAATGCAGGACAAACAGTTTCACCGATAAGCTTTTTCGAGCGCTACCTGACCCTGTGGGTGGCCCTGTGCATCGTCGCCGGGATCAGCCTGGGGCAACTGCTTCCGCCCCTGTTCCAGACGATCGGCCAGATGGAGGTGGCGCAAGTCAACATTCCGGTGGGCCTGCTCATCTGGGTGATGATTATCCCGATGCTGGTCAAGGTGGACTTCGGGGCACTGCATGAAGTCAAGACACACTGGCGAGGCATCGGTGTGACCCTGTTCGTCAACTGGGCCGTCAAGCCGTTTTCGATGGCGTTTCTCGGCTGGCTGTTCATTCGCCAGCTATTCGCCCCATATTTGCCTGCGGACCAGCTGGACAGCTATGTCGCCGGCCTGATCCTGCTTGCTGCAGCGCCCTGCACCGCCATGGTGTTCGTCTGGAGCCGGCTGACCAACGGCGACCCGTTGTTTACGCTGTCACAGGTAGCGCTCAACGACACCATCATGATTTTTGCCTTTGCACCGATTGTCGGGCTGCTGCTCGGCATCTCATCCATTCACGTGCCATGGGCCACACTGTTCACTTCGGTGGCGCTTTACATCGTGATTCCGGTCATCCTGGCGCAGCTCTGGCGCAAATCTCTCCTGAAAAACGGGCAAGCCAGCTTCAATGCAGCCATGGCAAAAATTGGACCCTGGTCGATCGGTGCGCTTCTGGCCACCCTGATCCTTCTGTTTGCCTTCCAGGGTGAAGCGATTCTGCAGCAGCCCATGATCATCGCCATGCTAGCAGTACCGATTCTGATCCAGGTCCTGTTCAATTCCAGCCTCGCTTACTGGCTCAACCGCAAGTGCGGCGAGAAACACAGCGTGGCCTGTCCGTCAGCACTGATCGGGGCCAGCAACTTCTTTGAACTGGCAGTGGCCGCCGCCATCAGTCTTTTCGGTTTCAACTCCGGGGCCGCACTGGCCACCGTCGTGGGGGTGCTCATCGAAGTGCCGGTCATGCTGCTTGTCGTCAAGGTGGTAAACAACACGAAGGGCTGGTATTCCCAGTCCTGATTAGAACCTTATGCAAATCCCGAACGAAAATTTATCATGAACGTACTCTTTCTTTGCACCGGAAACTCATGCCGCTCCATTCTCGGCGAGGCCACATTCAACCACCTGGCGCCCGCCGGCTGGCGTGCCATGAGCGCAGGAAGCAAGCCCACCGGTCAGGTGCATCCACGTTCGCTGGCATTGCTGGCCCGTGAAGGCATCCCCACCGAAGGCTGTCACAGCAAGTCCTGGGAGAACCTGCCGGCCACGCCGGATATCGTCATCTCGGTTTGCGGCAATGCCGCCAATGAAACCTGCCCGGCTTATCTCGGTCCCGTTCTGCGCACCCATTGGGGTGTTGAAGACCCGGCCCATGTCACGGGAACGGATGCGGAGATTGATGCCGGCTTCATGGCGGCGTACCGCATTCTGCGTGCCCGCATCGAGGCGTTCTTTGCACTGCCCCTGGAGGTCCTCCAGAAGGACAAGGCCAAACTCAAGGCCGAGATGGACAAGATCGCCACCCTTATTGATGTAAAGGAAACCCTGCAAAACCCCCACTTTCGCGCCCCGCACCTGAGCTCATTGTGTCAACATTGAACCCATGAAACAAACCACCCTGAACCTCGACCTCAGTCTCAAGCGCACGCGCAAGCGTGAATTTCTCGAACAG
>MLJW01000718.1_pt1 | contig 10735 bp, 9 predicted proteins | sample 888231 | NCBI WGS metagenome assembly MLJW01 (sample SAMN05788063, study PRJNA343431) | mine drainage metagenome | isolation source: sample collected from the inflow into an acid mine drainage treatment plant... | place: Germany: Lusatia, lignite mining district
GGCGCCGGGCGAAACGCCCGTTCAGCCAGAGCCCGGGCCAGGCCTGCGGCGCCGACCAGGAGCACCCGGTCGGCGCCGGGCAAAAGCCGGTCGATGATGCGCTCGAGATCCTCCTGGCTGACGCAGTCGACCACATGGAGCTCTGGCGATGCGCCGTGGCCGAGGACCAGATCATCGTCCAATCCGAGCTGATGGACGCTCAGCCCCGGCGCCGCGCCGCGCAACGCCTCGGCGAGCGGCAGCGACAGAGCCGGCGAGAGCAGGTCGCGGCCGGCGGGCGTGTCGGCCAGATTGATGCCGTCTACATAGACCCGGCCGCCGCGCATGGTTCGCCCCAGGGCCGGGACCGCGGGAGCGATCACGGCGTGGCGGCGGCCGCTGGCAGCCAGGGCGGCGAGGGTTTCGCTGACCACGTTGCCGCGCAGGGTCGAATCGAGTTTCTTGAACAGCAGGCGCGGCCGGCGCTGGAGCAGCCGGGCCAGCGCGGCGCCGACCCGATCCGCCGCTCGCGCGGCGGACAGATGGCGGCTGCCGGTGCTCGCCGCGATGACCGCGGCGGCGGCGTCCGGAACCGCCCGGCCGGCATCGGCCAGCACCTGGCAACGGGCGCCCCGCTGGGCGAAGGGCGCGGCGGCGTCCATGGCGCCGGTCAGGTCGTCCGCGACGATGGCCAGTTCCAGCGCTGAGGCGTGCATCGCCGCCGGCGCTCAGCCGCCGGCCGGGCTTGGCGGCGAGGGCTGCGCCGCCATGCGCCGGGCGTAGGCGATGGCGGCGCTCATGTTCTGATGCTTCGCCACCCCGCGCCAGGCAATGTCGAAAGCGGTGCCGTGATCCACCGAGGTGCGCTGGATCGGTAGCCCCAGGCTGACATTGACGGTGCTGTCGAAGGCGATCAGCTTGGTCGGGATGTGGCCTTGGTCGTGATACTGCGCCACCACCAGATCGAACTCGCCACGCATCGCCCGGTAGAACACGGTATCGGCGGAGATCGGACCGCAAGCGGCGATACCTTCGCGGCGGGCGGCGGCCACCGCGGGCGCGATCTGCTCGACGTCCTCGGCGCCGAACAGACGATTTTCGCCGCAATGGGGGTTGAGGCCGGCCACCGCGATGCGCGGCGATGTCACGCCCATGCGCTTGAAGTGGGCATCGCCGGCGCGGATCGTCATCAGAACCCGCTCGGTCGTGACGCGCCGCGTGGCCTCGGCCAGGGAGACATGGGTGCTGACGTGGATGGTCGAGAGCCGCTCCGAAGCGAGCAGCATGAAGGACGACCGGGCGCCGCTGAGGTGGGCCAGGAGCTCGGTGTGGCCGGAAAAGCGGTGGCCGGCCGCGTGCAGCGCTTCCTTGCTGAGCGGGGCCGTAACGATCACCGCGATCGCGCCGCGCAACGCCGCCGCCGCCGCGGCGGCGACGAAGGCGTATGCGGCGTCGCCGCCGGCGGCGCTGATCGTGCCGGCGCGAATCGCATCGCGATCGGCAAGCGGCACGTCGACCACCGGCACCACCCCTAGCGGCAGTTCCGTGTAAGCCGGACCGAAGACAAGCCCGGTGCCGACCAGGTCGTTGGCGCGCTCCAGATAGGCGCGCGAGCCGAATACCGGGGCTGCCGACCGCTCCTCGGCGGACAGTTCCCGCAGCGCCTTGCAGGTGATTTCCGGACCGACCCCCGAGGGGTCGCCCATGGTGATGCCGATAGGCCGCAGCGGCCGGGGATTTGCCATAGGTGCGTACTGAAGGGGGAAATCGCTGCGCCGAGATCCGACGGGTCAGAAGGGGCCCGGGGTCGTCAGCAGAGCGGCGATGAAGTCTATTCGCTTGCGCCGCAAATGGCAATCAGCGCCAGTGGACCGCGCGCGGAAATCGATTATCATCACGGCGCCGAGGCTGCTCAACCCGGATCCGGAACATTGAAGCATCGAACCAGCAGATGAAGATCGCCACCTGGAACGTCAACTCGCTCAAGGTCAGGCTGCCGCAGGTGCTCGCCTGGCTGGCCACGCACCAGCCCGACCTGCTCTGCCTGCAGGAAACCAAGCTGGAGGACAAGAACTTCCCGACGGACGCAATCGAGGCGGCGGGCTACCGGGCCGTCTCGAGCGGCCAGAAAACCTACAACGGCGTCGCCATTCTCGCGCGCGAGCCCTTGCAGGAAGTCGTCCGCGGCATCGACGGCTTCGATGACGCGCAGCAGCGCGTCATCAGCGCCACCCTGCCGACGCCGGCGGGGCCGCTGCGCATCGTCTGCGCCTACGTCCCCAACGGCCAGAGCATAGACTCGGACAAATACCGCTACAAGCTCGACTGGCTAGCGGCGCTGACCGGCTGGCTGCGCGCCGAACTGCAGCAGCATCCGCGCCTGGTGCTCGCGGGCGACTTCAACATCGCGCCGGAAGACCGCGACGTGCACGATCCGGAGGCCTGGAAGGATCAGGTGTTGTGCAGCGCGCCCGAGCGCGCAGCGTTCCGCGAGCTGCTGGCGCTGGGAATGGTAGATGCCTTCCGCCGCTTCGAGCAGCCCGAGAACAGCTACAGCTGGTGGGACTACCGGATGATGGCCTTCCGCCGCAACCGCGGACTGCGCATCGACCTGATCCTGCTCTCCGGGGTGCTGGCCGAATCATGCACCGCCTGCGGCATCGACAAGGAGGCGCGCCGGGCAGAGCGGCCGTCGGATCACGCCCCGGTCGGCTGCGAGCTGATCTGAAGCGGGACAAGCGGCAAACAGCATGATCTAATATAGCCGCATACTCACCAGTCCTAAAGGAGAACCACCATGAAGATCAATGTCGGCAGCATCGATCGCAGCTTGCGCATTGTCGTCGGCCTGGCGCTGATCGCCTGGGCCCTCTTCGGCGGCCCGGTTTGGGCCTGGATCGGCGTCGTGCCGCTGGCCACCGGCCTGTTCAAATTCTGTCCGCTGTACGCGCTGCTGGGTCTGAACACCTGTCCGATCAAGAAGCAATGAGGGCGTTGGCGATGCGCACGAAGTCGGCGACCCCCAGCTCCTCGGCGCGCGCGCTGGGGGAAATGCCGAGCTGCGCGAGTTGCGCTGCGTCGATCAACCCGCGCAGTGTGTTCCTGAGCATCTTGCGGCGCTGACCGAAGGCGGCCGAAACGATCCGGGCGAACAGCGCCTGGTCTCGCGCAGCGAGCGCGGCGACCGGGCGGGGAATCATCCTGACGATGGCGGAATCAACCTTGGGAGCCGGATCGAAAGCCTCGGCCGGCACGTCGAACAGCCGCTCCATCTCGAAGCGGTACTGCAGCATCACCGACAGCCGTCCATAGTCGCCGTTACCGGGCGGGGCGACCATGCGCAGCACCACCTCCCGCTGCAGCATGAAGTGCATGTCGCGCAGCAGCGGCGCGTACTGCGCCAGGTGGAACAGCAGCGGCGTCGAGATGTTGTAGGGCAGGTTGCCGACCACGCGCAGGCCGGGCTGGCTGCCGGCGCCGGCAACCAGCCCGGCGAAATCGAACTTCAGGGCGTCGCCCTCGTGGATCGTCAGGCGCTCCGGCGGAAAGCGTCGGGACAGGCGGGCGATCAGGTCGCGGTCGATCTCGACCACGTCGAGCCGCCCGAGCCGCGCCAGCAGCGGCTCGGTCAGGGCGCCCAGCCCCGGCCCGATCTCGACCAGCCGGTCGCCGGCCCGGGGGGCGATGGCGGCGACGATCCGGTCGATGACGGCCTGCGCTACCAGGAAGTTCTGACCGAAGCGCTTCCTCGGGATATGACCGGTCATGCGCGCGCCAGACTGATCGCGGCCTCGATCGCGGCGAACAGGCTGTGCGGATCGGCGCGGCCGGTGCCGGCCAGATCCAGCGCCGTGCCGTGATCCACCGAGGTGCGCACGATCGGCAGACCGAGCGTGATATTGACGCCCTCGTCGAAGGCCGCGAACTTGAGCACCGCCAGCCCCTGGTCGTGATACATCGCCAGCTGGGCGTCGGAGCCCGCCAGCACGCGACGGGTAAATAGCGTGTCGGCCGGCAGCGGCCCGACCAGATCCAGCCCCTCGCTGCGCAGCGCGTCCAACACCGGGGAAATCACCTCGATCTCCTCCCGCCCCATGTGGCCGCCTTCGCCGGCGTGCGGATTCAAGCCGGCGACCAGGATGCGCGGCCGTGCTATGCCGAACTTCGCGACCAGATCACGGTGCAGGATGCGGATCGTCGTCGCCAGTTCCTCGCGCGTGATCGCCGCAGGCACGTCCTTCAGCGCCAGATGCGTGGTCGCCAGCGCCACGCGCAGGCCGGCGCCGGCCAGCATCATGACCACGCGCCGGGTCCCGGTGCGCTCTGCCAGATACTCGGTGTGGCCGGTGAAGGGAATCCCGGCCTCGTTGATGATGCCCTTGTGCACCGGCGCCGTCACCAGCGCCGCGAATTCTCCGGCGCTGCAGCCGGCCAGCGCGCGGTCGAGCAGCGCCAGCACGTAGCGGGCATTGGCGGCATCGAGCCGGCCCGCGTGGGCCGGTGCCGCGAGCGGGACGTGCAGCAGCTCCAGGGCGCCGGGGGCAGCCGGCGCGTCGACCTGATAATCGCGCAGGGGAATTTCCAGGCCGAGCGCTCTCGCGCGCGAGTCGAGCAGTCCGCGGTCGCAGAGCACCACGACGCGCCGGGGAAAGCGGCGCGCCGCGAGCGCGAGGCAGAGCTCTGGGCCTATCCCCGCAGGCTCGCCCGAGGTGACCGCGATCGCCGGGCTAGACTCACCGCCCATGGCCGTTACTTGTCGTCCAGCCGGTACTCGACATAGGCGCGGTCGCGCATCTGGCGCAGCCAGTCCTCGTAGGCCTCGTCCGACTTGCGCTCGCGCAACGCCTGGCGCGCCAGTTGGCGCTTGCGCTCCGGCGAGACATCCTCGACCCGCCGACCGAGCACCTGGATCAGGTGCCAGCCGAACTGGGTGCGCACCGGCTGGCTGATCTCGTTGATCTTCAGCGCGTCCATCGCCCGCTGAAACTCGGGCACGGTGTCGCCCGGATAGAGCCAGCCCAGATCGCCGCCCTTGGCGGCGGAGAGATCGTTGGAATAGAGGCGGGCCAGTTCGGCGAAGTCGGCACCGTGTTCGAGCCGCTCCCTGATGTCCAGCAGCTTGCGCTTGGCATCGGCGTCGGACACCAGTTCATTGACCTTGATCAGGATGTGGCGCGCATGCGTCTGGACCACCGTCTTCTCCTGCAGGGCGCCACCGCGGCGCGCGATCAGCTTGACGATGTGGAATCCGGCCGGGCTGCGCACGATGCCGCTGACCTCCCCGGGCTGGAGCTTTGCCGCCGCTTCGACGTAGAGACTGGGTAAGCGATTCAGCGGCCGAAACCCGATGGCGCCGCCGCTCAGCGCATCGGGCGCATCGGAGTAGCTCGCCGCCACGCGGGCGAAGTCGTCGCCGCGCTTGATCTGGGCCAGCGCCTGTTCGGCGCGGGCGTGGATGCTCGCCAACTGCTCGGGGCTTGCCTGCTCCGGGACGCGCAGCAGAATGTGGGACAGATTCAGCTCCTCGTTGGCGCCCGCGGCGTACTCGGGGCTGGCGAGATAATTGTCGACCTCGCCGTCGGAAACGGTGATGCGGCTGTCCACTTCGCGCTCGCGCAGCTTGGTGATGATCATCTCGTCGCGGATTTCCTCGCGGAACTTGGCCCAGGTGACCCCATCCTTCTCCAGCGCCGCCCTGAATTCCGGCAGGCTCAGGTGATTGGCCGTGGCTATGCGTTGCAGCGCCGCGTCGAGCTGGCCATCGTCGACTTGGGTGGATGTCTCCTTGGCGTACTGCAGCTGGATGTCATCCATGACCATGCGTTCGAGCACCTGCTTCTCCAGCACCTCGTGCGGCGGCAGCGGCGTGCCCTGGGTACGCAGTTGCCGCTCGACGCTGGTCAGGCGCGCGTTCAGTTCGTTCAAGGTGATCGCCTCGTCATTGACCACGGCGACGATCCGGTCGGCCAGGATCGGCTTGTCCGGCTTGGCGGTCTGCGCTTGCGCCGCTGTCCCCAGCAGAAGGCAGGCCAAGAAAAGAAAGCGGAGTGATTTCATGAAAAGGGTCCGTTCACACTGAGTTTCAGTCGGCGGCGAGGCTCGATGCTGCGCCGGGTTGGTTGATCCTGCCGTAGCCGGGAACGCTTCGTTTCAAGGTGTCCAGCGGATTCAAGCCGAGGCTGGCGAATCCGTTCAGCTCCAACTGAACGAAAAAGGCGGTGCTCGAAGTACCGGTCGCCGTCGCCAAGCGCTGCAGCACGATGCGCCCCAGCCAGCAGCCGCCATTGTATTCCACGCCGCCGACGGTTTCGATGATGCGTTTATCGAGAAGCGAGTAATTGTAGCGCCCGACGCCGTGCCAGGCGCCATGGATCGGCCATTGCGCCGAAACGTCGAACTGCTTCTCGTCGTTGCTGGGAGTGATGGTGTCGCGATTGAACCGATAGCCGGCATTGATCACCTTGCCCAGTTCCGGCTGATAGCGCCAGCCCAGGGTCAGCCGGTTGGTGCGGTTCTCGTTCGGGTTGTACTGCCAGGCGGCATCCACCGTATTCTTGGGCCAGATCTTGCCGGAGAGCGCGGCGAGCATGTCGGCAGTCTTGGCGGTGCGCGGAATCTCGCCCGGCAGCGTCACCTGCTGCTGCTGGAAGTAATAGAGCTGGCCGATCATGCCGCGCAACAGCTCGGCGCCGCTGTCCGGATCCACCAGACGCGAGGTCAGCGCCATGGTGACCTGATTGGCGTCGCCGATGCGGTCACCGCCGCTGTAGCGGTTTTCGGAGAATATCTGGGCGAAATTGAAGTCCGCCAGGCCCGAGTCGAACACCGGAATCAGGTGCTGGTCGCGCACCGGCACGTAGAGGTAATAGAGCCGGGGTTCGAGCGTCTGGGTGAGGTGCTGGCCGAACCAGTCGGTCTGGCGCTCGAAGGTGACGCCGCTATCGACGCTGAAGATCGGCAGGTTGCGGGACAGCGCAGCCGGCGTGCCGGCGGCCTGGCGGTCGAGCAGGTAGTGGGTCGAACTGAAGCCGATCTTGGGTGTGAGATAGAAGGCCGCCGTCTGCAGCGGCAACGCCAGTTGCGGATAGAGCGTGATGCGCTGGCCGAGGACGCTGGTGGGATGGCTGAAATTCACGTATTCGCCGTTGAAGCTGAAGGTCGCACCCAGCGGCAGATCGGAGCGCGAGGCGGTGAGGGCGAGCTGGGGCAGGCGATGGTAGGGCGTCACCATGGGCGGCAGCGCCGGATCCTGCAGCGTCTGGAAGTTCTGCACCATGGCGCTGGCACTCCACCAACTGCTGCCATAGGAGATCACACCCTGGCGCGGCAAATTGTTCTGCGCGATGTTCGCCATGCGCGTCGACAGGTCAGTGAAGTAGCTATCGTCCGAGACCCCGTTGAGATTCAGGCTGCCGGAGAAACCGCGGCCAAAATTCTGGTTGTGCTGAAACGAATAGCTGCTGCGTGACTGGTGCGTGATCAGGTCCTTGGGCAGATACTCGGCCTGCAGCTGACCGCTGTAATTCTGCTCCAGATAGCGGAACTCGCTGCCCCATTGCACGCCGCGCTTGGACATCACGCGCGGCGAGATGGTCATGTCCATGTTGGGCGCGATGTTCCAGAAATAGGGCAGGCTGAACTCCAATCCGCTGGTGCTGGTACTGCCGAAGGTGGGCGAGAGAAAGCCGCTCTTGCGCTGGTTGTTGAGCGAAAAGCTGAGCCAGGGGGTGTATAGAATCGGCACCCCCTTGAACACCAGCGTGGCATCCGAAGCGGTACCCGTCTGACGATCGTAGTCGAGATTCATGCTGCCGGCGCGGGCATACCAGTCGGGGTCGGCGGGGCCGCAGGTGCTGTAGGTGGCATCGCTCAGACGGTAGCGATTCTTGCCCTCGAAATCGATGCGGCTGGCGTGACCGGTGCCGGTAACGACCGCCCCCGTCTGCGGGCTCGCGGCTGCGAGCGGCGGCCGCGTGATCGCGTACTGCGGCTGTTCGAAATAGCCGGTATTGTCGGACAGCTTGAGTCGCAGCTTGGGACCGGTGATGACGTCCTGGCTGGTGGTCAGCCGCACGCTGCCCTGCGCCTCGACCTCGTCCTGGTTTTCCCAGTAGATGAGGTGGTCCGTACGCAGATCCTTGTCCAGCTTGCGCAACTCGACGTTGCCCTCGGCCACAGCCTTGACATCGTTCTGCCCGCTGATCCGGTCGGCCCAGATGTTGGTCGGGGCCGGTACCTGCAATTGACCGTTCGCGACCTGAGCCGAAGCCAGAGGCAGCACCGTTAGCCGCTGATCGACGCCCGGCGGCGCCGGCATTGGCAGTTCGGCGGCCAGCGCGGTGCCGAAACTGGAAGCCAATAACGCCGCAGCCAGGAGCGTCGCTGGGAGTTTTACGCGCCTCGGGAAATGCATGCCCTCGCTGTCCTGTGCCTATGGGTCGTAAGCCATCCCGGCGCATGCGCGATGCCGCCGGCGCGATCGCGGTCAACGCCGATGATAGAATTGACGATTCTAGCATTTGACCGGGGCACTGCCTCGAAAGCACGATGGAAAGGCGCCGACAGATCGAGTCCTGGCTCACCCGACTTCATCCCGGCCGGCCCTTCGCGCTCGCTCCGGCCTCGGCCGACGCAAGCTTCCGGCGCTACTTCCGCGTCCGCTTCGATGACGGACAGACCGCCATCGTCATGGATGCGCCGCCCGACCGCGAGGACTGCCGTCCCTGGCTGTCGGTGCAAAGGCTGTTTCTCGATGCCGGCGCCCACGTGCCCGAAGTGCTGGCCGAGGATCTCGATGCCGGCTTCCTGCTGCTCTCGGATCTCGGCCGGCGCACCTATCTCGACGTCCTGAAAGATGCCGACCGGCGGCAGGCCGACTCCCTCTACGCCGACGCCGCCCTCGCGCTGATCCGCATCCAGTGCGCCAGCCGTCCGGGCCTGCTGCCCGAATACGACCGCGCCCTGCTCAGCCGCGAACTGGGTCTATTCCCCGACTGGTACGTGGCGCGGCATCTGGGCATCGCCCTGGACGACGCACAGCGCAACATGATCGAGCGGATCTTCGATGCCATCCTCGCGGTCAACCTGGCCGAACCGCGGGTGTTCGTGCACCGCGACTACCACTCGCGCAATCTGATGGCGCCAGACGGCGGCACCAACCCGGGCATCGTCGATTTCCAGGACGCGGTCCATGGCCCGATCAGCTACGACCTGGCCTCGCTGTTCAAGGATGCCTATATCGGCTGGGAAGAGGAGCGAACGCTGGACTGGCTGATCCGCTACTGGGAGCGGGCGCGCGCCGCCGGGCTGCCGGTGCGCGCCGACTTCGCCGAATTCCACCGCGACTACGAGTGGATGGGCGTGCAGCGCCATCTCAAGGTGCTGGGCATCTTCGCCCGGCTCTATCACCGCGACGGCAAGGACGGCTACCTGAAGGACATGCCGCTGGTCGCCGCCCACCTGCGTCAGACCTGCGAACGCTACCGGGAACTCGGTCCGCTGCGGCAACTGCTCGAGCAACTTGACGAGCGCACGATGCAGGCACGAGTCCGGTGAGAGCCATGATTCTCGCCGCCGGCCGCGGTGAGCGCATGCGGCCGCTCTCGGACGCCTGCCCCAAGCCGCTCTTGGCCGTGGGCGGCAAGGCGCTGATCGTCTGGCAGATCGAACGCCTGGCCGAAGCCGGCATTCGCGAGCTGGTGATCAACCACGCCCATCTCGGCGCGCAGATCGAGGCCGCCCTGGGCGACGGTCGCCGCCACGGCGTGCGCATCATTTACTCGCCCGAGGCCGAAGCGCTGGAGACCGCGGGCGGCGTGATCAAGGCCCTGCCCCTGCTCGGGGCCGAGCCCTTCCTGGTGCTCAGCGCCGACATCTATTGCGAATGCGATTACCGCGCGCTGACGGCCGCGCAACCGGCCGACGGCGCGCTCGCCCACCTGTGGCTGGTCGACAATCGCCCCTGGCACCCGCACGGCGATTTCGCCCTCAGCGCGGGCTTCCTGCGCAATATGGGCGAGCCGCGGCTGACCTACTCGAACATCGGCATCTATCGCCCCGAGTTCTTCGCCGGCGTCGCATCCGGCAGCAAGATGCCCCTGCGCCCCCTGCTCGACCGGGCCATCGCCGCCGGGAAAGTTCGGGGTGCCCGCCTCGATGCCCTGTGGGACAATATCGGCACTCCGGCACAACTGGCCGAACTGGATGCCGCCCTTGAACGACGCCGCACGCAAGCAGACTGCCACCGATAGCATGGACATTTCGACACTCTCCGACCGCCGCGCGCGGCTCCTGGCCGCCATGGGGACCGGCGTGGCGGTGATCCCCACCGCGCCGGAGAAGTTGCGCAACCGCGACAGCCACTATCCCTATCGCGCCGACAGCTATTTCCATTACCTGTCCGCCTTCCCCGAGCCGGAGGCGGTGCTGGTGCTGGTCGCGGGCGCGGAACCGAAAAGCCTGCTGTTCTGCCGCGACAAGGACGTCGAGCGGGAGACCTGGGAAGGCTTCCGCTACGGACCGGAGGCGGCGTGCGAGCGCTTCGGCTTCGATGGCGCCCATTCGATCAAGGCTGTCGACGAAAAACTCGTCGAACTGCTGGCCAACCAGCCGAGCCTGTGGTTCTCGCTCGGCCACGACCCGGCCTGGGACGCGCGCATCACCCAGGCGCTGAACGCGGTGCGGGCCCAGACGCGCACCGGCGCGCGCGCCCCGGCCGAAATCCGCGACGTGAGATGCGCGATCGATGCCATGCGCC
>MLJW01000719.1_pt1 | contig 10722 bp, 10 predicted proteins | sample 888231 | NCBI WGS metagenome assembly MLJW01 (sample SAMN05788063, study PRJNA343431) | mine drainage metagenome | isolation source: sample collected from the inflow into an acid mine drainage treatment plant... | place: Germany: Lusatia, lignite mining district
AGCTCAGGTGACCCGCAGCCGCATCGCGGGCTCGTCGCGGGCGGAGCCGCCCCCGGGGTCGGTCGCTTGCCGCGGTCGACCTCGTGGCCTAGCGTTGCCGCAGCGCCGGACGGGCCGACGCGGGACGGAGGACCAGGTGCTGCACGACGCGCCGGCAGTGCTGCCGGGGATGCCGCTGGGTGACCTGCCGCTCGAGCCCGGGACGCAGGTGCTCGTGATCCGGGCGCAGGTCGGGCCGCTGACGGCCCTGCACCACGCCCCCGACGGTCCGCCGACCGGCACCGTGCTGATCGTCCCGGGATTCACCGGCAGCAAGGAGGACCACCGGCTGCTGCTGCCCGAGCTGGCCCGACGCGGCTGGGACGCGTGGTCGTTCTCGCAGCGCGGGCAGGGGGACTCCTCCGGTCCGGACTCGCTCGCGTCCTACGGGATGGACCTGCTGGCCGGAGACGTCGAGGAGGTCGCGCAGGCCGTTCTCGGAGCGGCCGGCGGGCGCCTCCATCTGATCGGTCACAGCTTCGGCGGGCTGGTCGCGCGGGCGGCAGCGATCGCCTACCCGGAGCGGTTCGCCTCGCTGACGCTGCTGTGCTCGGGCCCGCACGGGTGGGTGGGTCGCAACGCCGACGACCGCGCCGCGCTTCTCGCCAACCCGCACATCGACCTGTGGCGGCTGCGGAACCCCCAGCGCGCCCACCTGGACGACCTCGACCTCTCCCCGGACGACGCGTTCCTCCGGCTTCGCGCCGAGCTCACTCACCCGGACCAGCTCGTCGCCGCGATCGACCACCTCGCCGACCCCACCGACCGGACCGCCGAGCTCGCCTCCACCGGCCTGCGGACCGCCGTCGTGCACGGCGAGAACGACGACGCGTGGCCCCAGGACTGGCAGCGGACGATGGCGGCTCGGCTCGGTGCGCCGGTGCGCGTCGTACCCGCTACGGGCCACTGCCCCAACGAGGAGGCCCCGGTGGTCACGGCCCAGATCCTCGACGAGCTCCTCAGGGCCTGACCAGCGGGCCCAACGCCTCGCAGGCCATCGCGACGACCCCGGGCACGTGCCCGTTGGCGACCAGGTTGAAGACGAAGCCGTCGACGCCCGCGTCGAGCACCCGGGTCTTCACCTGATCCGCGACGTCGTCCGGCGAGCCGACGAAGTGCCGGTCGGTGGCGAGCCGGCGGGTGGCGTCGTCCATCGTGTCCAGGTCGATGCCGCGCGAGGCGAGCATCTCGGCGTGCATCCGGCGTGCGGCATCGCCGTCCTCGTCGACGATCACGAAGCCGAGGAAGCTGGTCTCGAGCGTCGAGCGGTCCCGCCCCTCCTCGTCGCACCGTGCCGCGAGCGCGTCGAGCTTGCGCGGCACGTCCGAGGCGTTGCAGATCAGGTTGAGGTGGTTCGCGTGCCGCGCCGCGTAGCGGAACGTCTTCTTCTCCCCACCGCCGCCGATCAGCAGTGGCAGGTCGTCGCGCAGGCGGGGTTCGTTGATCGCCTGCTCGGTGCTGTACCAGTCGCCGGAGACGGTGGGACGCTCACCGCGCAGCATCGGGAGGATGATCGCGAGCGCCTCCTCGAGGCGGTGGAACCGATCGGTGAACGTGCCGAACTCGAAGCCGAGCTGCTGGTGCTCGAGCTCGAACCAGCCGGCCCCGAGACCGAGGACCGCGCGTCCGCCGCTCACCAGGTCGAGCGTCGTGACCGCCTTGGCCAGCAGCGTCGGGTTGCGGTAGGTGTTCCCGGTCACGAGCGTCGAGAGCTGCACGCGCTCGGTGGCCGTCGCGAGCGCCCCGAGGAGCGTGTACGCCTCGAGCATCGGATCGTCCGGGTCGCCGATGCCGGGCAGCTGGTAGAAGTGGTCCATCACGAACACGGCGTCCGCGCCGGCGGCCTCGGCCTCGCGCGCCTGCCGGATGACGGTCGGCACGATCTCGGCGGGGACCCGACCGGGGTAGGTGAAGTTGGGGATCTGGTAGCCCAGGCGGATGGTCATGCCGTCGAGCCTAGGTCGGCCGGTCGGCGGTGCACCATTCCCCGTTCCGCGAGAGTGTCGGTACCGACCTGGGTTCGTCAGCTCGGACATGTGGTCTCGCACTGGAACCACGATCCCGTGTCGGTGGGGGTGTACGGGCGCGTGAGGACGAGGTACGAGGGCCGCGGTGATCGGGGTCCCGGACGAGCGGTACGGCGAGGAAGTCACGGCGTTCGTCATCCTCAAGACCGGAGCCTCGGCCACCCCCGACGAGCTGATCGCCTGGGGAAAGGAGCAGATGGCCGCGTACAAGTACCCGCGGATGGTCCAGGTCGTCGAGTCGCTGCCGACGGTCGACATCGCCTCGACGGTCGAGCGCGAGCGTGCCCACACCGAGCGCAACGACTGACCGAAGCGGACGATGAGGGGTGGAGGTGGCCGCCATGTACATCTGGGGTGTGGTCCTCGCGCTCGTGCTGCTGCTCGTCGCGATGGCTGTTCGCATCATCAAGCAGTACGAGCGCGGAGTCCTGTTCCGGTTCGGTCGGGTGCGGGACACGCTCGAGCCCGGTTTCCGGCTGATCATCCCGATCGTCGACGTGCTCCACCGGGTCTCACTGCGGATCATTACGTTGCCGATCCAGTCGCAGGGCATCATCACCCGGGACAACGTCAGCGTCGGGGTGGCCGCGGTCGCCTACTTCCGGGTGATCGACCCAGTGAAGTCGGTCGTCGCGATCGAGGACGTGAGCGCCGCGATCGACCAGATCGCCCAGACCACGCTGCGCAAGGTCGTCGGTCAGCACACCCTTGACGAGACGTTGACCGAGACGGACCGGATCAACCTGGACATCCGCGAGATCCTCGATGTCATCACGCTCGCCTGGGGGGTCGAGGTCACCCTGGTCGAGCTGAGGGACATCCAGCTGCCCGACACCATGAAGCGGGCGATGGCCAGACAGGCCGAGGCCGAGCGGGAGAAGCGGGCGAAGATCATCGCCGCCGAGGGAGAGCATCTCGCAGCGGCCGCGCTGGGAGAGGCCTCGGACGTCATGATGGCCCACCCGTTGGCGCTCCAGCTGCGCAACCTGCAGAGCCTCGTCGAGATCGGTGTGGACAAGAACACCACGGTGGTGTTCCCGTCGCCGATCATGACGACGATCGCGGAGCTGAACGCGTTCATCGCTCGCGAGTCCGCGGCGGGCGATGCCAAGGCCTCGAGCTGACGTCCGGCCCTCAGCTTGCGAGGCCGGATTCTGCGACCACGCGAAGAGCTTGTGCCGCGATGGTCAGGGCCGGGTTCATCGCGGCAGAGGAAGGGAAGAAGCTCGAGTCGAGCACCCACAGGTTCTCGACGTCGTGGGCACGGCAATAGGGGTCGAGGACCGATCGTTCCGGGTCGTGACCAGCCACGAGCGTTCCGCACATGTGGCTGTTCATGCTGATGTCGAACGGCTGGGTCGCGACGACGTCGTACCCCGCCGCTCGCATGAGGCGTGTGGCCTTGCGGTGGAGCATGCGGTGGGTCGAGGTGCCGACCGCCCGACGGGTGACCTTGATCGTCCCGTCGTCGGTGAGGGTGACCCGGTTGTCCGCACTCGGCAGGTCCTCCGTCATCACCAGCCACTCGACGCTGCGAGCGGCGACCTGGTTGAGGATCGGCAGCGGTACCCGGGTGGCCCAGCTCTTCATCATGACGCCCTGGACCTTGCCCAGGAGCTGCAAGGTGCCCAGCGGCTTGCCGTCTCCGCCGTCGTGGTACCAGTCGTTGACCTGGAGGGTCTTCTGGAACACGACATCGTTGCGACGGTCGAGGTCGATCGCCGCGATGTGGGCGTTGTTGTGCATCATGAAGTTGCGACCGACCTGGTCGCTGGAGTTTGCCAGACCGCCTGGGTGGTCGGCGCTACGGGACGCGAGCAGCAGCGCCGCGGAGTTTGCGGCGCCCGCGGCGATCACGTACTTCTCGGCGACGATCCGCACCGGACCGTAGGGGCCCTCGGCCTCGAGGTGGCTCACCCGCCCTGGCGTGGAGTCGGTGGCGACCCGGGTGACCCGAACGCCGGTGAGCAGCCGGACATGGCCGGTCTCGAGGGCCGGCTGGATCGCGCAGACGTCGGAGTCGCTCTTGGCGTCCACCCGGCACGGGAAGCCGTCGCACGTCGCGCACCGGACGCAGGAACCGAACGGCCGCAGGTCGATGCCCATGCACGTGGGCGAGGTGGTTGCGCCCGCCGCGTGGAGCCGGTCGGCGAGCTGGGCGACGTACGGCTCGTGGGGGACCGCCGGGAAGGGGAACGGCTCGCTCCGCCACGGCTCGCTCGGGTCCTCACCGTGCTGACCGTGGACCCGGAACAGGCGTTCCGCCGCGAGGTAGTACGGCTCGAGGTCGGCATAGGTGAACGGCCACGCGGGCGAGATCCCCTCATGGTGCTCGACGGTCCCGAAATCGCTCTCCCGGAATCGCGGGAGGCTCGCTCCGTACACCTTGGTGTTCCCGCCGACGACGTAGTGGACGCCGGGGCTGAAGGGTCGCCCCGCGCCGTCCAGCCACGTCTCGGAGGGCTTGTACCGGCGATTCAGGAACACCTCGCGCGGTGAGACGTTGGCCGCCTCCCTGGGCAGGTGCTCACCCCGCTCCACCAGGAGCACGTCGACACCTCGCTGCGCGAGGGCCCACGCGGTGGTCCCGCCGCCCATGCCTGACCCGACCACCACGACAGATGCCTTGAGTGTCTCAACGGCCATCTCTGCTCCTGTTAATCGATTAATGCATTGCGACCGAGCCTAGGCTCCACGAGCCGAGATGTCGAGAGATGCGTGGCAGCGCGTCGGCCTGGATCCTTGTAGATACTTCACATCGTTGATAGTTTCGTGGCCATGAGCCCTGGGGAGAGACAGTCGCTCGCCACGGTGGCGCGTGCACTGAAGGTCTCCACGGCCTCGGTCTCCAACGCGTTCAATCGACCTGATCGGGTGTCGGACGAGCTTCGATCGCGCGTGCTCGAGCATGCGCGAAGCGTGGGCTACGCCGGTCCGGACCCGGCGGCGCGGCAGCTGCGACGAGGCCGCACGGACGTCGTGGGCCTGGTCTTCACCGACGACCTGGCGTTCGCGTTCGAAGACCAGGCGTCGGTGGTCTTCCTGGCCGGGGTTGCGGAGGCCTGCGGCGCCAGCGGCCGGAACCTGCTGATGCTCGCGGCCGGGACGCCGTCCGCAGGTTCGACCCGCGGGACGTCGGGGGGCCCGATCACCGCGGCCGCGGCAGTGGACGGCCTGATCGTCTACAGCGTCCCCGATGCCGACCCTCACCTGGCCGCTGCGGTCGAACGCGGGCTGCCGGTGGTGGTCGTCGACCAGCCTCGCGACCACCCCCACGCGGACTGGGTCGGGCTGGACGACAGGGCGGCGGCCCGCGACCTGGCTCGGCATGTCGTCGAGCTGGGTCACCGGCGCATCGGTGTGATCTGCACCCGGCTGGGAACGACGCGTTACAACGGTCCGGCCAGTCAGGAGCGGCGACTCTCCGCGACCTACGCGGTCCAGCGCGAACGGCTCGCCGGGCTCTTCGAGGGATTCGCCGAGGTCGGCATCGGCGAGGGCGACGTCGAGGTGGAGGAGCGGTTCCTCGCATCGAGGGCCTCGGGAGGCGAGGGGCTGGACGCGATCCTGTCTCGCCGGCCCGATGTCACGGCCATCTGCTGTCTCGCCGACGTGCTCGCCCTCGGAGTGCTGGACGCGGCGGGACGCCGCGGGCTGCGGGTGGCGAAAGACCTGACAGTCACGGGATTCGACGACATCCCCGAGTCGGCGGACGCCGGACTGACGACAGTTCACCAGCCCCTGGGGCTGAAGGGGCGCGAGGCGGGAAGGCTGCTCCTGGAACGGCTCGCCGAGGCGGCCCCCGGCCGCGCCGTGTCCGGACGCCATCCCCGCCGGGTCCTCCTGCCCGCGATCATCCAGGTGCGCCGGAGCTCCGGACCGGTGACCGAGCGATCGACCAGCTGACCAGGACCCGACTCACGAAGGGCACGTCCGACCATGCACTTTCTCAGCACCATCACCGGTTCGTTCGCGATGCCAGCAGACGAGAACCCGACCGTGGCCATGATGACGGCCGCCTATGCCCACCACGGGATCGATGCCGTCTACCTCAACTGCGAGGTCGCACCAGAATCGCTCGGAGCAGCGGTGAACGGTGCCCGGGCCATGGGGTGGGTCGGCTTCAACTGCTCGATCCCTCACAAGATCGCCGTCATCGCTCACCTCGACCGGCTCGCTCCCTCCGCGGAGATCATCGGTGCGGTCAACTGCGTCGTCCGCGACGGTCGCGAGCTCGTGGGCCACAATGTCGACGGCCAGGGATTTCTGACCTCGGTGCGAACGGTGATCGATCCCGCGGGCGCCCGCGTGGCCGTCCTCGGCTCCGGTGGCGCTGCGCGTGCGATCGCGGTCGAGCTCGCCCTCGCCGGGGCGGCGGAGATCCAGGTGGTCGGCATCCGGCCCGAGCCGGGGAAGGCTCTCGCCCAGCTCGTGACGGACCGGACCCCCGCAATCGGCCGATACGTCCCGTGGCAGGGCAGATGGGCTGTCCCTGCCGGGGTGGACCTCCTGGTGAACGCCACGCCGGTCGGCCTGTTCCCCGACGTCACCGCGCTGCCCGCGATCGACCTGGACTCCCTGCAGTCGTCGACCATCGTCGCCGACGTCATCCCGAACCCGCCGACGTCTGCCCTTGTCGCGGAGGCCCGGAGCAGGGGTCTCACCGTGCTCGACGGGCTCGCCATGCTGGTCAACCAGGGAGCTTTGGCCATCAAGCTCTGGACCGGGGTCGACCCGGACCGCTCCGTCATGCGCAACCGCCTCACCGAGATCTTCGCGCAGATCGAGCCCTGAGCGGCCGAGCCTGAGCGCCTGGGGACGTCCGACCTCGGCGCGGGTGCACGACTCCCCCGTAGCATCGGCGGCATGGCACTCCTCCACCGGGCCGAGCTGAGGCCGTCCAAGATCGAGCTCCTCCAGGGTTGGGTGCCCTCCCGACCGTGGTTCGCCGGTGAAGCCGGCGCGGACCTGACCAGCGTCGGGGCGTTCCGGTTTGACGACCCGGCGGGCGAGGTCGGTGTCGAGACGCTCCTCGTTCGCGCCGGTGACGGGCCGGTGCTGCAGGTACCGGTGACCTACCGCGATGCGCCGCTCGTCGGCGGTGAGCAGTGGTTCATCGGCACGATGGAGCACTCCGTGCTCGGGCAGCGGTGGGTGTACGACGGCGTCGGCGACCCCGTGTACGTGCAGACCGTGGCCACCGCGGCCCTGACCGGCGGGCGGCAGGCCGAGCTCTACCTCGAGATCGACGGTGAACGTGTCACCCGCGAGCCGACGGCGGTCGTCGCCGGGAGCGGCACGGTCGGCGCTCTGGTGCCAGCGCTGGTCTCGGTCGACGAGATCAGGGTGCGCCAGGAGCAGGACGCGACCGTCGTCGAGGCGCGCGACGTGGTGATCGTCATCTCCCGCGTGCTGCGCACCACGGAACCTGAGGCGCAACATCGCGCCGTCCCGGCCCCCGCCGACGCCGCAGCGAGCGCCGAGCTCGCCGGCATCTGGACGGGTCAGCCCCGTCCGTTCCCGCTCGTGCGCGTGCTGGCGCGCTGATCCGACGTGTCGACGAGCCGCACGGCGATGTCAGCCGTCGCCGGGTGCCGGGAGCACGTCGACCTCGTCGGCGTCGACGGCGAGTGAGTCGTCGGGTCGGAGGGGCCAGGCCTCGAGGTCCGGTGACCGCAGCAGCTCGTCGATGAGCGCTGCGCTGCCGCCGACCACCGTGGAGTCGAAGTCGATCTCGCTGGCCACGCACAAGGCCCGGTCGGCGGGCCAGAACAGGTTGGGGGACTGGCTGCTCCAGGGGCCCGCTTCGTATCGGGACAGGGCCTCGGTCGCCGACAGCGGGCCGCGCATCAGCAGGTAGCCCCGGTCGGGCAGGGTCACCCGGGGGACCGTAGCTCGTCGGGCGTGAGGGCTGGCGGCACGGGCTCAGCTCTCCCCGACCCGAAGACCGTGCGGGCGACCGCTGGGCTCCCGTGGAGCCAGGCCCAGCCGTCCCACAGGCAGAAGTAGCACTCGTCCGGTGTGGCGGTGTGCCGTCCGAGCACGTCGCAGAGCGCACGAAGCGGGTCGAGGTGCAGGCTGCCTTGTTGCGGCGGACCGTACGGCCACAGGCCGCCGTGGGTGATCCGCAGGTCGGGAGACCCGACGAGGGCATGCCACTGCGCGGTGGAGGGGGCCTCCGCATGGGCTCGCGTCAGGCATGCGGTCGGCGCATGAGGTCCGCGGTCTCGTCTAGGGTCGTCGCGTGGACACGCAGGCGCTGGCGCAGCCGGTCAGGTGGGGGATCATCGGCGTCGGTGACGTCACGGAGGTCAAGAGCGGCCCGGGCTTCCAGCAGGCCCACGGGTCCGAGCTGGTTGCGGTGATGCGTCGGGACGGGGCGAAGGCCGCCGACTACGCCCGCCGTCACGGCGTGCCCCGCTGGTACGACGACGCCGACGCCCTCCTGGCCGATCCGGACGTGGATGCGGTCTACGTCGCGACCCCACCGAGCTCGCACCACGACTACGCGCTCCGGGCCGCCGCAGCGGGCAAGCCGGTCTATGTCGAGAAGCCGATGGCCCGGACGGCAGCGGAGTGCGAGTCGATGGTCAGCGCGTGCGAGGGCGCGGGGGTCCCGCTCTTCGTGGCGTACTACCGGCGTGCGATGCCCCGGTTCGTCTCCGTCCACGACCTCCTTCGGGACGGCGCGATCGGCGAGGTCCGCACGGTGAGCGTGCGCCTGCAGAGCCCGGCGCCGACGTGGGAGTCGGGCCCGACACCGTGGCGCCTTCGGCCCGAGATCTCCGGTGGGGGCCTGTTCGTCGACCTCGGGTCGCACACGCTCGATCTCCTGGACCTGCTCCTCGGGCCGATCACCCAGGCGACCGGTGTCGCGGTCAACCGTGACCGGCGCTATCCGGCGGAGGACGCCGTGGCCGCGACGTTCACGTTCGACTCGGGCGTGGTGGGCGTGGGCCTGTGGGACTTCGATGCCCAGGAGCGCCTCGACGACGTCGAGGTGATCGGCACGGGAGGCTCGCTGCGGTTCTCTTCGTTCGGTGAGGAGCCGCTCCGGCTGACGACGTCGACCGGGCTCCACGAGATCCCCGCGCCGTACCCGGCAACGGTGCAGCTGCCCCTCATCCAGACGGTGGTCGACGCGCTGACCGGGAACGGCGAGTGCCCGAGCACCGGTCGCAGCGCCCTGCGCACCGCGAGAGTCGTCGACTCTGTCCTTTCCGGATACCGCGCTGAGCTCTCAGCCGGCGCCGTTGCCGCGGGACCGATCGTCGTCCCTGGCCGGCCGGTCTGACGGCAGCGCGTCCTGCCGCAGGAGTCCGAGCAGCTCTTCGTGGGGTCCGACCACGAATGCCTCGTCGTCCGCCTCGAGCGTGGTCCACCGTCGCACGACGCGGTGCACCTCCCGCTCACCGCGGTGGCGTACGGACAGCACCCGGCTCCGTCCCGTCAGTGCGTCGAGGCGCGCGCCGTCGAGACCCCCGCCCGGTGTGACCTGCACGCGTGCGTACAGCAGCGGGACGTCACCGGCGAAGAAGGTCCCCAGCACCTCCAGGCCGAGGGCGGCGCCGACGAACCACGGGGCGGCGAGCTCGTCGGTGGACCGAACGTGCGTGAACCCGAATGCCTGCCGCACGGTCGCGGCGAGCCGACGGTCGGCGAGCCGGATCGCGACCGGGACGTCGGTGCGCTCACCGAGCCAGTCCCGCATCGCAAGCGCGACCTCGAGGTTCGTCAGGTCGTCGGAGGTCAGCACGGCCACGGCCCTGGCCCGGTCGAGATTCACGAGCTGCAGCGTGCGGGCGAGGGTGGCGTCCCCGAGGACGACCTTCGCGCCGAGACCTCGCACCTGGGCGAGGTACCGGTTGGTCTCGTCGGTCTCCACGACGACGACGGGTGTCCCGGTCGCGACGACCGACTCGACCACCCGCACCCCGACCGAGCCGAGTCCCACGACGATCACGTGCCCGCGCAGGTCGGTGACCTGCCCGTGGCCGAGCGACTCCTGCAACCGCTGCGAGACGAGCAGGTTGGTCAGCAGCGCGTAGACCAGGGCGGCAAGGACCGCCCCGGTCACCATGAGCAGGACCGCGTACGCGCGGAGCCAGCTCGGTTGCGCGCGGAAGCTGAAGTCGCCGTAGCCGATCGTGCCGATGGTCTCCGCGGTGAAGTAGAGGGCGTCGAGCAGCGTCATGCGCGTGCCGTCCGCCTCGCGGTAACCGAACATCAGCACGACGATCGAGAGCAGCCCGAGCCCGAGGAGCGTCGCGAGGGCGCGGCGCAACCGGGTGTCGGTGGCCCGGGCAAGGGCCCGGCCCCACCGGCGCACCGCACCGGCCGGGCCGTGCTCGCCGTGAGCCTGACCGGTGGGTGACCGGACGGTCGCGAGCTCGACCGCCGGGTGGGTCGACCGGACCACCTCGTCCCACGTCGCCGCGGGACCGAGCAGGCTCACGGCGTCCCCGGTACGTACCTCGAGATCGCGTCCCGGGCAGACGACCGACTCCGCCGTCCCGTCGACCCGCTGCACGGACAGCGGGACGAGGACCTGGCCGAAGAGGTCCCGCAGCAGGCCGTCGCGTGGCGCCGCCACGGTGCGCACCTGCGCGACCTCGTCGGCGATCCGCAACCCGTGCCCCTGCTCGCCGAGGCACGC
>MLJW01000720.1_pt1 | contig 10704 bp, 11 predicted proteins | sample 888231 | NCBI WGS metagenome assembly MLJW01 (sample SAMN05788063, study PRJNA343431) | mine drainage metagenome | isolation source: sample collected from the inflow into an acid mine drainage treatment plant... | place: Germany: Lusatia, lignite mining district
ACCCAGTTCCTCGTGCTGACCACAGTCGACAACGACCAGCAGCTCGAACGCCACGCACAGGCCCTGCGACGGTTGGTCGCCGTCACAAGTCCGACCCACGACGGACACAAGATCGCCATCCGCGCGAACGTCTCCGCGACCATCCTCCACCCCACCGACACGGTGGCCGACGTTCTCACCAAGGCGGAGATCACCTCCCCACCCGACCCACCGACACGGTCCGCGTGACCCTGACGCCGACCTCACCGAAGCTCCCGCGCCCCGGTCCAGCTGTGCAAGGTCCTCGCTCGTAGGGGCCGAAGCCGTACCGGGAAACACCGCTGGGCCGACGCCGGAGCCCGGCCCATGCGAGGCCCCTGACCTGCGGTTGTAGAACAGCCTGCCCTTCGCCTGTAGAGAGGATCCGCGAGGTCGTGCATCACCGCAGGTCAGACCCTTTCCGGAACCAGCTTCCATTGCTTCGCAGAACCCCGTGTCGTCGCTGCGGCACCTCGAGCGCCGTGAGCAGAATCCTTCTCACGTGAATTCCTTGCGCTTCACACCGTCGCCGGGGCAGCCTGCAGACTGTTAACTCGCAGCCCTGCAGCATGTCCACGCTCAATGCCGCAAACTGTAAACGTTCGCCTCTGCAGAGTGTAAGATCACAGCACCGATCACGCCCGAGGGAGGCACCGGTGGAGTACTTGCCCCGGGTGATGGACGGTCTGCTCGCGGCCCGGCTCGGCTCCGCGGGGGCAGTCCTGATCGAGGGCCCTAGGGCGTGCGGCAAGACGCGGACGGCCGAGCAGGCGGCTCGCAGCGCCGTGTACCTCGATCGCGACGAGTCGTCTCTCCAAGCCCTCCAGGTCGACCCCGCACTGGTCCTGGCCGGCGATCCCCCGCAGCTCGTCGACGAGTGGCAGCTCGACGGCACCCGGGTCTGGAACCACGTCCGCGCGCAGGTGGACAAGCGTGCTGCTCCGGGCCAGTTCATCCTGACCGGCTCTGCGGTCCCGAACGACGACGTCCGCCGCCACTCCGGTGCGGGCAGGTTCGCGCGCCTCATGATGCGGCCGATGAGCCTGTACGAGTCCAACGAGTCCAGCGGCGCGATGTCGCTGCGAGCCATGCTCGCGGGCACGAGTCCTCAGGCTCCCGCCGATCCGATGACCGTCCAGCGGATCGCCGAGCTGATCGTCCGCGGCGGCTGGCCACTCAACCTTCAGATGTGCGCCGCAGACGCCGGCGCCGCAAACCGCGACTACCTGCGAACCATCACTGAGGTCGACCTGCCGCGCGTGTCGGGCCCACGCCGCGATCCCGCCCGCATCACGAGGTTCATCCAGGCGCTGGCCCGCAACACCGCGATGGAGCACGCCGTCTCCCGACTCGCCGCCGAGGCAAACGGCGAAGACGTCTCCATATCGCGCCCGTCCGCCCACGAGTATCAGGACGCGCTCATCCGGCTGATGGTCCTCGAGGTGCAACCGGCCTGGTCCACCCACCTGAGGTCGCGCGCACGCCTGCGCGACAGGCCTCGCACCCACCTGGTCGACCCGTCCCTGGCGGCGGCAGCAGTCGACGCCACCCCTGCGAAGCTCCTCCGGGACCTGAACACCCTCGGCCTGCTGTTCGAGTCACTCGTCGTCCGTGACCTGCGCGTGTACGCAGACGCCGCCGACGCAGCGGTCTACCACTACCGGGACTCCGACGGACTCGAGGTCGACGCCATCGTCGAGGCACGCGACGGAACATGGGGCGCGTTCGAGGTCAAGCTCGGCACCGGCCAGATCGACCAGGCGGCCGCCCAGCTCCTGAGGTTCGCCGAGAAGGTCGACACCACCAAGGTCGGCGCGCCCGCTGTCCTCGGCGTCATCACCGCGAACGGGTACGGCCTGACCCGCCCCGACGGCGTGGTCACCCTCCCGATCGGCACCCTCGGACCCTGAGACCGCCCGGCCACGCATCCCCGGATGCGGACCCACGACGCCGCGATGCGCCAGTACCGGGCGATGGAGGAGCTGCTCGCGGCCGAGAGGGGGTGATCGCCGGGCCGCTCGACGCTGCAGCTGTCAACGCCGGGCGAAAGTTGACCCCCTGCTGCTGTGGTGCCACGGGGTCATCTTTCACGCGGCGTCGACACATGCCGTCGCGGCTGCCCCAACCGACTCATGCTGGCGTTGCTCACCCTTGCTGAACTACGACGATGTACCCCCTGGATGTCGAGATCTCGTGGATGGACCAGTGCCGCGAGCCCCACACCCGTGTGGGTGGGATCGGAGTACAACGTGAGCTTGTCGGGGGTCTCCACCTCGAGGAACGTGATCGACCTTGCGTTGACACGGCGTGCGATCTGCGAGCTGCGCCAAGTCCTCCCGCGGCAGGTGACCGCACCCGGTCATAGCGGCGGCGTGGTGCCCGGTCGCGGGGCCATCAGGGTGACCGCCTGGACCGGCGTGCTCCGTCAGACGCGCACGCGATGCAGGTCCGGGCGGTTGGCCGCGCCTCGAGGCGGCCGAGAGCGATCGGCAGACCGCATGTCTCGCACAGCCCGTACCGGCCCTGGGCGAGCCGGTCCTCGGCGGCGTCGATCTCGGCGAGCTGCTCGCGTGCCTGGCGCACCAGCGAGTCGAGCTGTGACCTCTCGAAGGCGATCGTGGCACCTTCGGGGTCGTGCTCGTCGTCGGCGTTGGAGCCCAACGAAGCTGCGACCAGCTCGTCGACGTGACCGGTGAGGCCCGCGATCCGGCGCAGCGTCGTGGCGCGGGCCGCCCGGAGCAGACCCGTGGCGTGCGTCGGCGGGTGCGCGTGGGACCTCACCGACCCATCCTGTCGTGACCTGTGCCGTGCACCACCACACCCCGAGTGGGGCGGGGGTCAGTCGCCGACGGCGTCGCGGGCGCGCATCACGATGAGCGGGTCCGGCTCGGCGACGGTCGCGTGGTCCTTGCCCTCGTAGTCGAACTGGCTGAGGAAGTAGCGCATCGCGTCGAGCCGCGCCCGCTTCTTGTCGTTGCTGCGGATCGTGATCCATGGGGCGTAGTCGGTGTCGGTGCCGGCGATCATCGCCTTCTTCGCGTCGGTGTAGGCGTCCCAGCGGCCCAGCGATTCCAGATCCATCGGGGACAGCTTCCAGCGCCGCACGGGGTCGATCTGGCGGATGGCGAACCGGGTGCGTTGCTCGCGGCGAGTCACGGAGAACCAGAACTTCGTCAGGTGGATGCCGGCGTCGACGATCATCCGTTCGAACTCCGGCGCCTGCTTCATGAAGACCTCGTACTCCTCGTCGGTGCAGAAGCCCATCACGCGCTCCACCCCGGCCCGGTTGTACCAGGACCGGTCGAACAGCACGATCTCCCCGGACGTGGGGAAGTGCTGCACGTAGCGCTGGAAGTACCACTGACCGTCCTCGGTCGTGGTCGGCTTGGTCAGGGCGACCACGCGCGCGGCCCGGGGGTTGAGGTGCTCCATGAACCGCTTGATGGTGCCGCCCTTACCGGCGGCGTCGCGCCCCTCGAACACGATGATGTGGCGTTCGCCGTGGTCCTCCGCCCAGTACTGGAGCTTCAGCAGCTCGATCTGCAGGAGGTACTTCTGCTCCTCGTAGACGTCCCGGTCGAGAGGCTCGGCGTACGGGTAGTCCTCCCGCCAGGTCTCCACCGCCTTGCCGCCCGGGTCGATGAGCAACGGGTCCGCGCCCTGGCCGCCCGCCACCGAGTACCCCTCGGCGACCAGGCGGTCGATGTACTCCCGCAGGTTGTCCTCGACGTCGAACTGCAGGTGCTCGATGTCCATCGGGGAGCTCATCACGTCCTCATCGTCGGTTCCGGTCGCGGGGCGCCTCAGCCGGCGTAGACCCCAGCCTGTCTCAACAGGCCCCCGATCACCACTCTCGCCCGGTCATGGCTCTCTTCCGGGCGCTCCTGGCGAGAAGCGGACGTCGGGGAGAGCAGTGCAGGCATCCGTTTGAGAACGCCCTCATAAAGATCGACCCGCGGGGAGCATTCCGACTTGGTCCGAGCAAAGCTATGGTCAAACCATGAGCATCCCAGACATCGGTCCCCGTCCCCAGGCGTTCAACCTGGAGGCCGAGACGCTCGAGAACCCGAACTACCGCACGGTGGCCTGGAGCGGCAGCTACCTGCAGGTCACCCTCATGTCGATCCCGGTCAACGGCGACATCGGACTGGAGAAGCACCCGGACACCGACCAGTTCATCCGGCTCGACCGCGGCCGCGGCCGAGCCCAGATGGGACCAGCCAAGGACGAGCTGACCTTCGACCACGAGGTGACCGACGGCTGGTGCGTCATCGTTCCGGCCGGCAGCTGGCACAACATCACCAACATCGGCGACGAGCCGATGCAGGTTTACACCGTCTACGCACCGCAGCACCACAAGCCGGGCAAGGTGCAACCGACCAAGGCGATCGCCGACGCCGACACCGACGACGAACCCGCCGACTGGTCTGTTCAACCGGACCCGGTCGCAGACCAGCACGCCTGATCCGACCCGCCGGACCAGGACATCCGCTAGTGCCGAGCTGAGGGCGGGGACGCTTGCACGGTCGTGCCGCTGAGCAGCACGGTGGACCCCTCGCGATGCTCGCCGACCAGCGGCAGGGCGCGCGCCGTCAACTCCGGATCGATCTTCTTCGGCGCGACGACATCCACCTGATCCACTCGGACTCACACACGAGCGGCATCAGACCTGCGACGCTTCATCGGGCTCGTCGTCGTGGACCGTCGCGTCCGTGGATCGGTCGTCAGCCGACGCGTCCCCGTCGGACTCGTCCATCGCGGCCAGTGCAGGCACCAGCTCGTGCCGATGTCCGTAGGTGTCCAGCACGGCGACGATGGCGGCGGCCATCGGGATCCCGATCAGCGCGCCGACGGCGCCCCACAGAGCCGCGCCGATGAAGACCGCGGCCAAGGCGATGCCGGAGTTGACGTCCATCGTCCGCTTGCTGACCCGCGGGGTGAACACGTACGTCTCGATCTGCTGGTAGACCGTGGCGAACACGAGGATCCACACCGCGATGATCGGCGAGGTGAACACGACGAACAGGATCGGGATGAGGATCCCGACGTAGGTGCCGACCACCGGCACGAACTGCGCCATCAGGCCGACCAGGACGGCGAGCGGCAGCCAGGACGGCACGCCCACCAGGTAGAAGAACGCCGCATGGAACGCCGACGACAGCCCCGCGAGCACGACCTTGGAGACCACGTAGCCGCCGGTCTTGGCCTGGGCGATGTCCCACACCTTGACGAAGACGTCCTGGCGTGCGGGCGGAAGCCAGGAACCGATCGTGGTACGCACACGCGGTCCGTCAGCGGCCAGGTAGAGCGCGAAGACGAGGAAGGTGACGGCGTCGAGCACGGCCGTGAGAAGGGACGTGACCACGCCGAGGACCCCGCCGGCCATGTTGGAGGCCACCGACCCGACCTGCGACGGAGTCACGTGGAGGTTGTTGGTCACGGTGGTGGGATCGAGCGTCAGCTTGAACGTGTGGTTGGCCCACGAGATGACGTTGGTGATCACGTCCGGCAGCGACTGGACGAGCGAGGCGAGCTGGTTGAAGAACACGTTGCCGAACACCACGCCGAGCCCGACGACCGCGAGCACCACCAGGCCGCCGACGAGCGCCGTGGCCGGCCCGCGCTTCCATCCACGCTCGGTCAGCCAGTTGATGGCCGGCTCCATGGCCATCGCGAACAGCCACGAGAGCAGCAGGAGGAACAGGAAGTGGCTGATCGACTGGAAGACCCACAACGCGATCATCCAGAGGGTGACGATCAGCAGAACCGTCACGACCGCCCGGCGCAGCGCCCGTTGCTCGAACGCGATCAGACGAACCGGCGCAGCCGTCGACGGCGTGGTCTGGCGCGGCTCATCAGTCATCGGGACCCCCTCGGCGTGAGGATACCGTGCCGTCAGGGACGGTCGGCCGGGGTCACGTCCCGGGGCGTGGCGTCCGCCCCGGTCACCGCGATGCCACGGCTCGGTGACCCGGCGCCGGCGTTCACGGCGAAGACGACCCAGGGAGACATCACCTTCCCTGACGACTACGCCGGGAGCTGGGTGATCTTCTTCAGCCACCCCGCGGACTTCACCCCGGTCTGCACGAGCGAGTTCATGACCTTCGCCTCGATGCAGGACGACTTTGCGGCCCTGAACACGAAGCTCGTCGGGTTGTCGGTGGACGGTCTGTTCAGCCACATCGCGTGGCTGCGGACCATCAAGGAGAAGATCACGTTCCGGGACATGACGGGCGTCGAGGTGACCTTCCCACTCATCGAGGACGTCTCCATGGCGATCGCCCAGAAGTACGGGATGATCATGCCCGGCGAGGACTCGACGAAGGCCGTCCGCGCGGTGTTCGTGATCGACCCGGCGGGCGTGATCCGCACGATCATCTACTACCCGCTCAGCCTCGGTCGCAACTTCGACGAGCTGCGCCGCGTCGTCGTCGCCCTGCAGACCGCCGACGCGTTCTCCGTCGCGACACCGGCCGACTGGCGCCCGGGCGAGCCCGTGATCGTCCCGCCCCCGGGCTCGTGCGGCAGCGCGAAGGACCGCATGGCGGGTGCGGACGAGGGCGTGACCTGCGTCGACTGGTTCTTCTGCACCAAGGAGCTCACCACGGAGCAGATCGACGCCGCGATCCTGGCTCACTAGCTCGTTCGCAGGTGGCGGTGGTCGGTCGCGAGGGCAACGCGGCCGATCACCGCCCGGACCTTCGCGGCGCCACCGGCCCGCCGGGTGGGCGCGCGTGGCAGCGCCGCACGACGCATCACCCCCGGGCCATCACGGCAGCATCACGCCGCGATACCGAAGTCCGATCGAGCAGACCGTGCGCTCCGGCGCACGACGGTTCCGTCCGGCACGATCGCGTCGGCGGGCAGCCTGGCACCGCGCCCGATGATGACGCCGGAACCGATGCGCGCCCCGGCGCCGATCCGCGCCCCGTCGTGCACGCGCGTGCGCGGCCCGAGGTGGACGTTCCTGTCGACGACGACGCCCTCCCCGACGAGCACGTCGTGCTCGAGCCAGCTCCCCTCGCCGATCCGCGAGCGGTCACCGACCCGCGCGCCGGCCTCGACGTAGGCCGTCGCTGCCACCGAGGCCCCCTCGTGCACCCGTGCTCCGGGCGAGACCAGCCCGCCGCCGTTGACGTGGCGCACGTAGCGGACCACCTGCCCGTCGTCGTCCTCGAACTCGACCTTCGCCGGCATGCGTCTCTCCTTCCGTTCCACCTGGCTGACATAACGTGCAACCGGTAGGAGAGATTCCACGGTCCCGGCAGGCGCCCCACCGTCAGGACAGGTCGCGGGACCCCCGCTCCACGGCCAGCAGCACCCCGACTCCCCCGACGAACGTGATGCCGGCGAACGTCGCCGCACGTCCGACCTCGACGAAGCCATGACGGCGGTGAAGGTCGAGCGAGGGGAGGTTGCCGGCGTTCACGACGCTGCGCACGGCGGATCCGGACGCCCGTGGCCACGCGAGCAGCTCAGTCAGCAACCGGTCGCCGATCCGGCGGCGGCGCCAGTCGGGGTGGACGGTGAGCGCGGAGACGTACCAGCCGTCCGGCGCGTCGTCGTACCCGACCCGGCGCGCGAGCATCGCCCACCCGACGACCCGAACGTCACGTTCTGCGACCACCACGAGCCGGTCAGGATCTCGGATCCACGACTCGAGCCGCACCACGAGGTCGGGGGCCACCTCTCCTCGAGTCCGCGCTATCGCGTCGACGGCAGCGGCGTCCTCGGGTCGTGCCGACCGGATGCCGACCTCACGATCCACAGTGCTGCGGGTCGCGGGAGCGTATGGCTCGAACAGTGGCATCGACCCAGCCTCCCATCCGGCCGGGACCTCGAAGACTGAGGATGCGCGAGATCTGCTTGGTCCGCCTCGACACGGCGCGGCCGGCGCTGATCCTGACCCGCGAGGTGGCCCGCGGCGCGATGACGAAGGTGACCGTTGCCCCCCTCACCACCACCGTCAAGGGCTTGTCGAGCGAGCTCCGGGTCGGACCGGACAACGGGCTCGACCACGACTGCGCCGTCGCACTCGACAACGTCCTCACCGTGCCCACGAGCCTGCTCGGCCGTACCGTCGGCTACCTCACGGCCGAGCACGAGGTGCTGCTCGCCCGGGCCGTCGTCCTGGCCTACGACCTCGAGGTGCCGCTGCTCGCATGACGGGCGCCCCGGTACTGGCGCGGCCCCGCCAGGCTCAGCGCCCGACCGTCTCCACCAGGCGCCAGCCCTCACCGTCGGGCGACTCGCTCTCGGGCAGGTCGACCTCCGCGACGACGACGTTCGTCCCGGTGCCCGAGACCTTCTCCCACCTGCTGCCGTAGGAGAGGTCCACCTGGAGATCGGGAGGCTCGGGCGCCAAGGTGGCGTCATCCAGGAGCTCGGTCGTGCCGCCCTCGCGGTCGGCGGTCCAGAACGCCACGGCGTGGGAGTGGTAGCTGGCCCATTCCCACTTCCACCGGCGCTGGACCTGCTCCCAATGGCAGATGGTCTCCGTCGTCTCGGACATGTGCACCGCCTCCCTCGTGCGCGCCGTCGCGCACGCGTTCCTCCGATCTTGGCACCGACCGCCCCCGCGCGGGCAGAGGACCTACGGCCCCGATTCCGCGCCACTGTCGTCGGTCGGGGTCGACGACCGATCTACGGTCGGCGTCTTATCGGGCTTCCGATACATCGCCCTGGGACGCCGGCACACCCGGACCGGGACCGTCCCTCTCGAACCTCTCAATGTGGTGGCGCTGGCGCCGATGTGTCTACTGATCCACTCCCGAGGAGATGGACCTCTTGGACGGTGCGTGTCCGGCGCGGTGCTACCGGTTCCGCGGCGGGCATCAGGTCGGCTACTGACCTGATGCAAGGGGCTTCATCCACGAAGAGACGACATGCCATGGCCCGAGAGACGACCGACGTCCACATCGCACGCCGTGCTGTGTTCGCACCCGAGGCGCACGAGTCGGAGACCGAGTCACCCTCGCGTCCAGTCGGCCGGCCAGGTCTGACGCTCGTTCGAGCTCGCCGCGGTGCGCGGCAGCCGGTGGCGCGATTGACAGCGCTGGCGCTGCTCTCGATGGCGGCGATCATCCCGACCTCGAGTGCGGCGGCGGCATCCCCCCCGGTGGGAGCGAGCACGTCCGCAGCGCCGGTCCCTCACCACAAGCTGGCCCCGCTGTGCAGCACGATCACCGAGCCCGGGCGGGCGAGGTGCTTCGCCATCCAGCAGTCCGACACGGTGCAGCCCGCTGGTGTGAGCGCCGACGCCGTGACGCCGCAGACCGCTCCGGCCGGGTATGGCCCGTCGACGCTGGTCGCGGCCTACAAGCTGGACCAGAGCAAGGGCATCGGGCAGGTCGTCGCCGTCGTCGACGCGTATGACGACCCGAACGCGGAGTCGGACCTGGCGGTCTACCGCACCCAGTACGGCCTGCCGGCCTGCACCACGGCCAACGGATGCTTCGCGAAGGTCAGCCAGACCGGCTCGACGACCAACCTGCCTGTCGCCAACCAACCCGGGTGGGCCGCCGAGATCTCGCTCGACCTGGACATGGTCTCGGCGACATGCCCGAACTGCCATGTCCTGCTGGTGGAAGCCACTGACAACCACCTCTCCAACCTGGCTGCCGCAGTCAACGAGGCCGTCACGCTCGGTGCGAAGTACGTCTCCAACAGCTATGGCGGCCCCGAGGACGCCGGGGACGCCGCCTACGACTCCGCGTACTTCCACCCAGGGGTGGCGATCACCGCCAGCAGCGGTGACAGCGGCTACGGGCCGCAGTATCCGGCCACCAGCACACACGTCACTGCCGTCGGCGGAACCTCGCTCACCCCGGCGAACAATGCCCGTGGATGGACCGAGTCCGTGTGGAGCACCGACTCGACGGCCGGTACCGGTTCCGGTTGCTCCGCCTACGTCACCAAGCCACTGTTCCAGACCAACGTCAGCACCGGTTGCACCAGCCGCGCCGAGACCGACGTGTCCGCCGTCGCCGACCCGAACACCGGCATGGCGGTCTTCGACACCTACCAGGCTCAAGGCTGGCGGGTCTTCGGCGGCACGAGCGCCAGCTCACCGATCATCGCGTCGATCTACGCACTCGCCGGCCCCCCGAACGCCTCCGACAGCCCGAACACCTACCCCTACTCGCACGCCTCGAGCCTCTTCGACGTGACGTCGGGCTTCAACGGCACCTGCTCGCCGGCCGTGCTCTGCACCGCCGGTGCGGGCTGGGACGGCCCGACCGGCCTGGGCACGCCGAACGGCAGCGCGGCATTCACGGGTTCGAACACTGTCAGGGTCACGAACCCCGGCGCCCAGTCGAGTCAGGCGGGAAGCCCACTGAACCTGCAGATCCAGGCCAGCGACTCCGTCACGGCCACGCCGCTGACGTACGCTGCGCTCGGTCTGCCGCCAGGCCTCGTCATCGACGGGGGGACGGGGCTGATCTCTGGCACGCCGACCGACGTGGCGAACTACACGGTCACCGTGACGGCCACCGATGGCACCTCCGCGAGCGGGAGCACGACCTTCACGTGGGCCATTCAGGCCCCGGGGATGTTCAGGGCCCTTGCCCCGTACCGGTTGCTGGACACCCGCTTCGGCAACGGCGCCGCTCAGGTCGCGGTCGCGGCCTTCGGCACGGTGCACCTCCAGGTCGCCGGCCGTGGCGGGGTCCCGGCCTCCGGTGT
>MLJW01000721.1_pt1 | contig 10704 bp, 9 predicted proteins | sample 888231 | NCBI WGS metagenome assembly MLJW01 (sample SAMN05788063, study PRJNA343431) | mine drainage metagenome | isolation source: sample collected from the inflow into an acid mine drainage treatment plant... | place: Germany: Lusatia, lignite mining district
GCGTGCATCCCACGCTGCTGTCCAAGCTGGGGCTGCGTGCGGGCGAAGCGCTTCAGGTGGAGTCGCGGCGCGGCGCCATCGTTCTCGCCACGCGCGCCGACGACGCCATGCCCGAGGACGCCGTGTTCATCCCCTTCGCCTACGCCGAGGCCGCAGCCAACCTGCTGACCAACGCCGCCCTCGACCCCTGGGGCAAGATCGCCGAAGTGAAGTATTGCGCGGTGAAGCTGGCCAAGCCGGAAGAAGCCACGGCTCAGGCTTGAGTCTGCAGGGCGGCCTCCAGCACAGGCTTGGCCCAATCCGGCGTCCGCCGCAGGGCGCCGAGGTCTTGCGGCCCCGGCCACAGCAGGCGCCCGGCCTGCATGTCGAGCAGCAGGAGCGGGTCGGGCACGGTGCCGTCCGAGGCGGCATCCGGACTGTTGTCGAACAGGCGCAATTGCGCCAGATGGGGCATGAGCGCCAGCAGGTTCTCGCGCGATCGCACAAACCGGGTGCGGATCATCGCTTCGGGGATGGCATGCCCGCCCGCGGCGACCCGCGCCTGGACGCGGGCGATGTGCAGTTCAGGCGTGGACAGGCCGCAGAACCACATCAGCACGTCGTGGGTGCGCGTGGCGTCGCCGATGGCCGCGGTCATGGTGTTGCCACCCAGCGTGGTCTCGAACGCGTGGTGACGCGCCCCGGCAAGTGCCGCTTCGAGGCGGCGCATGCCCTCCTGCCAAGCGATGCCGTTGGCGGTGGTCTGGTCGCAGCCGGTTTGCGCCACCCAGTCATGTGCGAAAGCGTCGGGGTCGAACCAATCCAGTCCGGCGCGCCGCAACAGGTGACCACCGACCGAACTCTTGCCCGCGCCGTTCACCCCGGCAAGCACGTACAGAACCGGGCGTGCCATCACGCGCGCGGGTTCACCTTGAGGTTGCCACCCAATGCCGCCGGGCGATTGAACACGGCACGCAGACGCTCTCCGGCGTCGTCTGCCTGCAATGCGGACAGGCGTGCATCGAAGCGCTGCCGCAGCGCGTCGAGCTCGGCTGCCATCCTGGCTGCCCCTTGCTCCGCGCCGCGTTGCAAGGCGGTATACGCCTCGATGGACAAGAGGATGGCTTCCGGGCTGTTGTGATTCGTCACCACGACGGCGCCCTCGCGCTGCAGGGTGCGCATCATGCCGCGCCAGCCGAGCTTTTTGACGTCGGACGCGGGTGCATGCGGCAACTGCTTCAATTCTCGCAAGGCAGACATAGGCAAGCTCCAGAATGGCCAATTTGGCAAATTTTACCAATTTTCCCAAAATTGGCCATTCTCACTTCGCGCTTGCATCACCATCCGCTGCAGGCGGCACGGATGAACACGCACTGGATGCGTTGGTCTTTGCTGGGCGACTCGGCTCGCAGCTTGCGCCGCTCTGCGAGCCGTTCCGTCGCAGCCTTGTCGCCAATCATCAGCTTCTGATCAGAAAGGGTCACAGACCCGAAAACATGCCGGGCAAATCGGTGCGCAGCCAGAACTTCCACGCCTGCAGCGGGCGGATCTGGAGCGTGCGCCAGCGCTTCTCGCCCGTGAGAGTGAGTTGTACGCCCCCGGCTTGCTGCAAGGCCTGAGCGATGGCGCCGGACAGGCGAGCATCGAGAGCCAGCAAGCCCTGCACCGGGTCTTGCGACAACAGCGCCCGGAGATCAAAGACGCGCAGCGGCGCAACCGCCCCCGCGCGCGGCAAGACGGCAAGGCCGCGCAGGGCGGCAGCGAGCGCGGGGTCGCTCATCCCGTCGTCCTCGCCAGCCAGACGCAGGGGGCTGCGCCAGTCGGGCGGCAGACTACCGCAGCCGTGCAGCCACAGGGTGTTGACTTCGCACTGGCCGCGCGCCAGCCGCGCCTCGTTCACCGGGTGGTACTGCCACAGCATCTGCACCTCGGTGAGCAGCTGGCGCCAGGCCCTGGCCGGCGTGCCGGCCGGCATCCAGGACGCCACGTTGCGGCCGACGGCGCGCGAGGGATCGGCCGTCACCACCTCGGCCAGGCTGGCATGCGCCACCAGCCAGCGCGCCGGATCGCGCGCGTCCAGCAGCCAGCCGGCGTCGCGCAGCAGGGGCTGAACCGTCTCCAGCAAGGCTCTCGCTTCGTCCGGCGTGATCTGCAAGTCGGCCGGATCGGCCAGGCTCAGGCTCTCGCGCCCCAGTTCCAGGTGCACCGGCAAGGCCAAGCCCCAGGCCAGGCCACGCAAGTCCTGCCCGGCGCCAAGCGCGGCCAGCGCGCCCCAGGGCGCCCGCTGCGGGGCGGGCGCTGCCTGCGCGGGGTCGGGTTTCGCGCCGGCCATGGCCGAACCCGGCCCTGCAGCGTGCGCGGCTTGCAGCCCGAGCGACGTACACATCCAGCGCTCGGCAGGGCTCAGCCAGGCGGCTTCGGCATCCTCGCGCGCCGGCTCCCGGTGGGTCATCTCGGCCAGGCGCAGCAGGCGGCTCAGGCGCGGCATGGGGCTTGACGCCAAGGCCTGCCGCAGACCGCCGCCCGCGGCCGGACCCGTGTCGATGAGGATGGTGTGCATAGTCGGATTATCCGTCGGGACGTTGCCGCGCGGCCTGCAAGCCGCTGGCGCGGCACTTACGATGGCGGGCATGCAAACCCACGCCAGCACACCATGACCTCCCACAAAGTCGCCGTCGTCACAGGGGCCTCGTCCGGCATCGGCGAGGCCACGGCCCGCGCCCTCGCCGCGGCGGGCTACACCGTTTATCTGGGCGCGCGCCGGCTCGACCGCCTGCGCGCCATCGCCGCGGACATCGGCGGCCACGCGCTGGCGCTGGACGTCGCCGATGCGGCGTCGGTGCAGGCCTTCGCCACCGCGCTTCCGGCCCATGTGCACGTGCTGGTGAACAACGCCGGCGGCGCCCTGGGCCTGGCCCCGGTCGCGGAGTTCGACGAGGCGCAATGGCTGGCCATGTGTCAAAGCAATGTGCTGGGCCTGGCCCGCATGACCCGCGCCCTGCACGGGCGGCTGCTCGCCTCGGGCGACGGCCATGTGGTGAACATCGGCTCCATCGCCGGCTTCGAAACCTATTCCGGCGGCGCGGGCTACACCGCGGCCAAACACGCGGTGCGCGCCATCAGCGAAACCCTGCGCCTCGAATGGCTGGGCCAGCCGATGCGCGTGACCGAGATCGATCCCGGCCTGGTGGAAACCGAGTTCTCGCTGGTGCGCTTCGCGGGCGACGCCGAGCGCGCGAGCAAGATCTATGCGGATACCCGCCCGCTGACAGCCGGCGACATCGCCGACGCCGTGGTCTGGGCCACGACCCGGCCGGCCCACGTGAACATCGACCAGATCGTCATCCGCCCGACCGACCAGGCCCGCGCCGACAAGGTGTTCCGGCGCGGCTGAGGCCGCGAGGCGGCTGCGCTCCCCAGAGGCCCATTCCCATGCCTGATTTGCAAGCCATGTTCGCCGAACTGATCCACCCGGACACCCTCGTCGGGCACGCCCTGCCGAGCCTGATCCTGCTGGTCGCGGGCATGCTGCTGATCGTCGTCGCGCGGCATTACATCCGCCGCCTCTGGAATGTCACCGACGGGCACCTGCCGCTGAATCCCGCTTCGCGCAAGACCATCGAACGCCTGCTCGTGAGCCTTCTGTGGCTGTTCCTGGCACTGGTTCTGCTGCGCTTCTGGGGCATCGACGTGTCGTCGATCTGGTCCACCATCGTCAGCCTGCTGGCCGTGGTCGGCGTCGGCCTGCTGGCGACCTGGACCATGGTCAGCAACATCACCGCCAGGCTGTTCGTGCTGATCTGGCGTCCCTATCACCTCGGCCAGCACATCGAAATCCTGCCCGAGAACCTCAAGGGCCGGGTCATCGACACCGATCTGATGTTCACCTGCATCGAGCAGGACGACGGCCAGGAAGTCATCATCCCGAACAACCTGTTTTTCCAGCGCATCATCCGCCGCGCGCCGATGCGCGGCCACGCGCGCAAGCCCTGAAGCGGCGGCCGCGCCCGGCATGCCGCGTCTAGGGCCTGTTCACGCTATGTCTGCATCCGCGCAGAAATAGCGTGAACAGGCCCTAGGCCCGCTTCATTCGGCCAGCCCGGCGGTGATGGCCTCGATGCGCTGCACGACCTCGGTCGAAAGCTTGGGCAGCACCGCCAGCGCGCCGAGGTTCTCCTGCAGCTGCGCCAGCCTGGACGCGCCCAGGATCACCGTGCTCACGCGCGGGTTGCGCGCCACCCAGGCCAGGGCCAGTTGCGCCACGCTGCAGCCGAGGTCCTGGGCCACGGCGTCGAGTTCGCCCACCGCGGCGTTCTTGCGCGCGTCCAGCAGCCCCTCGCGCAGGAAGGACAGGCTCTGGATCGCGCCGCGGCTGCCGGCGGGAACCCCTGCGCGGTACTTGCCGGTGAGCAGGCCCGAGGCCAGCGGACTCCAGGTGGTCAAGCCCAGGCCGATGTCGGCATACAGCCGCGCATATTCCTGTTCCACGCGCTTGCGGTGGAACAGGTGGTATTGCGGCTGCTCCATCACCGGCTTGTGCAGGTGGTGGCGTTCGGCCACCTCCCAGGCGGCGCGAATCTCGTCGGCGCTCCACTCGCTGGTGCCCCAATAGAGCGCCTTGCCCTGCTCGATGACGTGGTGCATGGCCCACACCGTTTCCTCGACGGGCGTGTGCGGATCGGCGCGGTGGCAGAAGATCAGGTCGATGAAGTCGAGCTTCAGCCGCTTGAGGCTGCCGTCCACCGCCTGCAGCAGGTACTTGCGGTTGAGGGTGTCGCGGCCGTTGATGCGCGGCGCGTCGGGCGTGCCGCGGTCCAGGCCCCAGAAAAACTTGCTGGACACGATGTAGTCCAGCCGGTTCCACCCCAGCTGACCCAGGGCCTGGCCCATCAGGGTCTCGCTCTCGCCGTTGGCGTACACCTCGGCGTTGTCGAAGAAGTTGACCCCAGCGTCGCGCGCCGCCGCCATCATCTTGCGCACGCCCGAGGCATCCACCTGGTTGTGGAACGTCACCCACGAGCCGAGCGACAACAGGCTGACTTGCAGGCCGCTGCGGCCGAGGCGGCGGTAGGGCATGGGCATGGTGGTGTCGTTCATCGGGGGCGTCCTTCGGGTTGTGGCAAGACCGTCAGCATAGGACGCCGGCCCAAGGCCTTGTGCCGGCATGGATGCTGGAAATCGCCCAGACCGTAAACTTCGCCCCCATGTCCACCTCCACGCCCTCAGGCCTGCCGTTCGAGCTGCTCATCGGCTGGCGCTACACGCGCGCCGGCCGGCGCACGCGGCGCAACGGCTTCATCTCCTTCATCTCCTTCATCTCGGTCGCTGGCATCGCGCTCGGGGTGGCCGCGCTGATCGTGGTCATCTCGGTGATGAACGGCTTCCAGAAGGACGTGCGCGACCGCATGCTCAACGTCATCCCGCACATCCAGGTGTTCAGCGTGGACGGCGGCCCGCTGACCGACTGGCGCGGCGTGGCGCGGGTGGTGCAGCGCAATCCGGCCGTCACCGGCGTGGCGCCCTTCGTCAGCGGCCAGGCGCTGCTGGCGCAGGGCAACCAGCTGTTCGGCGTGCTGGCCTGGGGCATCGAGCCGCAGGAGGAAGACAAGGTCTCGGCCATCGCCACGCATATGGTGGCGGGCTCGCTCGCGGCGCTGAAGCCGGGCAGTTTCAGCGTGGTGCTGGGCAACGAACTGGCGCAGCGCCTGGGCGTGGGCATCGGCGACCAGGTCACCATGGTGGTGCCCAGCGGCAGCCTCACCCCGGCCGGCATGATCCCACGCCTGCGCACCCTGCGCGTGGTGGGCGTGTTCAACGTCGGGCACTACGAATACGACAGCACGCTGGCGCTGCTGAACATGGACGACGCCGCCAAGCTCTTCCTCTCGGGCGGCCCCACCGGCCTGCGCGTGCAGACACGTTCGATCGACGACGCGCCGGCCGTGGCGCAGGCACTGCAGACCACGCTCCCGGCCAATCTGGTGGCGCAGCCTTGGACCGAGCAGAACCGCACTTGGTTCGAGGCCGTGGTGATCGAGAAGCGCATGATGTTCATCATCCTGGCGATGATCGTCGCGGTGGCGGCGTTCAATCTGGTGTCCACGCTGGTGATGACCGTCACCGACAAGCAGTCGGACATCGCCATCCTGCGCACCCAGGGCGCCAGCCCGCGTTCCATCATGGGCATCTTCATCGTCCAGGGCGCCATCACCGGCGTGATCGGCGTGCTCTCGGGCGTGCTGCTGGGCTGCCTCATCGCCTTCAACATCGACCCCATCGTCAGCTTCCTGGAATGGGTGTTCCACACCCAGTTCCTGCCGCGCAGCGTCTACCTGATCCACAAGATGCCGAGCGACCCCAGGGCCTCGGACATCCTCACCATCACGGTGGTGGCGCTGGTGCTGTCGCTGCTGGCCACGCTCTATCCGAGCTGGCGCGCCTCGCGGGTGCAGCCCGCCGTGGCCCTGCGTTACGAATAGGCCCGCGCGGCGCGCGGCGGCAGGCGAAAGCCTGCCACGAAAGCCGGAATGTCGTCCGCCGGCAAGGCCTGCGAAATGGCATAGCCCTGCAGGGCATCGGCCGAGGTGCGCAGCAGCAGGTCGAGATGGGCGCGGGTCTCGACGCCCTCGATCACGGTGCGTATGCCCAGGGCCTGGCCCAGCGCCAGGATGGCGTCGAGGAACAGACGGTCGCGCGGATGGCTGGGCAGGTCGCGCACGAAAGCCTGGTCGATTTTCAGCAGGTCCACCGGCAGGGTCTTCAGGCGCAGCAGCGAGGCATAGGCCGAGCCGACGTCGTCCATGCCCACGCGCACACCCTCGTGGCGCAGGATGCCCAGCTGCTCGAGCACCACGTGCTCGCCGAACACTTCCTCGGTCTCCAGGATCTCCAGGCTGAGCATGCCGGGCTCGAGCTCCGGGTGGCCGCCCACCTCGGCCAGCACCCGGCTGGCGAAATCGGCGGCCAGCAGTTCCTGCGGCACCACGTTCACCGAGACTCCGAGGTGCAGGCCTTGACGCACCCAGATGGCCAGATCGGCCAGGGCCTGCTGGCGCACGCGCGCGCCCAGCAGGCTGAGTTCCATGGGACCGAGCTCGCGCATGAAGGCTTCGGGCTGCAGCAGGGCGCCGTCGCGGCGCAGCCGGGCCAGCGCCTCCACACTGCGGATGCGTCCGCTGGCGCGATCGAGCACGGGCTGGTAGTGCAGCACCAGGTCGCCGCCCTCGATCATGCGGCGCAGTTCGACGCGGCGATCGGACGTCGCGAAGGACGCCCGCGCCATGGCCGGGTCGTACAGGCGGAAGGCCCCGCGCAGCGGGCCGCGCCGGCTCTTGTGGGCGTACAGCGCCATGTCGGCGTGGCGCAGCAGGGTGTCGGGGGATTCGCGGTCGTAGGGATAGATGGTGATGCCGCAACTGGTGTCGACCTGCAGCCGCAGGGGCGGGCTGCCCACCTGCATGGGCTCGCGCAGGGCCTCGAGCAGGCTTGTGCACAGGGGTTCGAGCACGGCCACCTCCGCGCAACCCTCGATGATGAGCACGAATTCGTCGCCGCCCATGCGCAGGGCCAGGGCGTCGGCCGGCAGCTTGGCCCTCAGGCGCTCGGCCACCGCGCGCAGCACCTGGTCGCCGATCAGGTGGCCATACACGTCGTTGATGGACTTGAATCCGTCGAGGTCCAGGTAGGCCAGCGCCAACAGCGTGCCCGCCGCATCGGCGCGCGCGATGGCCTGCTGCAGCTGGCCCTCGAGCATATTGCGGTTGGGCAGCCCGGTGAGGGTGTCGTGCAGGGCCAGCCACTGTTCGCGCTGGCGCACCTGCTGCAGCGCCCGGTGGGCGGCGATTTCGTCCAGCGCGTGGCCGAGCAGGCGGGCGATGCGGGCGATGAGCTCGCGCACGTCGTCCTGGAACAACCCGTATGCGGGCGAGGTGACCACCAGGATGGCCTCGGGCCGCCCGGCCCGGCGCAGCGGAACGGCGGCGATGCTGTGCCAGCGGTGGGTGACGACGAAGTCGCGCCTAGGCGCGTTCAGCGGATCGGACGGGAAATCGTTGTGGTACAGCAGCTCGCCGGCCAGCCAGGCGCGCACGGAAAGCGCCGGCAGCGGGTCGTCCAGGCGCATGACGATCTGGTGCAGGTGCTGCGCCCCGGCACCGGCGCTGGCCTGCAACTGGAACACCCCGGCGGCATCGGGGCGGCCGATCCACGCCGCATTGAACAGGCTGGACTGGGCGAGCGCGCCGCACGCGGCGCGAAACAGCTCCGCTTCATCGCCCAGGCGCGCCTGCTGCTGCACGATCTCGCCCAGCTGCGCCAGCGCCGCGTAGAGGCTGCGCAGGCGCTCGTTGCGGCGCGAGCGCTCGCGCCGCTCGGTCACGTCGTGGAACACCAGCACCGCGCCGCGCACCTCGCCCGAGAACCCGGTGATGGGCGCGGCCGAATCCTCGATCGCCAGCACGCGCCCATCGCGGCTGTGCAATTCCGTGTGGTTGGCCAGCTGCGCCACCTTGCCGCTGCGCAGGGTCTGCGCCACCGGGCAGGGCACCGGCGAGTCCTCGCCTTCCACCGCGATGCGGAACACCTGCGCCACCGGCTGGCCCTGCGCCTGCGCGGCGCGCCATCCCGTCAGGCGCTCGGCCTCGGCGTTCATGCGCGTGATCTGCCCCTGCGCGTCGGTGGCGATCACGGCATCGCCGATGGACGACAGCGTCACGTCCAACTCATCGCGCTGGCGGCGCAGGCCGTCCAATGCCTGTGCCCGGCTGCGCTCGGTACGGCCGAGTTGGCGCAAGGTGCTGTCGAACAGCCAGGAGGCCGCCGCGATCAGGCCCATGAACAGCAAGAGCGTGCTGGCGAGTTGCGCGGCCCAGTGCTCCGCCAGCAGACGCATAGGCAGATTGGCGCCGATGGTGAAGGGGTAGTCGGGCACGCGCACGAAAGCGCCCACCAACTGCTGGTCCACTGCGGTGGACGGGCCCGAGAACACGCCCGCGAGCGCCCGGGGGTTGGCGCGCAAAGTCTCGACCATGACCCCGCCTTGCGGCTGGCCATAGGGCGGATGGGACGTCTGCGGCAAGCGCAATTGCAAAAGCCCGTCCTCGCGCAGGATGGCGAAGGCCATGCCGTCGGCCGGCTGTTGCGTCAGCCCGATCACCCGCGGGAAAGCCGGCGCCTGGGCCAGAACCAGGTGCTCCTGCGCGCCGGGCAGGCGCCCCAGCGGCAGGAAATCGAGGCTCAGCCAATGCCCCGGCGCGCGCCGGTCGGGAACCGGCGGGCCGACGCAAAAGCCCGGCGCGCGCAGGCAGCGGGCATAGGCGGCGCGTGTGGCCGCGGTCAGCGCGGCGTCGCCGACGGGCAGAGGCGGCAGGGCTCCGCTGCGCGCGACATAACGCCCCGCGCCATCGACCAGCGCCACGCCTTCGATGTCGGGACTGTCGCGCAGATACATGTCGAGCTGCTGCTGCGTCGTCTGCGGATCCGCCAGCAAGTTCCGGCTGAGGCGCAGCATGGAAAACTGACGCGAACGCAGCCTGGCACGCCACTCGACGGCGTATTCGGCGGCAAAGGCGCGCAACTGCTGCTGGCTCTGGGCACGCAGGTCGTCCCAGGCGCGCCAGGCGATCCACGCCGTGAACAAGATGGCGAGCATCACGATACCGACCCACAGCCGAATCAGACGGCGGCGTAGCGGCGAACCCTGCTGGGCTGCCGGATCGGGTGCTGCGGTCGAATCGATGGCGAGTCTCGGCTGGAAGGTTTGGTGTGAGCAGTCGCAGCGATTAGAGCGTGCCCCACGCCCCTTGGAAATCCCCGGACATGCGGGGTGGCCTCCACCGCGCCATGCCGTCACGCAACGCCCGTAAACTTGCGCCCAGCCTGCCTCCGCAGGCGCCCTTGTCCCGCATCCAACCCCGAGATCCGACCATGAGTGAATCCGGCGTCCACGCCCATGCCCCGCACGAAGAAGCCCTGCACCACGCCGCCGAGGGACACAACCGCGGCCTGAACCAGTGGGTGGCGATTTTCACCGCGCTGCTGGCGGCGCTGGGTGCGGTGGTGAGCTACCAGGGCAGCCATCTGATGAACGAAGTGCTACTGCACAAGAATGAAGCCGTGCTGAAAAAGGCGCATGCCACCGACGAGTGGAATTACTACCAGGCGGTAAGCACCAAGCAGCACCTGATGGAACTCGCGCGCGACCTCGCCCCGGCCGACAGGCAACCCGCCATCGCGGGCAAGATCGCCAAGTACGAGGGCCAGAAGACCGAGATCAAGGCCCGCGCCGATGCGCTCGAAGCCGCCTCGACGAAAGCGGACGAAGAGTCCGATCGCCTCAACCGCCCGCACACCGGCATGGCGCGCAGCCTCATCTTTTTGCAGATCGCCATCTCGCTGGCCTCCATCACCGCCCTCACCGGCCGGAAGTGGCTGTTCGGCGCCGCGATCCTGAGCGCCCTGGTCGGCGTCGGCCTGTGGGCCGCGGCGCTGGGCCTGGCGGCGGCATGAGCCCGTCGCACGGCCGCCCGAAGGCGGGCGATACCCCGCACGGCGGGGTCGCGCGCAGCGCGGGGGTGCCCACCATGAGCCCGTCGCCCGGCCGCTCCGAAGGCGCGCGAAGCCCTCGCGGAGGGCGGCGCGCAGCGCCGGGTGCCCATATGAGCCCGTCGCACGGCCGCCCGAAGACGGGCGAAACCCCGCACGGCGGGGTCGCGCGCAGCGCGGGGG
>MLJW01000722.1_pt1 | contig 10685 bp, 9 predicted proteins | sample 888231 | NCBI WGS metagenome assembly MLJW01 (sample SAMN05788063, study PRJNA343431) | mine drainage metagenome | isolation source: sample collected from the inflow into an acid mine drainage treatment plant... | place: Germany: Lusatia, lignite mining district
GCGCAAATTGTGCATATGGTAAGCGAGGCGCAACGCAGTCGTGCGCCGATACAGCGGCTGGCCGATACCGTATCGGGCTATTTCGTGCCGGGTGTGATGCTTATCGCGCTGCTGGCCTTTGCCTTCTGGATGGTTTTAGGTCCCGAGCCGCGCTTCGCTCATGCCATGGTGGCTGCGGTGTCGGTGCTGATTATCGCCTGTCCCTGTGCGTTGGGGCTGGCAACGCCGATTTCCATTATGGTAGGAACCGGGCGTGGTGCGATGGCCGGGGTCCTAATCAAGAACGCCGAAGCTCTGGAAATCATGGAGAAAGTGGACACGCTGGTCACCGACAAGACTGGTACATTGACCGAAGGCAAACCTAAACTGACTTCGCTGTTAGCCCTGGAAGGATTTCAGGAAAATGACATTCTGCAACTGGGGGCCAGTCTGGAACGTGCTAGTGAGCATCCCTTGGCAGCGGCCATCATCAAGGGAGCTGAGAAACGCAACCTGGTATTACCTGAAGTCACCAATGCGCAATCAGTCAGTGGAAAAGGCATCACCGGCCAAGTCGGGAGCCGCGAAGTTGCTATCGGCAATCAGAAACTTTTTATCGATTTGGGTATCGCCCTGGATGAGTTGCAAGAACGAGCCGAAGTCTTGCGTTCCGAAGGCCAGACGGTCATGTTTGTGGCGGTTGATGGCAAGCCCGCAGGCTTGATCGGTGTGGCTGATCCAATCAAGGAGTCCACTCTGGAAGCAGTGCAGGCATTGCATGCAGCCGGATTGCAACTGGTCATGATCACCGGTGACAGTCGCGCCACTGCCGAGGTGGTGGCACGCAAGCTGGGAATTGATCGGGTGGTTGCCGAAGTGCTGCCGGATCAGAAGGCCGAGATCGTGAAAAAACTACAAGCTGAGGGTCGGGTGGTAGCGATGGCGGGCGATGGCATCAACGATGCTCCTGCACTGGCACAGGCACAGGTAGGGATTGCCATGGGTACCGGTACCGATGTCGCGATGGAAAGTGCCGGAGTAACGCTGATCAAAGGTGATTTACGCGGCATCGTCCGCGCGCGACTCCTGAGTCAGGCAACCATGCGCAACATCCGGCAAAACCTGTTTTTCGCTTTCATCTATAACGTGCTGGGTGTGCCGGTGGCTGCGGGTTTGCTATACCCGTTTTTTGGATTGTTGCTTTCACCAATCATTGCCGCTGCAGCGATGAGCTTTAGTTCGGTATCAGTAATCGGCAACGCCCTCCGGCTCAATCGGGTAAAGCTGTGAGTTCGAATCTCGTGTTTTGTGAAACAGTAAGTATTGTAAAAAGGACTAGACCATGATCGACCAACATGAAGCAAGGCATCTATCCCGAGGGCAGTGGGTGTTTTACGGATTCCTCGCTATTGCCGGGTTCCTTCTGTTTACAGAGCACCGTGCCCATGTGCTGGGCATCCTGCCTTACCTGCTCCTGCTGGCGTGCCCCCTCATGCATTTGTTCATGCACCATGGTCACGGCATTCACGGCCATGATGCTCACAGCCACGACACCCCCGAAGAAGACAGAAAATGAACTCTCCGGCTTATGGACTCTGGTCGTTGGTCATCATCAACTCGTTGGTATTCATTATCTTCGCCTTCAGCTTTGCCAAACCGCAGAGTAAACGTGACTGGCGCTCCTTCGGCGCCTTCTCGGCCTTCATCGTAGCGCTGTTCACCGAGATGTACGGTTTCCCGCTGACCATCTATCTGCTGTCGGGCTGGCTCACAAACCGAATTCCCGGCATCGATCCGCTTTCGCACGATGCTGGTCACTTGCTGGAAGACCTTTTCGGATGGCGCGGTAACCCGCACTTCGGGCCGTTCCACCTGATGAGTAACATCCTCATCGTTGCTGGCTTCTTCCTGCTATCCAGCGCCTGGAAGGTGCTTTATCGAGCGCAGCGTCGACATACCTTGTCCACGGCTGGACCATACGCAAAAATTCGGCATCCGCAGTACGCCGGGTTCGTGACGATCATGTTCGGATTCCTTCTGCAATGGCCAACCATAGTGACGGTAGTGATGTTCCCGATTCTGGTTTACATGTATGTCCGACTTGCAAGAGTCGAAGAGAAAGAGGCCTATGCTGAATTCGGGGAGGAGTATTCAAAATATGCAGAACGTGTGCCTGCATTCTTTCCACGATTCTGAATTGGTCGAGCATTATTGTAGATACTTCGGCATTCTGATGCAGTTTTAGAAAATGGGTATTCGGATTATCCGGTTGATTTTATTTTATAGCCCACCAGATTCCAGAAGCCGCAGCACAGTTGATATCGGGACGCCAAAATCAATTTCTCGGTGTGCGTATTCAGATTTTCCATCATCTAACCTGGATAAGCCATGGCGATTCCTTACGGGGCTTCGGTCTTATGATCTTGTGCTCTTGTGCTCTTGTGAGAAAAGCACTGTATCCCTGACCAGCCGCAAGCATGGCTAATCAGGTCTGGTACATAGTGTTACAAAATCAATAAATTTTGATATATCCCTGAAATGTTGCTCTGGCTAAATGAGACCTCATTTCATGAGGTTTACATATTCATAGGCAGCGCAGCTTCAATGTGGGAATGATGACTTGAGAACCTATGCGTCAGGAAATTGACCAAGCAGTTGTGAGACATTTTTAAGCAACACGACAGGAGATAATTTATGAGATGGATTTGCTACGATGAAAGGGAAACCTTCAGCATTGAAGCGCAGAACTTGGAGCAGGCGGTGGAGCTTGCCTCAGTCTATGAAGCGAAGGTGCTTGGTCCCGCCACGGGTCCGAATCCTCATCACGCGCAAGTAGACCACAAAAGTTGCGGTGCACAATTATCAGCAATGTGCAATTAACCCGGCATCTTGCTTTACAGTAGGTATTGAATTGCAGCACATTGCCTCAACATAAACCCAATGAATGATATAAATTCCGCAATTCTTGAATCACTAGCTACTGGCGAAAAGACACGCGCACAGATCGCAATTGTGTTGAATCTGCATCCTCCCATGGTTGCTGGTGCATTATTAACACTTGTAAATTCTGGACAGGTTGTTGTTTCTGGCAAAGTGCTGGTTAAAAGAAAGGGCGTTTCGGTTTATGCGCGTTCCAAAGGGCAACCTGTTCCCAAGCAGCGCCCTGCAAAAGCAGAAAGGCCCCCTACCAGATTAGATCGACTGACTGATGACGAAGTAGCCAAGCTGCTCAACTCAAATCTTTACCAGATTTGGGGTGGTTACTTCCCCGTAGATTCAGCCGCCACAAAGGGACTTGCCGTCAGGCGACACACTGAAAGCTAGTCGAGGCTAAGTGAAATTTTCCTGAAAGCGGACAGTCGTCGCTCATATGGACAACGAGCATATACGGCTCGGTTATTTGGCATTCAGGAAGGCTGACGTACTTGTAATAGATTGTATAGAACCGGCATAACGAGCAGTACCAGTGGCAATTGTACGATCAGTCCGGAAATGATTGCGATTGCGAGTGGCTGCTGCATTTGCGAACCCTGCCCGATAGCAAATGCGAGCGGCAGCAAGGTGAGAATTGCCGCAATCGTCGTCATGGCGATCGGACGCATGCGGTTCTTTCCGGCCTCGATCAGTGCGCTTTCACGATCCATGCCATGTTCGATGCTCTGGTATTCCGAAAAGTAGAAGATCGCCACCTCGGTGACAATACCGACGATCATGGTCATGCCCATCATGGCCGATATATTGAGCTCGATTCCTGTCGCCCATAACCCGATGAATATCGCCGATATCGACATCAGCGGAATTGCCATGATCGCAAGCGCAACGCGAAAACGCTCATACAGAAAAAGCAGCAGCAGAAATACCAGCGCCACTGCAGCGGCGAATACCTGAATCAACCCCCTGAATGCAATTTGCTGCTGCTTGTACAATCCCCCCAACTCATAATAAATGCCTTGCGGCAACATATCTGGGCGTGTCATGACACGTTGCACATCTCGAATAGCCGAGCCCATGTCTCGCCCGCTGATGCGCGCAGTGACCGCCACCATGCGTTTCAAGTTGTCACGATCGATCTCGGGCTGACCGCTCACTGTTACGACCTGCGCCACCCGCCGCAAAGGAAATATATGACCATCCGGCGAACGAAGCATCAGTTTCTCCACATCCGATTGCGTTACCCGCAACTTCTCCGGAATCCACACCCTGACGCCTATCATTTTCACGCTGCTTTGCACTTGCGTAGTGACTGCCCCGGTCAGGTAATCCGAGAGCATCTTCGTCACACTATCCGGGGAGACGCCTTCCAGGGCTGCTTTTGCGCGATCAACATGAATCTCCAACGCATCTCCCGCAGGATTGATGCCGTTCTTCACGTCCACGACGCCAGGAATTTTGGCGATCTGGCCTGCCGTTTTCTGCGCGATGGCCTGCAAAGCAGACTGATCATCCGCATAAATCTTGATTTCAATGGGCTGCGGGACAGCGGTCAAATCCCCGATCATGTCTTCCATGAGTTGCGCAAGTTCGATGTTCAATCCTGGCACCTGCATTTCTATCCTGTTCCGGATCTCGTCCATGACCTGGTCGACGGGATTGCGGGGCAACGGTTTGAGTCGAATGAAAAAATCACCCTGATTTGCCTCGGTTATTCCGCCCCCCAATTGAGTGCCAGTACGTCGCGAATACGTTTGTACATTAGGGTCGTTTTTGATGATAACTTCAACCTGGCGCAGCAGACGATCCGTTTCGGTAAGGGAAGTGCCTGGTTCCGAACGGTAATCCAAAATAAATCCGCCCTCGTCCATGGCCGGCATGAAGCCCGAACCCACCTGATGATAAGCGACCCATCCGGTAAGGAACAGTGGCGCAACTCCTACCAGTATCAGAAGGGGGCGACGCAGCAAATGGGACAGCAGTGCGCTGTACTTCTCATGTATCCACGTAGTAATCGAACCGCCTTCTTCCTGTTCTGCATCCTTTTGTTTAAGCAGATGGTCTGCAAGGATCGGTACCGCAAGCCAGGTGATCAGAAAGGAGATCAAGAGACTCGATGCCATGGTCAGGGAAAGCGCCTTGAAAAATGCACCGGTCACACCTGTCAGGAAAGCAAGCGGAATGAAAATCACCAGGGTTGCAGCGGACGATCCCGCCAGCGGGCGAGTGAACTCCAATGCAGCCGACATGACCTGCCGTTTTTCCGAGGCGGCACGCAGTCGCCGCACGATCTGTTCGAGCATCACGATGGCATCGTCAATTATCAGACCAACGGCCGCGGCCATGCCGCCCAAGGTCATGATGTTAAAGCTCATCCCCAGGAAATAAAGAACGACGATAGTTGCAGCGAGGACCGCAGGCACCACGATCACGGCGATCAGGGTGATTTTGACATTGCGCAGGAAAATAAAGAGTACCAGGGCGGCAAGGCCCACGCCGATCAAGATCGCATCGCGCACGCTCGCCGCCGACTCGACCACCAACTGGCTCTGGTCGTACCACTTCGATATTTTTACGCCCTTGGGCAAGCCGTAATTGTGCAGTTTCACAGCAATGTCGCGAGCGATTTGCACGCTGTTGCCCCCTGGTTGCTGATAAACGTTGAGCAGTACCGCATCCTGTCCGTCAGCATTGACGCGTATCCACTGCGGTACCGTACTTACACTGACGGTTGCGAGGTCTTCAAGCCTCACCAGTCCGTTTGTGCTGCTGCGCAAGATTGTCTGGCGTATGTCATTGAGACTTTGCAGTCGTGTATCTGAAATACCCAGATACAATTTGTAATGGTCTTCCATGCGCCCCACAGCAGTGACCACGTTTGCCGCACTCAATGCCTTTGCAATATCGCTTATCGTCATGCCGTAGGCTTGCAGCCTGGCCGGATCTACAGTGGCTCGGTATTCCTCGACGGCGCCGCCCACGGTCTGAATCCGGGCCACCCCATCAACGCCTGAGAAGAGCGGCCTCAACTGGTATTGCGCAAAATCCGTGAGCGCCGTCAGTGAAACCGTATCGGAAGTCAGGCTGTAGGCGATGATGGGAAAAACGGTGGGATCCATGCGACGAACAAGCATGGTGGTACCAACCGGAAGACTGGGCAGAATTTGCGCGATGGCTGCATTGACTTGCAAGGTGGCTATCGCCATATCGGTTCCCCAGCCGAAATTGACGGATAACTCTGCTGATCCGCGGCTCGTGGTGGATCGTATGTCGCGCACGCCAGGTACCCGACGTACCGCCTCTTCCACTGGCATGGTAACTTGCAAGGCCATCTGTTCAGCAGGACGATCACCGGCATCCAGCGTTACTGCGGCACGTGGGAAATCCACGGATGGGAACAGAGTTACAGGCAATTTGAATGCAGTAAAAAAACCAACTAGCGCCAACGTCAGCAGAAAAAACAGGATTGAGCGGCGATGATGCTGCACCCAAGCGGAAAACTTCATTGCCGCTCCTCACGCAGTGTCACACCATTGTGCAATTCATAATTTCCCAGCACGACAACAGGCAGGTTCGCATCGAATTTCCCGCTGATCCCGACCCATCCTCCGCTTTCCAGTCCGGGATTGATATTTACTTTCCTGGCGTGGCCTTTGTCGTTTTGATAAATGTAAGCGCCACGGTCGTCACGTAGCACCGCCGATCTCGGCACAGCCCAAACCTTTTCCGAATAAGTGAGGATTACCCCACGCATCCGCATGCCAGGCAGAAGCTTTGCCCTGTCACCACGAGCTATTCTGACCGCCACATCAACGAGTTGCGTTTGGGGGTCGATGATGCCGTGGATCTCTTCCACGACCCCGCCAACTTGCTGCGATTCATCCAAAATTGAAGCCAGCCTTACCGGCATTCCCGGTTTTACCTTGGTACTGTCTTCCGGCTCAATTCCCATCTGCACGCGCATCGTATCTTTTCGGATCAACTGCAATGCCGGCATTTCGGCAAGGATTCGCGCCCCTTGCACGACGGACACTTGAGAGACAACTCCGTCAAAAGGTGCCCGGATTTCGTCACGGCTAACCCCGGTACCGAGTTTCTGTTGTGCTGCATAAGCACTCTCAGCTTCCTTTAGCGCTTTTGATGCAGCGTCATATTGCGAATTCGTGGCGAGTTGCTGTTCAAAAAGACTCTTGACGCGTGCAAGCTCATGGATGGAAAAATCGAGTTCTGACTTGGCCTGTTCGAATGCACGAACAGCGGACGGATCAGTGGCGAGGTCAAACAAAACCTGACCTTTCTTCACAGTCTGGCCTGAGGTGACGTCGACGCGCATAACCTGTCCAGCATGCGTAAAGTTGATGCTCGTCTCGCCGCCTGCACCCGGAATGACTGAGCCGTACCCGGTCAGTTCAATAGATAGAATTTTTCGTTGGATCTGCTCCGTTTTGACGAGGACGCTGGGTTCGTTGCCTGCATGTGCGGCAAAAGATAGGGTGAGGAGGAGCATGCCTATCCGTTTCATGGGGTTTTCCCTTCTTGTGAAATTTTTTCTGGTAGATCGCTACCCAGCAGTGTTTGCAGCGCGACACGTTGTTCGAGCATGCTTTGCTCGATTGCAATTTCCTCGGTTTTTTTGGATAACACCGCATTTCTCAAATTGCTGTAAGCGGGCAGATCCATGTTCCCGGCCCGAAAAATCGGTTCAGCTATAGATACGAGGTGCTCCAGGTTGACGAGAGTCTCCTGCACTTGCCCTAATTGCTTCTGCAGTAATGCCTGGTCGGCGAGCAATTGCGTGACATCGCTGTAGGCGGTATTCAGACGCACCTGAAATTCGTCATGCATGCGTTCCCGCGTAGCTTTTTCTATCGCGATATTGCCCTGGTTCCTGTTGAAAATCGGAAGGCTTAGACTGATGGAAAAACCTTGATAATTGATTCCCGTATTGTCTCTTGATCGGGAAATGCCGACGTTAATGGCCGGGAATTGGGCCATGATCGCCTGTCTCAGGCGAACATCTTGCGCTTCGTAACCTGCGCGGAATGCGAGAAGATCAGGCCGCCATGTTGCGATTTTGTCCAACCTGCGAGAAATGGCATCCTGTGACAGTTCCTTTAAGTCGGACTCTCCCGCGAGACGTAATTTGACATCAGGGGCAAGGCCGAGAAGTGCGTTCAAGGCATGCTCATTCTGGCCAATTCCGCGTTCCACCTCATTGATCTGCTTGTCGATCCCCTGCAAGGTATTGGCATCGAAGGCCACTCCCGTCAGCGTCAGGTTTCCTTCGGCGAGTGCTGCCCTTTCTCTTTTGTAGCGCAGAGCGGCAACATCCCGTGATTCCCGCAGGATTTCAAGCAGGTTGTGCTGCTCTCTGTTTCTGACGAACAGGAGACGTGCTTGCCCGACGACTTGCCACTCCTGCCATAGGAGTGCGAGATCGGTTTTCCTACTCTCGGCTTTTGCTGCTGTAATGCTGGAAGCGCGCATTACCAGGGCACTGATGTTGTAGCTCAGGCCAAGATCGAATGCGGTGGTGCTCTCTCCGGGCCCGCCATTTTGAGGAAACTGGGGTGAAAAGCTGATTTGTGGATCGGGAAGCAGTCCGGCTGCGAAGGCTTGGGCTTGGGCGATGCCAAGATCATCACGTGCCAGCTTCAGATCGGGATTGTTGACCACCGCGAGCATCGCCACTTCAGTCATGTCGAGCCCATCCGAGGGGTCGAATTTGTGTGTGGCGAATTCTGGCAGGGGCATTTTCGAAGTATCGATGTCCAGGCGTGGCACAGCCGTCTTCAGCGATGGCTTGAGACCGAGCGGCTCGGGCTGATAGGCCACGCATCCCGCCAGTGTACCCAGAAAGATAAAAGCGACTATCGATTTCACGGCATTTTCCATCAAACTTCAAATTACGTGAACAGAATAAATGCCCCGCCCCAAGAGGGCGGGGCCGGGTACCCCAGAAAATTTAAGCTGTGGTCGATGATCAGTCGGGGTGGGCACCTTCCGGAGCATTTTCCAGCACTTTTCCGGTTTTGGCATCCACACCAACTTCCTGTGTCATCTTGTCTTTTTTGATGTCAAAGGAATAGCGCAACCCGCTGCCGCCTTTTTCCAACTCCAGCTCTTCATCGACAATCTTTCCTGGGAAAGCCTTCAAAGCGATGGTACGCGCTTCCGTGATGCTAATCTTGGCATCTTTGGCAAATTTCTCGCCTGTATAGGCTTGAGCGTTGAATGCGAGAAGCGTTGCCACCGCAAAAGCTGTCGATAATATGAGTTTATTTCCGTGCATGATTTCTTCCTTATAAAGTGAACAAGAGCTTGCATGAGCCTTGCATAGGGCACCTGAAAAATGCGCTCCAGAAAGATTCATGCCGCCACTATAAAGGGGAAGAGTTAGCGGAGAATTAGGGCATTGATGAGAGTAAAATTTGGGCTGGGCTACAGATTAGGATTCCTTGATCACAGAGCGCTGCTGCCGGTAGCGGAATACTAGCCCCGCCCCGTGCGGTCGATCATGCGGGCGCCGGCGCGTTCCATCGCTGCCAGCGCCGCATCGATGTCGGGGGTTTTCAGCGCGACGTGGTGCAGCCCCGCCCCGTACGCCGCGACGAAGCGGGTAATCGCCCCCTGATCCTGTCTGGTATTGCCCGCCGCCCCGTGGTTTAGCGCCGCCCCGTCGTTCAGCGCCGCATCGTGCGACGGGTCGAAGTTCTGCAGGAACTCCAGTTCGCAATCCCCGGCGGTCAGGAACGCGACCCGCAGACCGCCCACCGGACGGGGCGTTCGGCTGTGATAAACCACGCCATACTTGTCCGAGGTAAAGCTCTCGATCGCGGTTTCGACCTCTATGTCGGTCTGCTGGCTTTCGACCGGCAGCCCCAATGCGCCGGAAAACACCGCGATCGCCGCCTGGTTGTCCGCACTGGCAATGCCTATGTGGTCGATCCGCTCCACGATGCCGCCGCCGCGCGGAATGTCCAGGACACTGGCCAGAGTTGCTTTCTCTACGTCAGCGAAACTAGCTTATGCATCATGCAATTTGGATTCGAGATTTTCGATGCCGCACACAACCATCCAACCGCTCTATGATGCGCTTATCAAGCGAGGAGAATCTAGCCCACGAAACCTGAAAGGGGGCGACATCGCCGAAAAGTTGATTGCCGTTATCTGCGCGAGCAGGCAATTTTTGGGTGAGCTTGGTCGGCGCACGCTCATCTCAAAAATACCCGGAAAGCGGTATTTCATGTTTGAGTCGGCTGACGGACGCAAGACATCGAGGTCGGTTAACGAGGACCTATACATCGATCACCTGGACATAGAACAAGTCCGATTGGCCCTGTCACGTGACCGCCAAAATCTGAGTTCGCAAGATTTAACGCGTATCGTTTCTACTGCGGCGATATCTTATTGTTGCGCGGCAGATATATTAAAAAAAAGTGATCAGAAGACACCGGGAACGTTTTTTGAGATATTGATCGGCCATATCGTTGCCGTGGCGCTCGGTGTAAATCCAGAGCAGCAAATTCGCGTTCCGACATTGGATATAAACGTAACCATTCCGACTGATTATGTTTTCGATCTCGGAGAATCGAGGAACCGCGTCCATCTTCCGATTAAAATCTCAACCCGCGAACGTGTGGTTCAGGTTTGGGCCCATCAACGTGTTCTTGATGGTATGCACGGGGTTGCGCGTTTCAAAGGAGTGCTTGTCGCTATGGCAGAGACCAATAAGCAGAAGGACATTTCGGTGGTTGAGGTCTGTTTACCTAACC
>MLJW01000723.1_pt1 | contig 10675 bp, 10 predicted proteins | sample 888231 | NCBI WGS metagenome assembly MLJW01 (sample SAMN05788063, study PRJNA343431) | mine drainage metagenome | isolation source: sample collected from the inflow into an acid mine drainage treatment plant... | place: Germany: Lusatia, lignite mining district
GGTCCGATGCCATCGGCAGAGGGGGCAGCAGGTGCGGCAGGAGGGATTTCTTCAGCATGGGGCCATGTTCGGTTGGGCGAGTACGGCTATTCTGTAGCCTTGGCAGCGATTTGTCACCCGGCGCGATGGGGAAGAGCCTTATCTTCGCCAGATAGCGGGAATCCCGATCATCGATAACGGGCGTTGGGCCGACGTGCCGTTTCCTGGCTGTACCGGCAAGCGCCTGCCGAAGGAACTGCTGCGCCGCCATTTGAACGCGACGACCAGTTTGGCGTCATGCTCTGCACGTCGATGGCACCAAACTGGAACCCTACTGAAACAGGCTATCAGTCGGGGAGGTCGGCGATCTGCGATTGTTTCAGGTAGCGGTGGTGCAGAACATGGTGATGGTGGCCAATGAGCTGGTCCGACTCGATTGCGCTCAGGCTCAGCAACACCTGACTCATGACCAGGTCCTCCGCCAGGACAAAAGCCGAGGTCGCTGCAAACAGCATTGGCAGGACAATCCGTAAATTCATGTCTCAATCCTCAAGATTGTGATTTATCGAGGTCGTTGATACGACGATCCCCCTGAATTCAAAAGCATGGATGATGCCAACTTTTATCCGTGCTTGTTAACACGATGATTGTTGATGATATTTTATTCTGCTGTTGGCGGGCGCGGCGGCGGTTGCCGGATCGGGCATTACCCATTTTTGCAGGGTCCCTGCAAATAATGTTGGAATACCCCATGGATGAAGGCGGTGGCCGGTATTCCCCTTGGGGGATAATCATTCCAGCAGTTTCAGGATTGCCCTCAGTTCTTCGCTGGCGCTCCGGTAGTCGTCGTATCTGGCGCCCGTTTTCGCATACCAGTAGCGGCTGTTCGATTCGTCGCCTTCCATCTTGTGCAGAACCGCATGAATCCAGCTGGCGGTGGAATCGCCGATTTCCTGGACGATTCGATGCGACCGATCCCAGTCGCCGGACAGGGCGAGCGATATTGCGGATTTCAGGTCGTCGTTCCGGTTCATCCGTTGCGTCCGCGCTGCCCAGGAATGCACATCGATGCTGACGCCATGCGGCGGGTACAGCCTACTGCACCGACATCATTTCCATCACGGTCTCTTCGCCCTGGATCATGTCGAGGACGGAGCTGATGAACTCATCCTGGCCTGCGCTCGACCAGGTGGCGCCGCTTTGCGCTTCGCTGGTGGTCATCGGGATATAGGTGATATCCATGAATTTGCCGTCGCCAATGTCCAGCACCGTGAGACCGTCCGGGTGTTCGAACAGGGTCCAGGCGTCCGGGACTTCCATGTCGAGCATGATGGTGACCTGTAGTTTTTTCATTTGTTTCTCCTCGAGCGTTCGTCTGGTGCCGGATTGGATGAATGACGGGAACCTGCCAGGGTCGTCAATGCAGGATGGTTGAGCCAATGTTCTTTTATATCGTCGGCCATGTCAATTTTTTGGCATGCCGCGCATCGCCTGCGCCAAATGAAAAAGGGCGGAGCTTGAGCTCCGCCCTTGATACAGCCGTGCCTGAATTACTTGGCGGCAGCGTCAGCCGGAGCGGCTTCCTTGGCCTTCTTAGGAGCCTTCTTGTGTGCAGCCTTCTTGTGAGCGGCCTTCTTTGCAGCAGGAGCAGCAGCAGGCTTCTCGGTTGCAGCAGCAGGAGCAGCAGGAGCAGCTTCGTCAGCAGCAAAAGCGGTGGTGACGGAAACGGCAAAGAAACCGGCAATCAGGGCAGCGATCAGTTTGTTCATGGTATTTCCTTTCAAGTTGAGATGTTTTTTCAGGTCCCGTAAACGTGTTTACGGATTACCGTGATGGCAACATTACGCGGTGTAGCTTTCCCGAAACTTACGATCCTGCCCATGATGAAATATTTTTCGGCATGGGCAGGCTATCCGGGAAAAGCTGGGCGCTGACGGACATTCGGCTTCATGGAGCCATGTCCGCCCTAACTTTTCGTTGCCATGGTGTTAAAACACGTAGCCCACCAGGGCGCCCACGCCGTAGTCCGGGCTGTCATTGGCGAATCCCTTGACCAGGTAGCCTTGTGCTTTCCAGTGGGTGCTGATCTTGTTGCTCACAAAAGCCATGGCTTCGCTCATGGCAGCGCCATTGGCGATGATGGCGGTGCAGAATTTCATGCGGGCCAGCCTGCACGCCAGCATGCCGGCGAGATCGGATGTTGAATCTTCAACGAAATGTTGGCATATCGTGCATTCGCAATCCATAATCCCTGCCCAGGCAACCACAAGAAACAACAGCCATGCTGGACGACATCAGGAAAACCCTCTGGGCCACGGCTGACAAGCTCCGCGCCAACATGGACGCGGCGGAGTACAAGCACCTCGTGCTCGGCCTCATCTTCGTCAAATACGTCTCCGACACCTTCGCGGCACGTCGGGCTGAACTGGCACGGCGCTTTGCCGACAAGTCCGACGATTATTTCCTGCCGGATGCCGACGGGAAACTGCTGGCGGCGGAACTGGAAGACCGCGACTACTATAAAGAGGTGAACGTCTTTTGGGTGCCGGAGGGCGCCCGGTGGGAGGCGCTCCGCGCCGCCGCCAAGCAGCCGGAGATCGGCAAGCGCATCGACGACGCGCTGTCCGTCATCGAAGCGGAGAACCCGAAGCTCAAGGGCATCCTCGACAAGCGCTACGGACGCGCACATCTGCCGGACGGCAAGCTCGGCGAGCTGGTCGATCTGGTTTCCACCATCGGCTTCGGCGACGACCCCGGCAAGGCGCGCGACGTTCTGGGGCAGGTGTACGAATACTTCCTCGGCCAGTTCGCCAGTGCCGAAGGCAAGAAGGGCGGACAGTTCTACACTCCCGCCAGCATCGTCAAGACGCTGGTGGCCGTCCTCGCGCCGCATCACGGCAAGGTGTACGACCCCTGCTGCGGCTCGGGCGGCATGTTCGTGCAGAGTGAGAAGTTCATCGAGGCGCACGGCGGCAAGCTCGGCGACGTGTCGATCTACGGGCAGGAATCCAACCCCACCACGTGGCGGCTGGCGGCGATGAACCTCGCCATTCGCGGCATCGACTTCAACCTCGGGCGCGAACCGGCCGACACCTTCACCCGCAACCAGCACCCGGATCTGCGCGCCGACTTCATTCTCGCCAATCCGCCGTTCAACATCAGCGACTGGTGGCACGGCAGCCTGACGGGCGATCCGCGCTGGGCATTCGGCGACCCGCCGCAGGGTAACGCCAACTATGCGTGGCTGCAGCACATGCTGTATCACCTGAAACCCACGGGGCGCGCCGGCATCGTGCTGGCGAACGGCTCCATGAGCTCCAGCCAGAACAGTGAGGGCGAGATCCGCCGCGCCATGGTCGAGGCGGACGTGGTGGAAGTGATGGTCGCGCTGCCCGGACAGCTTTTCTTCAACACCCAGATTCCCGCCTGCCTGTGGTTCCTGGCCAGGGAAAAACGCGTCCGCAAGGGCGAAGTGCTGTTCATCGACACCCGCAAGCTGGGCAAGATGATCAGCCGGGTGCAGACGGAGTTCACCGATGAAGTCATCGACCGCATTGCAGGCACGGTTGCTGCATGGCGCGGGGAAGCGGATGCCGGGGAATATCGGGACATCCCCGGCTACTGCCGCAGCGTGAGCCTCGCCGAGATTGCCGAACACGGCCACGTCCTCACGCCGGGCCGCTACGTCGGCGCGGAGGCGGTGGAAGACGATGACGAGGCCTTCGCCGACAAGATGCAGGCGCTCACCGAGAAGCTGGGCGAGCAGATGGCGAAGGGGGTGGAACTCGACCAGTTGATCCGGCAGAAGCTGGGGGGGCTGGGGTATGAGTTCTGAATGGCAGTTCGTGGCAATTGAGGATATTGCGGCTCCTCATTCCAATGCCCTCTCAACAGGCCCTTTTGGTTCCGCGATCAGCTCTAAGTTCTTTACGGACTGCGGTGTCCCCGTTATTCGGGGATCGAACCTCAGTGTAAATGTCTCTCTCAGGCTCATTGATGACGGAATCGTTTTTGTCGCCGCTGACAAGGCTGCTGAGTTTCGACGCTCTGTAGCTAAACGTGGCGATCTGGTTTTTACATGCTGGGGAACGATTAACCAGGTTGGTCTAGTTGACCACCGGGCGGGATACGATGAGTACATCGTTTCTAACAAACAGATGAAACTCACGGTTGATCCAGCGAAAGCTGATAGCCTCTTTCTTTACTATGTCTTTTCTGGCCCAGAAAAGCAGAAAGAAATTCTGGACAACGGCATTGGCAGCTCTGTGCCGGGTTTCAATCTAGGTCAGTTAAAACGGCATCAGGCTCTTCTCCCACCACTTAATGAGCAGAAACGGATTTCAACATTCCTTGGAATGCTCGACGACCGCATCACCCTCCTGCACGAAACCAACACCACCCTGGAATCCATCGTGCAGGCGCTGTTCAAGTCGTGGTTTGTCGATTTCGATCCTGTCCATGCTAAACAACAAGGCATCGCGCCTGAAGGGTTGGATGAAGCCACTGTGGCGCTCTTTCCAGACAGCTTCGAGGAATCGGAACTGGGCTTGGTGCCGAAGGGGTGGCGGGTTGCGAAGGTTGGCGATGTCGTGGAAAGCGTTGGTGGAGGCACACCTGATACGAAAGAACCAAGCTACTGGGAACCCGGTGTGCATTGCTGGACAACACCAAAAGATTTGTCTGGCATTCAGGCTCCAGTGCTACTCACCACTGAACGTAAATTTTCTGCCACGGGTCTGGCGAAGGTGAGCTCGGGCCTTCTGCCTATAGGAACATTGTTGCTGTCTTCACGCGCACCGATTGGTTATCTCGCTATTGCCCAAATACCACTGGCGATCAATCAGGGTTATATCGCCATGTTACCAAGTAGCCAATTGCCGCCGATTTATATGTTGTTCTGGTGTCGTCAGAACATGGAAATAATCAAGGGACGGGCAAACGGCTCTACCTTTATGGAGATCAGCAAAAAGGCATTCCGACCTATTCCCGCGCTCGTGCCTCCTGCGCCAGCGCTTGAAGCATTTGTCGGCATGGCTGGCGCACTGTTTGACCGTCTTGTCGAAAACGAGAAGCAAGCCGAAACCCTCACCGAACTTCGCGACACTCTGCTGCCCCGTCTGATCTCCGGCCAGTTGCGCCTGCCGGAAGCCGAGGCTGCAATGGAAGAGATAGTCGCATGACACATACTGGCAAGACGTTCAGTGATTATCTCGTCTTTGTTGATGAGAGTGGCAGTCCTGCGCTGGGTGCCATCGACCCTGATTTCCCATTGCTGGTGCTGGCCTTTATGATTGTTCGTAAGGATCGCTACCTGAGCGATATCGTTCCAGCAATTCAGGGATTCAAATTCCGGCATTTCGGCCATGATCAGATCATTCTGCACGAGAGGGAAATCCGGCGCGATGCCGGCCCTTTTTCCTTCCTGAAGACCAAGGCGCTTAAATCGGCATTCCTTGAGGAGTTAACGACCATCATGGATGCGGCACCGTTCCATCTGGTCGCGGTGGTCATCCGCAAGGACAAACTGCAGGCTCGATATAAAACACCCGATAATCCCTACCATCTGGCGCTGCAGTTCGGCTTGGAGCGAGTCAGTGCATTCTTGAGGCAGCAAGGTGAGTGGCGTAGCGACAAGAAGGACAATCCTCAGGTGCATCTGGTCGTCGAGAAGCGCGGCAAGAACGAAGACGACGAGCTGGAACTGGAATTTCGTCGCATCTGTGATGGCGGCAATTACAAAAGCGAAGATTTCCCGTTCGAGATTGTCTTCGCTAACAAGCAATCCAATTCATCGGGGCGGCAACTGGCCGACTTGGTTGCGCGCCCAATTGGCTTGTCGGTCATTCGGCCGAAACAGCCCAATCGCGCCTTTGATTTATTAAAGGGAAAGTTTGCTCAGGCTAAGGGCCACGCGGAAGGCTGGGGTCTGAAGGTGTTTCCATGAAGCACAAAAACAAAAGCCCCCGACTACCGCCGGAGGCCATTGCCGACCGAGAATCCCCAGTCCATGAAGCGCATTCTATGCGCCACAGTATGGATTTGCAAGCCGGAAATAAATGGTAGCAGAGGAGATGCTACGACATAAACAATCTGGGGCATCGGTATAAAAACTTCCGATTCCTATACATATCGCTGGTAACATGTTTAGAAAATGGGAATTTCTATACACATTGCATGATGTGAGCGCATAAATGCCTTTTGACCATAGCCAACCCTACAACGATCTCCCCTTGCTGCCTCCTGCCGCTGAACTGGAAACCAGAGCCGTTCTCAAGCAAGCCATCGCAGCCAATCGTGTATTGGCTAATCTGAGAGGTCTGGCGGCCCAGATCCCCAATCAGGGCATGCTCATCAACAGTATCGTGCTTCAGGAAGCCCGGCTGTCCTCGGAAATCGAGAATATCGTCACCACCAACGATGAATTGTACCGGGCAGATGCCGATCCTGAAGGAAAGGCCGACCCCCATACCAAGGAGGTCTTGCGCTACCGGGAGGCGCTTTATCATGGCTTCAGCGCGATGAAAGATCGCCCGCTCACCACCAATCTTTTTGTCGAAATCGTCCAGCGCATCAAGCAGACCGAGTTGCACATTCGGGCCATTCCCGGCACGGCATTAAAAAACGAACACGGGGAGGTTATTTATACCCCGCCGGTCGGCGAGGCGGTGATTCGGGACAAGCTCTCCAATCTGGAAAAATTCATCCATGCCGAAGACAATCTGGATCCGCTGGTAAAGATGGCGGTGATGCACTACCAGTTCGAGGCTATCCATCCTTTCCCTGATGGTAATGGCCGCACGGGGCGCATCCTGAACCTGCTGTATCTGGTCCATAAAGGGTTGCTGGATATTCCCGTGCTGTTTTTGTCGCGTTATATCATCGCTAACAAATCAGCTTATTACGCTGGATTGCGCCGTGTTACCGAGCAGCAGGACTGGGAAGGCTGGGTGTTGTTCATGCTTCATGCAGTTGAGAATACCGCACAACAGACCTTCGATCAGGTCGTTCGTATTCGCGCATTGATGGAACAGGTTCGGGAGCGCGTGCAGCGAGAGAGCCCCGGCATTTACAGCAAGGACCTGGTCGAGGCGATCTTCATGCACCCCTATACCAAGATTCAGTTTCTGGTGGATGCGGGGATTGCCAAGCGACAGACTGCGTCAAGTTACCTTCAAGTGTTGGCTGGCATGGGCGTGCTGCGTGAAAGCAAGAGTGGTCGTGAAAAGTATTACATCAATGATGCCCTGTTTGCAGAGCTGGTCGCATAGGCATGCGTCGATTGAATCGACACATCGCCAGAACGTGTCGATTTTTATCAAATATTTCGACATATTATTTTGATGTGTTGATCGGAACGACATGTCGGACTGGAAGCCATGACCGAAGACCAACTTGAGCAGGAAGCGCTTGGCTGGCTGGCCGACGTCGGCTACACGGTGCTGCACGGCCCGGACATCGCCCCTGACAAGGTGAACGGCGAAGCCGGAGAGGGTGCCCTGGGGCATGGCGACCATGCGGAACGCGCGGACTACCGGCAGGTGCTGCTGCCTTTCAGGTTGCGCGAGTCGATCACCCGCCTGAACCCCGGCATTCCGACGCATGCCCGTGAAGATGCCATCCATCAGGTGCTTGATCTGGGCATTCCGTCTCAACTCTCCGCCAACCGTCGCTTCCACCAGCTGCTGGTGGCCGGGGTGCCGGTGGAATACCAGTTGGACGGCGAGACGCGCGGCGACTTCGTGCGCCTGGTCGACTGGGCCAACCCGGCCCACAACGAGTGGCTGGCGATCAACCAGTTCTCGATCAAGGGCCCGCACCATACCCGCAGGCCCGACATCATCCTGTTCGTGAACGGATTGCCGCTGGTGCTGCTGGAAATCAAGAACCCGGCCGATGAGAACGCCGACATCTGGAAGGCATTCGACCAGCTGCAGACCTACAAGGAGCAGATCCCGGAGGTATTCCATTACAACGAGGTGCTGGTCATTTCCGATGGCAGCGATGCCCGGATGGGGTCGCTCTCCAGCGATGCCGAGCGCTTCATGCAGTGGCGCACGATCGATGGCGCAACACTCGACCCGCTGGGTCAGTTCAACGAGCTTGAGACGCTGATCCGTGGCGTATTGGCACCGGCCATCCTGCTCGATTACCTGCGCTTCTTCGTGCTGTTCGAGGATGATGGCGATCTGGTCAAGAAGATCGCCGGCTACCACCAGTTCCATGCCGTGCGTGCGGCGATCGATCAGGTGGTGGCGGCCTCCCGGCCCGACGGCAATCACAAGGGCGGCGTGGTCTGGCACACGCAAGGCAGCGGCAAGAGCATCACCATGACCTGTTTCGCCGCACGGGTGATGCAGGAAGCGGCGATGGAGAACCCGACCATCGTGGTGATCACCGACCGCAACGACCTGGATGGGCAGCTGTTCGGCGTGTTCTCGCTGGCGCAGGGCTTGTTGCGGGAGCAGCCGGTGCAAGCCGAAACCCGGCAGGATTTGCGTGCCAGGCTGGGCAACCGGCCCTCCGGCGGCATCGTGTTCGCCACCATCCAGAAGTTCATGCCTGGCGAGGATGAAGACACCTACCCGGTGCTGTCCGACCGCCGCAACATCGTGGTGATTGCCGACGAAGCCCACCGCACCCAGTACGGCTTCGAGGCCAAACTCAAGACCATCAAGCCGCCCCTCGCCAGCGCCAACGACGAGCGGGCACTCCTGGCCGCCGAGCCTGCCGCCAGTTACCAGGTGGGCTACGCCCAGCATTTGCGCAATGCGCTGCCCAACGCCACTTTCGTGGCTTTCACCGGCACCCCGGTGTCATCGGAAGACCGGGATACGCGCGCCGTGTTCGGCGACTACATCCATGTCTACGACATGCTGCAGGCCAGGGAGGATGGGGCCACCGTTGCCATCTACTTTGAATCCCGCCTTGCCAGGCTCGGCCTGAAGGCCGATGACTTGCCGCAGCTGGATGCCGAAGTCGATGCGCTGGCGGAGGATGAAGAAGAAAGCCAGCAGGCCAAACTCAAGAGCCGATGGGCTGCGCTGGAAAAGGTGGTCGGATCGGAACCGCGCATCGCCAGCGTGGCGGCCGATCTGGTCAGCCACTTCGAGGAGCGCGACAAGGCGCAGTCCGGCAAGGCGATGGTGGTGGCCATGAGCCGCGAGATTTGCGTCCATCTGTACAACGAGATCATCCGGCTGCGCCCCGAGTGGCACGATGCAGACCCCGAGAAAGGCGCCATCAAGGTCGTCATGACGGGCTCGGCCAGCGACAAGGCGCTGCTGCGTCCGCACATCTACAGCGCGCAGGTCAAGAAGCGGCTGGAAAAGCGCTTCAAGGACCCGGCCGACCCGTTGCGCATCGTCATCGTCCGCGACATGTGGCTGACGGGGTTCGATGCGCCTTGCGTGCATACGCTCTATGTGGACAAACCCATGAAGGGCCACAACCTGATGCAGGCCATCGCCCGGGTCAACCGCGTGTTCAAGGACAAGCAAGGCGGCCTGGTGGTGGACTACATCGGCATCGCCAACGAACTCAAGGCGGCGCTGAAGGACTACACCCTGGCGCACGGCAAGGGCCGGCCGACCATCGACGTCGAAGAGATGTTGCGGGTGCTGCTGGAAAAGATGGAGGTGTTGCACGGCCTGCTGCATGGCTGCGACTACGGCGCTTTCCGCACCGACGCCTGGACGCTGCTGCCCGCCGTGGCCAACCACGTGCTGGGGCAGGACGACGGCATGAAGCGCTTCGCCGATGCCGTGCTTGCCGCCACCCGGGCCTTCTCCCTGTGCTGCACCTTGGACCGGGCCCTGGAGTGCCGCGACGAACTCGCCTTTCTGCAGGCGGTGAAGGCGGCGCTGACCAAGCACACTACCCAGGACAAGAAGCTGGCCGACGAGCAGAAGGAACACGCGCTGCGGCAAATCATCAGCCGTGCGGTGGTCAGCGCCGAGGTGGTGGACATCTTCCAGGCCGCGGGGCTGAACAAGCCGGACATCGGCATCCTGTCGGACGAGTTTCTCGACGACGTGCGCCACATGAAAGAGCGCAACCTGGCGGTGGAGCTATTGGAGCGCCTGCTGAAAGACGACATCCGGGCGCGGTTCAGGACCAATGTGGTGAAGTCGGCCAAGTTCTCGGAGTTGCTGCAGGAGAGCCTGAAGCGCTACCGCAACCGCGCCATCGAAACCGCCCAGGTCATCGAGGAACTCATCGCCATGGCCAGGCAGTTCCAGGAGGAGGCCCGGCGCGGCGCGGAACTCGGCCTCGACCCGGCGGAGCAGGCCTTCTACGACGCCCTGGCGGCGAACGAGGCGGCGGTGCGCGAACTGGGCGACGCGACGCTGAAGAAGATTGCGGTGGAGTTGACGCAGAAACTGCGCAAATCGGTCACCGTGGATTGGTCGGTGCGCGACGCGGTGCGCGCCAGTCTGCGGGTGATGGTCAAGACCCTGCTCAAGCGATACAAGTACCCGCCGGACAAGCAGGACGAGGCGACGGAGACCGTGCTCAGGCAGGCGGAGCGGTTGTCGGAGGAGTGGGTGGGCGCGTGATGCCCCGAACGCGCCCTGCCTGCACCATCATGACCGACGACTCCCAGATCCAGATCCCGCCCTCGTTCATCGCCCTCTACCTGGAGCCGGGGCGAAACAGGCCGCGCGCACCGCGCGAGGTCATCACCCTGCGCTATGAG